>Ga0065711_1031823_pt1 | contig 28656 bp, 13 predicted proteins | sample Hoacrofraction12_FD_59098 | JGI IMG/M metagenome (GOLD analysis project Ga0065711, IMG submission 59098) | Hoatzin crop microbial communities from Cojedes, Venezuela - Epithelial fraction 12 v2 (version 2) | ecosystem: Host-associated > Birds > Digestive system > Esophagus > Crop | place... | reverse complement strand
CGCCGCTGCCCCGCCGCGGCCCGTGCGGTGCGAGACGCGCTGGGAAATGACCTAAAGAAAGGCCCCCGGTGGGTGCCTTGCGGAGGGGGAGGCTGCCGTGGGGCCCGGCCGGCTGGGCCTGGCGTCCGGCGCAGAATGGACGCTGCGGTGGCCGCCGGGGCTGTGGGGACACGGAGCTGGAGGACGTCGCCCGTGTCCAGGGCAGCTTCGTCAGCCCCGAGCGAGCTGCGGGACGGGCGGAGGCCGCGAGGCAGCGTCCAGCAACGGGAGGGGAACGGAGGGCGCAGAGCAGAGCGAACCACGCCGGGAGGGACAGGGGGTCCCAGCCGGGCATCGGCGTCACGCGACCCCCTCGTCCCAAGGCCACCGGCCCGGCTATGCATCCCCACGCCGCACTGGGGCCTCGCCACGGCACCATCGGCCTGTGCCGGAAGGTTCTGGAGACGGCAGGAGCGGGAGCAGGGATGGCTGTGCCCGCAGGGGAGGAGTGGGCACGCACGCACAGATCCGCCGCGGAGGAGAGCCGCAGGGACCAGCGATGGGCTGCTTCCAGGGTGAGCTGTTCCCCTCCCTGCAGACCCATCTGGGTGTCAGGAGACGTTCCCGTACTGCAGGCTGCACAGAGCAACCTCCAGCAGTCGGTTTGCTTGTCGCAAGATACCAGATCTGGCCTCGGAGCACCAGGGGAATGAGACAACCAGACCCCTCCTCACCCTGCTGCGTATGACGGGCTCTCCGAGACAACCCCGTACTTAACACTAAAGTTCAGGAAACTGAAGAAGGGTGCTCCTGCATCTCCAGCTGTCTGACTGCAGCATACTAAATCCTTGTCCAAAGATCAGCGAGTAGCTTTAAGAAAACAGAAGCGTTACCCCGTGTTACCCAGCTATAGCACAGGGAGTGCGAAGAGCGACGCCTGCTCAGGTCTCCTGAAACACTCGGAAGCGAATGGCCCTTGTACGCTGTGATGTTCGTCACTCAGTAGTCTGGATGAACATGTTTTGGTCCAAGTAAAGCTCTCCAAAAGACAACATGGAGTTCAGAAAGAGACCAGTTAAGCCAGGCTTTGGTAGATGCTAATGTTGACTTTTACATGGGGGGAGGGGAATGCAAACGAGCGAACCGTACTACGGACAGAAGCAGGGCTCTCAGGTGGCTTGTCTGGTCTCGACAGCAGCAATCTGCACAGAATAGTTGTCTCCCACCAGACTGTGATGTTGTTTCTAGCAGAAAGGAAGGCGCATGCCACAGGGCAGGGACTATGCGGAGAGGAAGGGGATGTGTGGCTTCCAGGGGCCCTCACGTAACTAAGAACAGGCAGCCCTCGCATGGAGACCCAGCCTCAAGGATCCACTTAAAACTTTCAGCCAAGGGAGTGGTAGTGATCCTGTTGCTACCACTGTGAACGGCAGCACTAATGCCCCCTTCCTGCAGCCGCGGGGTAGCAGTGCTTGTTGTTACACCATGCTCTGCACTTCACAGGGGTTCAGTCCTTGCTCCCTCACAGCCTGCTGCAAAAGAGCATTTCACCCTGGTTTTACTTCTTTACGTAATTCCTGGGTCGATTCTCAGCTAAGAGTTGACTTCACCTATTCAGACACTGATTTCCCGCTATTTGGAGTTCATATGGGCTAGGGAGCTGTAAGCAAAGCACTGTCCTTCGCAGTAAATAAAGTGCCGAGGCTCGCACCGCCGAAAGCAGTCACCGTAAAGGCACCGAGATGCTGATCCCAGGGGCAGGGCTGGGAAACGCAGCCTTGCAGAGGAAAACGCCGCCTGCCGAGGACACGCACTCCGAGTCGGCGTTACCTGCCAGAGGATCAACAGAACAGCAGGCATCGTGCCAGACCAAGATCAGTTTAACAGGTCTCTCCAGCCCTCGCGTTAAGTAAGGGCAGCGCTAACAAAGGTTTGCTAAGCCTCCCGGGGGACACCCACCGATCGGGCTGTCACGCTGGAGCACGGGCACGGCAGTGAACAGGCAAGTTGGCTTCTGTTCCAATAGAAACACCAGGCACAGTTTAACGGTTCTCAAACAGACTACAACAAAGGCTGCAGGGAAAAACATTTTATTTCCAAGCAGATTACAAAGAGCAGAGAATTATTAAGAGTAAAATTAAATTAAAAAAATAGTTGAGTGCATCTCTTTAAAATGATTTGTAGTGTGAGTTACTCACGGGGCAAAGCTACTGGAGAGTTCTGAAGGTCACTTTGCAGGATGCCAATCACATGTGCTGTTTAGACCAGGGGCAACACGGGAGGGACAGACAAGACATATTTTGCATATAGGCTGCACACTCATTATCAAGCGAGGCTCTGGGCTGCAACAGGACCCTGCCTTTCTGAGACATCCCCTCCACCTCGTTCTCTCCTGCAGTTCCCTCTCGAGTTCTAGACGTGGTTTATTGCTGCTGTAAGTGGGTTCAGTCTGCCTCCCCACTCTGATGAGCTCACACAAGAACGGAGAAGCAGGCAAACGTGGCTGCCATGCGCAAAGTTACACAGGGAAAGAGACTGCAGTGCCAGGAGCCGAGCTGCAGCCATGCAGCTAAGGGAACCGACAAGTAGGGGACACAGCAATTGCTTCAGAGATTTTGGGGCAGCATGTCAGTGAGACTTCTGGAAGAGATTTGAGATGCTCCTTAAGGTAGGAAGATGCTCGAGCTGAGAAGGGCTCCTTCCTATGCGTTGGCACCAGTGCAACAGAACAGGCTGAAACATCAGGATAAGGTACGTTCTCTGTAGTATTTGAGAGGAGCAGCCCCAGCAAGAAAATGGGGAGAAAAGCCCCATCTAGGGTGGAAGACAGTTTATATCCTACTTTAACAGTGATTTAAGAGTCCAAACGCTAATTGCAAGTAAGTCACTATTAAAAGTGGATGAGAATGCAGTTTGGTTGCACTGTGCAGGGTCTGTCGGCGTCTAGCAGCACTCAGACCAGCAAGAGGATGAGCAACGGGAGTATCAGCAAGTCCTCCACCCTCCGTGTGCTCAGAGGGCTCCTTTCTGCCACTGTCACATCTGTTCTTAGCTCTGCACAGGAGGCTCGAAGATGGCCTAATCCATTCCAAGCACACCAAGGCAGAGAGTAGCCCTGGTGCAGTCGAGAACAAGACTGTCTGAATTTCTGCCCAAGGAGCAACAGTGCTGAAGAAGATTCTTGTTCAGGCATCAGATTAAGTCTTTTTTTCATTGGTCCAAGGTGGAACGGTTCAGGAACTACTTCAGACCTTATCTCCCACCTAAAACCCAGGAGATCTTGAGGGGTGAAGCAGCCAACAGATGAGAGCCCTATTAGGTTACTTGACCATTACCTTCACTCACCGCTCTCTAGTCTGCTCTCCGCTGCTTCAGCCGTTACCACTTAGAGGAAATGCTTGAACTCTTGAAAGTAACCGAAAATCTAATGGTGCGGACAAGTGCGTGAGAGGCTACAAGTCTCCTTCGGAAAGCAGCGCTGTTAGTGTCAAGAGACAGGACAATACACGAGTCTCAAGTCAGAGTGCGAGGTGCTTTACAGCAGTCAGCCACGCTCTGCTGTCTAGGGTTCTGTTCACACCACAGAGACAAGGTGGGCACAGTTCGAAACCAAGAACGCAGGGTCTCTAGCTTGACTTTTCTCAGCTGTATGTATTTAGAGATCGATGCATGTTCAGCCTGTCTCATACAAGGCATAGGGCACGGAGAGTTCTCGTTTAATATACACACGCATACAGGAGCTAGCAGTTTGGCACTCTCAGAGCCGGGGGGGGAACGCCCTTTAAGCAGCACTCAAGCTGGTTATAGGAAAGTGTTAAAAAGCTATTTTACATGTTTGACTGGGAACACTTCCCAGATCATGGGCATCAACACTAAGCCACAGCACTCTCCTGTGCTACTCTGTGCACGTCTTCCTATGAGCCCCTAAAAGGGAGCAGATCATGTTCTTCACTATCAAAGAACATAGTATTTATATTCTAGAAATACTGTACCTTTTAAACTAGCTCCAGAGAGCCAGACGAGAAGCCAGGTCCAGGAAAATAATCCTTAAGTCACAGTATATCGATTGTCTCTAAAAATAGGGAATGAAGTTAACACAGTGGACATTCTGATGAGACAGTACAGAACAGTACGGCAGTCCACGTCTGCGTCAGCAAATCCCTCTCCTATGTACGTCTGAACAATGAGAAAATAATGGAAACACTTCAGTCTGCCAGGACAAAACCAGTCAGTAGGAGATCTCCGCTGCTCACCACGTGCCAAGTTCCCCTGCTTGTAAGCACTGTACTCTAAGATCAAGGAGAACTCTTCCCCTACAAAGATTTTAGATCATCCTGCAGTTAAGGGTAGTAAGGGAAGTGCACAGTCTAGAATGTGAAGGTAACATGGAATTCTGTTTCCCAGAAAGCTCAGCTGAAGTATCTGTTCTCCCCTAACCTGGAACTGCCCGAATATTCTGTCAAGTTTATCCCAGCTTCTGGCGATTATTAGAGTAAGAGGTGACTCCCAAAGCCACCTACTGAAACAGCTTGTACGCTGGGTGTCTGGCAGATGACTTCACAGCCACTGCATTTCCAACGGAGACAGACAAAGCAGCAGGCTCACGCTGGAGCTAGCTGCCCACGCAGTACTGCGGAGCAAGCATTGGGACTCGAGCACAGGTGTCTGCAGTTTCTCTCACATCTTTGCAACTCTGTTCAGAAGATGTGACAAACTGCCCAAAAGAATGGGAAACCCACTCTGTGCAGGCCTGTTGGGAGTCCTGAGCAACGAGCACACCCAGCTGCTTGGAACAGTGGGAGCTTGCCCCTAACCATGTCCTTAAATACTTAAACTGGGGGCAGAGACGGACATTCCAGTTCACTAAGATATGGTAAAGGGATTACAGGCTTCTGACAGCTGAAGCAGCGTTAGCGATCCCAACAGCCACCCTACCCAGGGGCAACTGCTGGCTCCCAGTGGCTGAACTGATCTGGGGTACGCGTTGCCAGCACTACACACCACCCAGGCACCCTCTTCCCGCCTCACCCACTGGGATCTGGGCACCCACTCCAGGCTATTTCCCTGGCATAACTCTGAGGGCAGACACCGAGCTAAGAGTCTACTCTAGGGTACAGGTATTGGTAAACTTCACCTCTCTGCACTTCTCTGAGCACAGAGTCCTGTACAGGGAACAAACTGCTCATGCTGACACCAAGCTCAAGCACAGCTGCGTTCTCATGAACGCCAACATCAATATGAAGCACCAGAGGCTTGAAGTGTCTCTAAGCCCGCACACCTCAACACTGCTCAAAAACACAAAGACAGGGAACATTATGGCTGCTCTCACCATTTACACTGTGCACAACCGACAGAGAGGGCAGACCTTCCTTCTCAATACAGACAGGTGCTGGCCAACAGAAGCTTCAGAAAAATTGCTTGCCTGTACACAAGTTTAAGTTTGTTTACTGTAATATATATATTTAAATATATATCTATATATTTTGGAACAGGGAAGGGACATGAGATGGAGAAGCAGGGAAGACAAGGTCAAGAAGCAGAGTCATCTCCCCGCATCCAAGAAGCTGGTGGCACAAATAACAAGCCTGGCTAGAGTGAACTCCCATTTCAAGCACAGGTGGCTACCCGCTGGCTTCAAAAGAGCAGACTATTTGTTAATGATATAAAATACAGCAACCATTTAAGATGCAGCAAGGCAAGGCTACAGGGCTGGGGTTTATGATCGTGAGTGATGCCAGAAGCTACACAGCTGTGTTAAAAACTGTGAAAAGGCTGTTAAATGGCAGGAGTAAGCCATGTGCTGCTCCTGGAAGGCCTTTTCCCTCCAACACCCCTCCATCATGCCGTTGGTGTGATGTGTTTGTAAAGGTGGGGAGAGGGGGATTTGCCTAGGGGTGAAGCCTCACAGGCTGGCCACAGAACATCAGGACAGCCTGATCTGGTCTCACAGATCCCATGTTCCTAGCCTGACACTGAGCTTCCATCAGCAAGCAGACATTCAGGTCGTTCAACAGAAGCTAATCCCCTTCTACCTTCCTAATTTGTAGGGTGAAAGAAGTCCAGCAGAGTCGGGCTGGAAAGCACAAACAGGGATGAAAACAACCAGTTTGCACACTGATCTTCATATAATGACCCCCCACCCTCACAGCTCACTCTTCCCCAAATAAAGACACATTGTTCAATGGCATGTTGAAAAGACGTGCTCGTCATTCTTAATAAACAACTAGAGTAAGAATACATAAGAGAAACAGGGTGGTATCTTTATATGATACACAAGTGTATGTTACAAGAATTCCATCAGGCACAGGAGCCTCAAGGTTTAAGGCCTCAATGCTAGGCCAAAAAAAGAAGAGTGTGGTAAAGTTTGTACTTTTAACATCTAAAAATGTCACTTAAAGGTCTGAATAGAAATCGTTGGTTTGTTGTTGTTTTTTTGTTTTTTTTTTATAAATCACAATTGCAGTTCACTCTCTCCTCTTCCTTCCAAGATAACAGCAAATTAATGTCCAAGCACAAGAAAAGAAGATGCCTGCCTCTCCTCCACTGGCTGAGCAGGTCCATCCATCATTCTGTGCCCTCTAGGCTGCACGTGCTCCAAGGAGACAGAGGCCCCAGCCATCCAGGCCAATCCTGTAGTTCATGTTTTCTACATCATAAAAAAAACCAGAGTCAACCAGCAGCTTTCCACAGCTCCCAGCTCGCAGGGGATATGCAGCCTCCAACGGTTCCAACAGTTTGGTGTGTTGGGTAGGATACACAATGGGTAGCTTTTCCTTTAGATTCTTTTAAAGAGTAGAAGCCTAAAAGGGCTTCATAACTACACCAATAAAAAACCAAAAACTTAGGCATCTCCTTTAGTGTAAAAGTCTGTACAATTTATCTTTGCTTGTCCCTCCCCGTCACCCCGCCCCACCCCTTCTGAGCCAAGAAGGATGCCTTAGTGCATGGTGCTGGCATTAGCCACGGCAATAGCTTCCTGAATCTCTCGTATCACCAGGATCCGGGTGAGCATCTGCTCCATCTGCTCTCTGCTGATCGGCTGGATGGAGTACCAGATCGGGCTGTTGGGGGCCACCACTGGCTCCGGTGTCAAGTAAAAGGTGTCATTCCGGCCTTTCACACTCTGGGGGCTGCGTGAGGAAGATCAGAAATAACCAGACTAACAGAATGTCCTGGGAGGGAGACACTGCCACTGTCCTCACCCCAGGCTTCACAAATCCTGACAGCGAACACGTGGCTGCTGAGACATGAAGGTATAGGGTTACATGTAGGGGCAACAGTGGTCCCAAAGTTTTTAGGCCGTGCCAAGGTTAAAAAGCCATGGTGACGACTACAAGAAAGTAATTTTTATTTCACACTGGTAAGTATAACACACACATGGCTTTAGGGGTCTTTCAGAGTGAAGCAAGGATTGGGTATTTTCACACCCAGGCTAGCTGCAGAGCCATCTGTGCAGAGGAATATTTACGTTAATTATCAGAATCATCGTAATTTAGAGGCGAGTCCTTTGAGGCTCCCTCCAATCTCCACAGCAAGTCCTCGTTTATGTTCAGAAGCCGATCTGAATAGGGCCCTAATCTCAAGTAGCGGATGCTTCCAGATGACTTGCTCGCGAGTCACAGGCAGAACAGCGAGCTCATGCCAACACAGCAAACCTCCAGGGTGAGCATGAGATTAAGAGCAGCCAGTTCACAAATCAGGATTTGCCTCTTAAATACCACACAAGTTCAACTCACATGCCATCGGAGTAAATCCCACCCTCTCACATCAACACCCCTCCTCATTTAAGTAAAATTTACGCAAATGTAGAAACTGTGCAGCAATAAAACACAGCCCTGAAAACTAGGCCAGCCACAAGATGCAGCTGAACAGTCACAGAAGACAAGCAACCATACACATGAACAAGAGCTCTCACCATTTGAAGAGGTAGAAGTCATACAGCTTTATCGGACACCTCAGGGGATTCTCTGGATTCTCAGTCTGCTCTGCATACATGTCATCTGTAACTACAAACCAGCCCCCCAGAAGTCTGTCAGACATTCTGCGTAAGTACAGCAAACTGAGCAGTGCCGTACAGCCTCAGCACTCTGAAGCACCCTGTCACCGTGTGAGAGCTGGCAAGAGACGTACAGCTGTTCCAGGGCACAGGCACCTGATTATAAATGCTCATTCTATAGGGAGCTTGCTGCTGAAGATCACAACCCATCCATATCCTTCTTTTCACTTCTCCTCTACCTCCGCCCAAAATGAGAGAAATCTCACTACTGAGACTGCAATGCCTCAGCTAAATCCCAAGTCTGTGCTTTTAAGAGGACAGACTGTATTTATAAATGGATTCTATATAGGTTCATCATATTAGTCAAGATAAGAGAAGCCCTCCCAAAGAAGTTTCTCCGCCTGTTCATAAGCGCTTACACCCAATAGCCCCTTTTCCCATAAAACACAAAAGTAACAAGACAAGTTATCCTCAGGTCTTGATGAGTCCTATATGCCCCAGGTAAGGTATGTCCCCAAGCTTGTTATTAGAAGGTACTACGCTCTCTCAGAACGCACAGCAGACTCATGCTGCTAGGCTGAAGGTAATTGGCAGAGCCTTGGGTTCTCATGGCCCTACCTGCAGACATCTCCAGGTTCATCCACTTCCTTCAAGACCAGTAAGTAAATATTCCCAAAGAAAACTTCCAGACACTACCTTTCTGTCCTGCCTGGTGCACGCCAGAAGCCTTCAGATAGCGGATACTCGTGCTTTTATCCTTGGGATTAGAAGGGTTCTTCTTGGTCTGCCTCAACACCTTGGAGAAGGCCAGCTTCATGTGCTGGTCTACTGTTTCCAACAGGAAGTATCTGAGCAGCAAGAAGAGAACACAGGACATTCAGAGGCAATTAAAAGATACAGTCACAACAGCGAGGTAGTTATCTATACTCGTCACGAGCCAGCTGAAGCTCAAACCAACAGTGAGTTAAAGGCTGTTCCAGCAGCAAAGCAGGCAACAGCCACAAGTTCAGTTTCCCCTCTGCTAGCTCATTTCCTTCTTTGTACTGCATTGTTTGCCTCATGGGGCTGCAAGAGGGCTCTGTGTGCAACCATTCAAAATTCATTACTTCGCCCTAATCCAGTGCAGTAGTTTCCTACCAACTCTGCCAAGCTATTTGAAGTTCTTTTATTCCCCAGGATTCCCAAAGACCTAAGTACTTACTTTGTATTAAAAAACATCAGTGTAGTGAGCAAGGTGGAAGGGGAGTGAGCTCCTAGCTGCTTACACTCCCACAGCATCTCTTCTGTTACATGACTGGAGAGGACATAACCTGCAAGAATCAGAAGTCAGCATCACACCAGCAGACAGTCACAGCAGGAACACAGGCAGCATTTTACAGTCTAAGTACTGGAGAACCTATAAATCTTAAGGGAAGGGGGAGGAGGAGATCCCCACTGACATCAAGATTCACTACAGTGCAAATAACTTTTTAAATAGCAGGTACGTTTAGGAAACGCTTATATATCAATCTCTAGTTCTGGAGAATATGCTTCTGCAATACGCCTATACACCCCAGCCCAGAGAGAAATAAATATGCACTTAAACAGCTCTTAATTAATGGCTCGACTCCAATGCAGATGCTCCTAATCCAATAATATGCGAGAGCAGGCAGGCCAGTGTAACAAATCAGCTCTTGGCCCTGTGCGCAGCTTTAGTCAGCACACTGTGCCAAGTGATGTATTTGGACACGAGTAATCCTTTGATTCTCAGATCTTTTTCCTTTGTGTAGAAGAGAAATACTATACTCCAAATACACAGATAAACAGAAAAACAGACAGCAGTATGAACTCCAGGGCTTGTGGAATGACAAAGCACAGATCAAACAGCCAGAGTGAAAACAAAAGGATTCTGAAACTTGCGGTGGTACTTAGCCATCTAGCCTGTAGCATCAGCTACTTTTCTGAACACAAGCAATAGCTTCTTCACTGACGTCTAATCAGATCAAAGGGAATGAAGTCATGAGAAACCAGGTTTCCGTGCTCTGAAAATGCAATTCTTAATCTAGTTCTCCTATGAAATTCTGTCAAAATCCATTTCTTCTGGAACTGCTCTGCCCACCCGTGGCCTTTATCTTCTGAACAGGGGGTTGAGATGTGCTGCATTCGACTGCAGCATTTGAAGCTCTAATCACACATTGGTTTTTTTCTTTGACACTTAGCTGGTCCTACAGACCATATCCATCTGGCTACATGGCAACACGACAGTGCTGTATTATCTCCCAAAGTAACAACACGTATTAGAGGCAAGATGTATTACTACTTCAGAGGAGGAAGCTTGATTCAGACCAAGGGCGGCTGGCTCCCAAGTAAGCCAACCTCATGACACTATAAACTCCCAACAATCTGCCTTCTGATGGGTGACAAGCGATAGACAAGTAGTCCTCAACGACAGTCACGGACGGAGTCTGACACATGCAATAACCCCAACATTCACTGCAGGCGCAACATCTTTCTCCCCAGTCAGTATGAGCTGTCCAAGGGACATTAAGTACTTCACAAGAGTTTCTATTCAGACTACACTCATGCTATAGCTCAGTTTATGCATTCCAAATTGCAGAAAGCTTTAAAGTTCTTAAACAAAAGTTCTTACCAAGAGGGGAAACACGGGGCTGTATGTCCTTGAGAACTTCATGCAGCCATTCAGTGAACCGAATATAGTAGAGATCTGAAAAGATGTCATCTACTCGGCCATTTTCAAAGAGATACTGTAAGAGATTCACAACACGGTCCAGTCAGTGGTAGCAAATGTTTTCCTCAGACCAGACCTTATCCTAAGAGCCCATATACCCGGTTAGTCAAGCATTTTACAGCATAGCACTGAAGACTTATACATTCTACATAGAAGAGTAAGGACCCTTGTACCAAAGCTAGTACAGAGTAAGTAATCTCAGTTACTACGCAAAGACAGAGGAAAAAAACGTATCTTAAAACGTAAAGCTGGTTGGATTTCACCTTTTATTTCAGGTATGTTCACTGCAAGTTATTTCACATGACTGTCCTTTGGACATTACTTTTTGAGGTTAAGGGGAGAGATGGTCAATCCTCCTATCAGAGTTTAGCTCTGTTCCTGCAGCTCTTTCAGAAAGCACACTAATGTTACCAGCTCAGACTTCCCACACCACACAAAGCGAAGTTCTTGCCTGTTAAAGCTTCAACTAGGTCAGGTTTTGACATTGACAACGTCCTCAAACATCATACAATCCTCCTCCTCAACCCCCGACACCACCCCCCCAAACACCTAAAAAGATTTATTATTCTCACCATGACACCAAACTCAGTTATTAACAATACTTCATAAACTCAGGAAGTGAAATCATTGCTGCACACTAATTACATGTAATCTGATTTGGTTTTTTTTTTTGTTAAGCAAAGAGACTTTTTTTTCTTATGAAATTGTTGGGAAGCTGAATAGAAGCCACAGTCTCCATGCTTACAACAGAGAATCCTCCCTGTACATGCTGACAACATGCATGGCTCTGCTGCACATACAGTTGTCCTCCACCTACCTTCTGAATACACAGGAAGATATAGTAGAGCACATCTGGATCATAGGGTTCACCATCACCATTTCGAGCTTCTCGTGTCATTAAGCACAGACCATAATTCAGCTCAGCCACAGCTGAAGAGATGAGATCTTCCTGGAACCTCAGCAGCTGACGCCCTGGAAAAAACAAAACAAAGCCATATTATTTAAGCCATAAAGCCATATTATTTCCCAATCTTTCAGGAATTCTTTCTGACATCTCCAGCTTTGCCATGCTATCTGCTTAGGGCCAGTACAACCTCATTCTCCCAGTGTAATAAAGAAAGGTGAAAGAAATCAAGAGCTCAAATAACAAACGGGCAAGAATCTAACAGGAAGACTGTCCGCCCTGCCAACTGCATGACTACTGCCTTCTTTTACCATGTCCACAACAAAATGCTGCCCTGCAGCAACAGGAAAACAGCAGCTCCGTGACTGCTCTACCAGCTTGGTGGGCATTCACAGCCATGTTGTGCGTCCATGCATCACAGTCATACAGTGCCCTTTTCTCTACTGCTACCAGCCTAGGTGCTCAAGTTGGCTCAGCACAGAGTTAATACCTCCCTTGGAACATGTCCTGTGGCAGTGGGAGCATGCCATAATCGGTACTGCAGAGTAAATCAAGGTTTAAAGTTAAAAACAATCACTGATTAAACAAAGGTGTTTTCCAGAGCCCTAAACAGCCAACATTTTAGTCACTCCTAATCCTACTTGAAAGGAAAGAAAGGCCATGTTGTCATAACACATACTTCCAATAGGTGCTAGTCTGTTTTGGGCTTCTTTTTCCAGCTCTGCATTCTTGGTCTGTGCCCAGCTTTTCCACACTTCAAGCCCTTCTTCTGGCTTCAGAGAGTTTGGAAGTAGAAGTTCAGGTGAAGTCTGTGGCTGTGGTTCAACTTCAGCAACCTGAACAGTTTGAGCCTATGAAAGAAAACATCTCAGTTTATATATGCCCTTCGATATGTAACAGTTAAAAAAAAAAAAACCCACCACCACCAAAAAAACACAAACAAGTAATGCAGCACTACCTCGAGCCCTAGTATATCAGCCTTTTGTAACACTCTTAACAAAAGATTCATCCAAGGAACGCAACTTTTCCTGTTTAAATTGAATTGCTGCTTGCAAAAGAGTATTCATCTCTTCAAGAACACTTTTAGTGTGAATGGACATACCTATAATCCCTTTAGCAAATCCAGACTACTTGCAGGTTGACGCATTTGGAAGTCCTGCAGAACACCACAGCAGACCTGCCAGCCACGAGCCATTCTTGCCACAACACCATGTAGAAGCTAACCAGTACATTCAAAGACAAGGACCTCCACAGGGCTAAAGCCCTCTCAACAACAGGCTTCTGGTCTCCCTTTGAACACTGAAATAGATGACTATTGATTCTGAAGCCCTATTTGCTCCAACGCATTTTTCCTGGCTCCAGCTAACTAGTCACTCTGAACCACCACTGGAGTCCATCATCTCGCTACGACAAGAGCGGCCCAAGGCCGCTCGCAGCCACAGCAGCTAGGGAGCCCGCCAGCCCCCAGCAGGGAAGAACAGCAAGGAGCCATCGGCGTTACTGACTGCTGCTGCTCCAGACCCCAGAAAGGTTCTGGGTGCGCTCATGTGTTGCGCGCCACCAGCATCCTTCCCCACCCTTGCCCACTGAGGGCAGGCTCTCTTCATTATTCAGTACATAACAGGCAGACGCTCTGTCCTTATCAATAACTGGTAAGATTAATTCATTTGTAAGAGGTATAAAGTAACAACAGACTAGAACACCAGCATCAAACCATTAATGCAGTTGCAATGAAATGCTCTCAAACTACCAAATACTGCCAATGAGGACCAGCTACTGTTCTGTTAAGAGCCACTGTATGACCTAAAAGGTCTCCAGACCCTTTAGAAGTTTACTTTGCAGCAGGACCTTAAGTCACCAAGAATCACTACCTCAAACTGAAACTTATTTTACAGGCAACCAATGGCACCTATCCAGAAAGAGCAGTGAGCCCTCCAGCTGCATTCTTCACTACAGCTTCTCAATCCCGTGCCACAGAAAGTCTCATGGCTACTTCAATTAAGGAGATTAACATGAAGCTTTACAGCCCTTACTCAAATTCTTACTGGCACCCTGAATGTTACAGAAATAGCAATTCTTACATCAAAACAGTTTGCTTTCTCCTTAAGAGAACCCCAAAAAGCAAGGCTTTGTTATAATGAAGTAACTTTTCCTTCGATACTGCCAAGTGTCAATCCATGAAAACTTGCTCTGAGAGTACTAGAGACCACAATGAAAACGGCGTAAAGACTTTAGTAGTACCTGTACCTTACTTAATATGACAAAAAAAAAAAACCATCAGCTGAAGAGGCAAAGCCTGCAGGAGCCTCAGACTGGAGCTTTCTGACTGCCTTCAGTTAGGTTTTCTTTTTTTGCATGAGCTCTTAATAGCTCTTTGCTTATCAGCCCCTGCATCACCAGCAGCATCTACCACAGCTGCAGAGGGAGGCTATGACTGAAAGGGCCCAGCTTTTATCAAGGCAGATGGCAACAAAGTTTAAATTGTCAAGCAAGCCTGTGTCTTAAAGAGGCCAGGAGTCCAAGGGTCAACTGACATCTTGTCTCAGCAGGAGCTAGGATTGCACCTCCGTTCTCCTCCAGAGTGCTGCCCCATTACTCTCCAGAGAGCAGAAAGCTTTCCAGAGCCAACCACCTCCGTCAGCCCAACCCTGGTGGCAATATTCTGCCCTGACCTCACAGACACCTTGTCCAGTGCAAAGGCAGGCACACAGGCTGAACTGGCAGTTGCTTCTTAACTGACACATTTTTCACAAATACAGCAAAACAGCTGCAACTTGCCCAGATCCCACAGCAGCACAAAGCCAGAGGACAGTGTGGGGCAAGCAGACAAATTCCTTCTCAGTCTCACAGCTGCCAGAGGGACAACCCCCAGAATTCTGATGTTCACCTATAGTAGCTTTATTGCCTTCCTGGAGGATGAACGCATACCTCCTGGACTTGCCTCTGTAATTAGGAGCTTATGCAACACCTAGCACTCCAGAGAACCGAGATCAGAAGAGTGTCTGATGCCCAAGAATTGCAGACCACTGTGCGCAGGTACAGCGTTAGTAGAGGCTTTACAGATAACCATTAAAGAAATTATGGAGTTAATACCTTGGAAAGGATCCCAAGAACGTGTCTCATGCTCTTATAAAAACTCTAGAATAAGTCTAAACATCCAGTTTAGCAGAAAGGCAAGAAGCTCTGTCAACTTAGTTTCTTCAAGTAGCTGAAAATAATGAAGTGATCTCTGAAGAACCAATACAGTGAAAAGCCAAGCTACGCAAGGCTCTTTGAACATGACAAAACAAACCCATGCACTGCAAGACCCATAAACTGTAGCCTAAAGTACAGCTTTTTAAAAGAGGGCATTCAACACCTGCAAGTTGTCTAGAGATATATGGAACCCTTTTCAGCAAAGGCCTTCTTGAGCGATAGCCGACAATCAACTCAGAAACAATCGGACGTGACCACAGAAAGTAACCCTCCTCGTCTCAGTGCTTACTGATGACATACAGGGCATATACACCTTTATAAAGCCAACAGTGTTATTCATAAGTGTGAAAGAATTTATAAACAACATTTATGCTGGCAGACTTGGATATTTTTGCCCTCATTCCATTCAGCAAAAATAGGCTCTGAGAGATCAGTAACTTTTCACTTTCTGGTAATAACGGAAAAATTACATCCATTTGCACATATAAGAGAGGCCATTAATAGCCCTAGTTATTCAAGTCCTAAAAGCCAATTCAAAATAATCTCTGGCTTAAAGCTAGCAACAAAGCCTTTAAAAACACAGTAACAAATTTTGCTGCCATGTTTGCCCAGCACCATGAAGAGATGCTTATTTGTCACTGCTCGTTACTGTGCTCTTGCACACCAGGCATTTACCAGAAGCAGAACAGTGTTATAGACAGATACACTTGATCAATGAAGTTTGCTCACAACTAGCCAGATTTCGACACTATCTGGGCTCTGGATGTGCTGTGGATTCCACGTGCTGCATAACACACAGAGTAACCTATAACCAGGTGACCTGTACATCTGTACACTTTACTCCCAGTGCAATCATCACTGCCTGTCCACTGCAACCTCTAGAACAGCTCAGGAGAAGACTGCAGACCTCGGGATACCTGCTATGAAGAAGCTTGCAGTGAGCACGTATCTATTAATTTACACTACAAAGATCAGGAATTAACTTTGTTTTGGGAAGTTTCACATCCTATAATTGTGTACCAACATTGACACACCACAGTCTTACACCTATCAGGAGTCAAATGCCCTACGTCATGCCCAGACACATCTCTGCCTCCTGGATACCAGCTGCCCGCTGACACCCTCCCTCTCCACAACACGTGCAAGCTGTTAATGATGGTCTGAGACCGAGACGCAGTTTTAACTTACTGAGCAAGTGACTTGTAGCTGCTGCTGCTGCTGCCCCTGCTCTTGGGGTGTTGGCGGCTGCTGCTGCTGCTGCGGGTCCCATATGTGCACTGTCTGTGCCGTATTCTGGTACGTCCCTGCCACAGCCTGCACTGCCACTGGAATGTGGATGTTGCCATTCATAAACTGCGCTGGAAAGAGCGAATTAGCAAGAGTCTGCACAACTTCCTCATGAGAGTTCTTCACTACTGAAGTACTTCCCACCATCTTATCCTTGTCATCTTCCAGCTTCACGGTAGCCAGTGTCGTTGGCGACCCACTGACGTGGACGGCATTGTAGGCCTCCTGAGGGATGGCGATGTGGGTTATGTTTTGCTGCTGAAGGTCACCACGTGGCTGAGCAGAGTAAACAGGGATGGTCCAAGTCTCTCCAGTGGGGCTAGTAATGGTCCCAGTGGCACTGTACAGGTGGGCACTGTCCACTGTTAACAAGTCTGGCCTTAAAGAGACATAACTTTGCTGCTGGCCCTGAGGGATGGCCAGCACTGTGGCAACTGGCTGCCCTGAAATAGCATACGATACAGTAATAGGCATATCCACTTTACGTTTCTTCACTGGCTGAAGGACACTAGCAGTACTGATCCGCCGCTCTCCCTCTCGCGGAGAGCCTTGTTGAGAAGGTGGAGGTGACAGTGCCCCAACTGTTTGGATCTGTATCTGCTGACCACCAGTAATGGCCTGCCCTGCCACAAGCTGGGCCTGGATCTGCTGGTGTTGTATGTGTTCCTCCTGTATCTCCGCAGCCTGGATCTGTTGGGCAGTCTGCACATGCTGCACTTGGATTTGAGCTGCCTGCAGCTGAGATGGGCTGGGGCTCTGCAGAGACTGACTCTGTATTGTCTGGGATGCCTGCTGCTGCGCCTGGCCTTGGATCTGCACTTGGACCTGTATTGGTTGGTCCGAAGCCTGATGGACAGCAAGCTGAGGAGAGAGCTGCTGGGCGGAGACCTGCTGCGGTGACTGCTGGACCTGGACCTGAACCTGCAATGACACCAAATCAGCAGTTACGGATCAGCAAGCATCAGTGATTCAACAGGGGGGCCACCAACAGAGATGGTCCATCACTGGAGGTCTATGCTCAGGTGTTTCACACTCGGTTTTATGATTCCGTCTATCAGTCCATTAGTAAAGGACTCGTGGAAATGAAACCAAGTTACTCTAGCAGTGCCTGGCTGATAACAGCGATGCGGTATATGATGCATTTGCTCAGCGTTGCGTATGACCACACTTCTCGGCACAGACAGAACAGTGTGTCAGCTGCATTGCCATCCTCAAAGCTCTGTGGGCTCAAGCCAACAGATGGCATCCTTGGAAGCCAAAAGAGTCTTCAGAGCTATTTGCATTGCCAAAACATTATTTCAGCATAGGCCTTGCAATAGCAAGGCTTTAAAGTCACACACATTACAATTCTGATATTAAGTTTATCTTACTACAAAATGCAGGAGCTTGCCTCAACCTTACTACGCTCTAAAGAATGTTTTACTGCTTTCAATCCCAGTCCCCCAAATGGCTGCAGGATCACTTGCCAGTGCCAGGCAGTAAGCAATACGGGTAAGCTGAAACCAGCACTTGGCGCTTTCCACATAGAGCACAGGAATTTTTTTTTCAAACCAACACTAATAGTAACACTACACAAGCAGATGGCAACACAGAGAACTGCAAGTTCAACCTGAATCTTTGTCATGCACTAAGAGGCAACACCACAGCACTTGTTTTTTTTTAAACTTCAGAATTATTTCCTTTGCAGTGATAATTAAAACAAATTCTTTTTTCGTTATTTACTTATTCCATTTAATTCCATTTATTGTCCAAATTCCTCAGTTGTATTTTCTAGCTCATGCACTTACACAATGTCGAATTACAAGGACAAAATCTGTTAAGACTTGGATCCAAACACAGTTCCTTTTATTTTAGGGGGGGTAAAAAAATAAAAAATTAGTCACACCCTCTCACATCAACGCTCACTTGTCTGTCACACTACCTAGCAGCAGTCCAGGAGCAGACTCAAAGCTAGGAGTCAGAGGCAGTCCCCAACACAGAGTTCAGGTCTCAACAACTTCCCATGTCAGGCCTCAAACAAACCTAGCTGGTATCTCCACTCCCAGGGCACCAAGAGAGGTCTGCTCTCCTTGTCCAGACACTTCACCACTTTGTCCCCATATTTACACAGCCAATTTGTTGCGTTTGCCTTGTCCTGGAAGTGATATCCCAGATTACTAGGATCATCTGCTTCTCCGGGCTTCCTTAACACTATATCTTAAGGGAAGGAACCAATTGCTCAGCTTCTTTCAAATCCAACTGAGAGACGTAGAGCTTTATCAGCGGCACCTATGAAGGCCAAATGAAGTTTGAAGTCAACACAGATCTATTTAGTTGCAAAACTATGTCTACCTACTCACATTCTCTCTCACCCTTTTTTACCTCACTTTCTAGAGTCAGTCAAGTTAACACAGCATTTGCACAGAGATGCCACTCTAGCCAGCCTGACCATGCCAAAAGAACTGTGCAGACACACAGAACCTCCCTTCCCAACATCACCTCCAAGAAGTCTTAAAAAATGTTAAGGATTCATCTGCAGCCAATTAAGAGTTGCTAAGGAAAAAAGTGGGGTAGCAAAACGCACTACTCGCAGACCTGTTCTATAAGTCACATCTTGTTAAGAACTAATTCCATTTCCAAGAATATGGAACTCTACAGGTTCCTACTGGGAGCTATATGCAGTTTACTGTCATACAGATGATGCAGACTCTCTATCATAATTTCCTGTCATGGGCAACTTCCACCACCTTCAGCAGATGAGTAATCATGACCTGAGGCCCTACACTACACCCCCAGGACTAAAGCCTAACCCGTACAACCAGGATGTCTTGCTACTGCTTTACAGTTCACACAGTGTTATTGCTGACACCCAAAGAATGAGTCCAGAGCGAAACAAGATGAAGAAGTCAAGACTCCAGAACCACTGGAAGTTCTCCATGCTGCAAAATGCAGGCATCATGCTTCTGACTAGAGACTACTCCTATTTAAAAGAATATGGGAGCTCTACCCACCATGCATTACACATCCCGTGTGAATCACACATCCATTTTTAACAACTGTATTTTGCAGTAGATCCCTCCCCTATTTTCAAGCAGGTTGTACCCAGGAGTGCTACAAGGATTCACTTCAGATCTAGAGTCTGAGACCAGAGCTTCTTACGTTGACCTCATTGTCTAACTTGCTATCTGAGAAAAAAAGGACAAAGAAGTACACTAAACATCAGCAGCAGTTGACTTTTTAAAAGAATATGTACAAAGAGGAATGCTGTAAATTTACAGGCCAGGACCAACAGGGAGGACTTTAAATCTTCACCTTTGCTACAGATTAAAGTGAGAACATATTATGCTGGAAATTCCTGGGTTATACTGGTGCAAAAGATGAACATGCCAAGTTACCAGTACTGAAAAACTGCTTACTGCCAGAAGTTTGGATCTAACAGCATGAATAGAATCACTTCCCAGCAGGCTACCCTCACGCGGAGAAATGCCTTTTTACCATAAAATAGCAAGAATTTGGAACAAGTACTAACCGACTAGACAATCAAAGGCAAGTCAGCCCTGCATCGTAACAGGAGGGCAAAAGTAAATTTTTAAGATTCCCTTAAAGGAAATCTTCAGTAAGATTAAGCTCAAAAACACATTCTGTCTAGAACTGAACATATGCAAAGAGAAAATACGTAACCCCACAAGCATGAGAACAGCTGAAGCCTGGTTTCCAAAAGTTTTTTTTTCCCCTCATAGTTGATAGACTAACTCCGACAAACTTTCAAGTAGGATTCATAACATGTCTGCCCTGTGTGGATTCTCTGCCCAACAAAGAATGAGACTGCAGAACCACAGTTCTGAAACAACTAAGTTGAAAGAATTCCCAAGCAAAGAAAATTTTCTCTGTAGACAGACTGGATTACCCAATATTTCCTAAAGCCTAACTCCAAATGAGCATGCACAGCAACTCTTGCCTGCATGGATTTTCTGATACCTAGCTTGCCCTAGAGCACCTGACAGGCTCTTAAACACCTCTGTTCACAAAAACGTCTCGGTTTCTGATGCTATGTTTACACTAGCAAGTAGTAGGGTACACGAAAAGCAGACCTTCAGAGCACGACTGAAGGCCTACTAACATATCCACACTGAAATAGTCTTCTGGAATGTTCAAACTCAGGTCTAGTCTTGCCCACTAGCCAAGCTAGAAAACATCTAGACACAGCAAGACTGCATCTTATTGCTTAGCTTCCTCTGAAGGGAATCCCAAATGACAGGCTCCAAACCTAGGAGAGGTAAGGGGAGGCAGGTGGTAAACTTGCTGTGGGAAGCATATTCCAAATCCCCCTCAAAAGTAATGTAGGTGCACCTCAAATTTCCACACTTGAGCAAGCTGACAGAAGTCAAACACTTGGACAAAAAGTTATAAGAGCAGAAGAGCAATCCCAATTATTTTTTAGCCCAATCTATGAAAAGAAGGCTCAAAATACGCTTCGCTCAACAACAGTCCTAAGCTAACACAACTCCAGCATTAAAAACTAATACTGCAATAACGAGTTCCTTCCAGTGCTACACCAGAAAGCATACATACAAGTACAAAAGAGATCTCAGGTACAGAGGAGGCAAAAAGACCGATCACTGAAGTAGCAGGAAATGTTGGAACTTGTTATTCAACTACTTTACAGGAAGTCCTTTGCTATCTATCTAAGTAAACAAGGTCTATGGGGAGGGAGTGTACAAGTCAGCTTTTCAGAACAACTGCCAGACAGATTCTCACTCCAGGTTTTTTCCTCTGTTCATTCATCAACATCAGAGAGAGAATTCCACGGGCCAAATTAGGCCTTGCACGTCTTTGAACAGTTATAATATCAAGATCACATTGCTAAGTTATACACTGGGGCAGGATTTAGTCTTAAGACAGTTAAAACACACAAACCAGGGATAACAAAACAGCTTACCTCTCAAAGAGGACCTGACTTCAACATAGAAGAAGGTGCTACCTTGAAAACACCACGCAACTATAACCATTCTTTGACATGGCACACTCAGCCCCAGCAAATGCTAATTAACACTAGCTGCTACACTAATACCTTATTGGGATGCTTTTCAAAGGTAAGGGAACAGGAGCCCTACCTCCAGGCTAAGCTTCAGAACCAAGGCTGAGGCAGGGCGAAGCTGCATCCATCAGCAGTGAAAAGAAGGTGTATTCCATACCGAGCCAGAGATAACATTTTCTTCTGAGCTACTTACGGGCATCTTTCCCTGCCTTACGTCGTTAATAATGCCCAGCTTCCTACAACAGTCTGAAGTTACAGAATAGACTGGGGGAAGACTGAAAAGCTGAACAGTAAACACATAAGGAACTGCGCAATTCAAAAGGCAGAAGCCTTAACTGAAAGACATTTTACACAGGCATTTATCCATTCCCTATATAGTGCTGCAATCTTGCTCACCTGTAGCATCCTCCCCTCAAGCCCTGTCTAAGAAGCTCCTGCCACCTAGCCATCAGACTCTGTCTTCATAAAAGGCTAAAAGCTGAGGATCTTCCCCACGTGCACTGTATGTATCAAGCAAAGACACCTTCCGTCCTCTGATAATTCTTTCAATTCTGTCTTCTTGCGGAAGATGAAGAGGTGCAAGAGGTTCACCAAGCACTGCAGAAATACCATATTCAGGAACCAAGTCAGCGCTGACACCTCTTCTCACTGGCATCATCAATTCGATGGCCCGAATGCACAACACCAACCAGCAACAATCTCACCAGAGGCAAAGCTGATAAAACTCTTGCTCGACTGGAGCAAGACAGCCCTTCTGGACCATACCCTGATGCAGCACAGGGTATGACAACTTGACATACTAAACTCTTTAAGATCGCTAACGGCACCACTGTGATGCTGGGCACTGAAGCAGCTCCAAGACACTTGTACTGTAGCACTGGCTAGTACGTAACCCAACAGTTGCATCCACTCAGCCTTTAAAATGACCATTTGGCAACAGTTTGTTGAACCTTGTAGGCAAGAAAACCCTACGGTGGCAACTTCAAACAGGAACTTTATTTTGCCAGGATAAATAAAAGCTGCAAGCAGTCACGCACTGTCTCTGGTTGTTCACAGCAAGTAAAATCTAGGATGAAACCTGAGTACTGTCTGTCTATCTTTATGACCGTAAGGTTGTCAACAGCACTTGCAACCATGAGGTCATCTGACTGGTCGTATTTTTAGTCACCTTCAGCACCACTGTCATGCTGCCAGACATAAGCGTAGTCATTCAAAGGGTCTTCCACTGATTTGCAATTGGATTAGCAAGAACTAAACAGATTATCAAGTCAAGTACTGGGATGACATAAGTTTGATCAAAAGCTAAGAGGCTTCAGCAGATGACCAAAATTTTACAAGCAGTATTTTAGCAAAGCGCGCCAGATGGATCAGGTGCACAGCTCTAGTGGAACATCGTCACCCCAGAGTCACAACAAAATTCAGCTTTCTTCAGACACCATGATCAGCCACTGCTGCCACAGTGACAGTGTTTACGTGTCTCAAGACTAAATCATGGGCTTAACATAAATTGTGTCTTGATAAGAAATCTTGAAAGACAGAAAACCCTCTTGCAAAGGGGTAAACACATTCCTTTCTATCCCATCCTTGCAAAAAAACCTTCAAGATAATTATGAGCTAGCTGCTCAAATACACATGAATCCAGCTGCACAAAAACTGCAACCATATCTAGCACCAGATATGCCACCTAAGTGTTTTGAGGCGTTTGTAACATCCTAAAGTGAACAGCAGGGCAGGAAACACAAGCACTAATTATGATCTGTAGTGAAAGATGTGAAAGCAGGTTTTTTTAAAACATCAAAAACAAGAGGGAGAGAACAGGCAACATTCTTTAGTGAAGTTGCTGGAATGTTGACTTTCTTCAGGTATTTTTCATGTTCAGCGTGCGGGCCATTCAGTTTAAAAAACAGGAACAGGTCTCTGGCAGCAACTCTATGGTTATTTTCCAGAAGGTCAGGAGATTATTTTTCTCCAGAGCATATGATATATGACCCCCCTCTTTATCTCACTAGAAGACTTGCAAGGGTCAAGCTTGAACTCTGAGTAGTTCTGAAAGGAGGCAGCAGCAGGGGGAGGGGGGGGAAGGGAGATTCCTCTTTACTTTAACAATTGATCTGGGGGCACTCCACGTCTTCAAGACTCAGGCACCCAAAAAAGCCAACCCTCCGAGTTCCTATACTGAAGAATTAAACTTCTCCCAAAAGACATGCTAGCTGGCAGAACCAAAAGCACCCTTACTCAGTTTTAATAGACTCACGCAGAGATCCAAGCCATGTCTCTGAGACTACAGGCTTTTATTCTTGAAAAGCTTTGCGACACAAGCTACAGCAGGGCAACAGGTTACAGAAGTCCCAGTTAAGCATTGATTTACTCAGAGAGAGTAGTTGGAGACAAGTTACTCGGTGAGAGAAGCAAGTTTGTCTTTGCAGTGGCATAAAAGCACACAAGTGTGTTGTTAGCACAAGTCTACAGCACTGCTGCAAGTTCACACTAACTTATCTCCAGTCAGTTCTGTCTCCATACCCTCATTTGTTAAAAAGAAAGCTCATAACTTTACATTCATGCTACAGAAGGCAGAAAAATTCGTATCTGAAGTGTATCAGAATTACAGCTGTAGACAGAGTTCAGCTGTTTGGAGACATATCATAAGAAAACCTTAGTAAATGCCCTACCACCTATAAACTCTTCAAATTATGAAATGTGTTTGAGGACCAAAGCAGTTATCCTAAATTAAATGTTTGGGGTTTTATTTTTCCCCTCTGGTGCTAGATTTGCTCATTTATAAAAATTACTGTAATACCTGTTTAAAAAAATAGAGAAGATTTCTTCCACTGTGCAAAGGGATAATCTACCGTGACATATACAAGTCTTTTAAGGTTCCTTTCCTGAAAGGTATCTTCCTGGTTCGTATTGTAAGTTCACTCCCTTGCATTTCCTCCAGACTTAAAAGCCAGTTCAAGAACTACAACTTTCAGAATGTTCATGCAAAATCATGTAAACAGTATTGATTTCATTAAAAAACACCTGAAGGTGAGTTAGATCCCACAACCACTCTGAACAACCAGATAAAGCAAGACCAGCAGAGGGGAGTGATTATTTATAGCAGCTTCACACAGAGTGTAAGGCTTCAGTGGGTTGTGTACATGCCAGAACTGTCAACCGTTCCTCCAATAGGCTATACCACTACATTGCCATGTATGCTGCTACTCCTACAGCAGGGCTCAACGGAGGCATAATCAAGAGAGAAATTTACTACCAAATTCCTTAAATGAAAGGGAAATAGTGCTGTTCTGTACAATGTTAATTGGCTTCTTAAGTGCTTGCCTGTGGTTTCAAGTTAGACAGTACTCCATGGGTTAGCAAGTCATATATACATTTAGAGATGATTTAAGATGCTTACCTGGACTTGCTGGGGTTGCTGAACCTGTATCTGCTGCTCTGGCTGCGTCTGCTGCTGGACACTGGTTGTCACAGGACAAGCAAGTTCAAGCAAAGACCCAGCCACCTCTGTGCTGTCCGTGTAAATGCAGTTGCCACCCTGCTGATAGACCATTGTTGTGGTTGCCGTCTGCTGAAACTCCTGCAGAGCTTCCGGCCCCTTGGACGCAAGGGAGTCCAGAAACTCCTTCATCCTGTGCTGGGGGATCGTTCGCGCCTTCACACGGATGTATTCTTCAAAGGAAATGGTGTTCTCCAGAGAATTATTCATATTGCAAGGTCCTTAGGGTTCCTTAAGGAAAGAAAAAGTAAAAGTCTTAACTACAGTGCTCCTTTGATGCAAGGATATTCCTAACTCCAGTAACTGATTTCTCATACCAAGTACCGTGTGTGAAAACTAGCAAACACGCACAGCCAGATGCCCAAGACAGATGCTTTAGTTTTATGAGGCATCTTGTGCTACTCTACTACACGCTCCTCAGATTAACCCTTAGCAGCTCAGAGAAGTCTGAACGATAACCAGGTGTAACTGTGGTACTACTGAAAGAGCTCACTACCATCTAAAATCTTCTGGATTTGTACTTCACCCAGACCAGGTGAGGAGTCCCATGACAGAAGAAATCAAGTCACACATTTCTTTCACTGGCAGCATGCAGTATTAGTGAGAGAAGCACAGAAATCAGTATCCGTGGCCCTGCTTTGCAGCCACAGAGGTGGGAAAACCAAGGAGTATGTTCTATCATGCCGTGCAGTTCTATTCTAGGCAGCTAATGGGAAGCACAACGGAAGAGCACTAGATGCAGCATTCAGCCCACTGCTATTAGGACTAGGACAGCCTTATCAATTCGAACATAGCAAGCAAAAGCAGAGTGCTGGAGTCAAGAGATTCCTCAAATGGGGAACTACACGCACGGAGAAGCAGAGCTCTGGAAATCACAAAGGCAATAGCAGCATCAGCTCTTGATGTCCTTTTAATATAGGAAGAGGTTAACATAAAACATGCCATGTATGAAGACAAAAGAGACAGAAAAATAAATCAGATAATCAGGGAGGAAGTGAGAGCAAGGGGGGAAAAAAAAAAGAAAACAAACGACAAAAAAGATGACTCCATCTGAGAACATTAGAAAGCTCTAGGGCATACTCTGACAGCGTTCTCCTCTTATTGACTTCTCTTGTTTAAACCCACAAATTGTTTCTGCAGTGAGTATACTGGTTGTTTCTAAGGCACTAATTAGTCTTCACAAAGCATAAATAGATTTGAGCTATAACACTACCAGATCCTGAGATGGTTGTGAAAAAGACGTGAAACAGCATGAGATCAGAACTAGAAGAGGCGATGCAGTACTACTGGATCAAGCTTCAGACAGGCAGAAAAGGGGACGAAATCACTATATGTACATTATGACTGTAGTTCTAAAGAGAATAGGTATGCAAAGCAGAACCATATATATCATTCCATCACAATTCAACAAAGTGGAACCAAGACAAAAATATGTGGTTGAACATCAGACTGCAACAGCCTGTGTGAAAATGGGAGCTAGTTCTAGCCTCTCAGTGGCACCCAAGCATATTCCACAAGCCCAATTCTCACCAAAATCAGCGGGAGCTAGAGCAAATTCTAACCACTCTTCACTGTTACGTGACAGCAGTCTAAACACACAGACGTTTTTGTTTACATGGAGGAGGTTCATGGCTAGTGCACTGGACCACGCTCACAGGAGAAAGAATGAGTATCAAAGGTAAAGGGAATATACGAGGCAACTTGCACTGTATCTACAGTTTCTAGAGTTATTAAGCAACATTTGTTGCTGTAGGAGATTACTACAGAAAATGTTCTTAAGACATGCATCAGTGTCTAGTAAAAAGCACCGGCTAATGGTGTTCACTTAGCACATACAACCACCCTGTAGAAATCAGCATACAGAAGGTCCCATAGCACTCAGAGCTGGACAGAAACACAACTCCCCTGCCCTTCAGAGATTCTGATCTGACACGTTTTCAAGCCAGCTGTGTGTGACAGAACCGGTAAAACTATTCACTCAGCTGCTGAGTGAGGGTTCCTCCAGGAGCCACGCGGGCACAAAGTACCCCTGTAAGCTCAGCACTGGCCTTTCCCTGCAGCAGGGGCAGCAGTACTGATGGCTCAGTCAGTACTCTGCAGGACACGTTATTAACCCTTTCCCAGGTGACTGCACGTCCAAGGTGGAGCTGATGGACAGCAACCTTGTCAACACATCCTCAGTGACTCAGGCAGGACCTACCCCAGGCACAATCGAATGCATCTTCCATCTAACCGCGAGATGCTCCGCTACATACTTGGAAGCTGGAAAACAGATTTTGAGTACTTAAACTTCTGCCCACTGTCTACGTGGAACAAATATTTGACCTCAGTACTACAGCGAGGCTTTCAGAAGAGCACAATCATTTTGCACATCCACTTTGAGGTACACAAGCAGACACAGCTTTCAGAGGAGGGCTCTTCTGGGGAATAAGCCTCAAGGATGCCACGCTGGGAACCCAGCCGTGAACGCTACAGGTGCTCTTTGAGATTACATGCTCTTTGACACCTAACTGCTGCTAAACAGGACCGGCTCACCTCTCAGCAAAGACCCTGCTTTCTTCCTTGCTCCCGCACTGATGCTTATTACACTGTAACTGCTCTGGGAATATCTATTCACCTTCTGTTAATCTTGTCAAGGACAAGAGTGGGGAGGTCAACAGGGTCACTGTTTTCAGCAGCAGTTATCCCATTAGCCCTCACTTTTTCTTTTGGAACTCCAACCCTTCTGTCAAAAGCTGCTCACAGGTACGTTGTGCTCCCATGCAGCAGAGACAAGAAGCCACCAGAAACCCAGACGCGTAAGTGGCAGGCCCAAAGATCAAGAAGAGGTCCACAACCAAACAGTCACCTGCCTCCTCCAACCACCAGGAAGCAGAACAAACACAGCACAAATTTCTTACATACAAATCCTTGACCCTGGTCAGCTGTTCCATCCTAATTAGTTCTTTTTAGCAAGCATCAAAATCAAGAGCCTACTAAGCCAATCTTCCCCTGCTAGTGAATCTTCCCCTGCCACAGGTATGCTCTCTATTCTTCTAGCGTGGAAAAAAAAAAAAACAACCAACTTTCTTTACATTTGCTTGAAGTTACTACGCTGAGAGTCACTAACGCCCAGAACAGTGAAACACTTATCTGAGCCACTGCAGCACCTGAAGTCCCAACCACGGATCAGAACCCCACTGCGCCATGTTGTGTCTGTTCCACTCCAACTCTGGCGAGCAGAAAGGAGCTAAAGACATCGCAGGCAACCATGCAGGCTGGCCTGTTTCTCCCACAGTCATTCCTGTCAGTTTGAAGGCTGCTTGGGGTTATTTAACTCAAAGCATTGAACTCCTCAAAACTGCACTTCACAGAACCCCAAGCAGCAGCAGAGGTACCAGGCCTAGATGAAAATGCAGGAAAGTAATCCTGTGTTCCCAGAAGTTTTATTTATTAAACGTAAACCCACCTGCATTTATGACAGAAAACCTCTATATGGCTCCACTGTGCGTCTAACAGCGTTTTGTAGAGCAACATACACAGCCTGCTGCTGCAGTCACTGTTTTCACTGCTAGTTATTAAAACACACTAATTTATGCACTCCATTTATCCCGTAGAGACGCATTAGGAACAGCAAACACCCATCCTCACTAGATCTCGGCAGCATGTTTTTAATACCACGTTTTAAAAACAAAAGAGACCACCCAGGCAATAAGCTTTCTCCTATAAGGGAGGTAATTCCTCCCTGTTTAGCGTAACCGCATTTCTTGCGGGAAGTAAATTCAAGAAACTCTTTGAGGATCATGAGCACATACGGTTAGTTCATAAAACTTAGACTGAGGTTACTGAAAACACACACACAACTTGCAGCATGTGGACAATCTGGACTCACCAGTCACCATGTTGCATGTATTTCTGCTGCTCTTGTCCTGAGCTCTTAGACTTGTAACGTTCTGGAGAAGACAGAACAAAGAAGCCCTTTCCATCCCCAGTTCCTCTTTCTTTATTAAAGCCATTTTATTTTTAAATATGTATCCCATTAAGAAAAAAAAAAAAAAAAAAGAGATATCAGGAA
>Ga0065711_1031822_pt1 | contig 28657 bp, 13 predicted proteins | sample Hoacrofraction12_FD_59098 | JGI IMG/M metagenome (GOLD analysis project Ga0065711, IMG submission 59098) | Hoatzin crop microbial communities from Cojedes, Venezuela - Epithelial fraction 12 v2 (version 2) | ecosystem: Host-associated > Birds > Digestive system > Esophagus > Crop | place... | reverse complement strand
TCAGAGGGAAGAAGTTCTTCCTCATGTTCAGACGGAACTTCCTATGCTTCAGTTTGTGCCCATTGCCCCTTGTCCTGTCGCTGGGCACCACTGAAAAGAGTCTGGCCCCATCCTCCTGACACCCACCCTTAGGATATTTATAAGCATTGATAAGGTCCCCTCTCAGCCTTCTCTTCTTCAGGCTGAACAAGCCCAGCTCCCTCAGCCTTTCCTCGTAGAAGAGATGCTCCAGTCGCCTCATCATCCTCGCAGCCCTCCGCTGGACTTTCTCCAGTAGCTCCTCATCTTTCTTGAACTGGGCCTTGCACGTGTGAGTGAAGCATCCTAATGTACGCAGCGGAGCTACTATTCAGTAGTTTGGTGAGCGGCGCTGTGTCTTAGTGAAGCTTTTGACCTGTCCTTCTCACTTCTGTCACTGTTGTGGCCCCCTGATTCTGCAGCAGATTATCCCTGTTACCCACTCCTGACTTTAATTTCTGGGACACTGGTAGCACTTTAGATGAGGAGCTGCTTAAAAGCTCTTTTATGTTTTCCTGGGATAAATATTAAAATTGGCAGGTATATGCTGGCTGTATTGTGCAGGATGATCCAGACAGCTGAGTGGTTGCTTAAGGATCTGAATGACAACTGGGGACAGCTTAATGGATGTTGACGTTACTGCTTCCAGCTCTTTTCACCACCTGCACAGCACAGATACTGGACTGCCTGTCAGTCAGCTGATGAACTGTCACCGCTTCCATCATGGTATTTTACACTGAGCTACTGCTGTAAACCACTGGGTTTCGGGATGTGACTGCTGAGCAGCTCTGAGACCCCAAGAAAATGCAGGCTGAAACCTCACCGGTCACTGCAAGTTAAGCTGTCCCTAATTGTCACTCAGTCCTCAGTCCTGGTCATAGAGAAAATGGTTAGTATAGACTAGAGAAAGATGTTTTGGGGAACAGATAGGTATTTCTGTTTCTTGTTCATCAGAGCAAATAAAGACAAAAGAGGTGATTTTCATAGGAGCCATTTTGCCTCTTAAGAAGCTTTTAACTCATTCAAAATGGAAATCAGAAATTAAACTAATGCCAGACTTTAATGTGCATTTAGAAACCTTATTGATAAACCTATAAATTCTGAGAAAGTAACAAAATGTATGAAGATTTTAGAGTACTGCGAACTATTTTATCTACAATGCGTAATAATTTTTATAAATTGCAAGGTACTGAGAATAAAGCATCTGTGGTAGGGAGGTTTCAGCTCAGTTTAATTTTCTCTAAAAGCACAAGAGTCAATAGCAAAATTGCACTGTCAGTAAATTTTACTTGAAAATCCTTTCAGGAGATAAAAGGATTGTAGAGAAACTAAGCAAAACTGACGGAAGATTTGAGAAGGGATAAGAATGTTAGTTATGTGACCTAATTTGGTGAGGTACAATCATACAAAGAAAATGTTCAATAATGAAATCCATTGTTTTGACTATTCAGTCTGTTCTAAGGTTACTTTAGCTGGTGTCAGTAATTTCCATTCGTCGAAGAAAACAGGCCAGTCTCACACACATTAAGCTTTAAACTAAGCATGATTCTTTAGCTGCTCTAAAATTTAGGCATTTTTTCCTCTTTTATTCTAAAAAATAAGAGATAGCCTTAATATATCAGATGCTGGATAGGGGTAATAGTTGGTAGACACTGACTTTCTACTAGTAGCCTCTTTACAGAATAAAATGCAGTTATGTTAAAGATTTTAACCTTTTTTTGTACTGTTGTTTTCTTCCCTTTATTAGCTTTGGACTACCTGTCGGCTATTCCAGGATAATTTCTAATCCTCTGTTTTTCTTTTATGAAAGAGCAGTGCAGCAGTTAATAATACTGTGGCCTTAATTAGAAAGCTGTGTTTAATTGGGGGACTTTTTATCCCTATTAACAGCAGTGACAGAGTAGCAGAAGGTGGTATTTTAATATTAGTATTTCTGTAAAGGTAACTGCTGAGTTGCAGAGAGTCTTCTGAACATTTGTAGAAGTGCAAATGGATGTATGAAAAAGACTGGAACCCATGCCAGAAATTGAGTGGGTTTTTGTGATATTCCTGGCAGTACGTCCTGGTGTGTGGCTCCTAGCTTTGAAAGAGGAAACAAGAACAGACCATGGTTAGGTGATTTATATACTTTTAGATTTTATCACAGCAATGGAAGCTTCTATGAAAGAAGTAAATAGTCAGGAAGAACACGAGAGGAAAAAAAAACCCAGAAGAGGTAACTTAGCACCATGATCTTACCGACAGTGTCTCCATTAACTGAGGTTACCATTTCTTTCTAATATACACTGTATATAACCAGATTTACATCTTTTCACTGAGAGAAATCCCAGCTAAAAGGCTTTCATAACTCAGACCCAAAATCCTAAGGGGAGTAAAATGTTCCCATTACCTTTGATGACAGTTGCACATTCTCCCATCTCTCTAGCAGTACTGGCTATTTCATAATGTACTTGCTTTCCTTCTGAATTCTGCTTTCCGAGTAGATGCAGTATTTTATTTGGGAATGAGACTGAGCATACTCTTAGAAAACTCAGATTAGTTTGTGTTAAGAGGGATCTAAGAGATAATTACTGTGCCTAGAGCAAATCAGGATATACAGTAAATTTAATCTTAAAATACACTGTGCACCTGTACCATTTTTTTGGGGAAAAAATATTCTTGGTATTATGAAATCAGTAATAGCTAGAGAAGTCTCTAATCCTAACTACCTGTTATCCTTAGTATAAGCTATCTTTTAAAATTGATGAAGTTTTAGGGCTTTTCCTGAAGAGCTGAGAGGAAAGGTATCCCTCTCTATGTAAGAACAAAGAACAAAGAGAAAATGGTTCCATTAAGGTATCCAGTGGGTCCATTTAAACATGATTATCATCATGGCATTGCTGAGGTTAGCTGTGTCGACGTGACTGCAAGCTATGCTGCCTGGATTTTAGAATAAAATCAGAGAAACAAGGAATACATTTTCTTCTTTAACTGATAAAGGACTTTCTTTTCTTGCCTTTATGTGCTGCATAAGAACTGTAGGTTTTCAGCTTCCCTGATGTGAGGTGAGAGCCAAAGACCAATCTATCGAAAAGTAGGCAAACAGGAAAAGGGAGGGTAAAGAAGAAAAAGTGAGCAGTGGGCTTTATAATGCTTTGAGATCAACCTATTTATCAGAGATCAGGAAAAGAGAATCAACAAACTTGTAGAAAACCTTGTGTGATCACCTGTCTCCAGGAGACTCCCCAAATGTATTTCTCAGCTTTGGATTCCCGAATGAGCATGGGAAACTTAAAGACGGTGCAAAAAATAGATGGAAGGCATATTATCAAAAATGAGGCTTTTTTCTTGTTCCTCTCTAAACCTGCCTTCTAAATCTTAACTCATCAGCTATTGAACCACTGAACGAAGAATACAGATGAGAGTAATTTATTACAGAACTAGTCAGTACAGAAACAAGAAGGATGAATTTAGTGCTCCCTCTGGGCAGGAGAGAGGGAGAACCTATACCAGTTGTTGTCATTTAGTGACAAGGACTCCATGTGTGTCTGGCATGAGAAAATCAGTTTATCCAAATAGGCACTAGTTAGGATATTTTATCTGCTGGAACTCTGTTGCTATAGATTTCCTTTGACTGCATACATGGCCACAGCAAGTAATTGTTTGTGAGCTACGTAGCCTGTGAGTGTAGGAACCTTTGTCCTTCTGCCAGAGCTCAAGGGAAGATACTGCTATACTGGGAGGTGAGGGTACAAAAAGTTTAGTAAAAGGTCAGTGGGAAAGTATGTAAGTAATTGCCATTGAGAGAGCAAAGACATTGTGCGGACGTGAGGATGATGATGAGTCTGTGCTATAGATTTTTTTTTTTAAATTTTCCAATGAGAAAAAGGGGAATTAATAGCTTTGGTAAGCAAAGAGGCAATAATTACTCAGAAATCTTTAAGAGTGTGCTTTCTAGTTCAAAATGTAGATGTATTCTCTAAAATACAAGATTTGACAAAAAGGAATGTTATTCTCTGTCCTCCAGCTTGTGAAAAGATTTAGGTTGCGCTTGGAGACTTGAATTCTGGTAATCAAGGCATTATATATATAATACATTTTCATCATTGAAATAAAGCCATTATGTCAGAGATGCAGTGCCTTTCCAGGCACAGGTGATGCGATGGCTGGGCTTAATCAGGAACAGAGGATAATGAGAAACTTCAGTGGAAAACAGAACCAGTTGAATAAGTATTTTGACAGTTCCGACTGTTTACAGACACATGCTAATGCAGGCTGGGAGGAGTAACTTGAAATGCTGTTTTAGTTTGTTGCGTTCTAAATGAACTGTATTTGCTCAGGGAAGAATAAAACCCCACAACTGTAGCTCATAGTAAGGGTTAATTTTGTAAGAAATGAGGGGTTTCAGAGCTGCATTAAACTGAAAAAATGGAGATGCAAGCCTTCATGCATTAGTACTTCAGCTAAGTGCTGGCTGAAGGGAACCAGGAAGATGTGAGTACTGGGAGCTTCTGACATTTTCATTCTGAAGTACAGAGTTAGAATATTGGACAAAAGGGATACTTACCTGTGTCCTAGAAAGTTTACCCTACTCTCCTATACTTTATTCCAAGGAAATACTGAGCTCTTAGGCACTTGTGACCCATTATCAGCAGATTGTCTCGCGTCGCTTTCAAAGTCGTGGTCATGCTTTTCCTGCTTCTCCTTTGATCTGTTCAGTTTCTGAGAACTGTTTTACTAAGGCAGAGCATGCCACTGTCCCTTCACAAAAGCAAGGGGACAGAAAGATGTTACCTGCCACATTATCCTCATCCTCTGTTTGTCAGCGCTCCAGAGATGAGCAGCATGATGTGTTTTAAGCAGCTGAATGTGCCAAGTGCATCCAAGCTCCTGACTCGTACAGCTGCACGTTCCTCTTTTGGGTCCTCTGCAGAGTCTCACCCTGTTCCCTGCTATGATTTCACACTCCTGATATGACAGACAGTGATGATGTGAGGCTGCAGAGAGAGTGTTTGTTCTTTCTTCTGTATTTGTTCCTCTCAAATGCTCTAAGTAGCTGGGGTTAAGCAGAATATCAAATATTAGGAGATATTGTAGTGCCATGATAGTCTCCAGACAGCGGGGGGAATTTCAGAAGCATGTTATAATTCACAATAGGAGGCTACATCTTCTCTTTTGATCGCCATATTCAGGAAAAAAAAATTAAGATAAGGGCGCTCTCTGGTTGACAGCTGCAGTGACAGGCAGAGACAGAAACCTGCTCCTTCTGGCATACGAAAAAGCTTTTGTAGACTCGCAGTTTGCATTCACTGAGGTACTCTAAGATTCGCAATGTATTCCCGTTAGCTGTACCCTTGCCCTTATATTTAAGGTTTCAATAGCAAATACGTGTGAAACGGTTACACCAGAATTTATTTAATGTTATAAAATTAGATAAATTTTTTAACTGATTAGCTTCTAGACAAGTGTATGATTAAGTGATACCTCAAATACATTTCACTTTCCACATTCCATCTGATATTTAAACATCACTTTTGTACTGTATACTGATTTTTTTTCTTCATTTAAAAGCTTCCATTTTCTTCAACAGTTTAGGATTTTACAAAGCTTTTTCTCGTAAGAGACATATTGTTGTGTCACACTTATTAATGAAACCTGCTTACAACAGGTTGGGGTTTTTTGTGAAAGGATAATTTTGTATATTTGCCAACCAATGTAAGAGGATCTCTTCAACTGATAATTAAAATGATTATTTTGTTATGCAGTCATTAAGAATGTATGCTCTCCAGGGGTATTTTAATTTTATGTGTGACAGATTTTCATGTTTCTGTTTAAATTTCTTTTGATGGCATTTGTTTGTTCTTAACATTTTGTGTCTGTTTACTTTTCTAGTTTCTAATTATTCCCATCTATATTTTTTCAGTGTGCCCTACATATGTTTCTTTTTCTTACTTTAATCTTTCTGCTATTTGATGAGTTGCAACATCTAACATTACATAAAAGTTATATTATTAACATATGATAAAAGCTTATGTGATGAAAGAATATCGAAGTTTAATCCTTGATCTTCCTGATTAAAAATAACTTCGGTTATGTGGATGATGAGATCTTACACAGTTGCAAATTATATACTGAGGTAAAATAATATCCTGTCAAACCTTTTTTCTATTATTCATCTTAATCAAAGTTTTCTGACCTCCAAATTCTAATATCATATGTCTTATGTAAAGTAGCTGAGCCTATTAAACCTATAGCAGTAAAGAGAATTCTTTTTACAGTTCATCATACTGATGTTTAAGGATGTGAAATACATCCTGAGAATATAAAACCCAAGAAATATAGTTTTGCAGAAGTTAATTTAAATAGAATATATTCATAACAAGTTCCTTAATGAAGAACACTGGACCTAACCTCTTGGTAACAGGTTAAATTACCCAAAAAATTGTGAAGTAACTGGCTGACCTCATACCCATGCAGTGCCTAGCAACTCTGTTGATCCCAAGCAAGGACCTCTAACATCAGATTTATCATTGCCTCATTCTTATTCAAACTAGAATCACAGAATCATAGAATCGTAGGTTGGAGAAGATCTCTAAGATCATCAAGTCCAACCATCAACCCAACACCACCATTCCTACTAAACCGTATCTACATCTACATGTTTTTTCAATACCTCCAGGGATGGTGACTCAACCACCTCCCTGGGCAGCCTATTCCAATGCCTGACCACTCTTTCTGTAAAGAAATTTTTCCTAATATCTAATCTAAATCTCCCCTGGTGCAGCTTGAGGTCATTGCCTCTCATCTTATCGCTAGTTACTTGGGAGAAGAGACCAACACCTGCCTCACAACAGCCATCTTTCAGGTAGTTGTAGAGAGCAATAAGGTTCCCCCTCAGCCTCCTCTTCTCCAGACTAAACAGCCCCAGTTCCCTCAGTTGCTCCTCAGAAGACTTGGTCTCTAGACCCCTCACCAGCCTCGTTACTCTTCTCTGGACATGCTCCAGCAACTCAAAGTCTTTCTTGTAGTGAGGGGCCCAAAACCGAACACAGTGCTCGAGGTGCGGCCTCACCAGTGCTGAGTACAGGGGCATGATCACCTCCCTACTCCTGCTGGCCACACTATTCCTGATACAAGCCAGGATGCTGTTGGCCTTCTCGGCCACCTGGGCACACTGCTGACTCATGGTCAGCCGGTTGTCCACCAACACTCCAAAGTTTTTTCCTCCAGGCAGCTTTCCAGCCACTCCTCCCCAAGCCTTTAGTGATGCATGGGGTTGTTGTGACTGAAGTGCAGGACCCGGCATTTGGCCTTGTTGAACCTCATACAGTTGGCCTCGGCCCATCAATCCAGTCTGTCCAGATCCCTCTGCAGAGCCTTCATACCCTTGAGCAGATCAACACTCCTGCCCAGGTTGGTGTCATCTGCAAACGTACTGAAGGAGCACTCAATCCCCTCATCCAGATCATTGATAAAGATGTTAAAGATGTTAAACAAGGCCGGTGATGCTTCTCTTTTAGTTTATGCATTTGAATGTTTCTGTAATGCATATGTATTTCAAACACAAAGATAAGAATGAGAGCATGGGTTTATTTTCAGCTAGTAATTTATAAGTAGCACTTAAGTTGTTTATGGCGGTGAATTTTAAAAGCCTTTTTAATGTCACTTTTTAATTTTAAGGAAATAAAGTGCTGTTCCCTTTAACGTGAATAGATGGAGACAGATTAAAGATAGTCATACTAGATACATTTCTAAATAGCTAGGTCCACAGGTCCTTCAGTGGGACTGAGGCACCTCTGTGACTAATACACTTTCGAGGTTTGCACTTGGAAGCTTTTGAAAGTTCTTCCCAGCGTAAAACCTTTATTTCCTTTTGGAAGGACTCACATAAATCATTATGAGCTAAATTTACAGTGCTGCTCCTGCTGCGACACTAGAAGACATTTTTCCTGGTAGCAGCATGACATCCCTTGAAAGGAGAGGCATGTAGCTGCGATCTCTAGCACAACAGGCCAGTGGCTATCAGCACAAGGGCATGGGAGGGCTATTGTTCCACATTTCTTTATTGTTCCTGGTTTGTATGTTGCTCTTGAGTAGAGAACTTGGCAGCAATCCGTATACTCCCTTGAGTGCTGGCTGGGACTGCTGCACTTCTGCATTGCATTTGAAAAAGAGGAGACTCCTTATTCCCTTCCCACTTGCAGTTGCTTGAGGATTGGCTGGATTCCAGATACACAAAAAGAGTAGTGGTTGTTGTTTAACTAATGAAGTTTGACCAGACATCATATAACACTTCATATATGTTTGTGGTTTGGTATAATGTTTGAAATCATCTTGCTGGCAACACAACAAAAATGCCAAGTAATTCACCTCAGATTCAGAATAAATATTTTCTTCAACCAAGTGATTATTAAATACCAGGACTGAGATGAATTGCGACCATTAGGTCTGAAGAAGTAGTACCTGATTCTGAACCAGAAGTACTACACCATTACACAATAGAAAATATGTAGGGTAGGATTCCTGCCAACACCACGTCATTGATAAGCCTTTTTGTGATTTAGAACTTGCTGCAGAGTTTTTAGAACTGGATTCTGTATGTTTCAGTTCATAAGGACATATTAATGCAGCCAGTCAGAACAGATTAGAGAATTTCTTTGTCCAAAATGGAGCTTCTGTAGTGTCTCCTGTGAACAAATCCGTGCGTCTTCCAATATCTTTACATCTTGTTATGTGTAAGTCCTTCTGGAGCATTTAAAAACAATTGAATGCAGTGAACGGTGTTTATGGCAAAGTCTATTAATTTTCCAAATACAAATATATCTGCTGAACATAGAACAAAACTAATTTTTTCTTGGTGCATCTGATTAGTTCAGTCTCTGATTTGCTCTGTTTTTAACTTTTGCTTTATGCTCCATGAAGGAGACGATCTGGCTCCTTTAATAACTTTACTTTCTTTTTCAATTAGTTTCAAGTGTAGCAAAGTTATTGATGAGAGAATCAAAAGATTTTAATTGACTCCATTTCAGCACTATCCAAAAATGTTGTTCCGTGATTGAAAATAAAAGAGAAATTCTTTTTCTGACTGTTTGAGAAGTGAAAATTAATGTTGTTGACCCCGGAAAAATGTGACAGCATTGCGATATGTTACCTTTTGCTCTGGATACACTCAAATCTTTTAATGTGTTTCAAATTTGATGCAACTTTATAGATGCATATGTGCAGTTTGTCAGAGAAGCAGGTTTGAGGGATGTGTATAATGTAATGGAAGTGGCTACAGAAGTAGTGACCAAGGAAGCCATGTGCAACTTTGACTGACTTCTGCAAACACTGGTACTTCTCCCACTGTATATATTCTGCGCATGTTACTTATGCAAAGAAGATTCTTAAGAAAAAAAAAACAAACAAAATATTATTTGTTGTCCATTAGTACCCTGTAATGCTTCAAGGGTCTTGGTGTTCAAACATACAACTGTAGGCATATGGGACAGATGCGTGAAAATCAATGTGTTGTTGTGTAATATGTTTATAATGCTGTATTTCACCGACTAAAGGCTGAATTTATGACCATTTTTAATACTGGAAGTAGGTATTTTATAATGTGCTGAATCTGGGATATTCCTCTTAAGGATAATAATTTCAACTTGAAAGCTTGGTTACAAGATTTCAAACTTGTTATTTTATGAGCAGTAAATATTGTCCATTTCTGCATTTTTAGATGAAGTGTGGTTAGTCTTTTTTCATTTATTTTGGTTGTATATTTGAGGGTTGGAGTTCTAGGCTGGGAAAAAAAGGAAGAAAATCTGTGTCAGTGGTACTGTTTTCTCTAAAATTCTGTATTTGCAGGACCTGCTGAGATCATTAGAGTATCAGACACTATCCCTACAAGCAGAGGATCTTCAGATAAGATAGCCAAGAATGAATGAAAAATGTTCCATGGAAACACCATGCATATTATACAATGTGTGTATAGACTCTGTAATTTTCATGTGGCAGAGACAGAACTCCAGCTATAGTATGTAACACATAGTTTGTCTATCTTGTTATAGTACTACGTACCACAGTCTGACATGGCAATCCAGTAAATATTTGAAAGGAAAGGTGTTATAGCTCGGAGATGACAAGTCACCTCATTTAAAATTGTAGGTAGAACAGGTAAGGAAAATTATATCTAACCTTAGGGGTTCTTCCCAAGTTTTATTTTAGGTTCATTGAATTTTTCCATAGAAGACATATCCAAATTACGTATTCATTGTATCTTAGCTTTTCACAGTGGGTACCTGTAGAGTAAGTGGTAAAAGTCTCCCACAGCATGTTCATTTTTAATGAGAACAGAGCACTTACATTGTGTATCACAATCAAATCACTTGTCATTCTGTAACAGGAGAACTGCCAACTGAGTCATTCTCACAGTCTGCCTCTTTCCTTTGGGCTAAGAGGTAATCTGTGCAAATCACTCATCAGGTCTTGGTCATGCCCTGTGTACAAATTGCAGATCTAGAAAAGAACCATACCATCAAGCTGCTTTCACTTTGCCGACTCATGGTTGTCTAAATAGAAATTAAGGCTTTCATGTCATATTTCAGGCATTAAGCATTTCAGTATCTCATTCATATATGGACTGTGATTGAGTGCTTATTATGCCTGATATTAGCTCATGCTTTAGTTGTACAATCAGGGCCAGCCTTTTGCTGGTGTAAATCGGTATAGTTCTCTTTAGGTAGTAAAGCACATTTGTATCAGCTGAAAAATCTGAATTTTAATTGTTTTGTAAGATTGTGGAGCCACAGAGGGATGAGACACAGCTGCATAGTACTGTAGCACATGACTCTTAACCTGCTGATATCTAAATCTAAGTTATTAAAATACAAAGGCTTCCTATACAATGTACATCAGAGTTGGGTGTCTCAGAAAAGGGTGAAGAAAAAGGAGCATGCTGACCATGGAGCTTCTGAGTTAACCAGTAGGAAATGCTGAACACAGATGTCCCTGCTCATGGCAGGGGGGTTGGAACCAGATGATCTTTAAGGTCCCTTCCAACCCAAACCATTCTATGATTCTGTGATCTTAAGTTATATATCTCTGTGAGATTTATGCACCTTACTCAGCACTACTGGGACGCATTACCATCCTCTTGGGATTTCAGTCCTGAGTAATTTCCTGACCTAAGTGTTTCTTCAAAACAATAAACAAACAAACAAACAAACAAAGTACTTAATATTTTCATTGTGGGAACCACCCTCATGTCTTCCCATCTTTCTTCAATAGCCTAATGTTTAGTTTATTCAGATGTCAAAGGGATTCAAAGCCATTTTCCCATTTCCCAGGAGAATGGCCTAATGGTCAGGCAGTAGATGTGTCTGAGATGGGGCTGAATTATGTGTTTGGTACCTCTCCCGATGAAGCAGTTGCACTCCACATATAGAAACCAAGAGAAAACTGCTGAGGGATTCAATAAGGTTAAGGAAGACCTGTAAGCTGAGAAGACCTTTCAGTCATCTGCATGAACTAGAGTTTCATTACTTTAGGTTTAAATATCTATGATTAAGTTACTGTATTGAACAAATAGCCCTGGCAATGCCAGTATTTTTCAATCTGCTTTTACTCTTTATATAAGAAAATCAATGTAATACCTAGAGAGGAGGAAAAATGTCCTGTAATATTTCTAAACCCATATTGTATTCTCTTCTCGCTTTTTTAATCAGTGCAATGCAAATCCTTGTACTGTAGGCTTCGGACAAAAACTCTGTGTCTCTTCCATCCCAAGCATGCAGAATTGTTCTGTACATCTTCTGTTCTAATGTATTGTGCAGCAGCAGTAGGTAATTAAAGCTTCTTCAGTCATCCTTTTAGCCCTACTTTGATTTACTCCTGGAAAAAAGTTTACAAAATGACCACAGGAAAGCAGTTTTCTGCTGAAGGCAATAGAATGAGAGTTAATAGATCTGTCACAGAAGTCGTATGTAAAGGCATATTGAACACTCTTTTCCTTGGTATCCTGACTGCAAAGTAGGATGCTTGCCAAAAAGCTGTGACAATAAATGCTTAAGCAATTAAGAAACTGCTGTGTTCTCAGGAGGCCACAATGTCTAGGCAACTTATGCAAACAGATGTTACAAAGAAAGCCCCCCCCCAAATAAATATAATCTCTTTGTTCAAAAGACTCTTTCTTATATTCCTTATAACACATATTCCATTACCAATATAATCCTTCCAGAGTTTGAAAATAAAAAGATTGTGAAAATTAACACTACGAAGATCATTAAAATTAGCATGCAAGAAGAGTTTAACCTCTATTTACACTATAAACAATGATTTTTTTGTCATGAGAGCTGTGCTGCATTACTCTGTCACCTGGCTGGTGGTCGTGGTTGTGACGAGTTCATAGATGTCTCTTGTTTCGGCTGAGCTGGTATTTTCCTACTGCTTCTTTAGTCAAGGAGAACTTATAGCTGATACTTTGCTATGGCAGTTTTACCTGAAGGACCCATGATTTGCTCGTTATGATTGAAGACATCATAAAAGCAAGCCTAAAACCAGAATGAATTTGCCACCTTGTTTTGCTTTGTTTTTCTTTTTAATGTTGGTCAAAATGCAGTTCTGAAAACAAAGATTTTATGACAGTTATAATTTACAAAGGAAGATATTTTCAACCATTTAGAAGTGAGTGGACCAAACTAAATTATTACCGTTTTCTGAGTCATTACTTTCTCACTTATCAAATGGTGCATAATACACTAATGCAAGAATCTTGAGGCTCCTTAGCCAGGCAAAATTCCATTAAATTTAGTGGCAGTTTTTTTGCCAGTGTAAGAAGTGAGCAATATTTTTAGGATAAGAACTTAAATACAAAACCATTTGATGGACCTTGAACCACTGAACAAAACTATAACAAGGCTTTTCAAAAGTACCATTTTGCAAAACCTTTTTTTTTTTTTTGAGCACATAAGAGTTTCAGCAATTACCTATACTGTTTAATTTTAAGGCAGTGGATTTTTTTTAACATAGTATCTGTTACAGCTGTGTATCAGAATGTGATTTTTGAAATATTCTTACTGTTGTTCAATGCGTTACTAATTTAATGACGTAATTTTGTTTGTGTGGCTTATTTCTACTGTGATGTTTGAGCAATGTAACAGCTCAGATAGTAGGATATTAAAAGGATGATTCTTGAGCCAGGTAGACCAAATCTCAGTAAAGCAAATGAAAGAAATGCTGGAGGAAAATATGGCAGTTGATAACACAGCATATATTTTCCCAGTAAAATTAAGTTCAAGACATTTTTAGTAGATTGCATCTACTAATGTTTTTACATTAATTTTAATTATACACAGATGATTAATTTCTCATATTACCAAAAATGCACTAAATCTTTAAGACATTCATATACTATAACAAATAAGATGATGTATTTTTTCAGTGGAGGTAACAGTTTTGCATCAGTTTTACAGGGTAAGAAGCAGTCAGTGACTGCAACTAATTATAAATCTATTATTGAGAGTTCAGTTACAAATTATAATGAATTTTCAAAAGGTCAGTAGATATTTTGACTTGTAAAGAAATATCTTTACTTATAAGAAGTGTTTTAGAATATGTTAGAGTAATAGCCAGAATTCAGCCAGCAATCAAGATGACGATTCATAGACCTCTCAAAGTAAGCGTAGTTTTCTGTTGTCTTTTTAGCTTAGAGAGTGTTTTTGCTTTGAAAAGTTAATAACATGAAAATAATTTATTTCAAATAGCTTCTTTCCTTTTTGTCCTTGTTGGTGAGCAGTCTTAGGAAAAAAAAATCTACTGGGGTCACTGGTTCCAAGTATGGAAGATCCCTTTCAAAGGACGTAATACAACTCTTGAATTACATTTCTCTTTGAGTAGAGAAACTTCATTATGAAAGTGGTAGTCAGGTCAAACCTCTTCTGTCATCCTGTCAGTCATTAGGATATATCATGCTTTCCAAACCAGCTGAACTAAACCAGCTATTGAATCCTTACATAGGAGCAGACTATGGGAAATCAGTGAAAAGGATGAAATTAATTTTATTATACCAAATTAACAGAAAGATAACAGTAAGTGTTAGATTTTTTTGGGTTTTGACATATGACTTCCATTTATTTTTGTTTTCTTGGTGCATAAACTAGCTGGAGATTGATGCTATGTCATGAATGCCTCATCTGCAATTGTTTTGTTTTATAGCATCTTCATAAATACAGAGTGTTTGTAAAAGATGTGCTTAAAAAGTGCTTCTTTTAATGAGCTTCTGATGGCTTGCACCCTGTTCTGGTTTTTATGGTATTCTCAGCTCAGGATTTAACTTGCAGAACAGATGGAATTTGCGACAACAGCAACATTTGGAAAGTGTATTTCAATTTAATTTTGCTAGTCCCAGAAGTAAATTTTATTCTTATATATATATTTGTAAATTGGATGGTTTCCCCATGGCTTACCAAAGAATGTCAGACGTTACTTTTTTTTTAAGCTGCCCTTTCTTGAGAGAAATAGAATATTGATAATTCAGTTAGGACTTTTTTCAGAAGCCACAGTATAACTGGCTATGGGCTGTGTCGAGGCCCTGCCTTAGAGGAAATGAATGTCTAGTGAGATCCTCACCTACATCTGGCTTTACTGAAACTCGAACAGCAATACATCATAGACCTCACATTAAGCTTTCTGTTCAATGCTTAGTTGTTCGCAGGGTTTGAAAACCTGTCATGTCTTACCTTCCTCTTCTGGTGCAGATGGGCTCTCTGGCTTTAGACTGTCTGAGAAATGTTAAGCAGAGCTTCTGTGGCATCCTGCCTCCTACCAGAGCTATGGCAAGAGCAACCTTCATGCATGATTTGTGGAGTTATAGCTCACTGGTTAGAGAATGACTGTTCCTGCCATGAGGACTGCGAGGAGAGAGCAGCTGCTGAAATCAGGCAGCCTCCTGCACAGCATTAAATCCCCAGCTGGAAGTTGCACTGGAGCTTTTCCTGCTTTAGAAAAAAAGAGGGCAAATGGCAAATGTTCTTGTTGGTCTCAGTCATGATGAGCAGGTTGAAATTTATGATTTTTTTTTTAATGCAGTTTTTATTTCTGTCTACCTACTGAAATTATGTCATAAGATACCTTAAAAAAATATGGCAGAAATTCTCCCTATCCTCTTATAACTCTTAGTTCCTCTTTCCAGATCTTCTGTAGATCCAGGCATGGGCTGAATTACTTACCTAGAACAGAAGAGCTACAGTCAGATTATTGATGATACTTTTTGTTTGTGTAGTTGAAGTGAGTAGTATCATAATCATTTTCCTTTTGCTGCTGTGTATTACAGGATGGAAACAATAAACAAGGCGTGCCCAGGCTGTAAGCGAGGGCTGGCTCTTCAGCCCTGGAGAAAGCCACAAGCAGGAGTAGAGTGGCAGAGTACTCCAGGGTGTTTCTCGGGATGCGGGGAGGGAGGAAGGGAGAAGCAACTTTGATGGCAAACACAATGAAAATTCAGGACACTCTAGGATACTGTTATAAAAATGGAGGTGCCATGCTGAGGTTCGGTCTGTCCATGCTGCTGCTGTCCCCCACTGCTGGATCCCCAGGTAGTTTTAGAAGCAGCCGTGATACCACTCAAGTTCAAGCCACTGACAGCTGGGGGCTACAACATCCTGATTTCTGTCTCACAGCTGTATGGCATGTTTGTGCAAGAAAAACCAAGCCTACCAAAACCCCAAGCCGCAGAATACTGCTTGTGTTTGCATTTCTCTTTCTGAAGCACCATTTTGACCACTGCTGATGTCACTGCAGCAACCATAACTGTTTCCATAGCAGTTAATGCTGCAGCTAATACTGTTAAAAATCTGATACAAAGGGAGAGACTTTGCAAAGGCTGCAGTACTTCTGCAGAAATCCTGTTCGGTACATTTGAGGGTTTTGTTTGTTTGTTTGTTTGTTTGTTTGTTTTTCCTCAGAAAACCATTAGGGAGCTGATTTGGCACTTTGGTTCCTGCATATCTGCATCATTTCAAATGGTCTGTGCTAAGACCCCATGGAAATTTGCGTTAATTACTCAAATATTGTCATGCTCACAGAGTTGTCTTGGGAAGAAGGAAATGCATCAATGTGTATGTGGAGACAAGGATTTATTGTTAGCCTAACTGAAAACTGAACAATCACATCAAAATACACCAAAAGGTTTTTTTGTCCAACTATGATAATGTAAATGCTTTTAGTACCCAAGTAATACAGTACAGCTTCATTAGGAATAATGCCCTCAAAATTATTGTACAATAGGATTTATGAATATCTATCCTTTATACTGCTGTGCTAGTCCTTCTAAGGTTCCCCTGGGTGCCAAGTTGGGAGCAGCAGTGCTGCTGGAGGGGGATGCTGAGGCATCTCCAGGAGCTGGGTCTTCCCCAGGAGGAGCTCAGCAGCCCCTTACCTTCCATCCACCCACCGCTATTTTTGTGTTTCCCTGTCACAACCTGCACACACAAACGGCTATTGTTTGTCAAGCAGTGACTGCCAGGGGAATGAGGATACCATCGTCTTCTTAAGACCTCCAGGAACTACTGTGACAGAAAGATATAATTATCTATGGGAAGTCTGATAGAATTGGCAGCTTTTGCTCAAGTGAGGACTACTGCTGGACACCTGTAAATCAGAAACATGGGATATTGGCAGCAAAGTAGAGAAATAAGTATGGCATTCCTTTGCAGTTTTGACATTAATTTTGACAGATTTACCCCATTCTGATCTTATTATTCTGGACAACTTAGGCTTGTATTTGTCAGATATGGATGTATCTGGTCCTTTGTATTGCTTCTACTTGCTAAGAAAATAAAAGGTATTCACATCATCTACTCTTTTAGAAGTCTGGTTTGGGTATTCTCAATCTGTGTCCTACAGGCACTTCTGTCTTGCTATATGACGGTGCAGGGAATTTAAATTCCTAATTTCTGTTAGTACGGTCTGCAGTGAGCCACACGAATGCCCCTTCTCTCTCCTCTTAGGAGTGATTCATGCAATTTGATAGAAGTTGCTGAGTTAACATTGCTAACACCTTAACAATTTTGTCACAGAATTTTTCCATAATTCATTCCTTATATGACCATCCTGTAGGATTTTAAACCATGATATTGCAGTCTGAAACAGCATGATAGGCCTATGCATTTTTGTAGAGGTTTGCTGACTTCAGAATGAATTAGAAAGTGTATAAATGGATAAAAGTCCATCTTTGTAGATCCAACTGGAAAATAGGAATGAAATTACTTAAATATTGATTACTTTTAATTCCTTATGAACCTGCAACTCAGAAATGGTATTAGCAACCTGGGTCGGAATATGAGTGTTTAGAATGTCTCAGTATTTTGGATACCACCAAAATCAAAATTAAATTAAATTAGTGTGACGCAAGAACTAATATGTTGCTGTAGCCCTTTTTTGGGGAAAGATATTGCAAAACAACCTTGAATAAAACAGGATTAATTGGTTAAAATGTGAATAATTTTTTTCTTCATGTTTCAGAATCTGAAGCTGTATGAAATTATGTTTCAACAAGTAGCAGAAGGGGCCAATGATTGACAAAAATATTATTCTCAAAAGAAATACTCTGTGAAAGGAAGTGAAAAAAGAAAATGAGAGATAAGAGGAGAAGATTGTTAAAAAAAAAGCTGGACAGTGTTTCTGACAACATGAAAAAGATAACACCTTTTGTAATGATGTCACCTTTGGGGAATCAAATCATCAGTATGCAATGTCTAACGAAATGTGGAGGAGACATTCATCCAAGAGAAATGTCATGCCCAGAGGTGCTGCAGTTCTGACAGGCTGAGAAAAACATCATAAGTCAGACAGAAACGTTCACTGTCGTGGTGCAGGAAACCTTTTTTTTTAATCTTCTCTTCTTTATACTTAATATGCAATATTAAATATTTTAAATATTGAGAATTTTATGCATTTTTATTTGTAAGTGCTATTGCAAATTATGGTTGGAAGTAAACAATATGATAATTTCACAGATTAAATTGTTGTGTCCTGGTAGATTGCTACTGTTCATGAAGGAAAATGAAATTTTGCTTTAGGCAGGCAGAAAAAAGGTGAGAGTCAGCATTTTTTTAAGTCAGACTGAGTGTCTTTACTGAAAGCCATACCACAAAGTTTTTAATGTGAGCAGTGGGTCTGCACCATGGAGTTGTGTTGTAACAACTGTATTCAGCTATTCACAAAACAAACTTTTTTGACAGTTTTTTTTTCTCAAAGGAGTTTTGAAAAGGTCAAAGCTTTTTGACCTTTTCAAAATGAAAGACCTCACTTTTTTTCACCAGCAAATGACATTTTGAAAAATAAGCTAATCCTAGTGAAACAATTGTCTTAAAGGTCGTAACCAAATGACCTAGACCAAATTAAAAAACAATGCTTTGTGAAAATTTTAAACATTTTCTTGTTTACATTCTCTTAAAAGACAGGAAAAATATTTGACATTTTTGAAGCATTTATATGATGACAAAAGAATTCCTTTTTCAGTTGCACTGTAAGCTGTTGAAGATTCAGGTTTTAGAGATGTTAAGTGTTTATCATTTCTCCACCTAAAGAGACCAATTATATCAAGTTGCTTAGGGACTTTTATAGATAAGTTTTTTAGTATCTCCAGGGGTGTATCTCCACCACCTGCCTGGATAATCTATTCCAGTGTTTGACCACCCTCATGGTGATTTTGTACATAAAGTTGGAATATCCCATGTTTCCTATGAAGAAAAGCTGAGAGAGTTGGGGTTGTTCAGCCTGGAGAAGAAAAGGCTCCAGGGAGACCTTATTGTAGCCTTTCAATATGTAAAAGGGGCTTATAAGAGAGATGGAGAAAGACTTTTTACCAAGGCCTGTAGTGGAAGGGCAACAGGCAGTGGTTTTAAGCTGAGAGACGGTAGATTTAACCAGATAAAAAGAAGACATTTTTGATGATGAAGGTGGTGAAATGCTGGTTGTCCAGAGAAATTGCCCAGAGAGATTGTGGATTTCTTAGGGACAAGTAGCCCAGAGAAATTGTGGCTGCCCCATCCATGGAAGTGTTGAAGGTCTTGTTGGATGGGGCTTTTGAGCAACCTGATCTAGTGAAAGATGTGCCTGCCCATGGCAGGAGGGCTTGGATTAGGTGATCTTTGAAGGTTCCTTCCAACCCAAAGCATTCTAGGATTGTATGATTCTGTGTTGCAACCTGTGTCTGTTGTCTCTCATCATACCATTGTCCACCTCTGAGTTGGTCTTTGTCTCTGGTGTTGTCTGTAAACTTTTCAAGAGTGAGCTCTGACCCACCATTTGGGTTCTTAAAAAAGACTTCAGATACTGTTGACCCTACCATCAATCCCAGGGTCACCTCTAGTTAGCCAGCCGCCCGTTGAACTTTGTGCTGCTAATTGCAATCCTATGAGGTCAACATTCCAGCCAGTTTTCTACCCACCTTTTTACCCACTTAGCTAGTCTGCATTTCAGTTATTTGGCTACAGAGGTATTACGGGAGAGAATGTCAAAGGGTGCCCTGTTAACATCAAGGCATGGTATACGCATTTTCCTCCCATCTGTGTATCATGGATCACATGATACAGTCTGTGCTGAAGAGCGTGATAGAATATTATATCTCTTACAGTAGTTTTGAATGCATAGTGCTGCACTGAAATAGTTTGGTGAAAGGCAATTAAAGTTTTTCTGTGTAAATCTTTATAATTCATTTCAGCTCTGTAAAATATATTTTTTAATACAATCCATTTAAAATGGGACCTCAAAGAAATAACCTTTCAATATTTAATTAAGCTGCTTCTGAGAACAAGTGAACATTGGAATTATAATGAAAGTTTGTAAATTTATGAGATGTGTATCAGTTGTATAACTGACTTTTTAAAGAAGGATAGGAAAATATCTTTCTACCGCACTGAGAACTATGATATAGCCAGAATAGTAGCAAGAGTTTCAGTGTTTAGGGCAATTTAACTCCATGTCTGTATGGCTTTTGTGTTAGACCCCAGTCGTGGCAGTGTTCATCCCAGTAAGAAAAGTACTCGGACACCATAAGGTATTCCTGAGAATACCACTTATTGCAGCTGAAGGAAAAGTGAAACAGAGGATAGATAATCTCATGGTCCTTCACCTGTGAGAACCCGAAGTTGTGTGGTGTCTTCAGATGGACGTCTAGTCTGGGCACAGCACGCAGTGAAGATCTTGTGCGTGGAGAGGTTTGCCAGCATTGTAGTCTTTAGAGTTCTTCTGGTATTTTCTTGGAGGAAAACTACTCTGTTCATCATTTCTACCATAAAAGAAGTGGATGTTGTCATAAGGACTTGCTGCTTCACTTTAAGGCAAAGACAAGGACATGTAGGTAGCTTAAACACGGTACCAAAGGTGAGCTACCTGCAGCCTTCTCTGTTACAAGTAGCCATCTAGAGTTTATCCTGCAGCCAAGGGGTAAGCGCAGCACGACACAGGCCTGAAAGCCATGCTGTGTTATGCAGTGTAGTACAGGACAGCACAGGCCTGTGGCTACTCATGTTGCCTGTTACATGGATCACTAACTCCTCAATGTACAATAGACTGCTGGGTAGGATCACCACACCTCCCACACTCCATTTCATGTTCTTTGGGCAACTTTCAGCCATTGCTGGGAAATAGGTTTCCTTCTTCCAACTGGACACCAGTAGGAAAAGGACCAAATGCAACTGAAGTACATAGACTATTTATACTCCAGCCCTCTCCTTAGAGAAAGTTCTCACATCATCTTTGCTTTGTCTTGTCTTTATGTGAAAAGCTAAATAGATATCTGCAATCCAGAACAGGATGTTTTTCACCTGTATGAAGAAGAAATGAATACCAAATGAATGCCACAACTGGTTTTGGCTCTCCAGTACCTATAGAAAGCAGTGGATGCACACTGGATGGCTTCTCCAAAGAATAAACAATGTTGAAATGATAAAAAAGGAACTGGAAAAGTTCGGTCATTTTCTAAACTGTAACACCAGGGTAGTTACAAGAATTCCAATAAGCAGACACAGATGAAATTCAATAAAATAGAAAAAGTGTGGGGTAAATTTTTCTTCTTCTTGCATTGCTGTGAATCTACTGTCAGACTAGTCACTGTAATTTACACGCTATGGGGAACAGGAGAAGGAATAGTTGGAATCAAGTTTAGTTGGTAGCAGGTTTATTTGTCTAGCTCCTCTTTTGCTCCTTCCAATACACTTTTTACTTTCCCAGTAATTAACTTCCATGGGTATTTAATTTAATTCTCTCAGCATCAGCCTTTCTAGATTATTGTTTTTCCAATATTTGTTCCCCATATGATGGCAGTCCTGGCTTGTTCAATTATCCTTAAGGGTGTTTCAGTTTTTCTTACTTTTTTTTTGTGGTGCTTTACAGCCAAGTACTACAAGTTTGATTAAAGTGTTACTTTGGTCTGACTCATTTATGGGCTTTATAAGCTTTTTTCTCCAACTGCTACAACTGAAAGACTTTTGTGGAGGGCGGAAGTGGGGGGAGAGCTGTCTATTTGTTTTGAAGTGCAAGGACTAGATTTAGTCTTTATGCAAACAAACTTTAAATGAGATTGATGAGTAAAGACTGCAGCATTTGTATCCAAATTAATGGATTTTGCATGGTCATGCCATCAGTACCTATTAAGAACCTATTTAAGTGAAATAAAGTGTGCTGCAAGTGAAAAATTGTTTAAAATATTTCATCTTCCATCCTTACGGTTTTGGTATCTTATGATGTCATAAATTCCTTTCAGAGGTATTAGTAGTGAGAAATCCAGGACAGGATTACGCTGGAGTAATATAAAGTAGCTGCAGAAGGAACAGCAAGACAAAGGCTAGCATGAGATTCAGCAGATCACAGCCTCTCCTCAGCTGTTTTTGGTGACGCATACCCTACATTGTTCATACAAGAGTGAAAGCTATCCCCTTCCATACAGTAGGCCTATGGATGGTAATCCCTCTCTGAAAGAAAAGGTGAATTGTTAATTTATCTCTGCTCTAGATCTTCTGAATCAAGAAGATTGTGCTCAAATAAAAAAGAAAGGCTCTAACTCTATTCTCATTTAAACAACGGTAAATGAGGAATAATTCTGAAGAAGGAACTGGAAATGCAGAAATGTCTCTGAGAAAGCAGAGAAGAGTTTTAGCTGTTCAACTTAATAATATATACACATTTAAAGCTTAAACTTATCCTCATGTCAGCCTGTACATTTGCTTTTATTTGTCCAAGTCTCATCTTGGAGCTCTGAGCAACGTGGTCTAGTGGAAGATGTCCCTGCTCATGGCATAGGAGTTGGAACCAGGTGATCTTTAAGGTCCCTTCCAACCCAGACCATTCTATGATTCTATGATTCTATTCTACGACGATTTTCTTAATATGTTTGTGATTTTCTGATTTTGGTCTTCTTTCTGAAAAGCTTGTCTATTGTGTAATAAATGCTGAGAGTAGTCTCATTCTTAATATCTGAAAAATGCTATGTAAGTTTGTGAAGGAACAAAATCACATCTGCATATTGAGTCCAGAGGCTTAAAATAATGAATTGGTGTTTGGTTGATGGGTGGACAAATGCTAAATGACTGAATCATTGCCCCTTAAGTTAAATACAGAAATACTGCAGATGTAGCTTTTGCCAGTTATGACTTTCAGATATTCCTTGGGACTCCTGTGCCTCCAAATGCAATTGTCAACTGACCCAGAAATATCATGACGCTTTATGTAATTAGGCAGTTCACTCATGATGGTATAACTGCCAGCAAATACAATAGCACACAGAATGATTTTGTTTAGTTTGTAGTTTTAGTGAGGGATCATTTGAGCAACTTAGAAGAGTAGGGACATTTTTACTTATCCACAGATTTTTTCCGTGACAGATCCTTTTACAAAACATGTATAAGCCAAGCAATATTTTGGACAGACCTCAAAGCAGAGCTTTTCGGAGAATAAAAGTTAACTGCTATGAAGTTTCTCATGACTTTAGAGTTTGTTTGAAATCAGGAGGAAAAAACACATTTTCTGTGAGAAAAATACTGAAAAAATCTTTTGACAGTTTTAAACGTTTAGTTGTATTTTGACCTTGATTAAAAATCTGGGCAGAAGGTAATTAAAATAAAATTGAAAAGCCTGATTTAAAAAATGACTGCAAAACCAGTATTTCAGAATTGTTCATTTGCCTCTGTCATTCTGATAAACATTGTAGTGACATTGCAAATCATTACAATTGTGCAGAGAATTACTAATTATCAACTGCAAAGCTGACTTCCTTATGAAGAAAAAACAGGTAATGAAAATTTTAAGAAAAGAAAAAAAATTAAGTGTTAAGAAAAAGTTTTTTAAAAAGTGGCTTCTTTATTTACCCACAGTGGAAAACATAACTATCATAAAGCAAAATGTATAGAGGACTGTATGAGATGATAAAGAAAGTTTAAGAAGCAGTTATTCTAAAGGATGGTGAAGCTCATGTATGTTAAAGTACTTCCTCATCAAATACAGAAAATCAGTCTTAAAAGTGTATGTGAAAAGCAGCCACCAGTTTTTGGAAACATGAGATCTGAGCCAGGTACAATCTGTAACTTAAGCTGTATATTCAGATCTCTCCCACATCACCCAGGGAATGGTCTGTCACCAGAATTTATTTGTGTAATTACAAAAAACGTTACTGATCAGCTGTGCTCTCAAACCAGACTACTGAGGAGGTATCTGAGTCAGGTGGACTTGGAAGGTAAACTAATGTACCTTGGAAATACCTGGGACTTCCATGGCCGTGACACAGTGCATATCTGAAGTTTGTGGGATCAAAGAGGACCAGCACTGGTAGTTGTACATATTCAAATTAGAAAACTGTACTAGAGATGATGATATGTCTTCAGGTAATGACTACGTCTTCTATCATATCCATTTTGCAGTGTGTATTTTCATGTTGTTTTCCATACTTAAAATTATTTTTTTCAAAGAGGGTTGTAAGATCTTGATGTGTTCAAGAGAATACAAAAACTGGAGCTTTAAAGAAGGAAATATTATGTGACTCCCTGTAAAAGTGCAAGAGTTTGGAAAACAGCAGGATTAATAAATAGCCTAACTCTAATTTGTGATGGGAGGATTTATCAAAATGAATAGCACTTTTATATTTTTTAGGGGATTTTCTGGGCTAAAGGGAATATGTTACAGAATTACTGATGCGGATTTTTCAAAATGATGATCAACGGGGTAGCGGTAGAGCCTGGGCTTTCCCTCCAGGCTCCACTGGCTGTACCAGTTTCCCAAGGGCTATAATCAGTTTAGACACATCATTCAAAAGTAGACACATTTGCATATCCTAATTTGGAGCTGAGCCCTACACAAAATGCTGAGAAATCCTAACTGCTTTTTTTCTTGTTTTAAACATTGCAACTTGTGTGACACCATTCACTGTTTCGATGTGGGACCCAAACTTGCTTTTGTCCTTTGTGATGGACTTAGATCATGCATATTTTGCAGTCACTTCTAAAGGAAAAATTGTCTTCAGAAGCATATGAGAAAGGGATATTTTTTGTGTTATTCCAATGTTTAGAGGTATTTTAGCAATGAATATGGATCAGGCTCCTCCTGTTACGTTTTATTAGTTTTCATCAAGTCTGCTTTTATGGTTTTCAGCTGTCTCAGGTTACTCAACCAGAATGGCCCCTTACACAAAAGAATTATTTCCTACAGCTATGAATAGTAGGACATAGACCTTGAACAGTACTCTGAATTCAGAGGGAACTAGCACAAAGAGAATGCAAAAGTGACGTGCCTGTGACAATCCATTTTGCCAAGCAAAATGGAGTGCAGTTAAACCGTAATGTTTTACACTAAATGGAGCCTTTTTGAGGAGCTTGTCTCCATTTTTGATCATAAGGATCAGGAATCAAATCTGCAAGCCAAGAATGAGTGGACAAGCCTGTGAAATATTATTTCTGGGTCAAGAAAATCGAGCAGAGTTCTGTATAACATGTGCCTTTTCTGTCCATCATGTCATCTTACCATCTCATCTTTGGTACACTCAGGTTTTTTAAAAAGATGAAACGTGTTGGAACAATGGAATAGCTCTACATATGTTTGGCATTTTAGCTTGTGTTATCTCATCATCTTTATTGGCTCCTGCATTTATCCTACCAATCCTCCTAGTCATGTGATACACTGATCTAATTACAAACTTGAACTGTCACCAAGAAAAGAAAGAATTTCTCCTTGTTAACGTAGAAATTTGAGTGTCTGCTTCACAGAAGCTTATTGGGTTTGCATTTAAATTCTAGGCACACGCATTGTACTTAGCATTTTAAGATCTTTCATTTTTTATTAGGATAATATCTTTCATGTATGGAATGATTTATTTTTTGTTTATCTATAGTAACAGCATAGATGATCACTATGTTCAATTTAATGGTATTCAGCTAAAATGTAACAGACTTAATCAGTGGGCATTGAGCAGAAACTGTTTGAATTAATTCAGAAATAGGTATCTAACCCTGGTGACGCTGCCACTTTTGCTCCCTGAAAGCATACTACCTGCCTATTTTCTGCTGCTGTATCTCAGAAGTGGGAGGGAAAAGGGCATGCAGTGGATCTTCACATGCTGATTTGATGATAATTAATCAACATCTTGTAAGAAATACAGCTTTTGTTGACCAACATTGTGATGAGTAGCAATGGCCTGCTAAGTTTCCCAGAATACTGCTAAAATCACAAGGTGCTTTCTGTTAATAGAATATGGTGAGATAACATCCAGAGAGGAAAATATTCAAATTTCTGAAACAGTAAAATTTCAGCCGAGAATCCTGAAAGCATGAGTTACAGCCTTACTGCACCCGGAATTATGTTTGCCAAGGAGAAGAAAAATCTGAAAAAAAAATACTGATATACATGCTATCAAAGGAGTCCCTCTGATCCTGACTGAAGAACCTTGCATTTCAGTGACCCTCAGAATGCTGCGAAGGTCATCCAGTCATCCAGCCCTTCGCTTCTGTGCTAGAGCCATTCATGCAAATTAAAGCCGCCTGCAGGCCTGCTGCAACTTGCAATATGCACACAGCTCTTCAAAGATTTCTGAATATGCGCGAGTAGATTATTTGGGTTAACTTTCTTTTCCAGTTCTTTCTTTATTTGTCAGTTGAAGATTCATGTTACCTCTACCCTTCTTCATCTCACAACATACATCCAATTTGCACATTCTACAAAAAAGAATGACTTTTTTGATGTAAAGTGAGACGTGGTCAAAGGGAAAAATTACATCAAGGGAGGAAGAAAGCCTAGAGAAAGCACTAGGATGCATCTGCCACAAAAACCGAGTGTGTATTCTAGTTTGCTTGAACGATTTCAGTGTTTGTTGTTGCGCTCATAATTTTGTTATCACTGCAAGCAGCAAAGCAAGCAGTGTTTTGAATTTCACTTGATGTAAGCTGTTAGAATTGTGTTGTTACTCATTTGCGGCTGCACAGTGACTAAAGCAGATGTGGCTTTTTGGGGTGAGCAGTGCTCAGGGGCTTACATATCTGGGATTGCTCAGGGGGGGTGATGGATTCGAAAGAGATGGCTTAATGTTACGGCAAAAAAACTTAAGCAAGAATGAGGGTAAAGAAAGAACATAGCCCTGAGTGCTGAGGCTATCTACTTAATATATACTCTTTAACCTGCATGTGTATTTATTCCTTCATGTCCCTGCAGAGCTTCACATGCAGCAGAAACCATCATAGAGCTGCGTTCTACAACACAGCTGTCAGGCAGCTGAACTCAGCTTTTTGTGCAGTTTCATGAAACTTTTGGGGCTAGCGGTCAATGAGTTAATGAAATCTCACCTTCCATTGAGGGCACGGTAACCTTAAGCACGCTCTGTGCTTCTTTATAGGTTAATGAGCTTTCATTTTTGGCTAAATCAGGCAGTTATGAAAACTAACACAGCAAAAGTCACTCTCCTGTTATCATCCCTTTTTCCCTTTTAGAAAAGCTGAGAAACTAAACAGTATGAAAGAAAATTAACACCAAAGAATGGCTAAACCCAGATACATCCAGATAGGAGAACAGACTCTTGAATGGAGGTCAAGATCAGAAAACCTTAACTCTTGAGAGAGAAGAGGATTAATTTGTTTCTGACTCGAAATTTGCTTTGAGCTTCCTCTGTAGCTCATCCATTTAGACTTAGTATCTCAGGGCATCATAAGATCGAGTCACATTCTGTTTCTCATTTGGGACTGTGATAAAGGCACTACTTAAAGCCCAGTTTCCTTTGGAGTCTTCTTCCTGGAGCAAAGTTTTTTGTAACTGATGCAAAGACATTTCTGAAAATATTATAAGCTGTTCATGTGGTACTTTGGCCAAGTAATTTCCAGTGATTCTTGGCATATCTCTATGTAAAGTGATCACTACTTATAAACATAGTCAGAAAAATGCCAGCATAAATTCACAATCTGAGCATAGCTTCTTGAGGGCTTTGTCAGTGTTTTGGAAACAAGCTCTTTTGACTTTGCCAGGCAAGAAAGCAGCCCCTGAAGTCTGGGAACATGTGCTTGGTTCCTTGCCTGCTCCCTTTCTTGGAACTCGAGGTTTCAGGTAGCCTCCTTTCCTCAGATTTTCAAAAAACATAACTTGATTTCTGACTGCTTGTAATACAAACCGTAGCAGATAAGAAGACCCTTGTTTCTTGTCTGTATTCCTGTTTTCTTTTCGAGCATGAGGAATGTCAATCTCTAAACTGATTGAGAATCTTATGTATCATTTTTAAAAGCAGAAAGTAGAGCTTAGGCAAAATTAAGTTTCCTGGGGAAAAAAAGAATTAGCTTTTTTTACATAAAAAAAAAAAAAAAAGTAAACAAATACTTCCAGTCAGATGGAAGGCAATTTAAATGTTTTGACTTGGTATATCAAAATGAAATGTTTTGCTTTACATAGGTTAGTCACTTACTTATTTCTGTTTGAACAAGTACTTCAGGAGAGCTGGAGCTGTGGTGCCTTCCATCCCTGGACTTTAGGTGTCAAAATCCATTGTCGTTTTTGAGCTGGTTGAGTCACCTCTATGCATTAGGGCAGGGTACATCTGTGATGCAGCACATCTTCTGCACTTTTTTTTCCAAATACACTGAGATCAGAAGCAGACATGGTTCTCAGTCTGCTTCTTTATCATTGTTAGTAACTCTCTGGTTCCCACTGTTTGTTGTAAGAAGTCTGAAGACCATTAATGACATGAAAGTGATCTAAGTGGTTTGAGATTTTTGCCTGTTGGAGGGAATAAAAGTATAAAAAGCCATGGTAATTGGAGCTGACTTGAGCCTATATTAGTTAAAATAAAATATTTTAAATGGGAAAAAAATTCCTTTCAATAAAAAAGGTCAAAGTGGGATACTTTGTCATACTCATACTGTCCTTAAAAACGTTTCAGATTAAACAAAATGTTGGATTACTGAGGTTTCCTACAGGATGGTAGCTTTTACTCTTTATAGATTCCAATTACAGAATCACAGAATAGTAGGGGTTGGAAGGGACCTCTGTGGGTCATCTAGTCCAACCCTCCTGCCCAAGCAGGGTCACCTACAGCAAGCTGTACAGGACCTTGTCCAGGCGGGTCTTGAATATCTCCAGAGAAGGAGACTCCACAACCTCCCTAGGCAGCCTGTTCCAGTGCTCCGTCACCCTCAGAGGGAAGAAGTTCTTCCTCATGTTC
>Ga0065711_1005174_pt1 | contig 28664 bp, 26 predicted proteins | sample Hoacrofraction12_FD_59098 | JGI IMG/M metagenome (GOLD analysis project Ga0065711, IMG submission 59098) | Hoatzin crop microbial communities from Cojedes, Venezuela - Epithelial fraction 12 v2 (version 2) | ecosystem: Host-associated > Birds > Digestive system > Esophagus > Crop | place... | reverse complement strand
AAAGAAGGGGGGGGGAGAAGGGAAAAATAAGGTAGGAAGCAAAAACATAAGAAACCAGTATATCTGACATTTAATGTTAGTAACTTGAATTTTTCAGTAGATCATTCCATCAAGCTTTTTATTCATGCACTAGATGCTCCTCCTATGCTTCCCTTCTTTTAGTTTCAACCTCTTTTCTGCAATACTATTTTTTTACTTAATACTGTGTTCTTAATACTGTACTATTTTCTGCCTCTAATTAATCAGTTTGTATCTTTAACTTCATTCCTTCTGTGTTCTCTAGAGAAGCTCTTTTCCCTTATCCTTCATGATCCCTTTATCTAATTTCTTTTCCCTTTCAAGTCCACTTCTATGTATACTGGAGTACTTACACGAAAAGAAGAATAAAGAAATATTATTTTCCTTTTTTAAACTCCTTTCTTAACCCTTCTCCTGATTGTATTCGAACTCCTACAATGGCGCTGTCTTCCTGAGATTGCTTACACACTTCTCAAAATTTTCTCTTCGATTACACCCACAATCAAAACATACTTCTCTCTGTCTTGACCGGTTTGGGTGGAATTAAATCAATGACTACAGAATTAAATGAAGTTTGCTTTCTCTTTCCTCTCTATCAGTGCTTCCTTCATTGATGACTGTGATAGTCTGTATTTCCTAGCTCACTCAAGTTTCTCTTCTCCACTTGGCATGAGCATTCCTTTAACACTTTTTTCCTTACTCCTTTCTCCAAAAACCATTAATTTCTTCCATGCTCTCTATTTCTTCCTTTTTGTTCTCTTATTCACTTCCTCCTAAATTCTTTCCAGAATTCTATTACTAACTGTTTCTCTGAGATATTTTAGCTGTTCTGCTACCATTTCAAAATCAACTTGTAAGGTGCTGGAAATTTCTCCCATTCTCTCTTATTATTTTAAATTAAGCACTGAAAATTACACTGTATTTATGATTTTAAATTATCTGTTGGTTTTATTCTGTTGTCCCACCATCCTGCTTTTTGCCATTATTTTTCATTACCATCTTAAACAGTCGTTTTTAAATATAAATTAGAACCACTACTTTCAGTGCCAGGTCCTGTATTGTCTCCGACATTTTATGCAGTTTGCTTACAACGTGAGAAAATAACACTGCTTCTTCTCCATTATTATAGTATGGTATTATTTCTGTATTGCAAAATCCTTAAATGACTCTTGGTCTTGCCCTGCACCAAATTTGTCTTCCCACAGCCTGGCACTTTTGCTCCTAGGTATTTTATTTCCCGTAATCCACCTCTATCTTCTGTCATTATTCTTGCCCTTTACCTACAAAATTTACTACATTCAACACTCTTCAGTTTTCAAGAAGCAGGTATATGCTCCCTCTTCACTTTACACACCCTTCCACCAGCAACATTACTTGCTTTTTTAAGTAACAATTTCAACAGTATAATGAGGTATATTCAGCTACCTTAGCTCATAGCTGTGTCTTTATTATGCTAGACTACAAGACTAAATGAGGGGATTAGGACCTGATTAGAATACTATGTAAATATGCTATTTACATGATTTAATTTTTTTTTAAATCTTTATTTATCAGAAGCATTAAGATCTCTTTTATGAAAGAAATTTTTTTAGCATGTAACACGTTTTTGTTTTTACAGTAAATCAGCAGCTTGACTAGGTGCGGAGAATCCATCAGTAACAGGTTGAATTTGGATGACATATATTTGCTACAGAAGTGAAAACAGCACTTCTTATCTAAAGAAGCTCAAGGAGTTACTGCTCATATTAACTATTACTACTCATCGTCTCAACTACAAGAATGAAATCTCCCTCCCTATGTTATTTCAGTGCAAAAGTCACTAGGATGATTTGGCTTAAACTTATTTCAGCACCAGTTTAAACTAAGACAGCTGATGTAGCATGCTGGGTACACTCTACCACACACCCACATGTTGCTCAACCTCTCCAGCTCCAGTCCCATCAGCTAACAGAGTGCAGCTGTGTGAAAAAAATTGCTCCAAGCATAGCTGTAAGAGATCATTTGAAAATATTCCAAGAAATACCTGTAGTCATTAACATAGACCAAACTTAGATAACATTATGTGACAATGTATTTTACATGAAAATTATTTGCTGGTTTTTTTTTTTTTTTGTTACTTCATATCTAAACTTCTTAGCCTACCTTGCCTTGGCAACTATTTACACAGCCTTTAGCAGTGACACCCTTAATGATGCACTTTGTTCCCGCAGTTATGTCTTGATACTGCAATGCCAATCCACTAGAAAAACAGATAGAAAACAAAACACAAGCAATTTAAAAATAAACACAGTTTTTTAATATAGAAGATACTTTCAGATATTCTTATGGAAATAAAAGCAAAAACGCCAGTTAATTTATTTGAAAAGTACCCAGTATATCACTCAGACGAAACACAAATAATTACTTTGTCACATGAAGAAAGGATTAAAAAAAAGAGATGGTTGAATTACCTAGCTTCAAGAACTGGTTTAATGTCAGTTGTCAACTGTGTTGCATGACCAAATTCATCCTGCAATTCCAAAGGAATATTAAAAGGTACTCCAACTCGAAAAGGAAGCTCCAAAAGACCCACTGAAAATTTCTCTGGTTTGCCCTCTAAAAGAAAAGAAATAACACATTTTTAGAAGAAATTGTGTGTGTTCATTGGCTTTTTCTTAATTAAGACTTCAATTAAGTCAAGTGCTTTTCAGCCTCAAAGTAAATAGGCTGTTCAGAATATTGTTGTAATCAAAATCATGGTTTATTGATTGATCCTCTTTTTTTAACTTACATTAACATAAAAAAAAATAGTTAAAACATCATAGCAGTAGACTACGGTATAAGAAACATAACAGGACAGGCAAAACTTCCAAAGTACCTAGAACATCAGTACAGCACCTGAAAGTGGACAAGTTCCTTGTGGACAGTTTTTCTTACACATTTAATTGCTTTAATTCTGTTAAAATCATTCCTGCAACAAAACATTTTTGTTCTACAACTGTCCCAAATTTGAGAGATCAAAATGTGCAATGATGAGCGTTCGAAAAAGAAATTTGAGTGCATCTTTCCTGTAAGATGTGGCCCCGTTGGACTGCCTCCAGTTAGGCATTAAAAAACAAGACCAAAGAGAGCAGTACAAATGGGAGCCTGTGAATCAGAGTAATGCTTCGTCGAATCAAACTGTCTTGGCCAAGTGGTCTTTGAAAAAAGAGGCAATACAGTGCTGAGCTAAATGGTAGATAAATATCCTATCAAATTATTTTGGACTCAAATTAACAACTACTGTCACTACTTACCGGTGTCATTATCAGGGAGCTTCTTTTGCACAAGAGATGCGAAAATCATGGGGGAAGGGAGAATATTTCCTTCTATTGGCCAAAATTATTTCAATGGTTACAACAATAACAAGACCTCAACCTTACGGTGTTTACCATTTTATTTACAATGATAAAAGTGTAAAATGATTTGACAAAATAACAGTAAAAGAACTTCTGCACTGTTAAAATTAGTAACTACCAAAAGAACGTATCTGCATTAAAACCACAAAACTTATAGATTGACTTAGGAAGTTCAGTTTTAACTGGCATTTATGATGATTTTTTAGCTTACCAAGAAGTAAACAGTAAACACTGAGCAACAACCTGCTGTTAGAGAAGTAAAATAACTTGTTCCTCAGACAAAAAAAATCTGTTGATTTCAGTTTAGATTTTAATTCTTCTTTTCAGGATTTTCAAAATCTATATACATAAAAGGTCACACAAACATTAATATTTTGGAATACTGAGTGTGAGGATTTATAGCTGTTTCTGAGACAACACAAAACATCACAAAAATAAAGACTTGAAATATTCACTTTTCAAGACTGAAGATACTAAAAATGTCAAATTATCTTCTGACTAGATAAAAAAGCAGCAACAGATGGCAAAAGTTGCTTTTGGTGCTGCTTGTGTTAAAAGTACCAAACTATTAGTTCATTAGATTTTTTAGAGTGCATATTCCTTTTTGAGGAGATTTGTTCATTGAAGGCTGCCATGCTGTGGAAAGCCACAATACTATTGACAAAGAATTTTTAAAATACAGAATGCAACTTTGCAACTTCTAACATTCTCTTTTTGCTTTAATCAACAGAGATAAAGGAGCAGACAAGGGTCATTTATGTATTTGTTCAGAGAAAGAGATTTTTTTTTTCCTTTTCTTGGAACTTTGAACAGAGGTATCTGGAGACTGCAGTGAAAGGTTTTCAGACATATGTTTAAATAATTAAAGTAATGCCAAACATTTTTTCTGTATTATCATACAAGAATACCTCTTTCTATTCTGCCAGTAATACTTCTGCAGAGCTTTTAGAAGAACATGCTGCAAAGAACTCTTTTCTGCCTAAAGGTTTGCAATCAAAGCCTCTAACTTTGTGGAAAAAACAGGAGGCTACCGAAAGCATCTATCTTTTCTTGATCTTCTGGAAACAAATGTAAGGTCTAACTCCCAAACTTGTGATGAAAATATACGTTTTAATATTAAATACAAAGGAAGTAGTATTTTTTGCCTTCCACCCTCCCCATCCCCCTTGTAGATAAAGCTCACAGAATGGTTGAGGTTGGAAGGGGCTCCCTGGAGCTCATCTTGTCCAATGCCCCTGGCTCAAGCAGGGCCACCTAGAGCCAGTTGCCCAGGAACTTGTCCAGACATCTTTTGAGTATCACCAAGAATGGAGACTCCACAACCTCTTGGGCAACCTGTGGCAGTGCTGTCTCACAAATGGAGTTCGTTACCCAGTGAGCAACATCCAATACACACACACAGCTGAGGTACCAATTTATTTCATGTCTGCACAGAGATGGGTGCTAGGTAGTAATTCCACAAAGCTAGCACACCTGGTTACAATCACATCACATATTTATACAGCTAAAAATGTTAGTTCCACCTATTAGCCATACCCTCCTAACTATGATTGGTTAGTTCTCTTCTTATTTCGGTTTAAAGATACAGTACTACCAAAATTTACTACTCATGCTCAGTAAATAAGGGTCTCTGCTTGGGCTGGGGTCTCCAACTCAAGAGGTGTGATTTTTAGTATTATAATGAGGATAGTCCATTTAAGGGCACTCTATTATTGTTCTGCTGCTTAGTTCCAAATTGTTCAAAAACATCTTAACTAGCTTACATATTTTTCCAAGATATACTTCCCTTACAAGGACAGTAGTTCCTGATTAGACGTTCCTGTATCAGTCACTCTTGTCAACACTTTGGCCTTCTGTTAACCAGAGAGTACATATTCTAGCTAAATAATTAGGTCAGACTGATCTTCTATGCATACTTGTATAGTGCTGAGTTCAACCAACTACACCAGTACTTGGGCAACTTGTGGCAGTGCTTGGTCACCCTGCCAGCGAAAAAGCGTTTCCTGATGTTCAGAGGGAACCTCCTGTGCTTCAGCATGCACCCATGCCTCTGTTCCTGTCACCACCACTGAAAAGAAACTGGCTCCACCTTCTTTAAAACCTCTCTTTAGGTATATACAGACATTGATAAAACCCCCATGAATCACCTCTTCCCCAGACAGAGCAGACCCAGCTCTCCCAGCCTTTCTTCGTATGAGAGATGCTCCAATCCCTTCAGTATGTTCATGGTCCTTTGCTGGACTCTCTGCACTATGTCCATGTCTCTGTGTTGTAATGTAATGTGCCCAGAACTAAACACAGCACTCCAGCTGTGGCCTCACCAGTGCTGAGTAGAGAGGAAGTATCAGCTCCTGCAACCTGCTGGCAATAGTCCTCCTAATGCAGCCCAAGATGCTGTTGCCCTTCTTTTCAGCAAGGGCACTTTCCTGGCTCATGTTCACCCTGTTATCCACCAGGACCCGGACATCTTCTGCAGAGCTGCTTTCCAGTCTGTCAGGTGCCAGCCTGTGCTGCTGTATAGGGTTGTTCTTTTCCAGGTGCAGGACTTTGCACTTCCCCTTGCTGAACTTCATGAGGTTCCTGTCAACGCATTTCTCCAGCCTTTTGAGGTCCCTCTGGATGGTAGCACAACTCTCTGGTGCATCAGCCACTCTTCCCAGTTTTGTGTCATCAGCAAACTTGCTGAAGGTACACCCTGCCCCATTATCCAGATCATTAATAATGATGTTAAACAGGCTCAGACTCAGTATCGACCCTATTGACCCCTGGGATAACCACTAGTTACTGGCCTCCAACTAGACTTTGTGCCATTGATCACCACCCTCTTGAGCCCAGCTGTTCTGCCAGTTGTCAATCCACCTCATTGTCTACTCATCCAGCCCATACTTCACCAGCTTCTCTACGAGGATCTTACGGGAGACAGCACTAAAAGCCCTACTGAAGTGCAGGTAGACAACATCTAATGCTTACCCCTCGTCTACCAAGCTAGTCATCTCATCATAGAAGGTGAATCCATGCTAACTACTCCTGATGATCTTCTTGTCCTTCATTTGCTTGGAAATGGTTTCCAGGATTACTTGCTCCATCACCCTCCCAGGGATCGAGACAAAGCTGACTGGCCTGTAGTTCTGTGGGGTCCTCCTTCCTGCCCTTTTTGAAGATAGCACTGACATTTGCTTTCCTCCAATCACCAGGCAGTCCTCCCGATTGACATCATTATTCAGTTACTGAAAACGGCCTCACTAGGACATCACCCATCTCTCTCTGACTTATGTGTGCACCCCATCATGGCCCACGGACTTATGTAAGACCAGTTTTCTTAGGTATTCCCCGACCTGATCCTGTGCCACCAAAGGTAGAACTTCCTTGATCAGCCCTTCCACCAGTCTCTGAGGCCTAGGATTCCTGAAGGTCCGTCTTGCTACTAAACCATTGATGCAAGAAGGTGTCCAGTATCTCAGTGTTTTCCACGTCCTGTGTTCCCTGCCTCATTCAACAGTGGGCCCATGTTTACCCCAGTCATCCTTTTGTCATCCACGTATTTACAGAAGCCCATGTTGTTGCCTTTGATACCCCTTTGCCAGGGATTCCAGTTTCAATTCCAACTGGACTTTAGCTTTCCTAACCCCATCTGTGTATGCTTGGATAGTGTCTCTGTATTCCTCCCAGGTTACCTGTCCCCACTTCCACCTTCTATATACTTCTTTTTTGTGTTGAGCTTTGCCAGGAGCTCCTTGTTCATCCATGCAAGCCTCCTGGTATTTTTGCCTGACTACATATTCATTGGGATGGACTAGACTTGAGCTTGGAGGAGGTGATCTGTGAATATTAACCAGCCTTCTCGGGCCCCCTTGCTGTCCAGGGCCTTATCCCATGGCACTCCACCACGCAGATCTTTGAGGAGGCCAATGTCTTCTCTCCTGAAGTTTGGGGTTGTTAGCTTTTCTGTGCTCCTTCTTCTTTTTGTGATCCCGGACTCTACTATCTCATGGTCACAGCAGCCAAGGATGCCTTCAACCTTCACATCCCCAGTAAGCCCCTCCTTGTCTGTGAGTATGAGGTCCATCAGAGCACCTCTCCTTATTGGTTCCTCTATCACTTGAGTCTGGAAGTTGTCACTGATGTACTCTAGGAACCTCCTGGATTGTTCATGCCCTACTGTGTTGTCTCTCCAGCATCTAGATATCGGAGCGGTTGAAGTTCTCCATGAAAACCAAGGTCTGTAAACATGATGCTGCTTCTTGCTGTCTGTAGAAGGCCTCATCCACTTGTTCTTCTTGGTCAGGTGGCCTATAACAGACCTCACTACAGCGTCATCTGTACTGGTTTGCTCTTTAGTCCTCACTCATAAGATCTCAGTTGGCTCATCATTCATCCCCAGGCAGAGCTCCATGCATTCAAGCTGTTCTCTCGCATGAAGGGCAACTCCACCTCCTTCTATTCCTGGTCTGTCTTTCATACATAAAGAGACTATATTCAATGCAACATTCCAGTTATGTGAGCCATCCCATCATGTTTCCATGATTCTAGCAAGATCATAAACCTGCTGTCTGTAACTCATCATGTTTATTCCCCATACTGCATGCACTAGTGTACAGAGAGGCACCAAAGCATGCTGATTTCCCAGAACAGGTTTTGGGGATTTCTCCATAATGGTGCCTTGCTGGCATTTCCTTGCATACATGTAAATGCTGGAAGTGAGCCCACTTCAGCCCTATCTTGTTGATTTTGTGATTTTTCTGTCACATCACTCCAGGCCCTTTGCTTGTCAATCATGTCCACCCCTCCCTCACAGGGCTGCCGGTAACTCTCTTCCTCCCGTCATTCCTAGTCTAATTTCAGCTTGGTTTTTGCCACCTCTGAAAAAGGCAAAGTTACAGCGTGGCAAAACAGCTGAAAAAAATTATTATTTTAGGCCACATACACACATACCAGAGTGTATGGCAAGAGAGAGTAACATCAGACATATATAACAGTATTATTTCTATTCTGGTATTCCAGTAATGGATGGTTAATCCAAAGATACATATCCATTCTAACTGAAAGAGAATCCAGTATTGCATAGGATTCTTCTTTTAATTAAAAAAAAAGACTTCAATCTCAACTTGCATATTTTAAATGCACAACTTATTTTTGAACAAGTGTCTCCGTGGTTTATGCATGAAAGATGGCCTAATGCATACTAGTTTTATGAAAGAATATTTATGCCAATGGCATGAGGACAAAGGGTGATTCTAATTAAGTAGAAGTTTATTTTTATTAAGTACATTCAGGAAAGTTCACATAATGGAATGGCTTTCGATTCAATCAGGACTTTACTTTTTTGTAAAACTGACTGCATAGCAGAGCCAACACATTACAGGTGAGATAAAAATCTACTGGACAAGAAATTATTTTTTCCTGAAAATACTTCATATTTGACATGCAAATGCTACTTTTCAGTATTCAAAATTCCTCTCAACTAAAACATGAATAATTTTGATATACAATGAATCAAACAGAAACACTAAAGTAGAAGAAAACTGGCATGACTGGAATTCTTACCTACAATAGTAAATTTAAATATTTTAGATGGTAGAGACCTTCCTGCGTAAGTGTCTGCATTACTTTCATTCAACACTACTTGCAGTTTCAAGGTGTAGTTCCCCAGTTTCTGAAGATTTTCTAAACAGAAATACAAATACAATTAAAAGGCAAAAAAAAAGAGTAAAATTATAAATAAACTGCAAATATTGCATATGTGAACTTACCCATTTTTTTAAACCAGTATGGCCATTTGCCTCCATGCTGACTGATATGGGAAATTATTTCTTTATTCCCAGTAGGTGCTGAAAAAACAAACAATTAGTTACATGTATTTAGATTTTACACTATAATTCTTCACTTTTTCAAGTATTCCTATCACACATTATTAAGTATTACTATAACTTCTAAATCTAATAAATCTAAATTCAGCTTCACAATTAACCATGTTGATCACAGCTAAAAAAAATGAATTCCCTACCTAATCCATTTTAATTAAAAATTGCTAGCCTCAGACACATTAAACTGAAAGCAACAGGTTTCTAAAGTTGAATTTTATTAACTCTTTGGTCATATGTTTCCCATTAAGTCTGAGCACTTGTAGGTTGCACACTCCACACTGGCAACTGATCAACTTGACAAATGACCGTAACAAATTAACTTCAATGATAGCAATGGTAAAAATGTGCAGTTGACTGAACGTGTAATCGAGGAAAAAAGAACATTCCTTTTTTGCTCCAAATTATTCTGTCTTCACTTCTGCAGCGTTAAGACACATCCAAAAAGAGAACACACTGAAACTGAGGCAATTTTTCAGTGACTGGTTCTATAACCTAAGATGAATACAGGAGTAAGTTTTATTGTTCGAAACTTCAAGAGGCATTAACAGTTTCGTTTTTCAAAATATAATTTAGAATAAATACAGAATGTGACTGCAATAAGACTAAGACTACACGGAAAAAAAAGAAATGCAGTAAAAATATACATTGTTCTACAGCTAAGTACAACTGTTTCAGATCCTGTTCTTGCACCAAATTGCATACGTGACAGAAAGTAACAGTTTTCAACTTTCTTAGGTGTGTTTCTTTACACATGTAATCCTAGAATATTGGGTTATTAAAATAAATTTTGATGGTGTTTTGTAGCAAGAGCTAATTCAGTATTCTATACCAGATTTTTTTCCATCTTTGGCAGTTACTAACACTGAGAAAACAGAAATTTTCAAGTGAGTGCAATTTTCCTATTGTAGCATCAACCACCACCAAGTTGAACTGAAAGTCTCCGTATTACACAAGGTGCACATCTTTCTTTCTTCACTTCAACACAAACATACTTATGAATAGTATCAGCATCCCTACTACCACTGAGATACGGAAGGCTGCACTTGGTGCAAACTGTGTACTGCAAACAGCACAAGAAATTAAGTTTTTACAGACACTGTAGGGTTGCAAAAAATGCAAACCTGAGGCTAAATTATTTAAAGTTGGTTATTTTTTCTCACACAGAAACAGAAGAGAATTCTCATTCATTGTTGCCGGGTTTTTTTGTTTATTGTTGGGAAACTTTGGAAAGAAATGTTCTTCTAGAGATAGAACGCACCTTTTACTCACAGGATTACTAAGGCACCAATGTCTGCTTCTCATACGAACAAAGCTTCCAGGTAGAATATTCTCAAAACAACGGATAACTAAATGTCCCTGCTATGGTATAATATAAATCCATTCAGGGTACAGACAGAGGTAAAATGTCTGAACTTTTATTTCAAATGACGTATTAACAGCTGATAGCCATAGTCTTCCTGAACTGGGAGAATTCAGTGGTGCATGTGAGAGGCAGGCACACATTTGAAGAGCATCTCCCGTTGTGGTTTACAGAAGGGAAGTGGCAAGATAATTGTTTGGGCAGAAGAGTCAACTGAGTTCTAAAATAAATACTTCAGCGATGAAAACAGTTTGCTGCAGAGCTCAAAAACCTGAAAACATGCCTCATTCTTGCCACAGATCGCCACAGCACCTACTTGAGTATTTTAACAGAGGCACTTGCAATTTAACTGAGTTATCAGGAGTCATTTAAAAGTGATCTGCTGAGACAGAAATGCTTCTTTCTCAGCCTACCTTAGACAAGAACCACCCAGACATGACTTTGAAAACAAACTTCCCAGAAACCAGCTTTTCTGGCAGCACCCTCTTTCCCAGCCTCCTTCCATCAATCCTAACCTGAAATTTTAGAGTGAGCCTTAGAGAAACAAGATGCTGTCGGTCAGGGAAAAAACCTAACACATCCAAACACACAAAACTAAAAAAAACCCTCACACCCCTGTTCTCCTGGCAGTCCATGTTTCCCTTTGGCAGGCACTTTCCATAGGCAGTCTCTTTCTCTTCATCGAATTCTTTCATTTGGTAGACCACTTCTGTTCCTGCTCCACCTAAACTCTTCAGCTTTCTCTCAGCTCCAACCCATAACCCCAATCTTATTTTTTGGCCAAACCTTACAAGCCCCACCTCAACATGGCCCAGATAAAAAATTTCTCATATCCCAGCTGCCTTACCAGCCCTCGCTTCCCTTGTCCAAACCTTGGACAAGGTGCTCCTCCCATGGCCCAGACAAGAAGTTTCTCACAGTCTAATTCTCCTGCTATCCCATCCTTTCCTTCGGCAGCTCCTTTCATCCCCACCAGACCCCTTGACTTCCTCATTTTCTCAATCCTAATTCAAACCCTAATTTTGAATTGAACCTTGTATAAGGCTCCCCAGTAACAGACCAGACACAAAGTTTCTCTTAGCTCAACTCTGTTTGCAGTCTGCAGTATATTTTGCCAGGTATTCCACTTTTCAAAAGAGAAGAGAAATTTTTTATACCTTATAAGATGTTTGCTGTTGGCCTTCATATGGGTGTAAACACTTTAGTACAAATGAGACTAAGGGTTTGAGTTTGACAGGTGTGCCATGCCCAAACTGTCACTTACAGGACTTACTCATTGTTCTGCTTCAGTGGGATTACACTAGTGATTCCCAAATTGACTAGAGACAAAAGTTCAGACAGGAAGCCATAAAGCCAGTTTTAAGTACAAATTTCCATCAATGAATCAAAGTCGTCAGGAGACACAATAGGCCTGAAGACAGACTTTTCAGTCATCGGAGGTAAAAGGTAAATGTGTTCATATTTCTTCTAGTAACAACACTAACAAAACACCATGCCTCTTTCAGTTCATACATCCTGAAGTCATCGTGGTTTACTTTAGTCAAGGCTGCAAAACACTGATTTATCCTCCAGACTGCTGCCAAATACAAACTGATAATCTACTATGTGAACGTGTTTTTTTCAATTCCAACCTCTTTATGCCCCAGCACACTACTATGGACAATCGGCACGCACAGCAGACTGTCCCCATACAACAAGTGCCACTAAAATACCATGTGTAGTCTTATGACATGTATACTAAACTGAAGTTCCATTTGGTTTCCTTTGACATATATGACTACAGTAACCTCAGTGCTTCAGAAAGGTATTTTTACAACTCTCATATGATAAAGGAATTGGATTTTCCTATTGTATATGGAAAGAAACAAGGCAAACAACTTTAAGTTTCTATAAATTTCAAATATATGTGACGTGCAGGATTGGAGTTCTCAGAGAATTTAGTGCTCTAATTCTGTGTTCAACACACAACTGAACAATCTCAGCTGCCTCAGACAGAACGTAATTCTTCAGCAAATGCAATGTAAGAATATCAAGTGAAGCACCCATAAAACAGAAACCACAAAACAGTAACTCCCAAGAGACTTGATTTTTCAAAAATCCGAAGTGACTTTACGTTAGATACGAAACAAGTCTGGTCCCTACTTTTATGCAGCTCACATGAATTGCTATGTTAATTACAGAAACATTATCCATTTTAACGATGTTCTTAAGCATATTAAGTAGACAGCCTGGAACTGTCTGGCGATAGGCCCTCCTTACATGTGACACAAGATGTAATCCTAATACAGCATTAAGATGTCAAACATTTGGCACTGAAGCAATTGTCACTTAATGAAATACGGCTTTGGAGTGCTACATGCTCTGATAGCATATTGTCCTTAAAATCAAAAGCCATATCCATCAATCAGATTCTAATATGTATTTTATATACACAAAGAAATATATTATCCATTACTCATTTTTAAAATAATAAAGACACATTTAAATATACTGAAATACTTACAATGTAAAATAACCTTGAGTTCAACAAGAAGTTTCTTTGAACCTCCGTGGCTTGTACCTGGAAGTTTTTGCATTGCTTCTCCTTTTTTATTCAGAATTTCTATTCTTAATGCTCCTGTATTACAAGGAAAAATGATGAACTTTTAAAATATGCTGTGTATTGTAAGTGATTGGAGATGTCTGTATGCTTGTATTTTTAACAAGAGTGCACAATGTTCTTTTTAAATTGTCATTTTACGTTTTAGTATTTGGAAGAAAAAAATATACCTATTGGTGTACCAGCAAATCTTGTTTCATTGGGTAGTAACTCATCTCCTTCAGGCCATGTTACTGATAATTTGTCAGGAAGTCTAGTGAAAAAGAAAGAATGATCAGTTTTTCTGTTAGTTAAAAAACAGGGTCATTTATCTTTAGTAGAATATACACAAAGCTATTTTTCAGGGCGGGAAAAAACTCCCCGAACTATTTCTTCTTAGTTTAGAGTTCTCTTTTTTTTCATTTCTACTGAAACAGCTAACTACTTTCCGATCTGGGAACAAAACTGAACTTTTTTTTGTTCCTGAAGAAATGCTAAAACTGTTATTAGGAACTCCACAAGTGAATAATTACAATTTAGAGCTTACCTTGCCATTTCATCCTCTATGTATTTTTTAACAGCTTTGTCAGACACTGTTCTGTCAAGTTTTGAGATTGGAATAGTTTTCATTTCAGCATACAACGCCTGAGGTTCCTGATAAAAAAATGAGTGCAGTTATAAACAGTCAGATTACAGTCAGACAAGAAATACCCCTCTATCAAGGGACTAGACAAGTAGACACAGACATAGTGCAATATGCTAACAAATACTACCTGGAGACTCCACAACACGCTGTTCTAAAATTTCTTGAAATCACAATGGTTAAGAATGGATGCACAACATACTATTGATACCAACTGTGATGCATATTGCATATGTAAATTTAATAAATCATTGATCAGCAATAACAATTTTAATATATTTACATTAAAACTAATGTAAGTAAGCAGCTTGATTATTTCTAGATTGCTGAATCTCAAAAAAACCCCATAATTCTCAACAATTTAAAAGTTGTTTAAATAAGTCTGATTCAGGATTATGTTTAAATATTCCATAGGCATACTAGATGTGTGAATCTTTTCTATATTTGTCTTACCAAAGCAATTTGCACTTCTCCTCCAGTGGCAAATATATCTCCATCATGGTCTCCATACAAAAAAAATTTCTCAATACTTCCATAGAATATTGGAAGAGTCTTAACAGTTTTCACCTGTAAAGAGAAGACAATTAATGTCAACAAACTACTTCTGAATCAAATGTATAGTATTTGCATTTTATAAGGTTCAAATTCTCCATTAGAAAACAAACAAACAAAACCCCAACATCAGTGAGCAACTAAACTTACCAGCTGTCCAGTTTTGTATGTTTTCCCATCCCACTCTATTGCAGCATACATTGTCCAAGGGCTCTGCATTCTTTTGGATGGTAAATCAGTACGTGTAGTTACTCCTTTAAAGACTGTGAATTTTATCTGTTTGTCATATTTTTCATGACAGTCTTTGAGCCACAACGCAAATTCTCTGTCAATTTTCATTCGCTGCTCCTACAGATTACAAACAAACCCTATATTATTAATGTGTTACAAAATTTATATCTGACAACTTCAGATGTATAAACAATTATAAGAGTACAATGATGTACTACAAAAAAACCCCTGGATTCTTCATCCTGGAAACGTTACAAAATTCTAGGAAAGCTATACTTCAAGCCAGAATATGTTTCTCCCAGCACCCATATTCCTCTATGAAGAGGGTCTTTCCACAAAAACTGTCATAGAACAACTAGATACAGTTACTGTGTAAGAAAATAAAAGGAAAAAGACTAAATCTTATTTTTTCACATTTAAAGAGTCAGCTTTACTACTCACTAAAACTAAGAGAAGCGTCTGCTAGAAAGTTCTGTAAAAGTGCTTAAGGTGAAAGTTCTTCAGAAACCAGGCAATATTCAGTGACATGAACAAATGACCAGCGAGTAACGCTTTCTATGTCATATGCACTAAACTTTGCCACGAAGAAATACTTAACACAATAAAATGATCACCTGTCCATTGAAGATTCTCGTGAACAGAGTATTTTTATCTTTTAGCTTCAGCTCCAGATCCATGAAAGTGAGTTTGTTTGTGCTGACCTGGAACTTATCATTGGTAAATAAGGCACCAGAAATTCTGTTGTAGCATTCAATTGGTGCCAATCCTCTCTTCTTTGGAGGAGCACACCAGTCAAAACTTAAAACAAAAGGAGAAAGACATTAAAACCCTTTTTATAGAGGTTTACATTACAGAAACAGACTGGTTTACATTGTAGAAACAGATTACCACTCACTCTTCCACAGTTGTGTATGGTATTAATCTTCCATTCCAAAAACATTCAAAAATAGGCCTTTTTCCTCTGGCACCCTTTTCTACTATAAAGCAGTCGTCATCACCATCATCATCGTTCATTTCTTGATTAAAAAGAAGACAGTCTCCATGAACAAATTTCTTTAAAAAACTAATATAATATCAAAAATCAGAGCAGTCTAAGGATTATCTATGCTTATTAAGTTAAGCGTGGTAGCAATACACATGATATCAAGCTAGCATATTTACAATATCAAGATTTTTTTTTCTGTGTAAGAAATACCAAGCAGAAAAACTAAGGAAAGCTAAGGAAAAATTTTAAACATTGACTGAGCAATATTACCATATCTATCAAATTTGCAAATTTCAAATTTGAATATTACTTTTTCCCCTTAGTTACAACTGATGCTCTTCTAATATCATAAACTCTTATCAATTTAAACTCAAGATTTGTTTTCTCAAAAGAACAAAAAATCACCAAAACAAATTATTTTAAAACCCTAGCATCTGAAAACTCATCAAGACTGGATAAAACACATTTTAAATTAAGGACTTAGACTACATGTTGTCCTGTGCGGTATTCCGATGTTAGAATCTCTTCAATCAAACTGCTGGTGTTTCATTACTTTCTTGGAGCAAAGATGTAACAGTCAGGAAAGTGGAAATGTTTCAATCAGACTGCATTCCGTAAGAGTTTATAGTTTGAAATCAGATGGCGTTATGTCAAAGATAAGGTTTACATGAACGAGTTACCATAACAGTCAATTTGTTCACAGCATTTATTCATCCAAAAGGATTTCAACTCTTCTATTCTGCCACAACTCAAATTAGGTAACAATTTATGTTTCAATTTAAATTGTTCTAGTTTCTATTTCATTAAAACATTTAGAGCAGTAGGAGTGTCTATAATAGGACTGATAAGTGGGGAAGCATTTCACTCACTTGATGGAAAACATGGATCATCAGGGTATGTTTCTTTATCATACAAGAAGGGATGATATCGGATGATGCCTTCCACTATACCTTCTCCTTCAACATGTGCCTTGAACTCAAAACTATCTGCTGCAGTATTTATATACAAAGTCTGCATGTCATCTTTGATCTCCCTAAGATTGACAATCTTAGGTACTTTTCCTTTTTCGAACATTGCAATCTGGAAAAAAATAAAAACAGTTGATTTTCCTTTGACCAAAAAACTTATAGTAACTAGCATTTGTGACATTTATCTTAACTGACAGCAAAATGAACTAGTTCTGATGCTGCAAAGATAAACAGAATTACTTTTAAAATATTGAATTACATGTGCATCTTAAAATGCTGCTGTAGTTCCAAATGCACGATTAAAGAGAAACAGGCACAATATGAAATAAGTTGCCATCAAGAGTTTTGACTAGTAAGCAGAAAAACTCTTACCTGAATGTCGATGTTGTTGAAAGGGCTTAGTTCTTTTGTTGCAGCATTAGTTTCATTTCCTTTTGGTCCATGGATATAATAGTGATAGATATGTCTGAAATACATTTTAAATGAAAAACAAATCACAGAAAGAGAAAAAAAATTGCACATTATAATTTAAAAAAATCTAAACAAAGTAATATTTTTATTAAAATATAACTGGTTCATTGCATTGGTATAAATCAACTCCATGACAACATGTGTCTGTGGTACAGAAGACTTACTATAGGGAGTGACTCTTTTACACCTTTCAACTCTCATCTCCTTCATGAACAATCACATTACAATAAATTTTTTCATGAAAAAAATAGAAACATTACAAATTGGAGAATAATACATAAGTAAAAAAATTATGATTCTTACGTAGAATCATAGAATAGTTTGGGTTGGAAGCAACTATCAAAGGCCACCTAGTCCAACTCCCCTGCAATGAGCATGGACACCCACCACTGCATCAGATTGTTCAGAGCCCCATCCAACCTGACCTTGAATGTTTCCAGGCATGAGGCATCTACCATCTCTCTGGGCAACCTGTGCCAGTGTTGCACCACACTCATTGCAAAAAAAAATCCTTACACCTAGTCTGAATATACCCTCTTTCAGTTTAAAGCCATTACCCCTTGTCCTACAGCAACAAGCCCTGCTAAAAAGTCTGTCTTCACCTCCTAAGGCCCTTTTAAGAACCGAAAGGCTACAATAAGGTCTCCCCGCAGCCTTCTCTTCTCCAGGCTGAATAACCCCAACTCTCTTAGCCTGTCCTCACAGGAGATGTGCTCCAGACCTCTGATCATCTTCATGGCCCTCCTCTGGACCAGTTCCAACAGGTTCATGTCTCTCCTGTGCTCAGAGCTTCAGAGCTGGGTGCAGGACTCCAGGTGGGGTCTCATCAAAGTGGAGTAGAGGGGCAGAGTAACCTCCCTTGACCTGTTACCAATGCTGCTTTTGATGCAGCCCAGGATATGGTTAGCCTTCTGGGTTGCGAGCGCACACCATCAGCTCATGTCCAGCTTTTCATCCACCAGTACCCACAAGTCCTTCTCCGCAGGGCTGCTCTCAAGCCCTTCATCCCCCAGCCTGTATTGATAGAGGGGGTTTGCACCAGCCCAGACGCAGGACCCTGAACTTGGCCTTGTTGAACCTCATGAGGTTCACACAGAACCACTTCTCCAGCTTGTCCAGGTCCCTCTGGATGACATCCTGTCCCTCAAGTGTGTAACAACTGCATCACTCAGCCCGGTGTCATCTGCAAAATCGCTGAGGGTGCACTTGATCCCACTGTTTATGTCACTGATGAAAATATTAAACAGCACCAGTCCCAATATGGACCCCTGAGGGACACCACTTGTTACCAGTCTCCATCTGAACATTGCCCACTACCCTCTGGATGTGACCATCCACCAGTCTACGCTTTTTAAAAATGGGTGCAATGTTTCCCTTTTTCCAGTCACCAGGGACTTCGCCTGACTGCCATGACTTTTAAAATATCATGAAAAGTGGCTTGGCAACTACATCAGCCAATTTCCTGACAATAAGTTTTCAAATATGTCATATATCCGTCTCCCTCTTAAACTCGGATGAAGCATCAGCCAATTCCCTCCAGACTCTGGGATGCATCTCATCAGGTCCCATAGACTTCTGTATGCTCGGATTCCTCAGGTGGTCATGAACCTGACCTTCTCTTACAGTGGGAGGGACTTTGCTCCCGCAGTTCCTGTCCTGCAGTCCATCCGCTTGAGAGGTGTGGGAAGAGAGGTTGCCAGTGAAGACTGAGGCAAAAAAGTTGTTGAGTATCTCAGCCTTCTCCTCATCCATTGTTACCAGTTTGACAGTCTTGCTCATCAGTGTGGGGTACGCTTTCTTCAACCTTTCTCTTCTGCCTGACATACCTGCAGAAGCCCTTCTTGTTATTCTTTGCATCCCTTGCCAAGTTCAGCTCTAGCCTTTTCCTGACCCCCTCCCTATACAACCGGGCAGCATCCCTATACTCTTCCCAAGATACCTGTCCCTGCTTCCACTGCCTGTGCAGTTCCCTCTTGTGCTTTAGTTTGACCAACAGGTCTTGACTCAGCCATGCCGGTCTCCTCCCTTCCTTTCCTGATTTCTTACACCTGGGGACTGAGAGCTCCTGCGCTCTATGGAAAGTATCCTTAAAAATCTGCCAGCTCTGTTCTGCTCCCCTGTCCCTAAGGACAGTTTCTCAGGGGGTCCTATTGAGTAATTCCTTGAAGAGCTGGAAGTTATCATCAATGCACTCCAGGAATCTCCTGGATTGCCTGTAGCTTGCTGTGTTACTTTTCCAGCAGATGTTGGGGTGGCTGAAGTCCCCCAGCAGAATGAGAGCCTGTGAGTGCAATGCCTCCTTTAACTAGAATAAGAAGGCTTTGTCAGTAGGCTCCCCTTGATCAGTCGGCCTGAAGTAGACACCAACCACAAGGTTCCCTTTGTTGTCTTGGCCTGTGATCCTTACCTATAAGCATTCAACCTGCTCATGGCTGTTATTCAGAGACAGCTCTTCACACCCTATCCATTTCTTGATGTACAGGGTAATGCCTCTGCCCCTCCTTTCTCGCCTGTCCCTTCTGAACAGCCTGTAGCCATCGACAGTTGCACTCCAGTCATAGGATTTGTCCCACCAAGTTTCAGTAAATGGCAACTAGGTCATAGCTTTCTAGCAGCATGGTGGTTTCCGACTTCTCCTCTTTGTTGCCCATGCTGCATGCATTGGCGTAGAGGCTCTTCAGCTGGGCCACTGGCTGTGGCACCTTCTTAGAGGAACACCCCTTAATACCTTTGAGGTACTTCACTGGTGTTTTCCTGTTGGCTCCTATTACCACAGGAGCCTCTGTCTCATCTCCGTAAGACATCCAAGTGTGCTCCAGTGTGGCCAGCACACCTCAGAACAACAGGCTGAGGGCCCTCGCTAGCACCCCATCCCTATAACCTTGGTGTGTCATCCCACAGCTTGTGATAGACAAGCCTGATATTATCCCCCTCTCACTTCAAGTCTAGTTTAAAGCTCTGTCAATGAGCCCCATTAGCTTGTGAGCAAAGACCCTCTTCCCCTTTGAGAAAGGCAAATCCCATCTGATGCCAAGAAGCCTGGTGCCATGTAGGCCATCCCACTATCAAAAAACCTGAAATTGTGGTGGTGGCAGCAGCTACAGAGCCATGTACTAATAGACTGGGACTGTCTGTTTCTTCCAATGTTGATGCCCGCAACTGGGAGAAGAGAGGAAAAAATAACCTGTGCTTCAGATGCCCTTACCAAACATCCCAAGGCCCCGAAGTCTCTTTTGATCATCCCTGGACTACATGTTGCAGCTTCATTGCCACTCACATGGAATAGCAGTAATAGGTAACAGTCCAAGCACCGTACCAGGCTATGAAGTTTCCTAGGGATGTCCTTAACCCACGCCCCAGGGAGGCATCAGACTTCCCTAAAATGACAGTCTGTCCAACATATTGGACCCTCTGTTCCCCTCAGAACGGAGTAGTCTACAACTATAACCTGTCTTCTCTTCCTTGTTCAGGTAGTCATGATACGAAGGGCAGGACTTTCTGACCCTGGCAACACCTCTGGTGTAGATGGACCGTCATCCACATCATCCATTGACTGACCTTTCACATCCAGTGCCTCGTATCTGTTGTACAGAGGCACATGGGAAAGCAAGGTGGGCAAGGAGGGGGTTCGCCTGCCACCCCGAGCATGGACTTGCCTCCATTCCCCTCCTCTCCTTTAAGCTGCTACCTTCGGTCTGGCACGGAGAGAATACAGGATCCTCCTGATCTTCGTTTTTTTTTCTGGTGGTGTTCCCGTTTCTATCTCAGGGAGGGTAGAGCATGGTTCCACCAGTCTATCTCTTTCTCAGACTCCCTGATGCTCCTTAACCTTTCTACTTCCTCTCGTAGCTCTGCCACCAGGCTAAGCAGATCGTCCACCCAGTCACACCTCACACCGCTGTTCTCACCACTGACATCTGTTACCAGAGAAAGGCTCTGGCACTCTCTGCAGCCTGAGACCTGGATGGCTGCATGTTTTCGTGGGAGCTCTGTCTGGGTTGCCACATCCATTCTGGTGAGTGCAGAGGACACAGCGTTCTGCCGGGTGGATACCACAGCTAAGCTCCTTCTGAAAGGGTGATGACCACCAACAGAACTCACTTCTCGAGCCAGGAGTGTGACTGCACCCTTCCTGCATGCTCTCCCGCCCCGCTGAGGCCCCCATGCCCTGTGTGCCTGTTCTGTTGGCAGCGCTCCTGGTCACTTGTTCCCCTCAGGCTGCTTTCACAGGCATGGGGGTTGTTGTGGTTGCTCTGGCAATGCCCAGAACTCGTCAGCATCTCCCATGAGAACTATATGGCTTTGGATCCTTTGCATCAAAGTGCAAACTAATAAAACTACTGTAAATTTTTCTGCACTCTGGAGATTAAGAAGAACTAGAGCCATAAAGCTTCCCATATATTGTTTCTGATATTCGCTTTGTATTGATCATCTAATAGTAATAGAAGCATTTAACAATCACTATCCTTACGTTATTTATAAAAAATATTTGAATATAGGCAGCAGTCATGGATGTGATCTACATATCAGAAATAATTATTCTATTTGTAAACATTATGTTCTAATGGCACTTGTGCTCATTTAAGAAATTCCAAAAACTCCACACCATCACATAGATTCATTATTTTCATAGAGATAAGAAAATTGAGAAAACCAAGGAACTTAACCCCATTTACTTCAACTTTTCAGCAAGCTAGTTAATTCTTCCAACCTCAAAGATTAAGTCCTTAAACCTCAGGGTGGTGGTTTGCAGAAAAATGAGATTATATAAGTCAATCAGACTGAATGTATGAAGGAGTTCAATGCACCTGCAAATGTTTATAGTTGCTTTGCTTCTGACATCCTCTGCACTAAATGCACCCCAAGGAGAAATCTTGGTTCCTAGACAAATGCTCCTCATGGTCTCACTACTCACGACTTTAGAGCAGACTGTTATGTCCAAACTGCTCAGCATTTTGTCTGCATTTCCTCCAGACCTCAAAAGGTGCTCTAATCAACTTAAGACATAAAGATTTTGGGGGTTCGTCTCCCCTCCGCTCACTTGAAAGCATCTAAAAAAAAATAAGAGGTATGTGCTGTAGCCCATTAGAGCAGAACGAAACTGCTATCGTGCACATGGGCAAAAGGCATGGCAGCAGGGCACGTGGAGGTGTCTGAGGGGGAAAAAGGTCATTACAGCTGAAATAGTGATGCAGGATTCTGTAGCACCAGGAAGCTAAATCTGATAGGTTTCACTGTAAGAGCTACAGGGAACATGCTTGAACAATTGCACCTGGGTTTCATCTCAAATGGAGGCAGCTCTTTCACTTCAAGAGATTGCTGGAATGAACTAACACACACTTAAGTGTGGATGCTCACCAAAACAGCACCTAGAAGCTGAGGGATCTAAGTTATCTGTCAGTGCAAACTTGCTGAGGGTGCGCTCAATAACACTGTGTCATTGATGAAAATATTAAAGAGTCCCAGTACAGACCCCTGAGGGACACCACTTGTCACCAGTCTCCATCTGAACATTGAGCTGTCGACCACTACCCTCTGGATGCAAGCATCCAACCAATTCCTCATCCACTGAACAGTCTACCCACCAAATCTGTATTTCTCCAATTTACAGAGAAGGATGTTGTGGGGGACTGTGTCAAAGGCCTTACATTACATAAGTCCAGACAGACAATACCCGCAGCTCTTCCCTTGTCCACTGATGCAGTCACTCCATCATAGAAGGCCACTAGGTTGGTCAGGCAGGACTTGCCCTTGTTGAAGCCATGCTGGCTGTCTCAAACCACCTCCCTGTCCTGCATATGCCTTGGCACAGCTTCTCGGAGGAAATGTTCCATGATCTTCCCAGGCACAGAGGTGAGGCTGATGGGTCAGCAGTTCCCAGGGTCCTCCCTTCTATGCTTTTTAAAAATGGGTGCAATGTTTCCCTTTTTCCAGTCACCAGAGACTTTGCCTGACTGCCATGACTTTTAAAATATCATGGAGAGTGGCTTGGCAACTACATCAGCCAATTTCCTGACAATAACTTTTCAAATACGTCATATATCCGTCTCCCTCTTAAACGGGGATGAAGCAGCAGCAAATTGTTTCATTTTGTTTTTTAAACCAAACCAAATAAAACCTACCCACAAAGCTAATTATCAAGGGTAGGAGCACAGCTCTGAGAACCATAATGTATGAAGTTATTAATTAGACATATAATTATTACATTAATCATCTAACTCTTAAATTGAATAGGTCATTAATAATTTGATTGGATAATTACGTATCAGTTATCATGTCACAACGAAACTGGTATTTGTAAACCTCTTTCTTTGGATGAGGGAGCCCCATTCAGTTGTGCTGGTTTCTGTAAAATCAGTGAAGTAGAAAGACTAATTGTGGCATCAACAAAATATGTATCAACAGCCTTAAAAAGGAATAAAGGCAATGACTAAGTACAAAAAGGAAGTAATTCATAATTATCTGACTTGGTTAGTGGTTCACTTTTAAATCAAATCTTTTGAATCACAAACTTACGCCAGCTGCCTTGTCCAAAGATGAAAGCAGTTTTTCAAGTACTGCATATGACCTGGTTGTACACCTGTAATGACAACTGCTGTGAAACTCTCTTTATCCCTTTCTTCTAATATTAGGTTATGAAGAAATCTTTCATCTTCACTTGTGATGTGAGTAGAGTCAGATGGCTAAAAGAAGAGTACAATAAGAGCATGAATGTAAACTGAATTTCTGAGCTCCCGTCAGCTTTGAAAAAGATTAAAACAGGAAAAGAATACAGAACACATGATGCTAATTATCACAAAAAATTAACGCTTAAAATAAAAGCTTCCAAATTAAAGTCAACAAACTGAGAATCTGACATCTCTGATCCACTTCATTTTCAACTCGTATCATAGCATTTGAAGTGTTCAGTCTAGAAATGTATTTAATCATGTTTAATTTGGCACTGTGTGATACCCATGTTCTCATCCATGAAATGGAACTATTACATGTACAAAACATAAGTCTTCCTTAAGAAAATCAAGCTAGAAAAAAAAAAATTGCTTTTAAATGGATCGGCTGCTTTCTACAACAGAAATTCAAACACACGCTTTTGCTGTGAAAGAGAAAGGATGAATCCTCAGTTCCAGATGAAATATCCAGTAGTCTCACAGAAACAGAAGTTCCTGATTCCAGAAAGTCCTGATTGTCTTTTTCAGGATGGGTGAATTCTGTTCTTATGACAGGGGGGTTCTAAGCAGCATAGAAACATAGCAGTTGACGTCATGTTTCATGTTGGACAAGTGGATAATCCTTTACATTTGGTGCATGCATAGAAGAAGCTATTTTTAATACAGAGATTGAGATCTTCATAGTAATTGCAAACAATCTGTACAACTGAGAAAATATGCTTTTCCATGCTGTAGTAAATGCAGCTTCATGCCTTGTTTAGCAGGAAAGCAGGCAAAAAGGAAACACGTCGCTAAGTCATGAAAGGATGCATCTCCTACCTAACTGCAGGCAGTGAAATATGTTAGTCAAGGGTGTTCTGTTAAGGCTTACTTTCCGCAGGGAATCAAAGGGCTCTCCTTAACCAACAGGATAATCTAACCAGTTGTTGGAACTTTCAGCAAAAAACAGTGCAATTCTTCAAAAGGTTTCTTCTGCCTGCAGCATAGCCTCTTTTAAACCTAACAGTCTTGCTGATTTCATCCAAGCAAGGGGCTGTTTCTGTGCTAGTGATGAGATCACAGGTAATAAAGAAAAGCTGGAGTTGTTTGGCCCTCATCTCTGTATGATTTGACCAATGACCTAGAAGCTGCACATCAATGTTGAACAAGTGCAATCCTGTACAACTTACAGAGTGAAAGTACCTCCAAAATGCTGTTCCCAAATTCTTTGGTTGCCTTCCCACTACAGATGACAAACTACCATGGCACTTTCCCCTAAATTCCTAGTGTCCACCTCAACTAGAAAAGTAGTATTTACTTGTTGACAATATCAAATGGTCCAGGGAAGCAAGTGCAGTAAAGACAAGTGCCTATTATCCATCAACAGAAGATGCTCAGCTGGGGTGCCATCAGTGCCATTTCTTTTCAGTGTTCTGGCCTTGTTGTAGAACGTCTTCTGTTTGATATTAATTACAATTTGACTTCTTTGCAAAAGTAACTTCCTTTACCAACTCAATGCCTCAAAGATTCAATTACTCTTCTCACACTGCAGTAACCCATTACAACTTCTATTTCTGCCACCCATTACAACTTCTGTTTCTGCCACAGTATTTTCTTGCTCACCTATGTGGACTGCAGTCCATTTTTCCAGACATTAAAGAGACAAATTCACACACTTAATTTCACATTAATATAATGAACTGGCCTGGCTATCTCAATGATTTGTAGAAATTTCTTAGACCAGAGCTGTCTATGCGTTATCTCCACACTTCACTTTTATTACATGAGTGCTTCACATCATCTCTTCCCTCTTGGATATTCACGTTACTTTTTACATGTAATAGAACTTTACTTGCAATTTTTTGACTGCGTCAGCTTAACTTTCATTTTACATTATCACCACAACTTTTCAAACAGTTGATCGCACCACCTTCTTGAATTCTCCAGTAGTATTTACGCATCTCATTCAGCTAGTTTCCTCCAACTAACGTCTGTTAGCTTATTTTCTACTTTGCTATCGCCCACCCTTTCTTTTTAATATTGAACGGGAAAGATATAGAGATATGGGAATATAAAATACCAATAATAACAATATAATATATAATTGCATAAAATATATAATATATAATAATTATATATCAATAATAATAATAAATAATTTATCTCATATGGGAAGGAAGTAGAGAAAGCATTTGTGCCCTCTGCAAAAAGAAGATTTTGTTTGCTTTTACTTTCAGTTTCGGTGACTCTATCTTGTCATCTATATTGCACACAGATTAAAAATAAAACTTGTACATTTCTGATGATTCACTCTGTTGCAAGTCACTGACCCAAGACTGGCATGATAAAAACCTTATTTACATCCTGTTCCTTTCTTACCCATACAAAAGTCCACAAACACTGATATGAACCACAAGATATGGGCTATAATCAAGGTCTGATTACCTTGTCATACACAGCACCCACTTATGCTCCTATCTGCACACTTAGCTATATCTTTGCCTTCATCTCCTTGCACAAATATGTTCAAAGAACAGTTCTTTCTGGTCTTCCCCCTTATCTTACAGCTTTTTGCTTAAGCTTTTCTTCTTAATGAAAACCATCAGGACTGTTCATTTCACTTTTCAACCAAATAGTTACTTTCTTTTACAAAATTAGTGAAGATTTGTGAAACTACTAGGTTTTGTTGATCTGGCTGGACTTTTCTCCCATATGCAGGTTAGTTCTTCAACATACTTCTACATACGCAGTTTGTTTTCCTAATTTGTTCCTTACTACTTCAGAGAATGGACATTTTTCTTTATGTTTCATACATAACAAAACAATTGCTGTTCTTAGAAAGGTATTTTCAAATATTTTTCTTAACCTGATAGGTCAAACTATATGACATTTCTGCCCTTTAAGGGAAACTGAAAACAGAAAAAATAATCACATACAAATAAAGCCTTATGATATAGCGTCTTCAAGTTTCCCGTCACTTCCTTTTACGCTCCAGGGTACAAATGATTCAGTGAGACAAAGATATCCTCAGATAAATATTACAAGAATATTACATAGTGAAATCATGTTAACTTGTGAAAGGCTTGCAATCAAAGGGAGACAGTATTAAGGCTATTTACCTTTCTGTTTCGAATGTATCCACTATATATTGCTTCTTTGTTTTTCTCCTTCTTTTCAAAATCTTCTTTAGATAGGACAAGTTCATGAACATCCTGAGAATCTGCAGGTTTGCTTATCATCTGATTTTATTAAAGAAACAGTATGTAAAATCAAAATAAGATTTAAAACGAACATAATAGAAGTTTACCGCTGTGATTAAAAGCTAGGATAGTAACAATCTGATTACATAAAAATGTTTTAAAATAAAGTTAAAGATTGACTTTTACTTACTCTGGCAGACTGTCCAACGAAGAACACTGCTTGTTTGCCTCCAACTCCAAAATATGAAATATCACTATTTAAACTACGAGGCACTGGCAAAGGGCGTACATATCCTGAATGATCACTGAGAGTAAAAGCAGCTTTAATAAATTTTCTCAAGACAAAAGTCATTTAAAGAAAGAAAGAAACTTCTGATCTAAACAGTTTGTATTAAATTCTTCCTGCAGTCACTTTGTTCAAAAATCCTTCACTTTAGACGTATTATAATTGCAACATTAAAATGTATGTGCCTAAAATTCTTGATGTATGCTTCTTAAAAGGATGATGACATAGTAACTCTTTTCCTAAGCCATCTTGTACGACGTTTCGTCCCTTCTAGCAAACCAAATCTTATTCAGTCATACAATTTCAATATTTTCATCTGAATAAGTCTTTTCCTTATTACTATCTACACACAATTTTTTTTACACTGAAGTTCAGATGAAAGAGGAAAATATTTTGCATGGAGAATCTGATAGAAAAAGAAACTATTACTCTGAAAACTTTCCTTCATTGTTAACTCTGCAAAAGGGACATTGTCAACAGGTCTGTGTGACAGGTACTGCAGTAACAGCAATTATACACAGATTTAATGGTAGAAGATAAAAGTCAAATCCCTCAATGCTCTCCCTTTGACCTTAGCAAGCTAGTAACTGAGAAGTTGCTGCAAATGAAAATGGCTAACAAAGCAAGCCTGATCTTTCTGATATCATCACAGAAATCATTTCATAGAAATACTTTTGAGTCAAAATGGGAAGTAATGCCAACCAACTATTAAATGCAGTCTTGGAGAGACTACATATGCCATCAGTAATTAATTCTATGTCTTTTAAGTCAGCTTTGATGGATGAACAGTCTTACCTAGTTTAAGCAAATAGTAGGACAAACATCTGTTTTTAAATCACAGCAGCCCCAAATGAAAACAAGGTGTAGTGGTATCCTGATATAATTTACAGCTATGCTCCCATTGAACGCTATCAACATGTACCTTAAAAATACTATACATTTCTACTGTTACTAAATTCACCTACAGCAATTTCAAAAAGCAAATGACTAGATGACCCAGAATCACTTTTTAATGCACTTACATCCATTTTTTTCATAGATAATAGTCTTTGCTTCCAATGCAAAAAAGTCCTCCTCAGCTATATTACCACTTTCCACTGCCCCGTTACTTTTTACACTAGTTTCTCGTAGGTCAAATGAGTTATGTTTGAGGCTGTGATCCTCATCTTCACATTTACTGTCCTAGGCTTAAGGTATTTAAAAAGTGACTAAGGCTCAAGAACAGTACATAACTCTTCTCTGGAGTTTTCTACACTAGTGTTAATCTGGCTGTGCAGGTGGAAGATCTCTTGAAAACAGACTCAAAACTGTAAAATGAATACATACAAGTAGTAAAACACACCATAAACCTCCACTTTCTTCTTTAAATGCAAAACATTTATTTTGCTTAGCCTCCTTCAAAAAATACAGACCTCTTCAGGCATAATTTTGCACTACATTGTACACTATTAAGATACAAAAAAAAAAAAAAAAAAAAAAAAAAA
>Ga0065711_1003309_pt1 | contig 28664 bp, 17 predicted proteins | sample Hoacrofraction12_FD_59098 | JGI IMG/M metagenome (GOLD analysis project Ga0065711, IMG submission 59098) | Hoatzin crop microbial communities from Cojedes, Venezuela - Epithelial fraction 12 v2 (version 2) | ecosystem: Host-associated > Birds > Digestive system > Esophagus > Crop | place... | reverse complement strand
TGGAAGAGACCTCTGTGGGTCATCTAGTCCAACCCCCCTGCTGAAGCAGGGTCACCTACAGCAGGCTGCACAGGACCTTGTCCAGGCGGGTCTTGAATATCTCCAGATGTGGGAGGTGAATTGATCAGTAGGGTGATCCTTACTGAATTTGGTCAAATAATTAAATTCATGTACATCTACATCCATTTGAACATAAGAGCTGTGTTAATCTTTGCTGACCACTCAGCTGACATTGTAATTATTTTTGGAACATCTCAGAGATACAACAATAGCAATGAAACAGAAACTATTTTGTGAAAAAAAGATTTAATACTAAAACTGGGTTAAAATATTCAGCACAGGAAGATGGGAAAAGTCAACTGATAAGAAGAAAAATGTGTATGTTTTTCTATAGGTCTAAGTTCATTTTAAGACCCAGCTAAATTCTATTTAGCTGTGAACTTTTGAAACATCAATTGCTACCCTATTAATACCTAAGCATGAACAGAAAATTTCATCATTCCTAGAAAGGTGCATCAAAATGTGACCTGCAATAACAATGAAAGAAGGTCACATTTGAAGGAAGTTGGTTTTGACCTCCTCTTTCCTAATTACTCTTTATAAGCATGTAATAGAGTAGCAACACCCACAGTCAACTTTTGCCATACATAAGATACTGTTTTGTGTATAACTGCGCTAGAGTTCATCATCTCAATCCAACACTTTCCGTGCTGAGAGACTGCCTCCCAGAAATGTCTTTGGGAAATGTCACTGTATCAAGGTTGTCTGCAAAGAGTTGTGTTGTCTGCTAGAGAAAGAGGGTTTGCCTATCAGAGATGTTGAGGAACAGATCAGTTCCCAGGCAGGACTATGCTGGAGCAGGTCCTGGGGCAGAGTGAGGACCTGCAGCACTTTGCCACACTGGTAAAGGTGGGCTGGGTGGCTTTGCTAGAAGCCAGATCCCCTAGAGCTAGGCCTTCATGCCATCATTTGGTGTGGGTCAGGAAGGCTGAAGAGAGTACTAAATAAGCTAGCTGGGCTACTTAAAGCAGTCTAGTCACATTAGCATGGCGTCCTACTAGAGATGTACATGAAAATACCTCTGGACAGTGTGGTCCCAAGCAAACCTTCCAGTGACTCCTGTCACATATCTGGGGCAGGACAATGCGCGTGTGTCTATAAAACTTTTGCTGCTCATGAGAACAATGCAGGTGAGGAAAAAAATATTTCTATTCACATTATGCTATTGAGTTCTTTGTATTTGTTTGCTTCTCTTTAGAACCTTTTTTTTTTTTAAAAAAAAGAATCATTAAAGTGTTCATATTTTTAAACTTGGCCTGGGTTAAGGTTACTGGAGCATAGAAATGTGTCTCTGGCTGTTCCCAGGAAAAGCAATGTAAACTTGGCAGAGTCAAGGGACACTTTAATAATGACACTTTCTATGTGTTGAGTGTTTCACTCAGCAACTTTCAGTGTTACAATCAAGCTTACAATCTCAAACCACTTCATGCAGCAGAATAAACAGCCCAGATGTGTCAAGTCTCACATGCTGAGGGTGAGACTCCTGCAGCTGGCTGTCACCTCATGCACCCGTGTCCGTAGGTGTGTATCTCAATCTCCTGCAGGCCCAAAGCATCGCTCCTGCTCCGTGAGCCCCTCCGCCAGACACTGCTGCTTGGGCTGACCAGCGAAGCAGCTGGGAGCCTGCTTGCTGTGCGTGGGAGCAGTGAGCACGCTGCCTCTGATTCTGAGCCATGCTCACAGGTCCCCGAGGGGGTACCTGCTCCCCAGCTCAAGACCAGCACTGGGAACCCTCCACCACCAGGTGCCCAGCCTGTTCCTCCCTCATACAAACCAATTGGTTGGGCACCTGGGAGAGAGGAAACCCAGGAGGTCTGCACCTTCCCTGATGTCTGCAGGTGTCCAACGTTGCTCTGGAACAAACAGCCACCTTCCCTTGCAGCACCTGTGTAGATCGCTGCTGTTAGATGTCCCAGCTGTACAAAGGGTTTGTAGTTTATTGAAACCTGATGCTATGGAGGCAGTGCAAAGCCAACAGAATGTGGAATTAAATAGTATAGGAAGCACAATGCATTTTCATGTACAGGTCAATATAAGCCATACTAGTCCTTTGTCGTTGCTGAGTCTTTTCCAGCTACAGGATCCAGAAAAGCTGCTGCAGAGGGAACAGTGACCTGTTAGGAAGCCCAAGAGGAGCAATCCTGTTGCTAAAGATACACAGCCATAGCTGTAAAGGGAGAGGGACAAATGTGAAAGAACTACAGTGACAGAACGGCAGAGTGCAGTGGTAGGGCAGTGAGAGGGACAACTCCTGACTGGAAAAAAAGTACATGAAGAGCCATAAAGGAGGTGAGAATCTGAAGAAGGAAGGACAAAGAAAGGACGAAGTCGGAAAGGTGGGAAGAGCAAAATGGAGACAGAGCAGGAGTTTAGACATAAAAGAGGAAAAGAAGGAATTACTAGAGTGGAAAAGGCCAGTTAAGAGTGTTTTAAAGACTATTAGCAATTTGTCTTGCAACTCTAGAATCTAGTGTATGTTGGTCAGATACAGCCTGACCAAGATTTAGCTTTGGAGAGGTTAGGTTACCAAAAGTCTCACTTCCTTTGGTCATTTCTCAGCCCTGTCTGGACCACTTATGAAAAATAATTACACTTTCTCCGATGAGTGCCGTTGTAAGAGCACAGATTTGTGCATCTTCGGGTTTTGTACCATTTTTCATGTAGAGGCGTCCTTTTGTTCTGCTCACACTCTCAGCCTCTGTGAACTCTTTGAACTCTCTGCTTCAGCGGAGCAGTGAGCTTTTTGAAGTGCATAGCATAGTGTCTGGCTAAGTTACTCTGGCACACGTTTCGTGGCTTTGGCAGACACCCACAGTTTAGCAATAGGAACAAAGTGATCTGTCTTCATAAATATCAAGTGGATATTTCTGGAGAAGAAAAGGGTGAGATACCTTGCTGAAATAAATGCTTTGGCTGGCTAAGCCTTTGACACACCATTGCTTAGATAAAATGACAAACATTCTCATAGTCTTTAAGTGCTGCTGCCCTTTAGATACTATCAAGTAGTAGAGGTAAGCATGAAGCACTGTGGGATCTGCAGATTTGTCATCACCACAACCCACCTAGTCGTGTTGACCCTTGTCCTGTCCTCTACTCCTTATACAAGTATAAATCTGGACCATGTTTAGTTAGGGTTTCAACAGATAGTTGGCCTGGCATTGAATTCATTCTGCAGCCTGAGCAAAAGGTTTTGCTCATGCTAGTTTTTTTGCTCGGCTAATTTCTGATCTCGTCCCTGCACTCCAGCTTCTTGTCAGAGCCTCTCTCTCACAAGACAGCTCCAAGTTCCCATTCCCAGACAGCTCCTGGCCACATATAGTCCTCAAATTTTCTTCTCAGTGTTTTGGCCTGTACAGATGAAACTAGCACAGGAGACAGGTCTATGAGCTCCAGTGCTCTGCAATGACCAAGCCTGCAGCAGCCCAGAATTCCAATTGCTGGGTAAAATACATAGAATAAGGAAAGATGATCAGTCTAAGGACTGTGTACACCATTCCTGATGGACATTTGTCTAGCCTGTCCTTAACAACTGCCATTGATGGAAATTCCTCCAACCCTTCAGCTAGTATGTTCTAGTGCTTCTCTGATGTCTAAGCTGCATTTTCTATGCAGCTGTTTAGGCCTGTTACTTCTTATTGTGTTCCTGGTAGATAAGGAGAGTGTTTTACTCATTTTTTCTTTGCAGCAACTTTTCATACAGCTGTACACTGCTATAATGTCTTCCACTGGTTTTCTCTTAGCTTAAATAACCCTGAGTCCTTCACCATGAGGGTGGTGAGGCACTGGCACAGGTTGCCCAGAGAAGCTGTGGATGCCCCCTCCCTGGCAGTGTTCCAGGCCAGGTTGCATGGAGCTCTGAGCAACCTGGTCTGGTGGAAGATGTTCCTGCTCATGGCAGGGGGGTTGGAAACATATGATTTTGTAGGTCCTTTCCAACCCTTACCATTCTGTGATTCCTTCAGTCTTTCTACATGTCACAGTTCCTAGACCACAGGTGTTTTGCTCTGGGCTGCTTCCACTTTGTCCTTGCCTTTTATGAAGTGCAGAGTTCAGCTGGACACAGTATAATTTAAGTACCTATTAACACCATGCAAGGGGGAAAGATTGCTTCAGGTATCTCCAGCAGCACTCCCATTCCAACATTACATTTTAACATTTGCCTTTTTCATAACAGCCTGATATCATTAGCTCATGCTGAGTTTGCTACCTACCAGCACTCCCTCTGCTTCTCTGTGAGAAGAGAAGCCTTCACAGAGAAGCCTGTTCTCCAGCTTGTTTTTTACATTTGGTCAGTCTTACCCAAGTGTAGTATTTTGCCATTGTCTTTATTGAATCATATCTTTTGTTTTAAAACTATGAAACCAATATTTCAAGATTATTGTAAACTCTAGCCCTCACTCTTGGTGTGCTCGACATCTCCCAGAGTTGTGCCAGCCACAAAGATTAGGAATATTATTTTTTTCCCCAGAGGCATAGCATTCGTGAAAAAAACCCTGAGTAGTACCAGAAATGTCTTTTGCAGAACAGCTCTCAAAATATCCTTCTAGTTTGATAGTGAACAATGGTTAAATATCCTTTGATATAATTAATCAACCAATTTTTCAGCCATTTAAAATAACAGCCTCTAAACCAGGAAACGCCAAGGTACTTATGAGATTGACAGGTAAGACAGTGCAAAAAATCTTACTAAGATCAAGACATGGGACACTTTCTGCTGCTACTGCCTCTCTCTTATAATATATCCCATTTATATCAATTCCTTCACTCAGCAAACCTATTTTAAGAAAACAGGATTGCCTAAGTTAAATATAGAATTGGGTTGTGCCTCCATCTTGCCATACATCCTTGACTCCAGTACCTGGCTGTGTGGTGTCTGAGGACAAACTGTCGGTCTGTATGGGATGGTACTGATTTCACCAGGCATCTGTACAGAGGACGTATTTCCTTTGCTCTGTTAGATTCACTTTAACTTTTTTGGCTATGAAAGAGCAAAATATTTTAAAAACAAATCCCTGTCTTTCCAATGAATTTGCCCACTTTGGCAGGTGATGGTGAGAAAGATATTAACAGCTGGTTCTAGGCTCTTGCTTCATTCGCCTTTGGTTTTGGGCGGTCAATCAATTTTTGCCAATGCTTAGTTCGGCTCTCATTCAGATCTCCTTTTCACATTACAAACAAAAAGGAAGAAATAAGTGGTTAGCAACTATAAATAAAACAATGTTTTGTAATTAATGGTATTTAAGGGTATTAAGTCCTATTTGGTGTTTGTACACCAAAATGGAAACATTTGAGAGACAAATATACAAATGTACACTGAGTGTGACTTGCTGATGAGTTGTGACTTGATGATGCAGCTTGTTAATGCACCGAACCCAACAATTCTGTTCTTGGTTTCCCTTGAGAAAATGCGTAATAATTGTAGTATAGGGTTTTGTTCCTATACCTGCCAAAGCCAGTAGTAAAGATCAATGCTTTTCATGATTCAATGCCTTTGCTACCAGTGACAAGGAAGAATTCTCCTTTGTTGGTTCTAACTGGATGCTGGTAATCACTGGGAGATACCAGATCTTTCCAGCAACAGTTTCAGAGATAGCAGAAGAAGAACAAGATGAGTAAGGAAGTAGTTTATAAACTAACTCGCAAAACATTTTTGAAACCTGGCTGCTGTTGTAATGAATTTAGAAGGGCAAAACCTTTTGCCTTGGAGTCAAGCCTACACAGTTTTTTACTAATTAAAACCAAATACAAATTCTTAGGTCCTGTTCCTTTCCTTTTCCTTCCTTTTTTCAACCACTTGCATTTTATAAAGTATAGCACATCTAATAATTCTTGTACGCAATGTGAAGAGGACTCAGTTTCATCCCTAAACTGTATTTGTCCTTTGCATTTGTACTTTGCTAACTGTGTAGCATGCCTAAAATTTGTAGCAATCAAGGAGGCACTACTGCCTAGTGATAGATGGTCAGAATGACTGGATTTAGATGTTTATAGTGTTGGAACTGAGCGTTACATAGCTCAGATTCTCTAAATTTATCCGATGTCAAATGCATCATGGCTGTTTTCAGCAGTGATTGACAGTCATACAGAAGCCGCATTTTATTTTTAGCCATTCACATCAGATACATATGCATTTGCAAATATTCGTGTATTTTTTCCTATAATCCCACTTTACTCAAATGCAGCTGTAAGCAACTGAGCTTTTCTGACCTGTCACCAAGGATTCAATCTGAAGTCTGTATTTAACTGTGTGGCCAGAAGTCAAGCGCAGCTCCTGATTCCCTTTGACTTTCAGTCTTTGATGAAGTTGGCTTCTGCAAGTGCTGCCATCCATGGTGTCAGCCTCCGTAGGACAGCAAGTATCACTCTGGAGCTTTGCTTCTAAATGCTGGTGTTAAGCAATTGCTTGTCTATTCTAGGGAGTTTATAATTTTTAACTTCTGTTCAGTTTGTATGTAATGTTAGATGAGTCATGAGACATTCTGAAGCCCTGAGATTATCATATGAATTAGAGCAGAGATCCTTCACGGTCAGCACTCTGTCTTGGCATAAATCAATATCAAATCATTCAAAAGAAAGTGCAGTAAATGGTGGTCAGTTGCCCAGGGCAGCTGCTACCTTCTGCCTTTCTTAAAAGGAATACATTTTATCCCCTGAAATATGAAAATGAATATGCATGCCAAACCTTTAGACTTTTTCTTACCTTTATTAAAGGACCTGCCTGTGTCTATAACCTGTGGTTACCCGCCTTCATCTCCTAATCTTACCAAGCTCTTTACTTCAGTGATGTTTCTATATTATATTTAACAAAAATTTCTTTTCATTGCATATTCAAACTTGCTCCCCTTCAAAGAGTGAAAACTCTTGGTCACAGCTATTCAGCTGTCCTAAATAAATTATTTTTAATATTGTATGCTATCTTTTTATCTCTATCAAATCTGTTCTCATTAATCTCCAGTACAAATTCAGCAGCCCCAATGGTTCAGTATGGCAGTCTCTTCCATGCCTGTTCTTATTTTGCCACTGAATCCTTCCGTATTTGTGCTGTCTTTGCCTTAAATCAATCAGTCCTGCCCAGACTTTCCGCTCTCCATTGCCCTTCTTCTGAAGAACTCCTCAAACCCAAGCATGCTGCTGTCTATGTCAAGGTTTTCTCAGTCCTTCTCCCATCCCTTGATCAGATGTGTGCCTGTGTCTCTTGCCCAGGAAAGATGTGTTGGCTCCTGCTAGCAGTCTTCATCCAACCCTGAACCTGCTACTAAGGGACCGCAAAGAAAGAGTGTCCCTATGAACAGGCTTCAGGTTGGCTGGATTTCATAAGTAAGCCACAAACAGCCCAAGGATTGTAGACTGAGCATATATTTTTAGACAGAATACTCAGAAATTAACCTGACTGACAGGTTTGCTATTGTTTTATAGAGCTGAATTGTAAGCTTTTTAGTAATACGTATATCTTTCTTGTTCCTTAAATTATAGTCATCAAAAGTTTGTCCAAAGTTCTTTGGAGGAACATGCAAATAGGATGTTTTCATGTGGTTTGGAAAGGAGAACTAATTCTAACTTTGTGTTAGTCATAGCTATATCTGTAAATCTCCATGATTAAAAAAAAAAGGGTCTTGTCTTGCTCCCATCACAGTCAATAGACAATGATTTAAGGTGAGTTTACAAACCGGGCCTTGGACCGGCAAGTGATTACAGTTCTCTGATGGCTTCACACAGTCCTGGCGATGCAGGAATTGGGCACAGAGTGGACCCCGACCCCGGCGAGGAAGACATGCCCTGCAGCGGGCAGGCATCCAGTGATGTGGAGCCCAGACCATGTGGAAACTTCTCTCAGGCACCATTCACCATCTTGGCTCATCCTCACCAGGGATGCAGAGCTGGCCCTGCCCCCCATCCTCCAAGGGGAGCCGAAAAACCCCTGCAGGGACTCAGAGCAGCCCGAGTCAGGAGAAGTCTGTAACTCTCTTCTTGAAGCTGGCCAGGGTCACAGGGGATGGGCCAGGGCATTAAGACAGCCCTTAAGCTGGGTTATGGCCAGCACCCACCTTCAAAAGGAAAGGCACCATATCAGCCCTGGCTGCCTTTGCAGTATCACCAGTTCCTGGCCTCTAGTTCATCCCGGTTAGACCCAGGAGAGGGCCTGGTGGCAGAGAGCTAGATGGGCAGATACGGCAGTTGGCTGGTGACCCACAGGGTGAGAGGGAGCCAGGTGCCCCCCACTCTTAGCTGCCAGCCCTGAGCCCTTGACCCAGTAGCCCCAGGTGTAAAATACCTCATAAAGCACTGGAAACACCTCAAATTTCCAGGCTGGAAAATGTGAGCTGTTGGTGCCTGAACTGCTGCGCCTGGGCGCTGGAGAGGAGAAGACACAACAGCAGCTGTCTCCAACTAACAAGCTGTTGGTGGAGGACTGAGAGCCCACTCTTAGTGGATTATGGTAACATTTTCATAAAGATTTTCACCTTCTGTGGAAAGATGAGCAAACCTGTAGTTTTTGCCCAGTTTGGGTGAGGGTCTCTGGAGCTTTCAAGGAGCTGGACTAATACCTTTAAAATGAAATTTGATGCAATGTCAAATGATCTTTCTTTTCAAAATCTATTCTTCTGGAAAATAAATGATGAAGAAAATGAATAATTTATTATTCACTCATTGAAAAAGAAGCTGTTGGCAATGGCTTAGTCAGATGCAGTGCCTTTGGCCAGTAAAGATAATAAAGGAATAAAGGATTAGTCATCAATACTGCACTGAAAGAAAAAGGTCAAATTTGTCATTGGTCTAAATCTAAAAGGCCAGGTTTTGTTCTGTTATTCTAAAATGGTGGCCTTCAGTCCCCCTTTGATTTTCACACTGCAAAATAATTCCAGCAGAGATGCAGACTCTTCCATGGAATATTTAAACCTATTAAATGTCCCTGCTTTATCTCAGTTGCTTTTTCAAAACCCATGATGAACAGTTTATGCACCCTCAAGTAGTGATGTAGAACAAGCTGACAAGTCTGCATTAAAACAAAGACTTAGGGCATTGTTCAGATACAGATAACTGAACCTGGCCTCTGGATTTACAGACCCAAGCAGATTTCCTCAGAGCAGTTGCTCCGCAACAAAGATTCTTGGATGAAATCCTGACTTGGATTTTCAAAATGGCTGTGAGGCGGGATTTCAGCAATGCCAGGCTTTCACTCCCTCAACAAAAAAAGAGCTGACACCTCCTGCTTCCCCTGCACTTGTACTTGTACTTTGCATGCTGGTTCTTTCTGCCCTGCATCCACTGCATCCATGGTAGATAGGGCTACGGCTGATTTTTGCTCTCCTCTTACTGTAGGACAAGTCACCTTTAGGGCCTATAACCTTTCTCCCGCGACAGCAGCACTGGGAAGCACCATGGCAACAATCAACTTTGCCGGGAGCTGAGAAATGCCAGCTCATGCTAGAAACTTCTGTTTCCATCAGCTGTGAAAATAAAGAGACTCTCAGATGTAACTGGTGTTCACACAGGATAAAGCAGTGCAAGTCCCGCTCCGATCTGCTGTACAAATTCCCCTCCTAAACTCCCTTTGTGTGGTTTGATATCATTCTTGCCTCTATACAATTTGCTGTCTCCGAGCTTCCAGTTGCAAGTTTCCCATTTCTTCTTTGTAGCTGTTCAGGTCCATTTTGTCAATATTTCTTCAACAGGCAAGTCCGGTTGCTAAAGCCGGCCTCGCCTACTCGTAACTCCAGTATCCCATTCCTGAAGGGCAAACCCAATAACTACTGGTAACATTACTCCAAAGAGCATTCTTTACCATGTTGTCATAAATCTGACAAATGTGATAATTACTGTCTGAAAAATATTCTCCAGACCTCTCAGGTTTAACTATATTTAGAAATATTTAGCACTTCTGCATCATACTGTCTTAATTGCTGGAAATCTGGCTTACCTTGCTTTGGAAAGCAGTGAATACATTAACAAGTTGTTGCTTGTACTCTGCTTGCTCACTTTTCGACATGCTCGCTACGATTTAATCTAGATTTATAATGTTACGACACTTTATGCCTCAGCTTGCTCAAATTGATATTGGCAACCTGGAATGTGGATGACTTATCAACAGTGTTTATATATTTTATGATGAGCACCATCCACAGCCCAAGAGGGCAAAAGAAATTAAGAGTGTACCACATACAGAGCTTAACTGGCCAGGTAAGAAAATGCCTAACAAATATGAATATAACTTCTCCATTTCACTTTCCCAAGGACAACAGGGATTGTCCAAAGTGTCAAGAGGGACACACCCACCAAAGATATGTGAAAATTAAAACTGTACAAGCACTATTTATTTGCTCCTGCAGATGTCAATGCTAGTGTTAGCACTGCTTTTGCCTAAGGAAGCCCTAACTGCTGGAGCTACCTGGAAATCTTTGCAATTACCATATTAAACTTAGGTTTTTAGATCTTCTTATTTCAAAGAAAAGTTCGAAAGCATGGAGGGTCTACAGGCAAAGCAGCTCCCCCAGGCAGCCAACAACATTGCACTGCCTCTGTGTCGACGTGTCCGAGCGGGGCAGGACACAGCTGCCGCATGTCAGAGATGAGCAGAAGTGTCTGAGTGGAGCGGGAGAGGCTGGGAGAGGGGATTACACCTCAGGCTACACTCTGCAGGGGATGAGAGAGCCCAAGGGGTCTTGACGCTGCCTTCAACTCCATCTGCCACCATGGGCTAAAGCCCTCAGGCACTGGTCCTCGCAGTGGGATCAGAAATGTCTTCTCCATAACAAAGCTCCTCCACAGTGCTGTGGCACAGCGATGCTCATTTGGGGAATCAATATCGCAATTGGTACTGCCCTGCAACACTTCGGTTCGAACATCAGCGTGCCCCTGTGCCGTCAATCAGCCTTTGCTTGGCCCTCTGCAGCATTACAGCAAAGGGCAGACAAGGTCTTAAAACCAAAATGCTGCTTGTGGGCACGAGTTCCCCATTTTACCAACAAGGGAGAAGGAAGGCAGAGAGACATTCCTGAGGTGGCAGTGACTCTAGATGAGATTTCTAGCTTCCCACCTTGTGTTCAGTCCTGAAGGATCAGAAAAATGTAGGTATCTGCAGTATTTCTTGTTCCCATTAGTTGCTGATCTTATTTTGTTACAGTTGTTTTCCTTTTTTTTTAATCTTTATTGACCATTTTTATCTTTTGTGTTTTGTTGAAGTTTTTTTTCCTACAGTAGAGAAATTGCAAATACAACGTTATCATGAGTAACATGCTGACTTTGTTTTCTTATCTACCTTAGGACATTTATTTACCCCTTCTTCACTAGAGGCAGACCTTTTCCACTGCAATTGCTTTTCTTTGGCATGTTATTCTGTATCTATAATGGCTTCCTCCAGGGGTACTACCTGATTTACTGCGCTGAATATCCAAACGATTGGTGCACCGACATCAGATTTACATCAGGTAATTACAGCTGCAGGATTCCCAAGATCTAATCTCCAAGCAATTTGTAAGCGTTTTGAATTATGTCCTAATTGTTGCTGAACATGTGACACGTCAAATCAGTTGTGATGGAAATCAGCATAAAACCTGCCTGCTGGCCCAGATAAAACAAACAAATGTGCAGTGACTTTTTATTTTTTTTTGCTAAGCAGCCACCTTTGCAGGCGTACGATGTAATGTGCTAGTCTCGAATCATCAGCCTTGTTTTGCTGACACCAGCCTAGAGCCTCCCGCTGCCACGGGCTGCGGAGATGCAATCTCAGGCCTCAGCTGAACGGGGATGTGACCCTGCACAGCCCGAAGTGTCCACCCAGCAGTGGCCATGTGCACATGCAAACCGTGGCTTTCTCTTCCCCGCTGGCGAGCTTTGCACTTGGTGCAGCTATTCCGACCGAGAGAGAAAAGAAGGGCAAAACCCCAGCATAAATGAGGCAAAGGGCTCTTTTTTCTTGTGTAAGGCACATGGGAAGATCACGCATGGTCTGGTTGTGTGTTGATACGGTTCCTTTATATTCCGTAACTTAATAGCCTAGCTGAATTGCACCCTGTAAAATCCCTGTGAGAATAACTGAGCAAGAGCAGCTAGGTGGCATTACACATCTGGTGCTGCACAGAGGATGCTTTTTAAATGCACACATAGAAATGAAGATTAACATAGAGGTGTGAGGAGATGCTTTGGATACGACAAGTGCAAAATAACCAAGGTACTTTCCGTACCCTGTTTCAGGCTGTGGATGCAAGTTCCATCTTTTCAGACCGCATCATATGTTAAAAGTCCTGGAACTTGTTTAGTAAGAGCTCCAGTACCCATCAAATAAAACACCACATCACATAATTTGCATGATAAATAGATATAAATATATTTAATTTAAAAAAAGGAAATCAGCATTAGCAGTACTTGACATATTAAATAAAAAACAGTGTATTCTTCCTCTACAGACTCTTACCAACTTTCTGTTGCTACTGGAAGTGTTGAGGTTTTATCAGCACTTAGTTTTTTTGCTATACTTGTTAGCACACACCACCTCCGTTTCTTTCCTTGCCTCCCAGTTATTGTCAGAGATGGTTTTCTCAGTGTCTAATGTGGCATGAAATGTAGGGCATGTCACCTGCAGAGTTTCTCCATCAAATGCCTCTGGTTACTCAGCTAAATGGAGTGCAGTCAATGAATCATTCTGGCCAGAAGCTGTCAGCATCCTTCAGCGAGTGACTGCTCCATGTGCATGCCCATAGCTCTGTGCAAGCGGCCTCGCTGGCAGGGCACTGAGCTGCGCTGAGATGTAGGCTCCCTTCCTGGCCCCCGTGATGTGCTGGATAAGTTTGTGTTCTCTGTNCTCCTCTTTCTTTTATCTTTGTAAAATAAGAACAATGGCACTTGCCTAGATCTCCGTGGTTACTCTGCAGCAATGTCCAGAGACTTGGCTGGCTGCCATCAGCCAGCAGTGGCCGCTGGGTACTTTGTCCCCACCTTGATGTTCAGTAAGTGGTGACTATGGCCAGCTGGGAAGTTCAGCTTTTTTCTCACACCGCCTGAAAGTGCTCTGGTCTCGCCGACAAAATTGTGCTCAGGATGGTCATTGTTCTGTCTGGAGTTGCTCTCCACACTGAAGCTACCCAGTGCAGGTGGTTCAACACCTGACACAGAGATATAGGATTATTTGTCACCAGTCAGCTGTGCTTCTCCAGTTCAGGAGCCTTCTCAGCAGCAGCGCATCTTTTGACTTGAAAAAGAAACCACCCACCTCACGTTAGGTCTCCTATCTGCCTGCTCCAAAGATAAACCTGACATACGTGCTTGAGTAGGGATAACTAGGCAGAGCTGTGTCTCTAATCCATTTCTTGTTTGTTTCTTAGGCCTCCTCTTATTTCTGCTGGGGATGGGAATTAACATTCACAGCGATCTCCTGCTGCGCCAGCTGAGGAAACCCGGGGAAGTCACTTACAAGATTCCTCAAGGTATATTCTTATCTTCCACCTCCTTGGAGAAAGTAGGGCAGCAGGATAGATAATGTTTTCTGACTGAATTCACAGCAAAGCAACAATAATAGCAGCGATGCCAGTATCGCATGGGGACTCAGTTCAGGTGCCCCTCTGAGCTGCAGGCACTAGCGTGAGCTTCCGTCAGAGGCAACGAGAGTATATGGAAAACATGAGCTGTGAGGAGAGAGTTTAGGAAATGGGCTGGGTAATTTAAAGATTGAAGTGGGACATCATAGGAAGAGGATTTTAGCCTCCTAAAAGGCAGCTGCAAAGCAGAAATATTCTTCTCCATGTCCAGGAATAAGTAGTGGACTTCTTACTTTGCAAAAGGGAGATTCGAACTGTAAACTTAAGGAGAAAAAAACTCACTAAGGACGCAAGGTGCAGAGTTTCCTTTCTGTCTCCTTCAGGGTGGGGCTTGGTGAGGAAGAGTGGCCGTGGGCCAGAGTGGTGACCCAGGAAATGTCTAGCTCTGTAGAGCAATGTGGATGGGGATCCAGGAGTTTCCTGGTTTTGGTGTTGACTCTTTCTGCTGGCTTGTTACGGATTGTAATATCTTTCCCCTGGAATTTCTCACCTCCACTATTTGCCTGCCTCTTGTAGACGTTGTGATTAGCTAAGATGCAAAACTGAGATCCAGATTTTGCATTCCCCAAATGTCACGGAGTTGCAAAATGCTTTTCAGGGCCTGAAGAGAATTTACTAATGTTAATAATTTTAATTTAAACCTAATAATGGGTGTTCTGAAGTCCTTTTCCAAATGAAAATAAATGATGGTGAAAGTGCTGGAAGCCTTTGGGTTAGAATCATCTTAGATTCTAGTACTTGTAGAAGAGTCTTGTTCAAGATCCTCCTTTGGCATGGCTCCACTGGCTTCAGGCAGAGGGTTTAGGTTCCTGCTATGGGCTCTGAATAAGAAAGGTAGCATATTCTGCTGCTGACTTTATGGGATAGAACTTTCCATGTACGTGAGATGACTGTAAAAATTCCATATTTTGTCTGTTGATGCAGGGGGACTGTTCACGTATGTTTCTGGAGCCAACTACTTCGGAGAAATTGTGGAATGGTTTGGTTTTGCCATAGCAACCTGGTCGCTACCGGCCTTCGCCTTTGCCTTTTTTACTCTTTGCTGCATCGGGCCACGTGCTTATCACCATCACAGGTATCAAACTGTTTCTTGCTGTATGCGGCTGCTTGCTCTCGGAGTACAGTTTGCAAAATGCCAGGGAGGGGCAGAGGAGCAGGACGAGGATTCAAGATTAAATTGAAATTTAATACTATGTACAAGAAGTGTATTGGCTTATTTGTGGCTGGGTGAAAGTAAGGCAGTCAGCTGGAGCGCCCTTTCAGTCAAGTGGGCCTAGTGATAGTCATTTAATCCAGCAGGCGTTACATCACTGCTTCTGCTGTGTTATAACCTCTTTTTACTGAGCCTTTTAAATGTGAATTTTTCCTAAGGGTTCCCTTGCAACCTCTGCAGTCCTTTGGAGTAGATACGGTCCCCTGCTCTGAATTCCTGAAGTTTCTACTTTAGGTCTGTTAGAAACTTAGTGGTATTATCAGCTTTCACGCAATTAATCTTATGTAAATAGTTTCGGAATGCTCTTTTGTGGAGTAACACACAGATGTTACAAAGCAAGACAGTCTGGAGGAGCTTAAAGGTTCCTTAGCTGAGCTGTATTGAAACTGTGTCGTTTCTTTGTATGTATGCAGGTTCACTCTCTTGCTTATTTTCTTTCAGGTACTATCTCAAGACATTTACGGACTATCCAAAATCAAGGAAAGCCTTGATTCCTTTTGTTTTTTAATGACTGAAATATGGACTCTGTGTTCTGTTTTTACAGGACTTTTTTCAATTCCTAGTTTTAATGTTAGATATGACTATAGTTGTACAAATGATAACCTGGGTTGTAACAGGCAAGAAGGTAATTTGGATCTGAAGTTCTTGTTTTTAATTACAGGGGAAACTGCAGATAGTTGTGGGCAAAGGGACTTCTCAAACAACATGTTTGCTTGTCAGTGGAGTTCTGCCTATGAAAAATGGATATATAACTACATTGACATCAGAGCAAAAGCATTGGCTAAAAACTGATGCAGAAAAGTAGAAAGTAAGCCCATGACTTCAGAGAAATTCTAAAGCAGCCACTCCAGGACAAGGAGTAATGGCTTTAAACTAAGGGAGGGTAGATTTAGACTAGATATAAGGATGAAATTTTTTATGATAAGGGTGGTGAAACACTGGAAGGGGTTGCCCAGAGAGGCAGTGGAGGCCCCATCCCTGGAAACATTCAAGGCCAGGCTGTATGGCACTCTGAGCAACCTGGTCTAGTTGAAGATGTCCCTGTTGACTGCAGGGGGGTTGGGCTAGATGGCCTCTAAAGGTCCTTTCCAACCCAAATCAGTCTATGATTCTATGATTCTATGATTTATAGGACTTCTGCAGCTGCTTCTTCCTGCCTCCATGCCATAGCACATGTGCCCTCGCTCTGCCGGCACTGCCCTTGCTGTTGCCACACTTTAAACCAGAGCAGGGGACTCCTTTGCCAGGAAAATAACTCAGCCCATTATTTTTCATCTAAAAGCCAGCTTAGCTCTCAGAACCATAATGCAACAAGAGGATACTCGTGCCGGCACAAGGCTGGGAGCAGTATGCCATGGCATGGAGGCAGTGCAAAGTATGTGGAGATGGAAGTGTCTTCAGGTAGCACTCACAAACACGATGTCTGCGTTCCTTCCTTAAGCGATACTCTCCTCACTGTCAGGTGATTAATCTTCAGCCATCAGGGTTTTTCTTTAAATGTACTTTGTTAAAACAATTGCAGCTCCATTAGGATTTTTTTCTCTTGCAAATCCAGAGCTCTTTTCAAAATAAAACTTGTCCACTCAAACCCACTCGACTGTTATTCATAAAAAGACTTGAGATGGTGATGTATGACAAAAATTACAACAAATAAAAAGTTCTGTGTTGAAAGAAAATTTTCTCCAACACTGGCAGTACATTTTGTCTACAGAGAATGTTTTCAGATACTCATATTAGGAAATCATACAGAGGTATTATTGAATTTTCACAAAAACACAGGATGTCTCTTCTTAATTTCAGAACATAGTCAGGAGTTTTCCAAAAAATGCCATCAACCCCAATAAGAAGAGACATCCCTATGGGTGCTGATAGTTTTAGTTACCCTTTAGAGCGTTAAATCCTGCTAAGAATTATGCTGGGTAGCTGGAAAGAAAAAGAGCAGACTGCACATACTAAGCATACCACCTGCTGCTGGAGTAACCTGATTGATTGTAAAAAATTTTCTCCAAAACACTATAAAATTTATGTAAAACACAGAGCTATGCTAGCCTGTAACTTACTGTTTGCAGAAACAAGTCTCTGTGATGTTGCTCACCAAGTCCTGCACACGCTGGCTTCCTCCTTCTGGGCGAACCCTCCCTTCTTTCCTTGTATTATTAATTGTCTTTATGACTGTAGGGTAGAGCAGCCAGCTGAGGCTGGGTCCTGTTGCACCCCTGCACAGGAGAGCTGGGCCCTTTGCCACGTGCAGGCAAAGGTAAGGGAGGGACGAAGCAAGGCGCAAGCAGAATTGTCACTGCATGGGCTGTGAGTTTCACATCAGCACGACAAACTTATTTTCTTTTTGTTTCCTTATTTAAATCCTCCATATGGAAACACACTGGGAAGGGGGTTGCTGGGTGTGAAGTCAGGGACAGAAAGGCTGGAGGCAACGAGGATGCCGGGAGGGAGGGAATGGCCTCTTCCCCAGGGAATGGATGCTGTGTGTGAGCAGCGGCCACGCTCCCCAGCGCTCCCTGCCTCAGCAGACCCTTCTTGACAATTCTTTGTGCTTTTTACCCCCCAAAGCATCACAAGAGATGAGACAGCAAATAGCCCGTGGGTGCCAGTGTCCACAGCTGCTGTTTCCTCCATCTATTGCTGAGCCTGGGGAGGGAGCCGGGACCAAGCTCTGCCTCACTCTTCAGACCAGAACAGGGTTTGCGCAGACTTCTCCACCCCTCCTGCCTAACCCTCCTGTCAGAACAGGACTATTCCCTGTAGTTGTCTTCTCTTGCTTAGTATTTGCACCAGATGGACTATTAGTATTGCCACCGTGGTTCCCGGGGCCGGATACCTGCTGCAAGGAGCCAGAGATCAGGGTGGGAGAACTGCTGCTGGGCAGAGGTGGGAGCTGGCCTGCAGGCTGAGGGGACCCACAGCCCTGTGCCCCTGAGCAGAGGGAGCCTTGAGGTGCCGGATGCCTTGCAGGACCAAGCCCATCCTCTCTGTCACAGGCCTTGGACACGCTGCATGGAAAGGGAATGCAGGTAGGAAAGGAGCACATCTTCCTTCTGCCCTGCCCCAGGGCATTTTTGGAGAGCAGGAGCAACGTGTGTGCTTTAAACCTCCTACAGGCAACGACTGCAGTCGGTGGTGATGAAGAGGAGACACAGGCTCTCCTCGTGTTGAGTTCCTCCGTGGGGCTGGTGGCTTCTGCCCCCGCCGCGGGGACACCAGCCTGCCCCAGGGCAGCACACCTGGGGGCACAATGCTGCTGAGAAATTTCTTTCATTGTCCCTTATTTTTATAAGGAAAAAATATATTTCCCTTGTCTCTGGGAGAAAAACACAGTGGATATTTTCATATCCCTCTGCTCAAGCCTCTGGAGGCTATGCACACCTATGATTTAAGAGCTGACTGTAAAGTGTTTCGCAAAGCAGCACTTTTCTGACTTTCTTTGCAATGTCCTTTTGTTCTGCCAAAAGCTAACAGAAGTTTTCTCTGCTGGTAAGCATTTAAAATAATAGCTCATTCTTTTTCTCCCCCTTTTGTGATATTGTTTTTCTGTTTGGTTTCCTCCCATCATTCACACTTCAGTTTTCATGTGTCTTTGAGCAACATTTTTGTTTGGGTCCTGTTCCCCTGCAGAGGGCCTTCCTGAGGACAGCTCTGAGTGTGGCTGCTCTGCTAGAAAGACCTCTCTTACATAGAGCTGGTAACCCAGCCTTCATCCCCGCTGGCATCCTGCTGGGAAAATTAATCCTTTATCCCCAAGACTCTTGTTAATTTAATTATTTTTGTGTTGTTCGAGTGCTTTTTTCAAACGCTGACTTTCCGTAAACATGTGCTATACCACCGTGGTAATACACAAATGGCTTAATCATACATCTGACAGTTTCTTCTGTGAAACGCGTTTTCTGCACCAAAGTGATCAGACAGACCACTTAATGATACCAGAATTTAGATATCTAATCTCTTCTGACAACCGAAAACAGAATTAAACGCTGTTCACTGGGAGGCAAAGAGGAGAACAATGGCACTTGCCAGCCCTCGTTCCCATCTCTACGTGCCACACACACTTCAGCCTTCGCCTGGCTTCAGCCCATGCTTCAGATGAGAGGTCACTCAAGACAACAGAAAACCGGCTCCAGGCAATGTAGGCATTTGTAGCTATTGTTTTAAAGTACATATTTTGCATAATATATTTACACACAAGGCAACCCCAACCCCCCAGTTTTGGTCCTTGAGTGACTGCCTTTCGGAAAAGCACTCATCTGGGAGCTGCACTCCTGCTCCCATCACTCTCCTGGAACACGAAGCCTCTTATGCTTGTCCAGAAGCTCTCAATGTTTCTGCAGAAATACCAAACCATGATGTGACCTGGAACCACAAATACGGAGGAACTCTCCATAGGTAGAGTTCTAATGGCTTGAGCTCAAGAATATCTGTTTTGTACTCATGACGGTGTCACTGGTTGACTGACAAACTTCAGCAAGTTACTCACCACTTTTGGGGTTGTTTTCCTTTCTATTCCTTATGGAAATGGTCTTGAAGGCCAGGATTTGTTTCAGTAGTACTTGGCAACGCAGTCCCAAACTCAGTTGAGGCCTGTAGATACCGATATAACACAGATACAGCCTGTTGCATATTTGTGGGGGACAGAGTTATTATAATACTGCAAAATATTCTTAAGACGTGTTAGACATCCAGATGCACTGAAATGCATCTTAAGGAGATACTTCTGTGATATTTCATCACAGAAAAAGGCTAATACATGTCACCCACCGAACCTTAGGATCATTTGGTGACAGGAGAGGGATTGCTTGCTTGTATTTGATTCACTTGTCAAATTAGATTCATAGAATCATTAAGGTTGGAAAAGACCTCCAAGGTCATCAAGTCCAACTGTCAACCCAACACCACCATGCCTGCTAAACCATGTCCTGAAGTGCAACATCTACACATCTTTTGAATACCTCCAGGGATGGTCACTCCACCATTTCCCTGGGCAGCCTATTCCAATGATCTGTCCCTTTTTAACAGAAATCACCACAGGGTCTCACTTAAATCCAAGCATAGTCCTGGAAGCCTCACATCCTTTCTTCTTCCATCTCTGGGCTTCCCCTGAACAGATCTAATTTCTCAGAGCAGACTTTTCTGAAGACATCTCCTCTCAAATCCAAACACTGCTGTCCCTGCATGAACAGTGCAATCTAGGAAACACAAACCTCTGATACTAATTCAGGAGCAGGGCCTGCCAGTTGCTTATGAGTAGTACCATACTCTGCGAGTAAAGGTGTTGATGGCCTCTGAGCCACTCAAGAATATGCCATTGTTCACTACAAACAGAGGCAGCAAGTCTGAGCTCTGTGGGAGCAAAGTCGGTGGGCCGAAGTGCCTAATGTAACGCCTGGAAAATTAAAGGAAGACGTTCAGGTCTGGTTCTGTTTTACATCACCACAAGTTACAAGTGCCTTTCCAATGCACCTGTATTTAGTGCTGTAAGTGTAAGAGGTAAAAGAAAACAACACAGTTTTCAAAAGTTCATTAAGTTAGTTCCTTTGCATATTCAGAAGAGAACAGGCTGAGCTTAACTGATGCAATGTTTGGAATAATCCCACCATGACGGCTTTCAGCGAGGTGCCGAGGCCTCTCCCCCCAGCAGAGTCCGTGCAGACATTAGCTTCTCCAGGCAGCGATCCACAACACCCCGGCTGGAAGCCTACAGTCCCATACAGGAGACAGGGATGCTAGTAGAACACCCCAGTGAGCCCACATCCATCCATTAACGGCATATGCATTGCTTATGGCCAGGCAGGAGACCACTGTGTTTGGGCATTCTGACCTGCAGCATCATTTCCAGAACCTCAGTTATCCCATTTGAACACCTCTCATACCAGCTCCAGCATCACAGGCACCTGCCAGGTTGCTTTCCAGTCTGCTTGCTTACTTCTTCCCGGGTTTTCCACGTGAGATGACACACAGTATTATCACAGATGCACTTCCCTCCTATACCAAACAAATCATGTCTGTTCGGGCTGAACTTTTTCCACGCTGCGGTGTTGCTGCCACAAGGAAAGGCCCCTCACTATACGGGGATGTGTTGCATTTTCATGCTGTGTGGTAAAAGATGAGGAGGCTGCTGAGGGGTTCATTGTAACGGGTTCACAGCAGCCTTGCTTGGGCCTGAAATGAGTCTGGGTGGAGCGGGTTTCTCCTGCCTGGCCGAGTGGTGAGAGGGGGAGCAGCTCCCCGAGCCCCTGTGCCCCCATACCGTGCCCACCAGCCCTCGAGGGCTGGCCACGGGACCTCCTGCCCACAGGGCGCGGGGTGTCCCACATGTGAACGAGAGCTCAGCTCTGCGGTAACTTCAGAAGAGTCTTCCTCCGCATCCTCAGCCTCACCTTCCTCATCCTCACCCTTCCTAATGGGCGACAGCTGCAGCTCAGGATGTTACACCAGATCAAAGCCCTCCTCGCCCAGTGCGGCCTTGTACACGCACGCAGCCCTGAATGGATCTGTTTTCTGCGATGGAAACTCCTGAATTCACTCTCGTCTCCCTGGCGAGAGAGCAGCTTGTAGATGATTTGGAGATCTGCCTCTGCCAAAATAGTATCTCTGCCATTTGACCAGAAAATCTGTGTTTCAGATCTCTGCAGGAACAGAAAACCTGTCCTTTCACCAATTACAGCCTTGGAAGGCATTCAAGTAGAGGAAACGAAGAAAATGTTGTTCACAGTGGATTTCTAGAGATGTGGGATGCTGGCTCCAGCAGGCCTACAGACAATTTTAATATACCAGCAAACATTGCTCTTGGGATAAAAAACTGGTTTGCAGGATTTAAAATACATTTGCATCAATGGAGCTGCCTGATCTAAATCCTCTTTTTGCTCTGCAGGGAATTTAGAGCTGGCACTCTGGTAGTAAATAGGAAAATGCGTATTTCAGCACTGAACGTACTAATCCTGCCTTCTGTGCAGTGGGGTGAAACCTTACCCGCGCGCGTCCTGGCAGCCTCGCACACCGAGAAATGTTTCCAGGGGTGTTAACTGAGCGATGTCAGGCAGTCCTCTTGCGTGTGATTGATACAACTTCGACTTCATAGCCAGCAAGCTAGAGCCTGAGCCCAGGTGGTCATTAACATATCTGTAGACAAAGTCATAAACAGTAAAACGCAGTGATTGTCCCAAAACTGAGATGGATGCCCTGGAGCTGTGCTAATAACACAGGGCTGAACTAAGGCTTAGCAACTGGCGTTTTGCAGCACATCAAATGGTGAAATTCTCCCTGGTTTCCGCAAGGCTCTGGTTTCACCCACGTTTTCTCTGTTCAGACATATTAGTGGCCTGTAGCCAGTGATTTTCAGCACTCTTCCTACCCAGCACCCAGCCGTGTGTTAGCCATAGCAACTCAGGCAAGCTTCTGTTCGCAAAGCAGTATTGCCGCTTCCCCCCGTTTCTGACCGAGAGGCTGTTTCACAGCTATTTTCAGGATTTCTTCTCTGCCTAGGTAGAATTTCTTCTCTGCCTAGGTCTTGGGGTCTCAATGCATTACCTACAAGGGCGAGTAGAACAGACTGCGTTTCTACCCCTATGCCTTTCCCTTCTTTTTGTTATCGGAGTAATGCTTTCCAGTCTGGCTTAGCCACCAGCTCCAGTGGAGACTGCCACTCCTGCAGCCCAGCTGAGAGCATCTTCCGGCAGGATGAAGGCCAACCACACAGATCTTCCTCCCTCAGCATCCCGCAATGGCAAAACCTTGCGCCATTTGATCCCATTTGATTAACTTACACTTTGCATTGGTTTTCTCTTGTTCACATGCCAAGAACAACCTCCTTGAAGAGTTTCTGCTCCTTCACTCCCCTCCAAGGTTTCCAAAATCTTCTGAAAAGCGTGGTGTGTTGTTTGGGCCTGTGTCAGCAAGTCCAGTGTCACCCTTCAGACCCGACCTGAGCTGGCAGTCCCTGAGCTGTGGCTTGGCTCTGTGGGCTCGACGCCCTGCCATGTCTTGCCACCCCTCTTGGGCTTTTCTTCTGCTGCCTTTAAAATGCATCTCAGCTTCACATCAGCTCTGATAGTCAGCAGCGATGGCTCCACGTGCTCATGGTGTCGTCCTTGCTCTGAGCATGGTGTTATCTTCCCTGAAGCAGGGTGATGCTAGTTGCCAATGCTGGGCTGCGAGTCCCCTGGGAATCTCTGCTGCCCAGGCCTCTGTTTAGACCCAGTCTGCCTCTCACTTATCCCAGACTGGATGAATGACTCCTGGCTAGAAAGGCTAACAAGAAAAAGTTTATTAATTGGAGTTCCTTTATAAGACGAGGTGGGTTCTGATGCTGACTCAAATTTACCCATTTGTCTAAATTTCTTCTGTTCTTGTAATCCAGGCATCATCTGGTTATATCTAACTAATCATTATCATTTATTTGCAACCAATATTCAGTGAAACCGATCCACACCTTCTGGCCAAACCCTGGCTTTAGGGGGCAGCCGGTGCCATAGCACCGTGTTTCCTCAGTTTTTCTATCTGTGAGCACATCTCATCCAAGGTCTACTGACACTGCGTCACTGCTGCTGCTCAGAGGACATCACGAGCTCTTTGCCAGCCCCAGCCATTCCTGCTTCCCTGGGTGAAGCAGCAACTGGGAACTGAGTAAACTGGAATTTGAGTAAATCTGAGGAATGGTTTTGATTATGCCAGATGCCCGGGCAATTAGTGCATTACAGAGAGCAGAAGATCTTAACTGCAGCAGTGGGTCTGCCTGGGCACCTCCCCAGAGGGTAGCGAGCATGTGACAGTTTCTGACAAGAGCACCACGCTTCCTCCACATAATGCACTTTTGTTTGGGGTTTTCTGACATGCTGAAGCTCTGAGAGGAGGAACAGCCAGGAAGTAATGACTCATGGCCATGCTGGAGATGGAGCAATGACTCAGAGGTGGAGCTGGCTCACGGCCCGCTTTGCAGCCTTATATCACAGGGCTGCCATAGTCGACTTGGGCAGTGGTGGGGCTGGAGAGGCTCCCAGCATGCCCTCCTCACTAGCAACCCTGACAAAGGATGCAGTGACTTCTTATCAGTGCCTTTTAGCACAAAAAATGTCCCAAATGTTCACCTGCTTCCATCTGAATTAACCTTCCCTAAACACGAGTGACCTGGCTTAGTCATGGGATTGCTCAACCTCTGCCTTTATGCGACAGCACGAAAGCCTACTGAAAACGCCTGGCTTGACACATCTGACAACTATATTTACCTTGTTTCGTGTTTCTGTCACACTGGGGACTCATCATAGTCCTGTGGTTGATTAATACACCGTGGTGACCACCCATGACACCCGCTCAAGCGATCTCTGTGGGACTTGAAAGTACCTCCTGTGGAGGCTTTGTCCAGCATGGAGAACAGCTCAACTTTAGCAGCTGATCCTTGCAAGAAGCAGCTCTCAGTACCACCCTCCAGCTAGAGCTGTGGTAGGGAAGCTGTTGTGAGAGCCAGGTGCATGGTCACTCTCCTGAGGTGGGTGCAATGCCCTCCCTGTCCTGCTGGAGACAGGCCTTCTGCATGAAAACATGTCGCTCAGCGGCAATCATGGGTAATGGCAGGAAGGGCTAAGAAACATCTGAGAAGAGCTCAGAGAGTAAAGCAGTCTCTTTCCCCTGGAAAAAAAATGTATGCACCCAAGATGGAACACGGATTTATTTCCCCCCCCCTCCTCTTACTTGAGCTGAGGAAAATAACAGAAGCAATGATACATTATCCTGAGCGGAAACAGCGAAAGCAAAGGTGTTTTTGACCTGTTCCTCTCTGAGGAGCAAGGAGCGAAGAAGGCCAGCAGCTGGAGGAGCAGCTCATCAGTAGCACGTTGCCCAAGTTGGTCCAAGCACTGCAGGTCACCTGCTTTCGATGCTGAGATTGAAACCCTTTGGTATTTGTCTTTTATATCTCTTCACCGGAAGAATTTCTCAATTGCAGCAAAGTATGTTTTGGTGATGTTTTTGTCCCTTGGTCTGAGGAAATGTTGACAGGCTCACTTCCTATCAAATGCAATGCTGCAACTGCTTAATGCAGAGTGTTGCCATGTTACTAATTTCCCAGAGAGAGCACCACAAGTTTCTAATCTCTCATTCAAATGATTTGATGAAAATATCATGATTGTTTTATTACTATAGCCATAAACATCAGACGCTGCAAGTTTCAGTCCAATCAGTCTGAAATCCCTCTTACTTCAATAAAATTACCATGACTAATTTGTATCTTCCCATTTGAGAACATGTTCACACATGTAGGGAATTAACTATCTTCAGATAAAATGACTTATCACCAGTAAATGACTATTATTTTGACTTGTGCTAACAGTTTCTAATAATGCAAGATGGGGAGAGAGAGGAACACGTGTCTGCACCAGCTGTTGTTTCACTCTTATCCAAAAAGCATGAAGATGCTGGCAGTCATCGCAAAAAGATTTTCTTTCTTTCTCTTCAAGCACAAGTATATCAGCTGTTGCCTCTGGCAAGTATAATTTTTGCCCTATTGATGTTCATCCCATACAGAATTTTATAACAGACCAAACAAAAAAAACCCCAAAATGGTAAAAGTTGCACAGTGAATCAAACTTGATTCCCATGGTTGGCACCCAAATAAGAAAAAAGAATAATCTGGCCACATGAAGATGTAATGGCCCTGAAACCAGACCCGTCCCTATCACTAACCTAGGAAGCAGGGCAGCAGCAGAAGAAATTATCACTGCTTGTCACTCGGCGGTGCGCTGCCTCAGATTTCCCACACGTCCTTTTCTGTTGCTGTGTCAACAACCGTGCTCCTTCTCCCTCTTGGCAGCAAGTCGCTGTCTTGATAGAAACTTTATTTATTTGTTCTACTTTGAGCCCTGAGAAAATGCCCGCCTTGTGACAATTCGACAGCGCGGCGGGGTTTCCCTGCGCGTGGCCGCTCGCCTGCTCCGCTCTCCGCTGCTGGCAGGCACTTCCAAGCTCTGCCTGGTTCAGAAACACAACGTCTCCTTACCTGAGCTGACGAAGTAAATGGAAACACATCATTTTGGCGGTGCACACAGCTTTTTCTTATAATTCTTCAGTGTCATGGCCACAAGAACAGTTTTCTCAGGGGAAGCTCTGTCAAGGCAGCCTGGGTAGTACAGCAGCCAGCAACCCACATAGCGCTAGCCCTACAGGGCAGCTAAAACTTTGCTGAGCAAACCCAATCCCTATTACTATGTATCACAGAAAATAAATCATCTTCTCATTACAGGCAACATCTGAATTCTGATTTTTCTTCTTTTGTTGCAGCCAGGCTGCTCAGTTACCATCTTCAGCATCACCCCCGATTTCCCCTAGCTGGCTGTGGGGTTTTGACACCATATGTAATCTCCACAGTTTGGTTCCTTGTGCCTCTCCTTTTTATTCTGAGGACCTCACCTTTGTCCCTCTGTCTGTCTCACCAGTAGACTCCACCATATCCTGGTACTGTCCAAAAAAGCTTCAGGCTGAAGGTGAAACAGCTTCGATCAGCTCACTCCAAAATGATCTTAAAAGAGATTGACTTGTGTTAAGGACTTTGAATTCCCTTATTAAAAATGCAGTGGGTTAGCCACAACAGAACTCTTAAGCACACAATTCTAAGTGTGTGCCCAGGGATCAAGTGTATCCATCTCCAGGGTTATGTTTCCTCCGTTACAGCAGTACTTTTTTCTGGCAGACCTAGTGGGAAACACAGTCAAAAGCAAATTCTAGACTTAATCCTCCTTCACAGGGAGCTGATTATGATTAACAAAGCGGAAGGTGCAGAGCAGCTAGAATCTATCATGTATGCAAGGAGCTAAAGTAATTTGCGGGATTTTGAGACAAACCACATTCACTCAGAAGGGCAGGGTCTGGGGAGGAGGACTCTCACTCCCACGGTTTAATTCCAGCTGAACTGAGAGGCACTTAGCTAGAATGCAGACTATAGTAGTATAATTTGTCATTCGACCAAAAGTCACGATCTTGATGGGGAAATGACTAGGTAAAATCCTGTGATTTGTTCTCATGCAGAGTGAGGGATTAGAATCCTGAATAAGCCTTTTACAGCTTGAAAAATCTATGCATCTTTACCCTCCAAAGCCAGGGCCAAGTCACAGCAATTATTTTTATACAGAATTCCCTGTTGAATCAAGGGCAAATGTGGACTAGAAGTCAATGGTGCCATCTGGCCCTTCAGTAGGTCCTCGTATGCTGTTAGATTTGCAAAATTCAAGGAAGGTGATGTTAATCATCCAGCATGAGCAGCTGCTGCTGGAGCCGTTCCCTGGCTGAAGCGCTGCTCACCAGGGGCCAGCAATTCCTCCAAAGCATATTTAAATTAGAAGTGTAATTTTTGGAGCATATTTCTTAAGAGGCAGCAGCCACTGGTATAAATAAATACACCGATCCACCTGTTGCTCACTTTGAAAGCAGGTCTATTTGAACAAGTGATGGCAGGCACTGAGATACCTGGCTAATGTTTTTGGCTCAGCGTTTGACCTGTTGCATGAATATTGGCAAGGCATTCCTCATTATAGCTGTTTCCCTTCCAGTTCGTCAAGGTGCAAGCACTTTGTGAGACAGGCTGAGTGCAATCCTCTGTCTTTATATGAACCCTAATGAAACAGGACTCTGATCTCAGCCTGTGCATCTAGACCAAACTTGTTGGACTTAGTTTTTTTAGCTAGGTACAGCCAAAAAAAAAGCAGGGCTCATCAGCCTGTCTGCCAGCAGCAGCAGAGCCAGGGGCATACTGAAGTGACTGGGAGACTGCAGAGAAATCCGGGATCTCCTCTAGGACTGCAGAACAAGTCACATAACAAAACCAGGCAAAACTTGCTTCCAGTGAGAACCCTGACCAGAGTCCTCCCACTGACTGGGGCTTGTTTAGACACTACTGTAATATAAATGATTGTAAGTCACACAACTTGCCCGCAGCCAGCTGTGGTTCACACAGCCGGTGAAGTGTATAACAGGACTGCACTGGCTTTTCTTCCTTGCTCTGGAAATCCCTGCCAGTCTTTAAATGCTCAGTCTTTTTCCAAATCCTGTGAACTTCTGGATGGAAATAATGCTCCAGAGGAAAAAGCTAAATACCGTGCCGGCACGTGGCACTGGGGTGCAAGTTGTGCCGTCGTGGCATGGCTGGTGCCATGCAGATGTGCAGCATGCGGTGGCACTCTGGAGGAGGACACGGCTCCGCCAGAGGCACCGGCATCAGGGAGGCAGCCCTCTGCCCTGCGTCCCCACTGAGCTGCTGAAATAATTCCTAGATTCGTCCACTGTTTGAAGCTTAGAGTGCAAGGAGAGGGCAAAGAAACAAGAAAATAAATGATTGTCTTGTCATCATTTTTTCAGGGAACTCCCATGATTTTCCCACTGGCTGATGCTGACAGCCATACAACCTGGGGCAGAAATGTTTGCTAGCAGAAGAGAGGGAATAGTAAAAATACCTGTTTGTTTCCTCACTTAAAAGAAGCATTTTCTTACAATCAGCAAAGGAACAGCAAAACAAGTTGGCAAACAAACTAATTTTAAATGCTCCTTGTAGGATATCAGGATCCGTTTTGTTCCTGAAGGCTGCACTGACTTGTTTAATTAGCACGGTACAAGCTGCTGATGTAGTTTCTAGTGAAGATGGGGAGATAGTCCAGCTGATCCCTGGCTCAGGTGATGTGTTTCAACAGAGCTGGTGCTGCATACAAGCCGGGGCTCTCTGGCAGGGAAAAGACTAAAAGTGACTAAAAGTGACGGAGCACTGGAACAGGCTGCCCAGGGAGGTTGTGGAGTCTCCTTCTCTGGAGATATTCAAGACCCGCCTGGACAAGGTCCTGTGCAGCCTGCTGTAGGTGACCCTGCTTCGGCAGGGG
>Ga0065711_1031820_pt1 | contig 28665 bp, 12 predicted proteins | sample Hoacrofraction12_FD_59098 | JGI IMG/M metagenome (GOLD analysis project Ga0065711, IMG submission 59098) | Hoatzin crop microbial communities from Cojedes, Venezuela - Epithelial fraction 12 v2 (version 2) | ecosystem: Host-associated > Birds > Digestive system > Esophagus > Crop | place... | reverse complement strand
TTGAGTGGGCTTAGTCATCATTTTTAACACTAAATGGCATGTTTCACTTGCTCAGTGGTTGTACCCTGTTAAAGCTTTGTGTGTTTCCCTGGTCATTTTAATGCTACCAGCTCAGCTGTTTCTTTGAAGTGCTGCTGATTAGTCTGAAAAGAATTTAGGAAGGGAATACAGAAAGGGTAGAGAAGAAAACTCAAACTACTTAAGCAAATGAGCAGCTTTCAAGTTAGTGATGGATTAAGGCTAGTTCCCACAGGCGGGGTAATGGGTAAAGCTCACAGGTGTACAGTGTCATATATGTTGATAGGTGAATAAAATTCATAGCTAACTTCTAATGTGCACATTAAACTGCTCCAGTTTGCTTGTATTTCCTCTTTCATATATAAATATATAGTCCCATGTGAGACAGCTAGCATAACGGTGGCCTGTTGCGTAGTTAGAAGCTGAATGTTCCTGGGTAAGCTTACCTTGCCCTTCTTGAAAAACAGGGGTCGCTTGCAGAGAGATGCTTAAGCCAGGTACAAAGGCATTTTGTGAAGTCAGCGCAAACGTAACTGATACTGAGTCCATTTCTTATCAACCGCCTGGTTTCTTGTAAATAGGCATGCATCATGTTATTTTTGTTAGCTAGATTTTGTAAGCAGAGAGGTTTGTGTCATTTCTGTCAGACTTTTCCTTTCCTCTCTGCCTTATATACAGCTGGCCAATTTTAACCAAATCGAACAAATTATGATACTTCAATTATACTAAGCTCCTGTAGTTTTCCTGAAAGTGGTGAAGAAATTGGAGATAAGATCCTGACTTTATGTGCAGTAGTATAGGCACTCTTAATGCTGCAGGTATGAGGTCTTTCATGTTACGATTTTTCGTGGATGGACTGTATTTTCATGCTCAACAAGTAGCCAAAAAGCAAATCAAATACTAGGACTTACCAGGAAAAGAACAGAGTGCAAAGCAGTGTAAGAAAAAGCAGTGTTGTGCCACTGTCCATTACTGCTTCTTTCTCCTGGGTACTGTACTGTGCAGCTTTTCTCCCCCTACATGAAAAAGATGTAGAAAAGCAGCATTAGTAATTATTGTACAGAAGCTATTCACACTTTTTATGAACAACTGTGTAGGCTAGAGATTATCATTCTAGAAAAGATAGAGCTAAGGGGGGATATGGCAGAAATCAGTGAAGTGTCATGGTGGGGTGAATAGGCACAGTTCATGATCTCTTTTTGTGCGAGAAGTAGGGGAAATTGAAGTAGTGCTACAGAAGAAGAAAGATTCAAAACAAAATAAAAAAAAAATGTGCTTCAATGTTATACTTAAGCTGTGGGTCTCCTTGCTGCAGGCTGGCTCCTAAAAGTTTGTGAGGGTTCAATGGGCTGTTGACGTGGATTCATGGAAGTGATCAATCTGTTGGGGGTTACTTAGTGTCTGTCAACATCCCCTGCCATGAAAAGTCTTTCAGTTGTAACTGGGGGAGGGGAGGGGGGGCAGTGTCTTACGTACCTTCTGTGTTCCTACACTCTTGCCTAAGCATTGGCTTTGGGTTCCTGCTTCCCAGCTAGCTAGGATACACAAGCCCTTTTCCCTAAGCCTGTATGGCTGTTCTTACTTGAAACTACAGTCTGAGCACAGGCAGGATGTCGTGTTTGTGGCGATGCTAAAGGAAAAGCAGAGAAGCATAGTCCTTAGCTGTATTGTTTCTCTGGTCAGTTGACCAACAAATACGTGCCTCTGGCCAGTCAGTACACCCGCGGTTCCAAATTAGCCCCAGCGCCTTCTCCCTGTTGTTTAGCCAGCAAATATGGAAGGGGGCATGGTGGGGAGGCTGGGATGAAGCGTAAGGAAGAGTTTTGTGGGCTTGGAGGTAGGCAAAAGCAGTGAGCTCTGTGTGCAGGATGCAGAAAGGAGTGGAATGCGTAGAAGGTGGGATACATGTTTATAGGTAAGGAACAAAGGACAGGATTTGTGTGCGATGAACTGTTGTTTGTCAGTAGCAAGGTAACTTCAGATTTATAGGAGACTTAGAAAGCTGGTACAGAAAGAGTACAATTAAAGTTGGAAATATTACAAAGCACTTATCATGAATTTGACCAGAAGGATTTGTATTTGGGTTTCTTACTTCTCTCTTTCAAAGGTGTATTCTTGATTGCAATTCAGAGAATAACAGGCGTTTTCTAAATGGTGTGTAGTGTTTCTTAAACTTAAGTACCTTGAAGCAGAAGAAAGAAGCTGTTTGCTTCGCAGGCATCACCGCCTGTAAATAACAGATATTCACTTTACATGCTGAGCAGTTGCCGAACGAGGAGTATATCCAGAGTTTTATTTTCCTGTATTAAGGAAAAATGGGTGTGCTTTTTAGTAGGTATTTCCTTTACAAGAGGCGGTAATTGGTGTTTCACTTGCTGGGTGTTTAAACTCTGTAGCCAATATGAAGCAGATACAACCTCTTTCTCATGGCCAGCTGTGCAGGTTGCTATGGGAACTCGGTGGGGACTATCTGTAGATTACTGCTCTGGGGACCACACCTGCCTTATTTGCATTCAATTTAAGTTGGGGAAAATTCAAAAGAAGAAAAGAGGAGTGTAGGGTAGCTGGTAGGCAGGCAAAAAAGGGCTTGTCATTTTGAGACTGTCACATTGGATGGAAAAGCTGCTCGTATTCGTGATTCTTGCAGACTCATGCAGCGTTCTGAATTTTGTAGCCTATTTCGTGCAATTTGCCAGTGTTGTGAGGCTTGTTGGAAATGCAGTGTCACAAGGGATTTTTTTGGTATTATTGGCTCTAACTTCGTTAATTCCCTAAGAATTTGTTAACTTTCTCCGTGTTTTTAATCGGTAATCTCTCTGTGATGGTGAGGGATTGTGAAGGCAGTATGGAGTACAGGTCATTCTTTTAAACTGGGATGTTAGTTCAACTCAGTGCAATATTAAAATATCAGTACAATGGTGAGTGTTGCTGGAGAGCTTAGCTTGATTTTTTCTGAATACTGAATTGCTTTTCTTTTGGTGATGAGTGTGACTTCCTAAGAAGGTTGTGAAATAGTTTTCGTTGAAATCAGCAGCAGTGGTAAGCTAGCAGCTCTCAGGCTGTTTTGTGGCTGGAGTTCTGTGAATGACGGTGTCCTGGCACCTAAGCACTGTGCTGCTTTCTTGTTTGTTGATTCTCGCTGCATCAACTTGCCTCTTGACCAAGATTGGACAAAAGTGATTAAAACAGTACTGAATGCTGACTTGCTCTTTGTGCTGCTTCCGCCACTGGGTTGACAAACTGCCTTGGTACCTGCTGCAGGAATGTCTTACAGGAACATGCAAACTGTTTTCAGTACAGCAGGCTTAGAAGCTTTGAGAAATCTGAGATTACCTTAGTACTTTTTATATGTATTTATATGCATATAGTGTATATATACAATATAGTATATATGTTTTTAGATAAAACATGTAAAGTATCTATTGATATATACAAAAATATATGTTTATATATAAAACATACAAAGTTTGTGTGTGTATACATATAAAAACATAATTCTGAGGGTTAATGGCTGGTTGTCTACCTGTAAGCTTTTTCAGGTCTGATCTGTTGTCACCAGAGCCTTGAACCTCGAAGGTTCAAGTTTTCAGCCTGTAGCGATGCTGTAGACCAAGATACAGGCTTTTCATATAGGTGCATCAGACATTTGTGAGATGTACTTTTTGTTTATTTGTTATAGTTTGGTCTACTGTAATATTAGAGGGTTAGTAGTAGTTACTTTTAAATTCTTCTGTGAATTTGGGGTTTATAGCACTCAAAGCTGGGTCTATACTAAACTACTTACTGGTATAAATGTAGCTGTTACTATGCTGTTGCTTCTGTTAGTTTCTTGCCAACACTCCCCATTTTCTTTGCTTTCAAAACCTTGTAGTTCTAATGCCTTCTTCAACACATCTGATGAAAATAAGTGATTATGTGTTTAAGTCTTAGAGTGTAGGAACTACATTTCCATTTTTGAGCATGGAAATGGTATGTATGAGGAGACTAGGAATCAAAAAGTATTCTCCAGAGTGGAATTGGGTGGGTATGTGCATATGTAATTGTACCAGTTGATACAAGTTGTCAACATTAGGGCTGAGTGTCAGTGTGCCAAAAAGGAAATAAGTAGTTGTTACGAGATTTTAATTTCTCCTATTTGTCACGTAAGTTGTATGATAGAGTTCATAAGATGAGTATGTAACATACAGGTGGATTTAAGCTGCAGACAGTAAGAGTTTTAAGGTAATACTGGTGCTGAAAGTCTTGCCCAGTTGTTTGTTCCTGGCTCCTTGCTGCCTTTGTACTTCAACAGGGTAAACACTTCTCCCCTTGGATTAAGAAACAGATTTGGGTTAGTATTGTCTCCTTGTGACTGAAGTAGTTTTAACACAGATCAATTCTCTTGCGTAGTTCTGCACGTGGCAGTACAGCAGTGGGGATGAGCAGGGCTGCAGCTACTGGTGCTCCTGCTGGCTTTTTTGCTGACTCAGCAGTCATGGCTGTAGTACTGGCAGGCATTTATTTAGAGTCCCAAATTAAGTGTCCTATTTTCAATTTTTGGTTTCTCTGTGAAAACAGTGAGATAGGCATTTATGGAACTTGTGTTTTATTGAGGAATTGGCACCTAAAAATTAAAGTATTTTGGGTATCACTTTTTAACATTTTTTTTTTAGGCCTTTTGGCCAAATTTTTTCAGTTGACTTCTTTTACCCTGTAATTTGTGACTAGATCATGAATTTCTTTTGAGACGATTCTGTATTTGTCAACCTAACACTTCTAATCAAAAGAAGTTACAGAAAGTGGGGCAGTGTGGAAAAGTTGACTTCTGCTCCAGTTTGCTGGAGAAATCAACAAGATATTCCAGTCTTCAGTGGTGTGTGAGCATGGGCCTCCAAATAAAACGTGCATGTCTTCCCAGCAGATCTGCTGCAAACACAGCCACAGATGGTAGTCATACTGCATGCACTTCAGCATTGCTGCTAGGGAACCTGTTCTTGGGGTTATTTCCTGGAAAAGCTGATCAATACCGTTTCTGCTTTTGTACAGCGTAGCTGCTAAAACGGGCAAAGCTGTGCTTGTGAACATTTCCTGGAAAAGCTCATGTAGATAGTACTGTATATGTGTAGCTACTATGCTGTCATTTTCACTTTCTACTGTTTTTAAATTATGCATTAAAGACCCAGGTGCCGAGGAACTTTGTATTTTTATTTTTTCTGACTGATAGCAAATGCAGTCTCATGTTAGCTCTGACCATCCAAAATGATAGATACTTGGATAGGTTTGCTGATGGATGGAATCGGTGTCTGCAGTGTGAGTAACTCTGTTTCTTCAGATCTTGCATCTGGCAATTTTTTGTTCAATTTGTACCATACAAAGCAGCTTGTCTGGAATTTGGCCTTTTCCTCTTTGAGATCAAATAATTTACGCTTCAGAAAGAAGCATTCTCATGACATGTCTTGTGGTTCCTACAGGTGTTAATAGTGTCTGGATCAGTGTGCTGAGGGCATTAAAGCAATATCCTCCTTCAGGTTTGAGATAGTTATTAAGGAAGAGAGAGCAAAAGCAAAGGATGATGATAACAGAAGTGCAACTTTGATTCATGCCATGGACTGTGTTTTGCATGTGCTTTTTTCTATTAGTCAAACACTCTAAGGCTAACTAGAGCTAAATGCTGTCTCTGCTGTTGATCTTGATATATCCAGTTGACTGCAGCAGAAATCATAATCAACTTAAAACCTGTGACTTTGGTTTATGTATTTTGAGAGTGACCTGTACTATATTTAATGACAAGTGGTGTGGTGACTCTGCCCTTTAAATTGAACTGAATTGTATGGTAAAGTCATATACTGAATTCGTCTGCTCTTTGTAGAGCCCCTATGCATCAGGCCGGAGTAGTAATTGCTACTTTGGCAAAGTGGAGAACAGAGAAACAGCGTGTTTGCATAAGGCATTATGTTTTGATTTACAGGTGAGTTTAAAAATAAAGTTTTGAGCTCTGAAGGCCTGTCCCTGTTATGTGAGTGGACGTGAGGCTGCAAATCTAATGCTTTTGGAGTGCATTGTTGATGTTTCCAGAAGGTAATAGGTCATAAAACCGCTAAAACAAATACTGCTGTTCAATATTTGAGCTTGGCATAAGTAGCCTTCATATGTGTCAGATCAATTATGTTGTGATTTACATATTAGAAAATATTTATTTTACTCACATACTTGGTATTTCTAACGTGTATTGCAATAGCAGTTTGAAACCAGCAATATTTATGCCCTCTTCATTGCTTCAGGTTTTGATAGTATGAACTACATTTACCTTTTCCATTCAAATGTGTGCACAATTTCAGTGGCCACTGCATGTGTGGAAGTCGTGTTCCCATAACTGTCATCCCAACACACGAGCAGTAAGAGACAACCGCTTTAGGTCCAGGGGTTACATGAGCACGGGCTGACATTCCCTGCCAGGGGAAGTTTGGGGTCACCCTGCTCCTCATGGTGGCTGGTGCTTGGTGGCGTTCCAAGTTCTCCAGCTGCCTCAAGCTGTAGCGTCTCATGAAAGCTTGCAAGCTTTCAAGGTGGTGGGTGTTTGGGGTTTTTGGGGGGTTTGTTTTCATTTCAGTACTGTTGTTACATAGATCTGTGCCCTAAAATCGCTTCTTTTTTTTGTTTTTCTTATTCTGATAAATTTTGAAGTTTTACTGATCGTGTTCTTCAACTCTCCCTTGTGTTTTATTTGTGTAACTTCACATCCGTCTTCGTTTCAGTTTTTCTCTACTTTGTGCCCTGCAGTACTTTTTTGAAAAGCAATGTGAAGCATGCGGATCTTGAAAAGTAGCAAAATATGAGGTGTTTATTGATAAGACAATATATTCTGCTCCAGATGTTCAGTACTTGCCAGTGTAAAGTATTTCAGATTTGACAAACCAGTAATTTTAAAGGAAGATGAGACTAACCTATGTATATGGATAAAAACTCAAATAGAATCACAGAATCACAGAATAGTGAATCATAGTCAGTAAGGGGAGGGCAAAACTGTTGAGATATGCCTGAATGATAGAATTAGCCATGAGTTTCAAATGAGGCTCAGTTTGCTTGTGAAAGCTATAATGCTGTAATTTTTGAATAAGGGTATTTCTTTTCTTTTCTCTCCTCCTCCAACTCCCCCCCCGCCTTTTTCCCCGTCCTCATATGATGATACTGTACTGTGAGTTTGTCATGACCACAGTTTTCTTACTGTAAGAAAATTACTTAAACCATGATAGTTGCTACCTTCTGTGAACAAAAATAAGTGAGATTTATAAATACAAACCCACAAACAAACCCCTTTATATTAATGTGTTGGGTGCTTATGAGTATCTGCTGTCCTGCACTGATAAGATGAATTAGCATTCCTGCTTAGCTGTCTGCATACTTAATTTTCTTTGAAAAAGGTACACAAAAGAATTTTGAAAGACATTTTTTGTGGTGGAAAGTTTGAAAGGATAGTTATGATTTGAGTTAGTGAGAGAGAAGTAAAATTAGATGTAGACTAAAATTCCAATTGATAGCAATGACCGGTAATTCTAGAACAGGCCAATTTTATTTGACTTTTCCAGACAGCTGCTCTTTGGCTTTCAGAGCAAATTTAGCAATTTTCAGATAAAATCATTTTTGTTAGCTGAAGGCAAAGGTGGTGGCTAAAATTATAGCTTAGTTTGCAGCCCTTACGACGAACAGGCTGCTGTCTGTCTGTCCATAATTACTCCAAGAGGATTGTGCCACCTTTAATAGCAGTTTATTTTGTTGAAATACATGGAGTTTATAATTTTTTTATAGCATATTGGAGTTCTGTTTCATGAAATTTTTATTAGATTTCATTTAGCTTGTGGAATGGAGACTTGAAAATGTCTTTAGCTAAAATGTAGTAGCTCTGTGTAATGTCAGCTTAGGGCTAGCTGTATCTTGGTTTTGGCTTTTGTGGTGTGTGGAAAGCACCCTTACTCTGAGTGTTGCAAGTGTTCATTGACGTTGTGCTTAGTCATCCACTGTTTTCAAAGCTATGGTGACCAGTTTTCTTCAGTGATTCTTCAAGTTGAGATATACTAGACACTGATACGCTAATGAAGGCAGTATGCTAATATGTTACAATTAATACCATATTTCCTTTCCTTGCATCATTCCAAGTAGGGAATGATGGGTTGTTGGCTGATTGGGTAATCTCGCCATGTTCTATCAGGAAGCATGCCCGCAAAGTTTACAAAGGTCATACTTGTTGTGGACCTGGCTAGTGCCAGAAATTTCCTAGCTGTCATTGAGGGCTTGGAATAAATGACATTTTACTAATACATGGAAACATATCTATATAAAAATAAAGATTCTTTTCCCCCATAAAGGTGTTGAGTAGAATAATGTTGATAATACCTTTGCCCTTTAATTCTGCCTCTTTTTTTTTTTTTTTTTTCTTTTTTTTGAAAAGAGACACCTTCTGACCGTGTGAAGATAAGGGTTTAAACATCCTTTCCTCCTAGTTTGGAACAACTTTCACTATCTAGAACACTTATTTACAATAGATGACACTGGGGAATAATTTTGTGGAGTTTACAGTCAGTCAATTGCGCATAGTAAATGGAAGAAAACCAGGAGGAGAAATAAAAGAAAAGATGCAAATGGTGGTCTAACCAAGAGTTGTATGATCTGCAGGGGGAAATTAGGTTCGATTTCCAATAAGTAAGGTATTAAAGTATCAAGTATAACCATTAGAACTGAATAGTGACATATTGGTGAGACGAACAGCAAAACAGAAGTATTCATTAGAAATGGAAAGGTATGGGAGAGATGTAAAGAGTGAAAGAAGAAGAGAATGGAGTAGAAAGTCTCCTGAAGCCTTATCTGCTGACCGTGAAGTGTTTCACTGAAGAACATTTGCCTTTATCATACCTGACTCCATGTTAGTTCATTAGTTCCTTTGGTTCTAAGAAAAAGTATGAACAGAATTATGTGGGGAAAAATAATCAATGTAAGAACTGTAGAACTGGGTGAAGAGGAGAGAAACATTTTTTGAGATGTCTGCAGTTGTGTGGAATGTGGAGAGTTTTTTGCACTGATGATCACAAGGTGCACCACTTTCTCTTGTTAGAGGTGCCTTTGGAGGAAAAACAAAACTTCATGTGCAAAGCCCAGGGTGGTATTTTGCTTAGATGTGAGTACCAGAAGTATGAGTTTGGTTCAGGGTGTTAAGTAGCTTTTAATGCAAGAATCCAGAAAGAAAACAACAGCCAGTGATGTGGCAGAACCTCGACAGAAAGTGGAACGAGCGTATTCCACCACTGTTTTTGAAGCAGGATGGTATGCACTGTTCCTCCCCAAACCTTTTCCTATCTGAGTCTTCAGGCCTGCTTGGGAAGCCTACCAGATAAATAGTTGCAGTAGTGTGGCCTAAGTGGTACAATGTCGGGGTGGCCAAAAATTAAGAGCTTGCATAAAGGGAAAGATAATAAACTTGTCAAAGAATGACGTAGTCATTGGAAGACTTTTTTTTTTTTTTCCCTAATTGTTAGTTTGAGAAGTCAATGTATAAGGTTTTCTTTCAATTAGCAGGTTAGTGAAGTTACAGTTCAAGTGAACTTTTGTGTGGAGGTTGGTGTTTCTAAGGCAGATTGCTTGACACAGTTGGGAACGGGAAGAAAATTTCTACGTTGTCCTTGTTGGCTTTCAGTGCAGTCTTGATAGGATGGATGATAAGTAGCACCATGGTACTACCAGCACAGTTGCTAACACTGCTTCAGGCACCTCCTTCCCTGGCCTTAATTTGCTGTTTGCTTGTTCTGTTGTTGGATACAAGTCATCCATCACTACACATGTGCCTGCTTTTAACGGTCACTTCTTGTGGTCGTGCGCTTTTGATGCTGCACCTGTGTTCAACCAGCTCAGCACAGACTCTCATTTGAAAAGGGTCCCAAAGATAACACTGCTGCCTCAGCTCAGCCACTACTTAAACTGGCACTTGCTTTGTGAAGTGCTTGGCGTGTTATACCATTTGTGTACAGGCTCTTCCGATGAAGTAAACAGATTATCTCCCAGTGCACTCCAAAAGCACGTATGGAAGAGTGAAGTTTACTGAAGGTCTTTGAACCATGGAGATGTGCCTCAGAGGTCTCGGTGGGATGCGTAAACGTGTAGAAAACCAAGCTGGAAACAAGGTATTAGGAAAAGCTATTCAGCACACACAGTTGTTTCCCTGAAGTTGGGAGTACCTTCCCTGCTTGCAACCTTTTTCAAGTGTAGATCACTCATGTTAAATATATAGCAGGGAACATCTTGTGTTAAGTAGAGATATGAACCTGAACAGAAGAAGAGGTCAAGCGTGGAAATAAATTCCGGTCTGTACTGGATGACTGAGAAGTTCCTTTTCTCTTGCTCCCTCTTGTTTGGAGAGGCGGTGCTTGAATTCACTTCAGAAATGAAGAAAAGAAAAATACAGCTAGTTTGTATGGGTGTTTTGTTTTTTCAAGAAGAAAAGAAAAAAAAATCAACTTTTAAAATTCACATTAACATCTGGAAGTGGGTAGCTCAACCTTGTGGTCATCTGCATCATCCCATTATCTTTTCCTGATCAGAATATGGAATATTAAGTGTTGCGATGTCCACATTATACTTGAATTTTTATAAATGTTCTTGCCTCTTATAGTATGTGAGTGATAAACAAACTATTTGGGATGGTTTAATCTAGCCTCATAGTTCGTCAGTACACTTAGTTGTGTGGACCACTTCTGGAAAAGAAGATTGATGCTTCCACAGATTAAGGCGTCTTCCCAGTTCTCCAGTCCTTTGGTGTACTTTGTGGCCACAGCAGCAAGTGTGTTCTGGTTATCATTGAGTGGTTCAAAGATGCAACCCGGTGTAAAGTGTCCATTTCAAAAACTGTAGATCCACAGTAAGCTTTGTTTAGCTAGATTGTGTGTGTTTGTGGAAGGGATTAATAATAGGTTTCTGTTTTTTCTTGGAAGTCATTGGTAAGTAAAGGCTAAATCTATTTTGATTTCACTTGGGTTAGCTTAGTGGGTGTCAAATGTTACACAATACTTGACATATCCACTGCTGTTAAGTTGGCCATGGCAAAGGGATTACCCGATAATGAATGGCCAAGCTCTTTAGCCATTTAAAGGGAATCGTGCCGAGTCCTTGCCCTGGTGATACTCTCTTTCCTGACCAGCACCTTCTTGTGACAGTTTGTGTTTGGATGTGGAAAACTCCATGCAGATGTGCAAGCACTGGTTCGACAGTTCTGTGTTCAGCTTCTACCTTGCTAATTGTTTTCGTGGGATTATTTGGATTGTGTAGAGAGTTTTTTCCAAATCCCCTTTATTACTGAAGTTATTGTTGCCAGCAGGAATAAGATTAAAGGTGCTTAAGTCTGTAGAGTTGTTTCTAATTTGTACGTGTCGTTTCAGTGGTATTTGAACAGAACTCTGTCTCTTCCCCTCCCTGCTCCCCTGTGGTACTGTGCTTGAGTTAAGGCTGAGAAGGCAAGCTATTGGAAGAAAATTCATTTTGTTCCCTAATTATTATGCTGGCACTTGGGAGATAATTTTTCCCTTCATGCACTGCCAATTAATATGCAAATGAGCTGATAAATATTTATACCATGATTTAAATTATGCAGGGAGCGCTTTCAGTGTACTCTGCAAATGAATTGTTCATGGACTTCAAAGTGCTGGCTGCTGTGCTAACGAGGGGAGATTTGCATAAGGCCCTAATCAGGCGCATACTGATTAAGCTTCATTATGGAAACTGCCAGCTGCAATCTTTGTTTCTATTTTATTACAAAAAGGGGAACTTTTCACGCTTCAGTCGCCTTGACAATGTCAGACACAGCTAGTAGGAGAGACTAAAACTCCACAGAGCAACTGAAGTTTCCCTGTTCAGTTGAAGATTGCTATGGTGTAACTGAAGTTGTATTTCTCCTCTCACCTCCCCACTCCCTTTCGTGTTTGGTTGAGAGCAGTAGTGTAGATTTGATAGAAATTGCCATTCTCCCTTTCCTTGGACTGTCTGAACCTGTAGAGGATACCACAGCAATGCTGGACTGCAGCGACTACGTTCTAGGTGGGTACCAGCTCAGCTCTTTCTTATGAGCGTTTAATATGGAAATAGAGGCTGTGAGGTTGACTATGCATAGAGGCTTAATCACATATGCAGAGGCTAGAGAAGGTATTTGTAAGGCTGAAGCTCACCAGTGAATCGGCAGCAAGTAGCTGCCTGGTAGATAGATAGATCGATCTGTACCAGGGAAATACACAGTTTGTTTGTGGTTTTTTCATTCTTCTTTCCCTTGCTCTGGGAGAATTTTTCCTCTGCACTGGAGAGATTTGCTGCTAAGCTTGGATAATGTTAATACAGACCTTTTGCTTTTAGGATTTCAATCTGAGAAGCATTTGACTTCAAACAAACATTGGACTTGACTTGTACATCTGTGTGTTATGAATTTTAAAGCATTAAAATGAGTGAGAATCCCGGTCTCAAAGAATTTAGTAGCTGTATTGAGCAATTCCCCAATAGAATGTATATTATATCTGTGTATTTTTAATGTAATAGCAAGGTTCTCCATGCAGAATAGAAAATAAGGTGGAGTGCACAGTGGTTGCCATTGATACCACTGCAAGCTGTGCCTAAGGTTACTGGGAATAATGTATTTCCTGCGCTGAGATTCCATCAGGACTGCAGAACAGACATACCATAATTTCTTCTTCATGTCTTTGAAAGTTGTTATAAATAACGGATCATCCCAATTTTCAATAAGTTTTATTTATTTTCAAAGCTCTTTACCCAAAGCTCAATGTATACATTTTTAAAATTATTATTCTTTTGATTCCGTTATATAAGTTCATGTAAGAACTTCTATGTCAAAGTAAGAGAATATCTTTTTGGTTGGTAAATTTTAAAGCAGACATCTGAATATTTGTTTCTGAGTATGAACTGCTTTTTTGAAAATGAATTTCTAGAGAATTCTTGGCATGTTTTCACTCATTGAACTTTGGTTTTTCAGTACGCGTCAGTGAATCATTTTTGCTGATGCTGATGAAGTATTAGGCAGTTTCACTTTAACAGGTGAAAGGAAATAGTTAATGATATATTCCATGTTACAATTTTCTGTGTTTTACTAGCTATATAGAGTCCCTAATACTCCAGGTTGGTCCAGTGTCCGCTTCTTCTTTCTTCTTAATACCTCTTGAAACGTTACTGAGGGTGTGTGAAAGCCTGGCACAGCATTGCCTGGCGACACCCTCAGCCCTGCTAGCGGAGTAGCAGTACTGAATGTATTCACTCCTGAGAGTTTGATTTCAATCATGCACCTGCTGCTTTCGATCCTTCTTTCTGTGGAGTTTGTTTTTAGATAATGTTGGCAGAAGTTGTAGCCCAGGGCCTTTATTTAAAACCCGAGTAAAGTCTGAAGGAAAAAGAAAAGGTGAGGGCATTATGGTTTGGCTTTTTTAGCCCGCTTCATTTGTTTGTTCTTTTAACTTTAAAGCAGAAAATGTATGAGCGTGCATAAACCAAATAATCTTTTTATTTAACATATAATGAATCCATAGATTTAGTATCCTGCGGATATGTGTCTGTTTTGCTGGTAGCAGTTTTGTGCTTCAGATGCATGTCATACCATTTGCAATGGAAATAGCAGCATTGTTCTTGATGCTTTACAGGCAGAAGGCCCACAGATTGAACAAGAAATAGTCAGCTGGTGAAATAATGGATGCTACCCTTCATTTGAACCTGAGCAGTACCAGAAAGATGTTTCTTCATGCAACTTGCTGCTTTTTTGCAATAGCACTGTTTGAGGTCTTTGTTAGGGGTGAATCTTTACAATAAAATATCCTTCATTTAGACAGGATTTTAGTAGTTGAGTAAGCTTTATGTCTAGTACCTAGTAAACACTGAAAACCTGTTTTAAAGTGATTTATTTTGCAGCATAGCCTGACAGAAAAATATGTCTTTATGAAGACGTCTGTACAGTTACAACTTTGTTCTGAGTAAACTTGCTGGTCATGCAGGAAGGTTTGTGTGTGAGCCTCCTCCTACAGAGGGAACAGTCACTACCTTGCTTGGAGTTCTGTACACGGAACAGTTGTGTCCCCTCTCAGTGTTTAGCTTGTTTATTTTGCCATTAGTATCCTGCAGGGAGGGTCCAATACTTCAGTTTCTGCAACAAACTAGCACAGGAGGCCCTGTGTTGTATTTCTAGCAAGAGCTTTCTGGAGTGGTCCAGGGAACGAATCCCGTGTTACTGAGAAACGATCTTCTCAACCTGTGCTCTTCCCTTCTGTGGTCAGTGCTGTCACGAGTTCAGGCTATCCTTGTGCCCTGAACTTAAAAAATACACCCTATGTCCAATAGCCCAATGAGTTAGCCTAGTTTCCACAACCAAATGTATTGGACTTCTGAGACCTCTTTGCTCATTTTCCTGTTGGGTGAGGACTCTTTGTGGTTGTGCCCAAAGCGAAGTCTTCCATTCAGTGTGCTCTGAACCTAAACTAATTTCAGTAGCCAGCTGTGTGTTGAGGAACGAACTAGGGCTGTTTATCAAATGAGTGTTGCCTATAATCACTTTAAATAAATGTGCTGTTGCCACAACAATAAACTCAATTTAAGGTACACACGACTTCTAGATAGAAACATACTTTATATTTGTTTTACACACAGATCTGTCGGTGGGGAGGGGCACATCAACTGCAAACATTTCTGTGCAGTCAGTGGAACCCATGTTCTGTGTCTAGAGTGTGGATCGTACTATCCAAATGTGGAAAATGACAAAATAAGAGGCCAGGAAGCAATAGGTTCTGTATCTGCAGCCTCAGCAGAGCTCTGTCTTTCAAGACTATGAACTCGTAGCGTGAATCTGCGAAGCAGAGGTTGGGAAAAATGGGGCAAAATTTGCAGCCTTTTGCTGAAGCGTGGGTCAGCAGCACTCCGCTGGAAAGTTTCTCCTCACTTACTCCCACTTTCAAAAAGCAGTTTAACACATCTGCCTTTATACTAAGAGTAACATTGATAGTTCAGAACTCTTTTACATGTGTCTGACATTTGAAAGATTTAGACATAGGAACTTTCTGAGAAGAGCTGAGGCTCTGGAGATGTTAACTTGTCAGGGGAAGACTCCTGTTTGTTACAGGCCTCTGGGTTTTCCAGGCCCTACTGGGTTCAACTGCAACAGCTGTTTATGTGGAAAATTACATTTGTTTTAAAAATACTGACACGTCTTAAATTGTGTTTCCTCACTGCTTATTGGAGTTTTTCCAAGGTTGATGTCTCTTACCTTTTCTCTCACACATCCTGCATTTCTAACTAGTTCTCTCCTCTTCCCACCTTGTACTCCCAGCCAGGCTTCATTGTGACTTCTGTTTTCATTCAGGCCCTGTCCACATGCTTTGTTCCTCCTGGCTTGTGCTGGTGTTTCTCTGCTGCTGTGGCCTCTGGTTCCGATAGCCTGAGCGTGGCACTGGTCTCTCGGGCTGTAGCAGGTGATAGTGCACGGCAATAGTCCGGCTTCTCACTTCCAACTCTCATAGACTGCCAAGCAGTGAAGTGTCTGGATGTTCTTGGAAATATCTGGGGGAAAGATGCAGCAGTTAATGCTGTTACTGTATTCTTCTTCAGCCTGTTGGTATTTTGGAAATCACTGCTTTGATGAAAGTGTGTGAAAGAGATAACCTTTTAAGCGCCTAGCAAGAGAATAACCTGGAGTAAAGGGTTTATTTTGAGCTCATTGCACTTGCATTTAACCACTTATGGGAATGGAAGAATGTGCTTAAGGATTTGCTTACGCTTCATTTTATGAACTGGTCTGTCTTGAGATTCTTTTTGTAATTTTGGTTTGTGATAATGTGGCACACTGAGGTCGGTAGCAAGGAATGAGGAGGTAATAAGCTGGGGAGCTGATGCTGTACACAGAACATCTGTATAGATTCCTATATAAGGAAACTATATTCTCTGTCTGCCATCCGGAGAGGCCCTCTGCATTGCACTATATTCAGCTGACAAGCTTTGAAACCAAGAGCAGACTCTTCAGTAGATTCATCCAGAGGGAGAAGGAAAAGGAATTATTTTGTATTTGTATGGTTTTGCATTAATATATAGGAAACATAAAATAACTTTGTATCACTGACATTCCTGTAAAAAAAAAAAGTGGTATTAGACCAATGACATCTATTTAATGATAATGATTGAATTTCCTTTCTCTTATGGGGGGGAAAAAACAATACAAGAATAATGTAGGCCATGGTGGTCAGACTTAATGTTTTTGAATCTTGATGTACTCATTGTTTCCCCCCCTGCCCCATTTTTGCTGCTGTGACTTTCATTGTACTGAAAATTAAGGTCTTACCTATCTTTGCCCTCCAGCATCCTGTCTTTTATTCCCTCAACACCATGTTTTCATGTATGGGAATAATGACATACAAAATTTTGAAACAATATTTATCTGGAAGATTCGGTATTGTATTCTGGTTCTGATCATTCTTTTCATGTTATAAGCTGAATTAGGGTAAAGTACATGTCAAATTCCTGATGTTCTGTACTTCCCTTGGACAAGATGGTATGAATAATTCAGAGGTTTTTTGCTGTATTAATTTATCATTATTTTTGTTTTAATGCAGACTCAAGAATGAACAATCCGTCAGAAACCAGTAAACCATCGATGGAGAGTGGGGATGGGAACACAGGTAAGAAATGATGAAATGCTGCACATATATTTTCTGGTGGAATTGATTGGATATTAAAAGCAAAATTTCTTTACCAGTTTACAGGAATTAAAAAAAAAAAAAAAAGAAAACTATGCACACCTACTGTTTTTAGAGACTTGGGAACATTTTTGTCTTGTCATTAACCCTACTGTATGCAGGGCATTATTCACACCTACTGTATCGGAGAACTACCCGCACTTTGTATATAAGATTCCCCTTCCCTGCTTCTTCTGTCTGTAATGTTTCTGTTATTACGGAAGGTATAGTGACACTAGCTCTCCCTAAGCGGTCTCATTTTTTCCTGGCAGAACATACCTTTGGCACTTCAAACTTTGTCATTTATTTTGGGGTTGCCACTGGTTGTTCTTTTTTCCATTTTAGACTTCATTCAAGCTCTCGCAACAGTTACCAAGAACAAGGCAAAGGGAGACAGCATCATTTCTCAACATTAAAAAAAAAAAAGTTAGCTGGCTTTTCTGTAGTTTAATTATGTATTAGAATAGAACCTTGAAATTTGCCTGGGGAAGAATAGCCTTTGTGTCAGGGCCAATGTGCCTTTTGGCACATCCTTAAGAGGTGGCCAAGTTCTAAGTCATTGAAGAAGCTTGTTAAGCCACTATAACTCAATCATGCTATCTCATGCTTTAATTACTTTCTGGAGGTAATTTAATGTTCATTTTAGAAGCATGAGAAATGACAGTTCTGAATGGAAAGTAAATAGTTCAACCTAACTCAGAATCTGCTCTGAGCTCAGAATAGCATTTCAGAAGAGAAAATTTCAATGGGAAGGATCTTGTTCTTCTTACTTTAAGAGAAGTCTAGTTACCTTGTACGAGGAAAATTATTTTTCCTCCTCTTGGTTCAATAAGAGTTTTATTTTAAACTTGGGCATTGTGATGAAATTAACAATATATTTCATTTTGTGCTGCTGCCTACTCATTCTTTGTGCAAGGCTTTAATACAGCTAAGAGTGAATGTTCCTGGTTCTGATCTGAGCGGCTGGATGTTTTCTGCCAGTGCATGGGGTTAGTCAAAAGGGGTTCTGCTCATTTATTAATGTGTGTTTTGTTACTGGCTTCTCAGTTTTTATGTATTTGTAATAGGAGAGGTATCAATTCTTTTTATGTACGAAAATGATTTATTATGTATTTCATACCTGGTTTAGGATCATATAAAACATTATTTCAAAAAAATATATGGGCTGTACATATTTCATACTTATAAACAGCATCAAGACAGCAATGGTTTTAAATGTCCCTGTAGAATCCTTGTAGCTGGAGGGTGTGCGTAAAGTTCTGAGAAAATTCAGACTTCCTGCTCTGTATGACCGCAGTTCCCTGCGTATACTTTCTTCAAAGAGTGCATTCCCAATGCACTTCCTTAGGTGCAGCTTCAGCTAGCAGTTTCACCTAAACCGAGCTCTTGAAGAGGAGGACTTGGTTTATTCAAAGGTAGTCCATTGTCACAGAAATACTGCATCTGCTTCAGCAGAACCCTGGCTCTGCTCTCCTAGGTAAATAGTTTGTCAGTGTGAAGGTGGTGGTCATGGTATAAAGAAATTGATGGATTGTAAAGCTGCATGTAGGTTCTTTCATCACAAAAGGGTATACAATGTCTGTATTTTTTTTTTACTCTAATGCTAAGGTGACTCTTACTGGTGTTTGGACCTTTTGCAAACATTGCTTCCGTACTTTAAATATTCCCAGTCATTCCTTTCAGTTTTATTTCTTGGCTTTTTTAAATGATGCAGACTAATCTCGAATTTTTGAGGACGCTTTGTTCTGCAGTCATTGTTTTGTTTTTCAGTATAGTGCTCATAAACCACTGGAGGTAGTGATTAATGGCATTTGTGACGTTCTTTGGGGGGTCAAGCATCAGTTGCGTTAGTCAACTGGCAGATGTTAAACCCTGAAAGAAGTACTCACGGAATGTAATTTTAGGCTGCTGATCAGGGTACTTAGATTATGGTTCTGGGCTCTGTGCATACTCAGTGAAAAGAAGTGAGCTTTCAGCTCAGATGCTAAGGAACTGGAAGTGCTGTTGATTGCGGACCATAGGCTCTGAAGCAAAACTCGTGAAGATGATTTTTGTAAACAGTCCTTATTTTTGTAACTTTCTGTAACTGTCTATTTTCCAGTGACATTTGTAAATCACTTGAGTCTGCTGTGTAAGCACTACTAGTCTATCTTTTGAACCTCAGTGAATATTTATTTGGATCATTCCTGTTTTACAGTGTACTAAGCTGATGCAACTTGAAAATTTTAAGGGAAATTACTGTAGGGTATAGAATTTACATTTGGCAGAGTTAGTGTTCTTAGGGGGGGAAAAAAAAAAAGGTTGCCACTGGTAAAAATGACTTAGCAACAGTAGTTCTCTGAGCTAACAGCAAAGTTTCATGGAAGTTAGCAGATCAGGGTTTTGTATTTCTAACTCTGACTATTTAGGGAACATAGTAAAGTCCCCTGAATACATTGCTCACAATAAAGTGCCTGAAACAGTTTTTAATTTCAAAGTTTTTGTGCGAACTGGACTCCCCTTTTAAGCATCTGAAAAAGCAACCCATATTTTGGATGGATTAAAAACAACAACAAAAGTCTTAAGTACAAGAGTTGTTGGATGGCTGTTTTCACAAGAACATGAACTGATCAACTTGTTGCCAGTATTGCAGAATGACACAAATCTTTTCCAGCCTTCAGCTGTGGGTAGACAGTCTAATTAGTATCTACTGGAAAAAAGAGAGAGTGTCTTACAGTAAATGGATAGCCCTTTTGGTTTCCTTTTTATAGGTTGCAGCATAATTTTTTCCAAACCAACTCAACCTTTTTTGTTTGTTTAATGCATATTCCGTTTTAAAAGCCGTGTGAATGCAATACTATGAAAGCCAAGGTTATAATGCCTATGGAAACGGTAGTATTATGACATGCATTGACATAGCAGCAAAATAATAATTTTTGTAGATGTAGTATTTGAAAGGATTCTAAGGATTCTTGTTTGCATTCCTTCATTTACAGAGATTGATTTTGCAGTTTCCATAAGAAGAAGGTCTATAAGAAAGCGGGAGAGGGACCACGAAATATTTTTAACTGCTAAAATTCTGGGCAAATATCAATGCTAAACTTCTTAGTAGTAATGTGGACAAGGAATCAACAATTTCTGAGTATTGGGGATACATCTCTCTCTTTCTCTCAACACACACATATGCAGAGAGAGAGAAATGGAGAAGCATACTGCTGGAAGATGTCTCCCAGAGCACAGTGCAGATACCCAGCCAAGTTAGTTTTGAAATCTTCCTTCTCCTTGTTTGCCTTCCCTTCCTGAGTCTTTTCTTGCACCTTACTCCTCATCTCATGAGACCTGTAGTTCCTCACTCCTCTTCTTTTGCAGTTTGTAAACTCAGACTAAAGTCTGATGATTATGATCGTGGATTTTGAGAGTATGTTCTTCTCCTGACTGCAGGTGCAATGTTAACCTTGTCTGCTCCATTTTTTCATGCTTTTACCCTCTGCAGGTACAATTCCAAAACAGCATAAACTAATCAATGTTCAGGGTGTCCTGGTACTTAGTGTTCAGTTCCTTTCCCTGGAGTGGCACTGAGTGAGATGGCTCAAAGATTTGGTTTGGCCGATAATTAATCGTGCTTGGTATTAGTCTTCATCCAGACCAACTCTGTGAAGTAGCTAACCACATGGCTGAATTTATGCCAGAATTTAAACGTGCCTAGGTTGCATTGGACTTGGGCTATAAGGGTGAAATTTCATCCTACAGCTTGATTCAGTTTTAACAACTTGCTGGGTGTGGGGGAGGCTCGTTTCCCTACTACCATGTCTCTGACCTCCCCTGCTTTGCATTATCTGCTGCTTGCTGGGGCCTAAGGTAAGTTAATTCATCTTACAACTGGCAGAAAACTAGCTTGGCCAAAACCAAAAAGGTAACAGTTCACATGAATAGTTTTTTACTCAGAAAGGTGAATTGGCTTAGTGCTGTGTTCGTGAACTACCAGAAGGGGCAGGATGGGGACGGTGTAGCTGGAACCAAGAAGAAAGGGTAGATGGGAGATTGAGTGTCCACTCCTGGGTTTTTGGTGTCGGTGAGCTGTTAGATCAGCTTTAGCAGTTTTGGGAGCCAGGATGGAGATGGACAAGACATAAATACTTGGGATTGTTAAAATCACAATATATGTGATTGCATCTGCCATGTCTATTAATCACCGTGGGGTTCTTTTGCATTTAACTGTTATCTTCAGCAGAAGTGGCGTTCTGGTCCTTTGATGTCCTTACAACGTGCTGACCTTCTGCTTCTGACAGCTCGATTTTCCAGTCTCCTTATCAAATTTCGAGGATTCCACAGGAAAGGTGTCACATCCCTATGAGCACCTTAAGAGCAAAGCCCCTCATGTGCTCGACTCAGTTAATTTTCTCTGCTGTTCTTTGGAAGACATAGGCATCCTGTGATAAATGCAAGCAACCTGGGTAGCATTCCTTCCAAAACTAAGACTGTATCCGAAGGGGAAGGGACACTGTACTTCCAAACATGAAAGAAATCTTAAGATGCAAGTAGAACAGAGAGTGAACAGGTGTGGTTTGGGTGTGGTTTTTTTTTTCTCCAAGTGGTTTTGGGAGGCATGGGGAGAGGCAGTTGGAGTCCTTCAAGGTTGAATTTAAAGAAAACCTTGGTTTTTGTCAGTACCTGTCTAAACTCTTTTTTTGGACCCGTGGAGATTTTAAGCTCAGTCTTGGAATTTGCTTTGTTCAAAACTATCAACCCTAGGAGGCTCATTTCAAATTTGCATATTAAGAGTCAGCAGAAGTGCTAACTGGGGCATTTCTTCTGCACACGTATACAGCAGTGCTCTTTTAATATGGTATCGTGATTTGAGGCTCATTTTGGAAGACAGTTAACTAGAACAGCTTTACCTATTTATTTAAGGTGAGGCTTCCACCTAGTCCTCTCAGAGATGGGTAATTTTTTTGACCCCTGCAAGTTTCCAATTGTAATGAGGAATATCTGCCTCACAGTGGATTGTCTTATTTGTATTTTTTTTTCCCCTACTTGGGGGTCCCTGATCACAGGTTGAAAACTGATTCAAGGCATCTGCTTAAATGAGAAGGTGGTAGATGGTTTCCTTTGAAGCAGCTGTTTGTCAGGAATTGTTTTTATATATTTACCAAATCATCTTGTTTTTGTGTATTTACCAAATCATATTCCCACTCCCTCTGGCCTTCTGCATTGAGAGAATTCTGCAGTTTACTGGAAAGAATGGAAGTAGATGAGATTCTTCTATGTTTTTCCAGCAGACCTTATTATCTACCTTTCTTTGGAGAAATGCAACCAAGTTGCATTCATTCAAGATGCAAAATAATTTTGATTTAAAATGTGAGTATTTTTAACATGGCTGTGGATCTTTTGCTGCTCATACGTCTCTTAAGTCTGTAAACTGTGGCCCAAAGCATGAGAATTAAAAACTTGAGAGTAGACTAACTCTTCCCCCACAGCACCTCCACTAAAGATGCATCGAATGGCTGCCTTAAGTATACCTTACATGAGTGCTAGAAAGCTTGACTGTCTACATTGTATCTCTATTTAATTGAAGAGTGACTCCATCTTTGGAAATTTTATCCATGTAAGCTGTTTGTAGGGCAAAATAGCAATGTAAAATATTGGATAGTGTATTTTACTAATCAAATCTTAAGCCTGCTTGCTTTTGCAGAGGTTTCTAAGGAATAGCAAACCCCTGTTGTTGTTGAACAACTGTGACTGCCTTTTGCTTAGTAGATAACCTAGATTTTTATGGTGAAAAATGTAGACGATGGAAGGAATTTTGAAGTAGGAGTTAGTTGAACACCTGTCCATAGGCACTGAACAAAATCTGATTGTCGTGAAGAGTAAATATGCAAGTCTAAAGCTGGTTTTACTTCATTTCAGTCATGCAGTTTTTAAGATTGCATCATCTGTTGTAGAAATTCCACACAGTCTGATACAGTCAGAGTCTCCCTTCTGGTTTTTAGCCGCTGTAGGTATTAATACCCAACATAGAAATTCAGCTGTTGATAATGTCTAATGTTGATTTTATCATCTCCCCACAGAATGATTCTTAAAAGTTTGTAGTTATAGTTCCTCTTGGCAGAAATCTGTGGTAGTTTCTTGTAGAGTTTTGGTGGGTTTTTTTTTTCCCTCCTTTTCACAACCAGATTATTTGGGGGTAGTTTGGGGGTTTTCATATCTTCTGAGCTGTTTAGGAAGAACACAACAACAATGTAGGAAAATAATTAGGTTTTATTTATATGAAAGTGGGTGAGAGCAAAAGCAAGCCCAGGCAGTTATCTTCCGTAATGAGAGCTCTGCACAAATATTCATGGAAATGTGGAGGTTATCTTTCATCAAAAGAGTAAAACTGTGGCCCATAACTGCTATGTATGTATGGTACTTCTGTTTTTCATCAAGTATTATTTTACCTGTCTTTAATGAAATCTAACTCCATATGAGCCCTGTTCTTGCTAGTTTCTGAACATGACGATAATCTTCATCTGCTGGGTAGAGAATGTGTGGAGAGTAGAAACACAGTTTAACCTTAGCAGCTGCACCCATTTGGTTCTCAAACCGTGGTAGCCATTGATGGGGTAATAGTGTACAGAGAGTAGGTATCACAGAAACTAAGGAAAATAGGATGTTGATTTTGTTCAGCTGACAGATGTAGTATTACCAAAGTCTGGAAGTGACACTGCTGCTCCATCGCCCCTTTCAGTAAAAAACTTCAATTCTTGTTACTCTTAGAGTATTTTTCTACTATGTAGTATTGAGAGAATAGCAGGAGACTTAGGAATAGTAGTTCCTACTCCATTTCATAAAAGTAATAACTAATAGTTCTTAATATCTCTTTCTCCAGGCACGCAAACAAATGGCCTGGACTTTCAAAAGCAGCCTGTGCCTGTCGGAGGAGCAATCTCCACAGCCCAGGCCCAGGCCTTCCTTGGGCACCTTCATCAGGTAAGAGAAGACCCATTTCGGGAGACACGGAACACAGCTGCGCTTGTATGTTCTGTGTTCTCTCTTTCTGTGAATACTGGATAGCCATGTAAAGGAACATATGGGTAGACCACATGCTTGATAGCTTGAATGGGAAAAAGTTCTTATTGTGGCACTCACTTCTTTGCATTAGGCTGCAGAATACATCAAGATAGGATGAGGCCTATTTGGGGGAACTAGAAAGCCCCTTTTTGGGGACTTGAGAATGCCTGAAGTTTTTGGTTGGTTTTTTTTTTTTGGGGGGTTGTTTGTTTTTGTTTTAAACCTTAATGGAGATACCGTATTGAAAGGCAAGGCAAAACTTAATCTTTTTGGTGAAGGATTGTATTGGCCCAACAGCTGCCAAGGTTCTGATACTTTTACTACCTAGTTAAGAAACCGGAAGTGTTGTTGAATGGTAGTCAGCGCTAGGCTTCAATCTTTCAAGCTCTTATGCATTAACTAGAAATAGAGATTGTACTTACTAAGCATATATGGTTTGTGAGTTTTTTTTTTTTAAAGTTATTTCAATGACCTGTTTGTCAGATGATATTCAGGCTTCTACTGTTATCCCTCTGTTCTGCTGCTCCTGTGTTTAGGGAATCAAAGCTGAACTTCAGATGTAGGCTGAAGCAAAATGGGGCATCCTTAGGTGAAGAGAAGTATAAGGGGCATTTTTTCTAGTTTTTTATCTGTTCATACTTGATGTATGAAAACAAATGTCCTAATTTTTTCCCTTCCTCAACACCAAGTTTAAACTTTAAAATACTGTACCTAATTGGCTGACCTTGAGTGTTTGAGGTCTGAGGTTGCACAGTTATTGTGATATAATTGATGTACTGAAGCTTTTATGCCCTTTTTTAAGAGCTCTGAACTGCCATTTTATTGTATGGAACATTCCACACGTCTTGTCACATAATTACAATTTTCCTGGTAGTTTGGGTTATATAGGACCTAGGGAGTGCCAGTGTTTGAATCTGCTGAACCAATAGGCTGTTGTAGGTTGCCTTTATGTGGAGGGAAGCTGACTAGTTTTCATGGATTGTCAGTATGTGTTTAACACAGATACAGCTGTTCTGCAGAATTTTGTGTGTTTGTTTTAGTCCTGCGTTTGTTACATAGGTTGATCCAGGACAGTAATTGTGTTTAGCACAGTGCTTTACCTTGCTTTGGAAAAGTGTTTTTTTAAACAGTTGTCAGGATCTTTGTAACTTCGTGTTTGATAAAGTGTGATTCATTTCTTGAAACTCTAGTTCAAAGGAACATCTCAGCTATTCTTCTATGCACCTGCAGGTGTGTGGGAATCTATTGTCACACTGTCCTCTTCTAGTGTGGCTGCTGTTAGTGGGGTGTTATTCAGCTGTAACATACAGTGCTTTCCTCCAGACTAATACGAAATGTTAGATTGTAGGCAACGTTTGGGAACAGTTTAATTTCTAATTAGAAAATGTTTGTTGTGTGGTGGAAGGGGTGCCCAAAAGGTATTCAAAGAGATTTTCAGGAATACACTGGCTGTACCAGAGTGAGATACATTTGCAGTCTTTTATGTGGGGTTTTCTTTTATTATGTAATTTAAAAAGTATTATTTCTGAGTATATTTTTTTGGAAGGCAGATTATTATTGTTTAGATTATTCTCTGCTGTTTATTCATGTTAAAAGCTCAGATTGAACTGTGTCAAACTACATTTTGCTTGCGATGAGGAGGAGCTTTTCTGGGAGTGTTTGCTTAGATGCAGAACATGCTTAGTAAGTCTAGTACCTTCATCTAGAGTGGCAGGAAATATTTCCAAGGTCACTCTTAAGGGCCACCTGTTTCAATATTCAGTTATCAGTTTCATGTACTGCAATTTAAATTAAAGCTCTCCCTCCTGTGCTTGCAGATATGTGGACTCTCTTTTGTGATGTATATTATGTGGGCACATCTTTTTATAGAGGAAAGAGTGCTACATTTTGCTTTGCTTTATGTATCCTTATGTGTTGCCTGGTTTTCAAATGAGCAGTGGTTTTCAAACATGGTCAGAGATGGAATTCACTACAGGCTGCAACTCTGACCTTTGAAAGCGTTGGTGATTAATTACATAGCGTTACTTCTTTATAATAGGAGTAGTGGTAGAGACAAGGCGAGACTGATTAAAATGGTCTTCAGTAAATGAAAATTTAGCATGTGTTGTACAGAGAAAATCCTTATTAGAGATAAAATAACACTCTTTAAAAATCTCACTTCCTGAAGCATCAGTTTTTCTTTGCTGCTAACCCACAAGAGCTTCTTTGAACCTGTTAATCACAAGCATTGAATTCAAGTTTTGAGTATACCTGAATCAATATAGCCTTTGTAAAGTGTCTCCAGCCCTCTGTATTGAGATCTTTTCTTCAGTGGCTGAGGACTTGCAAATACTTGAATGGGTTGATTTGAGGAAGAGTGTTTATACTGTGGGTTTCGTGCTATACAGGTGATTGCTCCTCTGTCGTATAAGGAAGCGGGTGAATGCAGTGTACATATTTGGGGTAAGACCCATTCTGAAATATTAGAAGGATGATGATGAATAGAGTTTAACGCCCTCCCCTGAAACCTGGATTTTTTAAATGGGAATAGGAATAGGTAGTCTGTCCACCCCAAAATGCTCTGTTTCAACTCAATTTCATGACAATATCTAGATCCCTAGGCAGGAATACATTCAGCAAGAGGTAGACAAATAACACTGTGGAAGAATCTTACAGTTTTTTTTCAGCCTGGAACACAACCCCTATTTCACTGATTCAGGTGTTAGAGGGGCATGCATTCTTCTTGGGGGAGTTTTTGTTGGGTTGCGGGTGGGGAAGTTGTTCTTTTTACATTGTTAAAGTTTTATGTGGTTTCTACGTTATTTCATTTCTATTTTTTGCATTGTTGTAGGTCCAGCTCGCTGGAACAAGTTTACAGGCTGCTGCTCAGTCCTTAAATGTACAGGTAAAAGACAGTCGTCTCCTGCTGTTCCAAACAGCTTTATGGTCCTATTAGGGATACTTTTTAACCTATGATATGTTACTCTGTTTTTTCATTGTGGTTGGTTTTGCAAATGAGAGGTAGAAAGGAATAATAGTTTTACAACTGTAAATCAGGTTCAGGATTTTAAGCATTCGGAAACTGGAGTTTAAAACATGCAGTGACTGTAACATTTCAGTCAGCTGTTGTATCATGAAAACTATAAAACTTCAGCAATATTTCATGTTCTTCCATTTATTCACTTATTTTAAACATAGCAACTATTACTTCACAATTTGTCCTTACTGCTGGTAGCTGAATATAGGAGTATACTGTAATGTTAGGTACGTAAAGTGGCTAGTAGCTTGCTTGTGTAAATGACACATAGTGATTTCAAAATAAGTTGGAGTAATTGTTGTTTAATAATGTACGTGAGACAACAAAGCTTTCAAACTTTTTTATGATGCTGAACACTTCAGTGTATCAGTTAACGTGCCACTTCCTCTCAGTACTATATTAAGGGGCAAGGGAAGCAGTTTTATTGAAAACTGGTTTCAGTGTTGCTTGTTATTAAAGAATGTAGGTAGTGCATTACATGAAATGCAATAGAATGTGGACCCACTTATACATAATAACAATTTGGAAAGAAGAGGAGGTATAGTGACCTTCCTTTCTAAGAGGAAGGAGGCAGAAAATTGCCTTGGTTGCCATGGTAAACTTCCATCCCTGAGAGAGATGTTGGCAAACAGGCTGTATCTCCAGTGCAGAATGTTTACAGTCCTGCGCTGTAATTATCGCTCAATGACTGGCAGAATTAATCAGAGCCTTTATGTTAATTAGCCTGCTCTGCAGTCCCCAAAACAGGTGGTGGAAAATATGCAAATCTATGCAGAATTTTAATGTTCTGCATAACCAATTTTAATTATCATAAAACTCTCTCCCTGTCTTCATGCACTTGCATTTCCTCCCCTAAGTCTTCACAATTTCTTGTGTTTAAAAAAAAACCCAAACCCAAAAAACAAAATCACAAAAAAAAAATCACCCCCCCATCTTTTCAAATAAAACAGCATTCAATTAAAAAAAAAAAAGGTAAACTTTGACTATTTAAAAGCGCTGTGTATATTATGTATTTTGCTGTAGGTAGATAAACCTGTGAGGATTTCTCAAACCAGTTCCGTATAAGCAAACAGTGTGATGGCTTAGAGGTGCAGGATGCAGATATAGAAAATGGAAACACAATCTCCTTTCCCTCGTTCCATTGTTCAGGATTTTAGGCAATGAATAATTTTAACAACCTTTTCTTTCTTTGTGGTGAAAGGTAGTGTCAGCTTCAGTTGCATTGCGTAAAATGAAAGACCTGAAAATAATGTCAAAGAGTTACAAAAGAGCTGAGAGTCTTTTTGTTTTGATTAAACTGTATTACCTACAGACACGTTTGAGCAATCATAGCTGAGATGGTGGGCACATAGAGCCATTGCTTAAACACCCTTAAAATAAATCCAAGGGCTTTTTGTATGCACATGAAAGAGTTTTATTGTGCAGCGTTGAGATAGCAGTGTTATACATTAACATCTGTTTTACACTATAAAGAGTTGTATTTTTTTTTACTAGTCTAAATCTAATGAAGAATCTGGGGACTCTCAGCAGCCAAGCCAGCCTTCCCAGCAGCCTTCAGTGCAGGCGGCCATACCCCAGACCCAGCTCATGCTGGCCGGAGGACAGATCACTGGGGTAAGATTTACCCAAGTATACTGCAGTAAGCCTCCAGTCCGGCAAATGATGGCAGTATCTACGGCAGTCCCCACAGAACTGTCAGTGAAGGTTATTGTCATTTCCTTTAACATGGGAAGAAACTTGGGTGAAAGAGGGGACAGAAAATAGCATCCTATAAAAAAGCAGACTTTAGTCTTTGGGTGCAATTAGATTAAAACCTGTTGTGTGTACAAATAAGAAAGTCACTGTTGTCTTAAAGAGGATTCCTCCCCCCCCCCCCCC
>Ga0065711_1007709_pt1 | contig 28666 bp, 22 predicted proteins | sample Hoacrofraction12_FD_59098 | JGI IMG/M metagenome (GOLD analysis project Ga0065711, IMG submission 59098) | Hoatzin crop microbial communities from Cojedes, Venezuela - Epithelial fraction 12 v2 (version 2) | ecosystem: Host-associated > Birds > Digestive system > Esophagus > Crop | place... | reverse complement strand
GACCACTCAGCGTACATCAGAAAAAATGTTGGGGGGGGGTTGAGCACCGCCCTTGTAAAACTGCAGGTAAATGCTGGAGAGTATGAGGTATGCTTGCTTGATGTGTAGGGCTCAGCACGATTTCTGGCTTGAAATAAGATGGCAAAAGTTGGTGAAATAAAGCAGAAACAATGTCCAACGGCTTCGACAGCTGCTAAATGCCAGTGGTGGAAAATTAGTCTGCATCCCTCTTCAGGAGCCCCTTGTCACCTTGGCTGATCTGCCAACTGCATGGGAGGTAAAAAAGTGGTGGCAGCTAATGGCACCTGGCTGGGTCCCAAAATGTCTCCAAGTGGACTGCAAGCTCCCAACCAAGCCATTGCATCAAAACCTTTCTGTTGGACTTGGGGTGTCGGGAGTGTCCAAGCAGCCCTGAAGAGGAAATCTGTGCCAAAACGTACCACAAAAACAGGAGTTACTTGGTAAATACCCCGATACTCTCTCAAGAGTCTCACTGGCTCATTGCTGCTGCTTTCATAATGATAAAACAAAGGTCCATGCAAACTACAGAAGAACAAACACCCTCTCCACTGCTCTGCAGATTCTGGACCTGCACTAACCTCCGTCCTAAACTAGACATCATGATGTAGGTATCCACTCTGCTGGAAGGTACCACACCTGAACTAAACTCCTGTACACTACAACCACAGAGTATCCAAAAGTGAGGAAAACAGACACAATCTCTCACTCCAGAAACCATCCTGGCCACAAGCAAGCATCTACAGATAGGGAAATCAGCAGGGGAAAAGCCACCACCACCCTAGAGACAGAATGCTCACTGGTTTGCAGCAAACCTGGAGGAAAAACACTCTGAGCTGGCATGAAAATGACCATAATCCATCCAACTTATGTTCAGCAGCAGCACAAATACTTCTCTGAAACCCCCACCAGTGTCCTGCATCCCTTTCTCAGTGCTGTGTCTAGACATGCAGGTAGTTCCCTTCCTCCAAACACTTGCTCTTACGACTGGAATTCTAATTCTCCAGGCTTTTTAAAGTGTAAAAATATTGGTGTCCTCTACCCCCTTCTGCCTAACACAGGCAAGTGTTGATTAGTACTCAGCACAGCGTCAGTGTGATTCACCACTTAAGGAAAAGCTGGTGTACCGAATGCAGCTAAAGAATCTGTGCAGCAGCCAACAGGAAACAGGTACGGCGCAAGGAAGCAATTTTAACCACGACCGAACACGCACAAGGAATTAGGAGTCAGGACTCCCATCTTCTCTGGTGCATCAGCACATGGGCCGTGTGCCTCCACTCGCTGCGGAGCCACGCTGTGCAGAGGAAGCTCTGCTCCAAGGTTGCTGCTGGTTTCGAGAGGACCAGGACTGGCTCTATCTTCAGCTTCTTGCAAGACTAACTGATCTCTCCGCTTGCCTAGTTTAATGCCTGCTGTACCTGATTTTTCCAAGTGCCCTAACCGTTGCATTTGGATATCATCTTTCCTGTTACGACTTCAAGCAGAAACTTCCAGAAGCCACATACTGGCCCTAGAGAAGGTAAGTCTAGTCCCGTAAAAGCTGGTCTAAGTTTGTAGCTGTTTCACCCAGGCACGTGGCATCCCTGCTTCACCCAGCTGGGCGTCTGCTATGGGAACACTACAGAGTCACCAGTCTGCAGAGGATTTGGGGTCACAGAAGCAGAGACGTGCAGGCTGCTGCAGAAATAGCAACCACCACAGTGTATCACCAGCCATGCAAAGCCATGCATCATTCTGGGCAGCAGTTATCGCCTAAAGCAGACCTCAATCACAACAGATGCCAGCTGAGAGTAGCCTTTCGTGTAAAAGTGCAATTGAAGAAATGCGCTATTTTGACAGGCCAAGAAGCCAAGCCTCGACTTTGAAAGCACATGTGGATTTCATTGAGATCTTCTCAGTGCTCTAAGCTACATTGTAAATTTTACTTGAATCCAGGAACTGTTCAGCCAAGTGTACATTTTGGAGAACTGTGCACTCTTCCTGCTGAGAGGAGTGAAAAGCATCTTCATGGCTGCTGGAAATTACTTATGTTGTTGACAACTAGCAGGAAAACCTGACAGCACCTGCTCCTTTTTGTTTAATTATCCATAGAAATCTGGATTGTTTGCCTCCCGTGAATGTAGAATACAGATTACTGATGTGAACTCCTCAGCTTGTCACTTTGCATTATTTTGCATGAGAATCCAGACTGAGTCACTACTTTGGTCAAAAAGTCACAAAGTTTATGGGATTCCACAACAATTCCACTTTGAAAATGGGCTATTTGATACTTTTGCCTAAAAGTCAAATTTTCCCACTGAAAATGAAAGGAGGAAACCAGCCTGTTTGCCAAAATTTCATTTTGGCTGCATATATCTTCGGTCAGCCAGGGGCAACACCTCGACACAAGATTTAGTTACCACCTCAGATTCAGTGTGGTAGGTCTGAAATTCCCTAAATACGCCACGTTAGGCTGCAATCACACTTGCATCTGAACCGCCAGCTGTTTTGTTGCTGACTTTGACTGGATTGGAAATAGGCAAAAACAAAATAGGAGTGGATTGTGAAATTATTTTTTTGTTGGGTGTTATGAAAGTGGAAAATGGATATTATATATACATAAAAGCCAAACATAAAATCATGAAATCAGGACTGAATGCTTAGCTAATAAGTTGATTTTGCATTTTGGGTATGTCTGCAAGAAAATAATGGCTTGGGTTTGGGAGGGGGGGCTGGTTTTATGACTTTCATTATTATCTGAGACTGCTTCCTTGCTTGGCAGTCCTTCTGAGAACTACTTACTTCATACGGAATTCCACATGCACACAAAAAAACCCCAAAGATAGAGGAAATCTCAGCCAAAGCAGTAGGATAAAGCACCCAAACAGCAAAGCGAAGCAGCTGAATACTTTTCAGCGAGGACTGGAGGAGGATGGAGCAGGTCTTCCCATGAGGGAGGCTACGGCCAAGGCTAAGGTAACGACAGCAGAAAGAAAACCATATGCCTGCATTGTTTTGTTTATCTGAAATTGGTTTACACACATTAGAGCAATGTATTGATCTCCACAGGGCTGGCTTTAAGCAAAATCCAAGATGCAGTGCTTAACCTCAAGAGCAAGACGAGAGGGGAACAAAATCAAATCTGCAAATGTGAACCATTTGTTTTTCACCAGCAACCGATGTTTCCTGGTAAAATGACAGATTGGAAAATGGAATAAACGCTCCCTGGGTGTTTCACTGGGACTAAGGCAAGGTGGCAAATCCCTCCTCTGCCTCCCAGAAAATGGGCAAATGCTGGCATTGCGCCTTCTGGTCACGGCAAAGGTTTGGCCCCGAAATCGCTGGAGCAGGGAGGTGGCAGAAGCCGCTAGCCTTGGTGCGTGCAATGTCAGCACTGTCTAACAGTTGCTCCTTTTTATGTTACCACTTCTTACGACTTCAGAAGGATGGCTTCTGACATCCTGCATTGTACACAGTGCTGTTGAGATGTACAGCCAAAGGGTTTGGACAGAGGACGTTTTGCTTTTCAATAGGCAAGACCACAGCACCTATTCACAGCTTAAGTAACCTGTGATAGTCTGTAACACTGCTAGAAGAGGTCATTAATAAAATAAATGTATACACACACATACTTTCAATAATTTCCAATTATCCACTCCTTGGGCAACTTGGAACAATACATAGGGAGCGGGTGCCCTATTCCTCTCTGTTCCTAGGGACTATCATCGCTAATTTTATTAGGATGAGATTCTTGCTCTGAATTACTTCAGATGCAATTTAAAAACAGATGGGGAAGGAAGACGTACATGGCCAGCATTAAAACCACACAGTCTGTGCTAAAAGCTCTTGATGCAAGGAAGATTGATAAGCACGAGAACACTTTGGGACAGCAGAGGCTCGGTGGGAAGGAATGCAAACAGGCTAGCAAATGCAGGTGGGGGTGAGGGACACTGGGAAAAAAAGAGGGTTTCCTGGGCTTGACTCAACTCACTGGTCCAAAGCTTTGGGAAATGGCGCTCTCTGCAGGAAGGAGTTTGCCTGTGATGCTGCCAAAGCGGTGACAGCTTGGGTGATGTGCCAGAGACACGTCAGCTACGCTGCTGAGATCTTCCTCGGGGCTAAACCTGCCCGACCCCTGGGAGTTTGAGAGGTGATGAACTGGTGTAAGTAGCCACCCATGCGAATCTTTCCTCCGATGCACCCCAAAGCGCTCAGTTGCTCGAGCGCTCCTGAGGCTGATGAGCATGGGCTTCTTGAGTCTTTAGCAGGTGGCATTTCAGTGGGGTTGAGTTTATGAGCGATCACCAAGCAGATGACCTCATTCATTAGCCATTTCCATCCCAAGGCCATCACTTACATTTCCACTGCCTGCTGAGGCTGCAGCCTGTCGTCCCTCCTCTGCAATCCTGGCTGCCCCAGGAGGTTGGGGACAATAAGCCTCGCGTCCCTCAGCATCTCAAACCTGCTCAGATCTTATGTCGTCTGTTTGCAGGAACTGTGAAAACGGAAGCGTCTATCAAAACCAAGAATCATCCTAATTTAATTAAAAATTTATCTTGCCGATCCAATCATATTCTAAAAACAACCACAAGTTCTGCCTGTGTGACAAGGTTAGCTACTGGGATTTCAGAAGTCATGCTCCCTCGATACCTTATTACACACTGAGACAGTGCTCCAGGAGACGTTAAATTCCTGCTTGCTGCATAGACTTAAAAAAAAAAAAAAAGAGCGGTGCTTGGACTTATTCCCCAAGCAGCCAAAGGAGAAATAGAATGATGGAAATAAGAGAAATTAGTGCAGTAACAAGAAATATGTCTGGGTACAGTCTCTGCCACAGAGGTCCTACGGACCAGACAGGAGAGGGTGCTTAAAATGGATCCCCAAGTCCATTTTGGTCAGGAAAAAAAGGTATTTCTGTCCATCGTATGGCACATCAAAGTGAGAGAGAGAAGGTTTGAACCCCACTGCCATGGTCGGCTGCAAAACCCAGGGTGGTCAAGTGCTGCACGCCTTTGTAATCTGTGCAGAGGGAAGAGCACCATTTCTGCAGAGCTACTCGTGGCCACGAGGGGAAGACATGAGAAGATTGCTAATTAAAACCATTAACTGATTTACTTTTCCCCTGAGCCGCGTAGAAATAAGTTTCCAAAGCAGTAGTCCAAGGCTCTGCTTTTGCACTGCTATATTTTAGCAATGACAGCGGAGAAGCAGGCAATCTTCGCACAATTCAGCATGGGCCTTTCATCTAGCAGCAGAGCGAATTACTCCGACAGCATCTGCTCGTGGGATTCTGCTACATGACGGGTGTCTCGCAGACGGCTTTCTGACAGAGGGGTGTGCACCCTGATGTAGCCTTTTGCCAGCTTACAGGTGCCCACCAGGATGCTCTGGCTTTCCAAATGCGGCCCCGTCACCTCTCAAAATTGTGCCTACCCTTGAGCAAGGGTCGTTAACCATCACTACATACTGAAAACGAGATTTTTCTAGGTCAGAACACAGGAAATACTTTCAGCTTAGGTACCTTACCCCATTCCAAAGAGAAGAGAGACTTATGAATCACTGAGTTCATCATATTGAAAGAATGTGACCTTTTTATTGTCAGTGATATTTTAAGTCAGATCTGAAAGTCTGTAAATGTCTTGTTCATACTAAAAGCGAATGAGACTTCATCATCCAGCCACCCACAATGACCTGCAGATTGAGATATAATATTACTGCCTCTTCAAATTCAATTGAGTTGTCATTATGCCCAAAAGTTCCTCCAATTTAGTAAATATAATGCAATTGGCTTAAAACACCTTGACAGCAAATGTCCTCGTTCTTTGCAATTGTGGAGTATTTTCAATCAACATATAAACTAACATCTCTTTTATCATCACGATCCAGCAATTCAAGAGATCCTGAAATCCAATTCCAGACCCTAAGGCAGGAGCCCATGTCTGGTATTAGGGCTTTCCACTTCGAACTTCCATTTTGGTATTAGTCTGCTTCAAGTTTATGGATCTATTTGTGTTTGGTACTGTTTCCTTATTAGCTATATTTTCTTTATGCTTTTTACTTTGGCATAATTAACAAGAAATGTTTCCATCCCTGTAGCAAGAGGCTTTGACCTCTAGCTGCAGATTTTCAGATGCAAACATCACAAATTAATGTTCTTTTAATCAAGTATTGTATTTATCCCCAGCTACAGGAAAGTCTTCTCAGCTGACTTCCACATCTCATTTTCTCTGGCTTTCATTATTTTGGATGTGATTACTACACTTGCTTGGGTTTTATATTTAAACAGATCACCAAGTTATTTTAAATGAGCTCTCCGTACGTCCACTGGGACAACCTGCTGACAGAGAGGGACTCTCCGGAGCTGTGTCCCGCTTCCTCCGGATGGGTTATCAGACAGCACCGTTCCACACACCCTGCTCGGGCGGTTATAAATCACATCGCTCCATAATGCAGCCCTTGGAGTTCAGGGGTGCGTCTCCCGCCTGTGACTAACCCTGAGTGGCAGCCCTGGATGGAGTCAGGAGATGCCACAGAGGCTCTTGTGCGTCCATGGGCCCTGCAAAACCTGAGAAAATGTCTGCACACAGCATCCCACAAATAAAATCACCCCCGGTGTTTTCCAGCTTATTGTCAGAAATGCGCACCTTTAATTTCAAGCGGAGAATGCAACCCGCAGGCCATTAGCTCAGCACCCCAAGAGCGTTCCTTTGCGAGGGCTGGAGCTCTCTGCCTGCCCGCAGTACAGCTGGACCTGCCAACCAGGCTCGCCGTAGCATCTGCAAACAAAAATCCATTGCTGCCTCCCAGCTGAGGGGAACCGGCCACGTGCAAAAGGAGAACAAAAGACAAAGTGTGCAAGGCTGAGGGCTGTTGACTGCCGTGTACCAGCAGTGTTTACTGCGCTGGTCTAGCCAGAGCCCACTCCTGGTCAGGTTCACCACAAATCACCACTTCACATTCGCTGTAACCACAGAGAGCCAGCAAAGCTCTAATTTACTTCTGAACGAGCCTCGGCGAAGTTGTGAAGGAGGACAGGGATGGCAGCCTCTGTGGCTCTGGGTATGCCAAGCACCACAGGAGTTTCAGCACGGGTCGATGACACCGATGCAAACAGCAGCTACTCCACATTGCCCCACTGCCTGCGCAGTGCTAGAAAGCTTTGCAGAAACACGGGAGCCCATACAGTTCCCTGGAACCCTGTGCCCAAACCTGGCCTTGGACGGTACCTCCCACCCTTTGCTTTCCTGCAGGACCCCTACCACTGCGCTTCCCACCCCCTGCTCAAAGCTTGAGCAGGTTGCCCAGCACCGTGTCCACTCAGGCTTAGAATATCTCCAAGGTCAGAGACTCCAACAACACGATAATTTCTAAAAATCACCCTACAAAGCAAGGAGCAGAGGCAGCGCTTCCCAAGGCAGATCTCGCTGAAGTCAGCAGGAATGCCACACAAATCAGCCGTGTTTTGTAGGACCGACCCACGGACACTAACCTTTGTATTAATCATCTACAGATCAGTAACGGGGGAAAAACAAAAGCAATCATGCACTCAGGGGCTGATCAGGAGTCACTGGCCAGATGCTGTGCAAAAGCAGCCTGCAACCACAAGCTTTAAGAGTAAATCATGCTATTAGCACACAAGGATGCTGAATGATTGTCTCTGTGGGGCTGAACTGCACTAATGCCCTGCTCTCCCTTCTTTCAGGCCAGTAGCTTTTCAATGGTAAAAAAGCATTTTAAAGAGAGCTTCTCTACACATGTGTATACTGTCATACAGCTGTCTGTGATGAGGTATCCAGGGGTGTTTGTACAACTCCTCCTGTCTTCCCCTTTTTAGTGAAGAAATTATGATAACTGAGTGTCCAAGACTTGACCAGTTAAAAACCATACCATTCTCCGGTCGAAAAACAGCATCAGCGTAACTGCTCTACCAGCACAGACAGACCGCAAACCACTGCCCTGAGGGGATCAAGGTAAAGGGCACGTTAGGCAAGGGCTACGCTGCACACTGCGATGGAGAGAGGTGATCAGCTGGGCGCGGGAGCACCACAACCCCGCTGCGTGACCGGAGGTACCCGCGCCGTGGCGGGGAAGGGACGATGAGCCAGGTGACGGCGGCAGGGGCACGGCGTGCAGCACCACGCCGGCAGCCACCACGGGGAGATCACACACAGCAACGTCAGAGCCACGAAGGGCAAATTGCTGACGTGATCAGAAAGAATAACAAGTGGGAAAGATAAAAGGCCACATAAATGCTTAATTGGGCCTCCATTACCCATTCAGCTCTCTAACAGCTGCTCCAGGGTGCATTAAAAACAGCTGAGAGTTGGAAAAGCATCTGCTGCTGGTCGTGTTGTGACAGGTAAGGCAGCGATGCTCCCTGCCTTCAGCTGACTCGGGGCCCTCGGCGTGGTGGCATTTCTGAGACATCAGAGCCCAAGCATCTACTCGAAGGCAGCACCTAACAATTGTGACCCTATTTCATCAACGGACTCTAAGCCCAGGATTTAATTTTGCAGGTGTTAAATTAACTGGATGGAGATTTAATTCTAGGAGCAATTTAGATGTCTATCCAATGGCACATGCAAGACAGGCCTGGAGGTTCTGAGAGCCAGAGCCAGGCAATAGTAGTGCAGACACCAGTAACGCAATCATCTTGTAACAAGGTCCATAACGACCTTGCATGAATAACAACTGGGATGTTTCTGCATGCTGTGGAAGAGACACATGCAGAGAAGGAAAGTTGGAAGCGGTCTCCTCAGTGGAGACGATATTTGCTTCACATGCAAAAAAGGAGTATATTTAAAAGTAAGATGCCACATCCACCGGAAATGTCTGAGATGCAACAAACCACACACCACAGGACTTCTGAAACCATCCATTCCCGTTCTAATTAAAATTTTATCATCATCTGTATTTCTTCTATGTCCCTGGATGCACAAGCACGAGAGACCACTTTCAGCATGTTTCTTCCCACAGATTCCATGCTTTGTCTGCTATAAATCAAATCGTTCCTACCTTCGCTTCCCATCTGCGTCTACATGCATGTACAGCATGTACTCGGGCTGTCGCGACGCCAGCAGTAACATGTCCGATCCCGGGGCACTTTGTCGGGGATGATAAGTGAAGTCAGCAGCGATTATCAAACACGGAAAAGAGCCGGGGTGGAAGTGGAGAGAGAGGATTAGAATTTTTTCTAGTGAATTTTAATGGACTTTAATCAGCCACTCCACGCTGATTACCATAAACCTTTTGAGTCTATGTTTCATATGCAAGTATGCATGACGGTGATTGATACGGGTTTTTAACTCACCTAATTTAATTCCTGTACAGCAATCAACAGTCAGCTGTCTCCAAAGCAATCAGACCGGCCCGTGCGGGCAGATGAGAGGAGCTCGGCAGGGCTTGAGGCTCTCCCAACCCTTCCCCTTTCCCTGCTCCGAGGGCTGGCACTGCTCCTTCCCCGGCCCCTGCCAAGGCAGAGCCCTCCTTGTCCTTGGCCGTGGCCAGAAACAACCTTAGTGACACCTGTCACAGAGAGAGGGGCTGTCAGCAAAACAAGAGGCAGGCTGCCAGAGGAGGGATTATTCTTCAGCATACAGATCATAATCACCCTTACCCCACTGGAACCCAGAGAGATCTGCAGGAACTTTGTAGAGAGAACAATTTGCCACAACAACAGAAAAAAATGCACTCAAAAAGCCACTAGTACAGCAAGATTTGCAAGTATCTGCCATCAGTTGTAGAGATACCTGCCCTAAGGGAGGTGCATTTCTACTGGTTTGGTAGCAGCCAGGCAATGTGTAGCAACCAAAAAGCTACGCCCGACAGTTGTACACGATGAATTACTATGAGTTTAAAAAATGGAAAAGCCCACATCAAATACTCATTTTCATTTGGCCAGGTCAGAAATGGATCCATTTTCTGTTACAAATGATATAATAGAAAACCTGTTTGATTTGTTTGCTGAAAAACATGTTCCAGATAAATAAGAATGCCCTGTTATTTGTGAGTAAAAACCATTTAAAAACATATTGATAAAAAATAGGCACATATTCCATAAAAATGATGCACAAATTCTGGGAATAAGGGCAATTTCAAAGAGTCTGATGGAAGTTTCACTTTGAAAAAAGCAAAGAGTAATTTTTCAATAGAATTGGATTTGCAAAAACATTTTTATTATCTCTAATCATTAGTGTAACTATTCTCTAAGGTATTACACAGCTATCCTACATAAAAACACCATTTCAGCAGGGGAGGAAGGAGCACAGTACAAATAGCCAAGACTCAGCTCTTCCCTTGGTTCCTAAGGTCCCAATCTTGAACGATTTATGCCAGTGTTTCTCTGCCTGTGCTGCTATGTCCAGCACGAATCAAAAAGATGCAAAGTTAAGTCAATAATCTCAGCAAGCTGAGAGCAAGCCCCAAAAGTTTGACCCAGCATAGCTGGCACGCATCTCCCTCCAGCCCAGAAGGCTGCTTGGGGCTGATATTTTGGACTGATCCATTCTCCAGCCCTGTCCCACATGAGTTTGCTTGCTCTCTTATTCATCTATTTCAAAGTCTTTAGTCTGAGGCACATGTAGCATTAAACTGATGATTTTTTCCCTAAACCAAGTGCTTACATGGAAGTGAAGTGAGCCCTATCCTGCGTAGGAAGAAACACGAAGCCGAGCAAATCTACAGATGAGGCAAAATAAGGCAAAGCCTCCTTTGGCTCCGGACACACCAGGACCAGACTTGAGGTCCCTCTCCACCTGCCTGGATATACCATCATCATAATGGTTTCTTCGTGTTTTCCTAAACATCTTACAAAGTTAACAAACTAACAAAAATCCTGGGCAAAAGGTGTTCTCTTCCTGCAGCACTCCAGTGCACACCTTTCCTGAGCTGAACCAGCAATTCCTGGAGGGTTTCATTGTCATTTGATTCTACAATTACAATATATTCCACTTCTGCTCTGAAACTGCCCTTGGGATTCAAGCACTTTTGAGTGTCAGTAGGAAAAAGAAATACAGTCTACTGAAGGCGATTTGAATAGCTACAAGAGCATTTCTGAGTTGGGAGTTCAGCAGAGTTTTCACGACAGTCTGTAACAAAGATGTGACATTAGAAAAACTCAAGGGTAGAGCTGATATGTAGCAAGAAGAAGCTAGTATTGGAGAAAGCATCTATTTTAACCTACCACACTGGCTAATTTTGTGAAAACGTGTGCCCACGTGCCAGTTAGCCATATAATAAATATTAACATTAGCTCAGTTGTCTCTTAATACAAAAGACACTAGTGCTGGAAGCTGAGGTTCATGGGGTTTTCTTCACAGGGGATGGCAGTTCCTGAAAGCCCTGAAGTCTGGCACCTGCGTACAGCCTGTCTGCTTTGTGACAGATTCTGCCCCCCTAAAAAGCATCAATTTATTTTATTTGCCTTTTCATTCCTCTGTCAATTCCAAAAGTTCGAAGAAATTGGAGCTTTGTGTACACAGGGCGAGCTGATGGATTGACAGCGACATCTTGTACTAATAATCCCATGAGCAAGACAGTCTCCAGGGAAAAAACATCTCAACTAACACACTCAGCAAGAGTAGAAAGAGATTAAAAACATGCAAATCTTTGTTATATGATTGTTTTTTTTCCCCCACCTCTCCTCCAGGGTAAGTCAACTGTCTCCTACGCTCTGCTCCAAAAATAGAGGCATTTCCATGAACTCTACCTGTGGACCTTGCTGCGTTATCTCCTGAGGTTTGTGTCTCTGCTCAGCATAAGAAAGCTGGACATTAGAATACATCTCCAGGGGGAACTCCAACACCATCCTGGCTCATTTTGAACAGACATAGTAGATCTACTTATTTCCATGAGAAAGGGGTCAAAATCAGTTTTGAACGCTTCCCACCAAGCTCACACATATATTGAATACTTCCACCAACTTTCTCAGGTTTCTCTGGACTTCTGCCATAAGCATCTACACCCTGATACATTTTCTTGAGTGTGAGTAAATGTACTGGGTTACATAATTATTTATTTTAATTACCAGTTTATAGTGTTGTGTGTCACTTGACAGTAATAGTAAAAAAATTTCCCCTGTGGCACTACAGACTACATGAGGACTACGAGCGCTGGAGACTGCATGCGTCTCAGCATGTAAGATTTCTATCTTCGCCAGCACAGAAATATATTCAAACCTCCACAGATAGTCAAATGACGGTGCAGAAAGCACACAAAGAAATAGCTTCTCAACGAACCAGCAAATTTGTTTGAAAAAAGACCTTAAGGGATTTCTCCTGAAAATCAGCATCGTTCCACCCACTCGGTAAAACTACAATATGGCTCTGCTGGAAAACTGTATTAATAAAGTCAGACCTTGGGGAAGGGGCTACCAGAGCCTGTTTGGCTCAGCCAGCCTGGTGGCACAGGGTTTGCAGGGAGAGGTGATGTTCACAGCACCCACACATCACCGATCAATCCACGAAATTCTTGCCAAACAGGAAAAAAAATGAAACCAAAGTGCAGCAGGCCTGTTGGCAGCACTCAGGGCACAAGTTCTTGGAGAAACCAAGGCAGGAGCTTGTGCGGACCCTAAGGGAATGGGAGGGAGGTGTGTGGCCCAGAACCTGTCCCATCTCCTGGTATGCAGAGAGATCAGCAATGCAGCATGGAGAGAAACAGTTTCAGGGCCGCCAGTGGCCATTAGATAGCCATGTCCCCATCTTCCTCTGCCCTCAGTGCTGGTGGAGGGCAGGAGGCAGGGGCAGGATGGAGCTGGCTGTGTCTGCAGCACGGCCAGGGCATCTCCATTCTGATGGCCAGGGAAATACCTTCACCCTGATGGCCAGGGAAACATGTCCACTGTGACAGCCAAGGAAACATCTCCATCCTGATGGCAGCTCAAGATGGCTGTTGACTGGAGAACTGTCTGCTAGGGCCACCAAATTTGCCCGCCACCATTGCTGCTTAGAAACACCGGTCTGGGACAGCAAGAGCGTATCCTGTGCTGGGGGGCGAACACCACAGAGGTGAAGGTTGGGGGGCATGCCAGGGACAGCCACCACTGCAAATCACAGGCAGCTGGTGAACATCCCTCTCCTCCACAGGCAATTCCCAGCATGAGCTGCTCCTCGTGCCTCTGCACAAGCAGAAACCCGGCAGCTCTTGGCACCTTGTTGCTGCAGCCTGAAAGAGGCACCGAGATGCTCCAACAGCTGCTGCTGGCCACGGCCGCCAGCCGCTTCAGGGCTGTAACATGAGGTATTTTGCTGATACAGCTGAGAAGCATAAAATCTATCCCAGGCGTCACTTAGGGCTCAATGGTACCAGGTAGCTTTCTTTTGGCTTCAGATGTCAGACTCCAGCAAACTGCGCTGAAAATCTTGGATACCTTCTGGGAGAATGTGAGTTATACACTGTGCTGTAGAAATTGTCTGGCGGCCAGGACCTGGAGGTCCTTCCTCACTGCCACAGCATCCACCGCTCATCTGGCTCGCGCTAACGAATCTTGGCCATTGCCTGAGCTATCCACCACCCCCACCGCTGTGGTCCTTCGCAGCTCTCCATTTGCATTTTTCAGAGGTCTGTCTTTCCTACTCTCTTTCTTTTTTTTCAAGAAAGTAAGTCCTATTTTTAGCTTTTCTTTTGCATAAAAGGTCGTTTTTCTTTCTGAACACATTTGTTTGTTGCGAACAGTTGCCAACACTTCTTTGTTTGTTTATGAGCGATGGGGTGTCATTTTTCCTGGTTTTCCCTCTTATTCCTCTCTTTAAAACCTTAGAGAAATTTTCACAATATTTTTACTCTACTGAAACCCAGGGCTTGGAGGCAGGGCACTATACAGATTCCCATTTCAAAGTGGGGATTCTTTAGAAAAAAGAGATAGAAAAAGGTCACCACCATCAAGTCTGTTTTAAACAATTCCCAAACTCTGATCTCCATGAAAATCAGACTTTCCTTACAGTCAATTAAGATTTCCCTCAACAAAATGACAGCGGTGCAGTGCAAGAGCTGATTTAGTTACAAGAACATGAAGTATTCAGGCAAACCAGAGGCAGTGTCCTCTGGTGACACCTGAATTGCAGGTCCTTACACGTCCTTTTCTCTGTGCAGAGGAAGGACGAATCCTGAGATCTGGTGCTGGCTTAGGATTTGAGGACTGGTGAAGCCTCTGCTCTGAAGGAAAATCCTTGCTGATGTTGGGAGTGCAGGCAATATGGGATCTGAAGCCAGAACTGTTGCCCCTGGAACTCCCCTGCATGAAACATGCCACCTCCACTCCATCACCCAACGGTGCCTCTCAGAGGCATCAAAGTGCATTGAAGAAAACAAGACACCCGCCCCGACAAGCACAGCACTGTACTGAGTGCCAGATGTACTCTGGCACTCAGAGGTGCTGGGGAGTCTGACCCCCTGCAGCAAGGAGTCCACAACAAGCAAGACGTTCTCTCATGTTCCAGGCAGCCACGTACACACCAGACAATGATCACACGCGTTTACCTTTCCTACACACCGCTCCTTACGTTTCTAAGCAAATCACTGAGCAAACCACAGTGCAATTCCTATTCCACCCATCAGGCAGGGGCAAAAAAATCCCAGTGACACGCAGAGACACAGACTGAGTTTATATATAAGCTAGCATAGGAAAAATGACCTCTGTACTGTAAGACCTGGCTGGAGTATATGTACGTGGAGTGCTGCAGACCGTGCACAAAGCCAGATCACCTCCTGCCAGGACGGACGTACACTGTCATCCAGGAGGCAGGATGCCTCTTGATATAAACTGCCTGCTTTAAATCGACTCTGAACCACAGCTGCAGCGTGTTTCTGAAGGCTGAATGCACACGTAAGCTGGCTGAAGCTACAAAACACAGTCCGACAATGAAGTCTTGCTTTTCTCCTGCTTTTGATACCAGTCCTGCTGTGGTTCACAAGTGCTTTCAAAACTTTATCATTTCCAGTGTCTCCAGTTTTGAGGCCTAACTTTGATCCTGGTGACTTTGCAGAACTGATTGTGTTAAAGAGAAAGCTGTGTACTGGTGAAAATGCGGTGCCTTCACAGAAACAGATGCAAATGAGGCCACTCAAACACTATTGCTCACTCCTGCCCACTTCATACACTGGAAGGGGGTTACAGTCTCACTGTCCAGGGACAGCCTTACCACCACAACCGAGGCCACAAACCTCTCCAATGTTCATGTCTCCACCAGAGGCTGTGACAGCGCTTCTGGGCTGGATACCCAGACTACAGACAAAGAGGAGTCTCTTGTTGATGAATTTATCACCTGCAAGCGTTCAGCTTTCACTGTGTTGTGACAACTATTGAGTGCCATGTACACAGTGGGAATGTCTTTGTCAACAAAAGAAGATTTAATGAGGCAACCAGAACTGTTCTGCTTCCACTGATAACAGCCTCAGCACCGGCAGAGCTGGTGAAACCCTTGGTGGGACTCAACAGATGACATTTAGCTGTCCCCAGTGTACACGTCTCCATCTCAGCCACTCTTCTAGACTTTCGTTATACCAAATGGAGAAAAATTGGCACTTCTAAAGCATGATGCATTTCTTCCCGAGGTTAATGCCTAAAGCAGATCCTGTGAATTGCACCCTAGAAGTGACTATTAGCCTCTGTTAACTCCAAAGGGAGTCTAATCAGTGTCCCAGGTTAGCTGAGATGAACTGCACACTGTCCTCACCAGCCCCGTGGCCAGAGTCACTCTGGTCGTCAGCGCAACACAGGCATCTGTGCCCTTGTAATGGGAAATCTCACAACATTTTAAAACTGGATAGAAGGAAACCACACATCAAATCTAAAATGCAGGAACAGATATTGCAGGACACATTTAATTTCTGAAACTGGAAATGTGTTCAGGATGCTGAAGCTATTGGTGCCAGGTGAATTTCATGACTCCATCTGAGCAGAGTCCAGTATTAGCTGCGAAGGGAAAGGTGTCTGCCTTGGCTCCCAGGCCAAATTGCAGTGGTTTCTGCGGGAGAGGCAATGCCAAGATTTTCAACCAGTCCTTCAGTTTGCTGGCATCCAGCTTGGGAAACCCAAGAAAGGGTAGATCTTTGAGAAGTACAGAACTTCTTTGCTGTGGAAATCACTTTAAGATATTCCAGGTTCAACAACCAAAAAGGGGGCACCCACATTGTTGCTAACACTGCAAATATTGCTGGGGGTGGAGAGTTTTGTCTGGTGGAAGAGGACGTGCATGGGTGAGGGGATGTGCGTGGTGCAATGGTATAGCCCCAGCTGCCCATTCTGGACCCCATCCACGAAGTTTTGGCACCCACACTTTCAGCTGCAGCATTTCCTGATTTCAACCCCAAAGTAGTCACCAAAAGGGAGGCCGCTAACACGGGCACTAAGGCTGCACATACTGTTAAGCTGTCCTTCCTCCCTGAATCTCAGCTTCCTCTCCAAGCAGCAGTACAACAGCAGTTCCTTACCCACTCTCAGCTACATGCACTCTGCCCACCTGTCCTGCCAGGAACCACCACTGACCCCAGGCATCACCCAGTAGCCTGAACTACAAAACTAATCTTCTTCATCTGCAGAAGTCGATTTGAGATGATTCATTGAAAGGCTGAAACAGCAGCACCTGCAATCCCAAGATGAAGGGGTATTTGCAGCAGAGCAGCTCACTACCGACAAGTGATTACGGCACAAGACGTCAAATGGTCCCTCCTGAGGTTTAGCAATATCCCACACGCGTATGGAGGGGCTGCACCAGCCCAGGAGGAGGAGGAGGGTGAGGAGGGGAGGCCACGCACACCCCACATCCGGCTGGCCCTGCCATGGTCTGTGGTGGGGTGGGGGGTGGTTGGAGCTGTTACCACGTGAAATTGCGCAGGGAGGCACAAACACTTCCTCCACAACTCTGGCAAAGCTAATTTGCCATCATCAGATTAACTCCTCTGCAGGGCCAAGAGGAGAAAACTCACATATAGGGACAAATTGCATTGGGTTTATCTACTGGACTTCATAAAGAAAAATCCCTCTCTAAGCAAAACTGTCTTTCTGGAGAGCCAGGTGCCACTGGAGGCACACACCGCTCACACACCTCACCGGTAGCGTGCCTCCGACACCGCATCCTCGGCCTCTGCCTTCCCTCCCACACCACTGCCCACCACGGCTTCTCCGTACCCTGCCCTGTGCCACCGAGGTTCCCACACATTTTCTCCTTCATTTCACTCTATTAAAGTGCTAATTGATTGAACAGATCATGAAAAGCCAGATCTCTCCCCCGGGACGCTGTTGCATTTTGCAGTCACCACTGCAAACAAGATTACGGATGGGCGGTTTTGCACAGCAAATCATTAAAGCATCAGCAGCCATGGCGGGAGGACAAAACCACTGTGTCCCATCCCAGCCACGTCCCTCTGCCATCCCGCGTTCGCACCCGCCTCTCAGCCCCTCTTCACCCCCCTGAGCCCCCTCCCCAGGCCAGTGCCGGATGCAGTACTGCACAGCTGGGTGTTGGCCCTTGCTCTATTTCTCCTGCATCCAGGGAACCAGATGCCCTTTGGTGCACTGAGCTTGGTGGCTCTGGAGCACAGGGGTTTCTGGTGACTCTGGCCTGTCCTTGCCTACCCCTCCATCTTTCCATGCGGGCGCTGCGGGATGTAGCTTTGGCTGTACCTACTCATCCACTAAAGGTCACAAAAACCAACGTGTTCTTCCTCCTGAGCAAAGCTGTGTGGAAGCCAGCGGAGATAAAAAAGGTTTTCCCAAGCCTAAAAACACGAGGGGTTGCTGAGCTGCTCCATTCACAGGACCTACCTCTGCAGTCCTACGGCTGCCCCCCAAAAAAACTACGGAGACGGCTCTACAGTGGAAAAATGAGATCTCTGAGCAGCATCTCCCCAGCCCGAAGCACCACGTTGGTATTCCGGTCTCCCTGCTCCTGCAAAGCAGCCTTATTTATCCCAAATCAACCAGCCTCCCCCCGAACAGCGGTGAATTACACCGGGTGATATCTAATGTGATGAACGGGCACCACGGCTGAGCGGATGATACAGTGCCCTCCCCTCATGCAAGACAGAGCTTCCCGATCTCCTTGCACAGGCAATGCGTTAGCGCTGCCTGAAATGATGTTCCCTGCAGCTTCCACGTGCAGACTGTAAAGAGAGAGGGGAAAAAAATAACGGGCAGTGTTTTGCCTCTCAAATGATCACCACACAAAGTATTGACTTTTCAAAATAATCTCGTCAGTGCTGCTGGGTACAGAATTTATTCTGCATCTGATGCGGATGCAGCCCTGTTGTTTAACCATTCAAACTTGTTCTGGCTTTAAAAAGCATTTTAGACAAGACAGAGAGGTTCATTTTAACTAAAAGCCTACAATCCAAGATGATTATTAATTCTCTTCCTGTTGCTCACCCCTAGGGACTGGAGACACACCACACTATGTCCTGTGCAAGCTAGACTTGTGCCTGAAGGTCTTCGTACTTAGAAACAATCTGGGCAGAAATTGTAAATGAATATGAATTCCCAGTTTCTCCCCTCTCTTTTTCTCCCTTTCTCTGGTGCAGAATGGCAGGGCACAGTGGACAGATTTAGAGTCTGTTTGCCAGAAAAAAAAAAAGGGAGCTAATATTTACCGGTAGCAATGTTTGTCTTTTCTGTAATGCTCTTGATCTAAACTGCTTTACAGATCTGAATGGCCACGCATTGGAAATGCTTCAAAACTCACTTGTGCAAAGCACAGCCCTCAGTGCGTAACTGGAACCAGACTTCTGTGCACTGAGCTCTGGAAAAACAAATTCTCATGCCCGAAAATTGATCAAATAGTACCTCTCTGACCACACAACTGCTACCGCATCGCTGCAAAAACTCTGCCGGGCACACTAAAGAAAACCAGCTTCAGGGCAATAAGTGTGAGCAGCAGCAGGAGCAGCTCAGAGAAGGTGGGCAGAGGAAGGCAAGCGATGCCTGGCCACTTCTTAAAAAATAGAGAGGGAAAAAGATGGAGAGAGAAGGGGGCAGACACCTTGCAAGAGACCATGGGAGGTCCAACACCCCTGCGCAGGGCCAGGCTCACCTCCTCCCACTGGCTTCCAAAACAGAGTTCAATAAGTACTCCCCAAATCTCATCTGTGCTCTTTTTTTTTTTTTACATTTTGTTTTCAACAAACCAGACCCCGTGGAAGCAGCCAAAGGCGGCGTTTGCATTGTAGCTACTAGATTGCCATGGCAGGTCTGCCCCAAACCAGGGACAATGGGGCTTCATCGGGTGCTTCCAGCCTTCACACTCCTCCTGACCATGATCCTGCATGCTGAGGACTTGCTAACGGTTACCGGGCAGCTCTGTCTTTAAGAAAAAATATTTAAGACAGTTTAAGACTGTCTTAAAAATTTAAGACAAAGATGTCTGTGCACGGGTGCATGTTACTTCCATTTGCACAGTTGGCATGAGGATGAGAGAAGCATTTGGAAACAGAGCAGGGATGTTCTCCACAAAACAGTGTTTGATGCACACTGCATCTCACTTGAGAAAGACAGACTTCCTGAGATGGAGGAGAGTCCATGGTTCCTCAGCTCTCCTGATATCATTGGTCTATATTGACTCAGCCTGAAACAGTATTTGCAGGGATGATTTCTCCCTCCCTCTAAATACCTCCCGACCTGGCTAAGGGACCGTGGAGAGCCATCCTAACTGGAGCAGAACTGATTGCTGCTACCTGAGAAAGCAAGAGTCAGCCGCCTTAAACACACACCGATACGACTCAATTTAAAGCCCACATGGGAAATCAAGGAAGGAAAATACATCTGAGAGATCCTTCATGTCTCTAACACCTGCCAACACTCAGGTCTCGGCCGAATCCTGTGTCTCCTGGGCTGGCCATCACTCTTTAGGCAACACATATGATAGGAGGGATGCACACTTTCCCTATTATCTCAAGCCCACCTCTTCCTCACATGATACCTCTCTCTTTTCTCTATTCTTCCACTGCTTCTACCCCCTCCCTGTCTCCTTCAGCCCCGCTGCTGTTGTTGTAAGATCCTTCCCTTCTGCAGCTTCTGCCATCTGGAACCGCCTTCCTGTATCCCACCAACTCCCAGCTGAGTCTGCAAATGCATCTCCGGACCCTTGCCTGTTCCTTTGAATTCCTCTCTCCTGCTGCTGCTGTTTATTATTTAACTCTGTCATTGCATTATTTCAAGCATTATTAAGGCCCGCTTGGAACAGAGTCTGCACAGAAGTGCCACAGCGAAGAAAGCTGGACCCTCAGCAAAAACACTACAAGAGCCAAAATCGTGACAGTTGGAGGGAAACTGTTTGGATGGAGGAGGGGAAGGCACTTTCTGGATACCAACATGGATTTTCTCTCCCCCCTGGGATTGATATAAGAGCCTCTTCAAGATGCCTTCTGCTGCCTGCAGCTTTGGGGTGAGGTTTCCTGGTGGCACTGCCTGGCCAGCTGACACCAAGGCAGAGTTGTCCCTTCTTGTCCAACCCTTTCTGCTCCTGCCACCTAGCACCGGTCACAACTACAGGCAAGTCACTTCTCAAAAAATACCACCATCCCCTCCTTAAAATCATTCCTTGGGGATGACTGCAGGGGTGAAGTGCTCTATCAGCAACCCAAACTCATCCTCCTCTCCCTGCCACTCACTCCCAGCAAATGTGAAAATTGCACCTCAAGGGCATATGGGAAACACAGTCCGGCCCTGATTCCAAAAAGAGCTTTGTTTCAAATCAGACGTAATACCACAGGAGATAATGTAGATGCATAAACATTTTGCTTAAAGATGAGGTGACTTGTGGCCCTGCAAATGGCTTGGGTAAAGCCCAGTAGGAATGGGCAAAAGGAACTTGTTCCCTGAATGACACTTCCCTGCGTGGTTTCTTCTTTTCTTTACAAATAAGCAGCAAAATTACTGCATTCTTCACGAGCTTTCCTACCCCAGAGGAAACAAAAGGTGAGACGAAGCCTTCTCTTCAAGGGCTTTGAAACCCAGCAAAGCGCTATGTAAAGAGATGTATTTTTACCCTTACAAGTAAAAGACCATAAACATTTTTTCCGAGGCCCTGGAGCACTTGTGCAATTCAGTCAAAGCTTCACTGCCTGCAGACAACCCTCAGGGCTGTTCCTTCCCACCGTGGGGCCGGTTACCTGAAGTCTCTGCACTCTCTCATCCCACCACAGGCTTTGGGGCACAAGGGCCATGGTCCCTGCTGCATGAAAGCGCAAGGCGAAAGCTGAGTCCAGGAGTCCTGCTGCTCTAAAACCAGAGTACACGTCCTCCCTTCCTCCATTCCTCCGAGCAAAGCCACTGCAGGCATTTAAATGGGCTGAAGAGTCACTAAACAGCAGTGGGTTAACCTGTGAGTTGAATTTCAGGAAGGGTTTCAGACTTCTCTGCTTCCCCACTGAAGAGCTCAGATCATGAACTTGACTTTCCCGGTGGGTATTTTTGCTTTTTGAACAGCTCCAGTGAGGCCTGTCTCGCCACGGGGTCTGGAAGGCACCAGTGGCTCAGTGGGACGGGACGCTGCCTCCTCATCCCCCCGTTGCTCATGTGCTGGGACGAGGCTGGCAAGGTGCAATGCAGGCAACAAAACATTCGTGACTGCCGCAGTCCTGCCCTTCATGGTGTGTGTTCAGCTCTCACGTCCCCCCAAAAACACTGCGGCTTCACCATCGCCAAACTCTTGCTTTGACAACCGAATAGTAGGCTCCAGACCAGGATTTCCAGGGTTATTTCTGCCACATGCCAGAAGGCCGGGAAGAAGTTTTTAAAAGACTTTTAAAAGACTTTTACAAAGCTCCATGCAATTTGCTCTGGACAGTGCTAGAGGATAGTAAAAGACGACAGAAATGCTTATATCCAGGTTTGACTCTTGATCCACATAAACTTGGTAACAGCTAAAGTTTATTAGCAAGCAAAGGCTGTTGGATGATGAATGAAACGAGCAGTAATCTCACAGGAAGCCACCCATTTAATCCACTGGCAAGAAATGGGCAGCACTGTGTTTTTAATCTCTGCCATAACAGCCTGGACTGTCCTTGCTTTTCCAGGAAGGTCTAACGCTGTTTAAAGTCACACTGCACGACCGATGTGAGACCTGCCTCCCCTCCGATGCCTGAAACCGGCTGGACCAAACCACCCCAGGGCAGCACCGTGGGTAAAACCTGCACTGGCACAACGTGGTTATCCTCAGCCTCGGACCTGAATGAACCACAGAAGCATGGATCGGACGTGACCTGCGTGGCACACCTTGCTTTGCTTGGAGCGTCCCTCCACCACAGCCAAGGGACACTGAACAGTGGCCCATTTCTGAGGGTAGCCAGACAGGTTCAATGTTCCTAACTCAAAAGACTCATCGAGAAAAGTATTTTTGTCTCCCAAAAATGAATTCCAAAATGCTCCCAAACATGTTGCACAAATAACCGGGTGCTTTGTTGTGTTCTACTGCAGTTCACCCACAGAAGTGCTTTCCCTTCCTCCCACACAGGGTTTAGCTGAGAGCAGGTCCCTCCAGCGATGCAGAATCATCTTACACAGCACATGGCGAGACAGACCCCAGTAGCCTTTACACAAGCATTCACACTTAGCAAAACATCTTGTGCTCCTCAACAAATCAATTGTGGAAGCTACTGATAGTTGGCTAAAGTTGCATTTAAAAAAATGACCACTTACCTGCCAGAATATGCTGTCTATTGTATTTCCCAGAAAGCCATCTCTGCCTTCTGATGATACCAGCTTAGGTCCCAGAATAGTCATAAATTCATCAAAATCAACCTGGCCGTCCCCTGGAATGAAAGAAAAAGATCAATGTTTTCACTGAAGTACCACTTCGTGCCAATGTCCAGCATGCCACTCTGGATCTGCTGCATAGCATGGACCCATACACGCACTGTGGCACCTCCTACGTGAACTTCACGATGCCCACAGACCCAAATTTGTTGTTATCCCAGTGAATGGCCTGTGTTGCGGCATACCCACACCTGAAGACAGGACCAGGTGATGCACAAATAGAGACGAATAGGTCATCCTCCAGCCCTGGAGAGTTTGTAGGTAAGTCACTTCTCAAAAAAACAGTTCTGGCAGGAGGACAGCAGCCATTAGCACGGCCAGGGCGCTTCCTCTCTACAGAGCTGCCAAACAGCCAGGTCTCTGCAAAGCTTTTGCAGGGCCAACCCCATCCTCCAGAGGAAGGGAGTACACGCCGAGGGAAGAGCCAGACTATTGTGAATCCACCAGGCGTTTCACTTCAGCATCAGCTTCCGTCTCGTAAAAGCCCTGTGTGCTCAGCGTGCAGAGCAGTGTAGGCATAGCTTCAGCGCCATTAGCAGGAAGAGGAGACTGCTCCTGCTATGAACGAACTGAGCCGATGCAGCCCCAAGCTGCTCCAGTATATTGTCTGTTTTGTAAATGAGGCATGTGGCTGTTTGAAGTATATCTGAGCATTGTATCAAATATTACTTTTCCCTCAGAGAACTTCTGCGATGCTTAACGAAAATGGCAAAAAAAGGGAAATTCATGCCTGTTGAAGGATCTTAAAAAATACCTGCATCTCTGAGCAGGGTAGTTCAATGTCTATATGCCTCTCCTTAGTCTATCAGTCCATAGACATACATACTCCTACGTATTTTTAGGCCAATTGATACGGGTGGATATATTAGCCCTCCTTCAAGTCTGGAAACAGAATCAACAACTATAAGACTTTTCAGTTGTTTTTTTATCCAAATTCAGATGGAACTGACTGCATCCACGTCTCCATGTAGTTGCTGTTGCTAAATTATTAGGTGTGAGAAGTGTTTAAAACCATTGGACCAACGCAGATCAATGCAAGGGCTACTATTAAAATGTCACTATTGACTGCAGTACCTGCAGCAGCCCTGCGTGACAGCTTTGCCACGTTTGCTGCATGCTGCTGCTATCTCTCCTTTTCATTATATTTCATACGCTTGATCTGAGCATATGCACCACTGATTGAGATCTCTCCGTGTGCTTATCTTCGCAGAAACACAATGTGAAAATAAGCAGAGTCAAAGCGCTCGTTTGCCAGAATAGTGATCTCTATTCACTAGGCTCTGCTCGTAATTTCTTGAAGACAAGAGTGAATATCCTCGGGGTAAGCCAGCGACAGGGGCTCTGAAAGGAAACCCAGCAGGGATTCATAATAGCTTTGATCCCGTAATGTGCAAAAAGACCCCATCCGACTGCGAAAGTTGCTCACACATTCAGGGCTCAGCAGACGCTGAAGGGCTTTGCAGGGCGGGAGCGGGCTGAACACTCGCGGGATGGAGCTCATTTCTGAGACGGCTTACTGAGCAGCAAAGGAAAGGGGTGGGCACCCCATCACTTGGAAAGCCATTCTTTAAAACATTGATGGGCTACGAGAAAATGTGTTCCTTCTGCTTCCCCATGGGAGGCATCCGTTTACGACATCAAGTCGGATTGTATCAGTCACAGCACGTTGGATCACGTCGGGGAAGGTAATGCAAGGTGACAGTGGATTCGGGGCGATTTATTTGCAGTACTTGACTTCAAGGGAAAGGCAGTAACAAAATCATACACTGTGATGCAAACTGGGTTAAAGAAATTAGCCAGATTAGCAAGAAAACAATTTGCATTTTAAAGAGATGCTAGTACCTGCCCGTGCATATATTTGGTCTATCTATATATGACCCCAAAATACTGAGTTATTCAGTTTGCGTTTCCTACAATGTCACTTCATCCACAGAGGAGAGGCAGGACTTACTCCTGCACATAACTCATGAGAAAGCAGGTGCCAGGACTCCTGGGCTCTGTGTCTGACTCGGAACAAGACTTTGGGCAAACCCTTGCTCCTGACTTCCCTGTGCCTTTGCCAGGAATCATAACTAACTTCACAGGGCTTCATTATCAGCTTAATTACAGCATTTTCCACAACCTCAGAAGAACAATGCTATTACAAAATGCATTATCCCCTCATTGACTGCGTTTTCAATTAAAACTCTTAACTTGTAAGGAAACTAGACCCCAAAACATTTTGCCTGGTAGAAACATGTCTTCAACATTCATTTTAAGCTGCAGAAAACAAACCTTCCTGCCATCAGGATCTCAGGAGGCTGCAGCATCAGAATATCAAGAAAGAGGAATTGCAATTTTGGCTGAAAATTCCTTTTACAGTATTCAACATCTGGGAAAGAAATATTATAAAAAACAGCACAGAGGCTCCAAGATGCACCCAGTGCAACTCCTCATGGTTGCAAGGTGAAAATGCACAGGGTTGCTCTCTACAGCCATGGCATAGCCGGGTAATGCCCAATACCCACATTGCCCATAGGATCCACGAGCGTTCAGGACACCCATCAGCTCCTGGGAGCACTCAGCTTGAAGTTTCTGTTGGGTGCAGTCAAAAGGCGCCTTCGTCCTCCCCCTCCTCCTCCTCTGCCGAGTCATAGTCACTTACACGGTGTGCCACAAGCTGATGTGCAATGCACACATCAAGCATCTGTTCGAGAATCTGCACTGGAGGCAAATCAAACACCACGCACGTCCCCATGTTTGGCTTTGCTGTGCCTACAGATGTGCTCCTCGCCCGGGAGTAGTTGATATTCAGAGCGAGCGATGTGCAGCTTATTCACAAATGAACTTTTAGTTGGGTTTAAGGGATGAGAAGCAGGGAGGAAAATGCCAGGCTGGAGTACGGGTGCTGTCTGTGCTGCTCTCACCTTCCCCTGCTCCTTGCCACGAGCCATCCAGCAAGCCCCGAACAGCACAGCCATCAGCTGCGATCACACAGCCCCAATCCCTCACCACGCCCCTGGTCCAATTTATAACGTGTGTGCAGTGTTCACATCCTCCCCCCACCTTCTGCCTCCAAGCTTACGTTCACTGCTTTAGCAAGAACTCATCACACTGAAGGAAAACAACCTTGTAAGGAGGGACGGGACACAAGCAGGCAAAAAGCTATGGCCAGGATGGAGCAAGCCGTGCTCCTCAGCCAGTGGTGGTCACAGATACCCTCCTCTCTCTGTTCCCACCAGTTACAAAGGCAGATGAGGTTGATAAACCCCAGCTATGCTGAAGTCCCTGATTCATGAAGGCACTCACACATTGTGATAGCTTCTTTACAAATGGAGAGGGCAGGGAAACCTCAAGGTGGATTGGAGTGGGTCAGCTGGGGCAGGGGAGGACCATCAGGTGGCAAGGTGGGGGAGGACCAGAGGGGTTGCAGGGCAGGATGTGAACCAGATGCCACCCCATCCCTGAGTTACCACCCATCAGCCAAGGGACGGTCACTGCTTCTGTGGGTGATCTTAGCCAAACACCAGAGCTAAGCTTAACCCTGGTTTTAAACCAACTGAAACATTTATTTATTTACTTACAGTTACACTCCAACATTTTTCTTCCCCATAATGCTTCCTCTTAATCCTGGCATTAATGTCAAAGAGTAAGAAAGGGGATAGCAATCATGTGGCTGAACCTTGCATGACTAAAACTATGACTCACGGCATCGCTGGCCACATCATCAGACAAAAATCAGATCTGCTTATCATTACTGGTCTGTTAGCATCAGCTGGGCGCTAAGTGCTTCCAGATAGCCACAAAGGTTTGCTCCCTGCAAGACACTGTCTCAGTTCTGACAAAAAACAGACAAATGTGATAATAAAAAGAAACAGCAACTAGATGCACTGTCAACAGCCCTAGAAGCGATCGTGTGAGCCTGGCTAATTGGTCCATCATGGAAAGGGGTGCCTGAAGGCACCCAGCAGCATCTTTGGGTCCTCCGGGAACCTGTTCAGTGCCCCATGATCATGGGGTCCTGGACCTGCCAAAGTCACAACACACGCTGGTCACTCACTGGGTGCAGACAGATCTTGGGGATAATCTCAGTTTGAAGAGCCCCAGCATCAACGTTTGCTGTGCTGTGAGCTCAGTTTGGCTGTCACCACGGAGCTCCACGGAGGTACCAGCAGGGAATCAGTGGGCCCCACATCATGTTCAACATCCCCTTATGCCAAGCACACCAGAGAACACGGAGTGGCAACGAAGAGCAACATGGAGCTTGGAAACCAAGCTCTTTCCCAGCTCTCCCAGACACTGCAGCCCAAGGAAATTTACTTTGGACATGGCAGCCCCAAGGAAGGAGTGTCTGCAGCTCTGAAAAATGGCCATTAGCTCTTCTAAATAAACAAACGGGATGTGGAAAAAGGAAAAGCACTAATGACTTAACATATAGAGGAGCCTACAAAACCACCACTGCACTCCCAGGGAGCAAACCCTGGGTTGAACATGTATGTTATGGGGAGACGAAGGAGACTCCAACATTTTTGAAGGGGGATTTACTCTCCTAAGATACTTGCCTTCAAATCCAGTTCGTTCATATTGGGGATGTGCTTCCAGATCCCCAGGCCAAAGGGGTTTGAAGGGGCTATCATTCGCTCTTGCTGGAGGTGCTGTGCTTCACTGGTGCGTCAGAGCTGAGCATGGAAAATCACAACCTTCACTCTAAGATGATGGTCTTTCAGCTCCAGCCCAAGGATTTCACCTCCCCTCAGCCCCCACGATTTCAATGCATGGGAGAAGGGAAGGTTGTATCGGAGGGGTAGGCAGCGCTCTGCAGTCACCTTGTCTGGGCACCAAGGAGGGCAATTGCAGAACGAAATATCCCCAGCTGCACTCCAACACCAAGCCAAGCTACACCTGTGTGGCCTGAGCCCCATCCTGCCTTTCTCCCAGTACATTTGTCCTCGTCCCACGGGATCTACCATCAGGTTTGCCCAGGCTGGATGTGCCAGGATGGGAGGGTGCAGCAGACCCCCCCAAAACCACGCAGGACCTGGAAGAGGAGAGAGGGATTGGGCTGAGCTGGAAGAGCAAAGCCCCACGTCCCAGGCAGCAGCAGCCTGTGGGGCGGCTCTGGCAAACTCTCCTGCCAGAGCAATTCTGCTTTGCAGAAATCATTAAATGCTCAGAGGAGCAGCAGCGTGAACCCATCTCGCCCTCCATCCCAGGGGAGAGCCCCAACCCTCAGCCTTCAGTCGGCTGCTGTCTGTCCAAAAGTCTCTTGTCGGAGTGGCTCCCTTGGAGGATGTAATTAAATATTCATTGGGCTGGAGAAAGACAGAGAGGGAGAGAAAGAGAGAGGGGGAAAACGTGCAGGGATTGCATGCCTGTACCCAAGGGCAGAACAGAGACTTACACCTGGTTTTCAGAGCCTTGGGCATTAAACTGGGAGCCTGCATAATCTGGCCTGACTGCTTCCTAAATAAGTCTTTTCCCTGGCCAGTTTCAGGATAATCGGGTTCTTCTCCCCCCTTAAAAGTTTCTCACACCGGCACTAAAATGATGCGCACATTTAAACAGAGATGAGGATCTGTTGTGTGGAGACTGATAAGTATTCACAGGTTTTTTTTTTCCTCGAATTTGACCTCCAAAGTGCAGCTAGGTGATATATTTAAAGTTAATGAGCTAGTCTTTTGCAGCTTGGGTCCCAGGCGCACACAACACTCCTGTTTATTTTTATTCTCTTAATAGCTAGCTGCAGTGACTCTCTGTCCCGCTCCGTGTCATTGTTGGTGCCCATAAAGTAACCTGTGCAGTAATAACACCGTCTGGCGAAGGCGGCTGCTGCTGCGCCTTGAAATGATGCAGAGGATGCGCACAGAAAAGCTCCAGCCACAGGATATTTCCCAGACGAGTATTTCGGTTTCGGAGTTTTTAAGGTCAGAGGAGAGAAGCCTG
>Ga0065711_1031819_pt1 | contig 28668 bp, 9 predicted proteins | sample Hoacrofraction12_FD_59098 | JGI IMG/M metagenome (GOLD analysis project Ga0065711, IMG submission 59098) | Hoatzin crop microbial communities from Cojedes, Venezuela - Epithelial fraction 12 v2 (version 2) | ecosystem: Host-associated > Birds > Digestive system > Esophagus > Crop | place... | reverse complement strand
CAGGGTATTCCATACCATGTGCCTCATGCTGGGTTCCGGTGGGGGGGAGCTGGGGGGACGGGAACTCTCTCGCGGCTGGGGAGGGCACAGCGGCGGTTCGGTCCGAGAGAGCGGTTCTGTTCTGCGGGCTCTGTTCTGCTGGTTTGTTTTGTATATCCCCTTTTTCTGTATCGTTGTTGTTACTGTTCCCTTAGTTTGCTGTTCTGTTAAACTGCCCTTATCCCGATCCACCAGTTTCTGCCTGTTCCTTTCCATTCTCCTCCGCACCCCGGAGGGGGGAGGGGCGGCCGCGTGGCACTTTTGTTGCCAGCTGCAGCCGAAACCAAAACACTTAGTTTTCATTATTGAAAGTTCTTTATACACTTAAAATCATTCACTTCATCATTACATTGCACAAAAGCTATATACTCAAACTCTTCCTTGTCATGTAAGACTCGGACTTGTTAATTCTTTGCTCAAAAATACTGAAGATCTGCTAACCCAGTGAACCGAAATGAAATATTGCAAGCTATCTCCATGAATAATTGTCACAATTTTGACGTTTTTGGAAAAAAAAAAAAAGGAAGAAAAAGAAGAATAGAGAGGTAGTGGAGGCCCCATCCCTGGAAACATTCTAGAGCAGGTTGGACAGGGCTCTGAGCAACCTGATCTAGTTAGTGGTGTGGCTACTCGCTGCAGGGGGGTTGGACTAGATGACCTCTAGAGGTCCCTTCCAACCCAAAACTTTCTATGATTCTAATACCAACACTCACCAACTTGTTTACAAGAATGTCTGTAGAGGTTCAAAAGGGAAAAAACAGCAGACCTATGCCCAGAGGACAGAGGGAGAAAATTCTTTTAAATATCTGTAAAAGACTTCCCCTGCCCAACAAATATGAATGACTTGTATGACTTCATTTTAAATATTTATCTTCCCCTAGTACTTCTCTTGGGGGAAAAAACCCATCATATTCAAGTTACCGGAAAGTATTATTTGTAAAAATAAAATTTAGACAATCAGCTTTGTAAAACTAAATACCCAAATATCTTTATTTGTCACAAATGGCATTTTTACATTGTGAATTAATTTGCTCCTTAGCAGGTAGGAGTGTCAAGCACAGCAATGGAACACGTTACACAGGCTGGGAGAGGTAAAGGGGATTGAAGAGACATGCCTAACATCACTGACTTTCATAAAGCTCTGTCAGGTGTAGGAGAGTTGTGCAACACTGGCAAGAGGCTGGAACCCTTACCAGTCACTGCTAGTGAAGGCACACTAGTGACTACTTGGTAATCACCACCCCACAACATTCATTAGGACCACCACTGCTTCTAGAAATTATCAATACACTCTGCTTGCACAGGTATTTTTACTTAGGTGGTATATCCCGATATCTATTGTCTATATTTTTGAATAAAGACAAAGACATATTAAAACTTCATCTCAGCTAGACTTCTCAGTGCCACTTTAATGGCAGGACAAATGCATTTCTTGCAGACCCTACAAACTGGACTTTTTTCTGCAGTAACAAACCGCAGGGAAAGTGATCAGTTTTAGAAGAGGGTATTTGAGGCTACGCTGTTGGAGAGACAGAAACCTTATCTCGTTATCCCAGTTGTTCTGCTCTCTTATAAGCAATGTTCAAAGATTCCTGTGGGAACAGAAGCTGCCATTTAGTGATGATTTCAGTTCCTACCTAGCTATTTTTCTTTTTCAGATAAATGGCTTCGGGGCTGAGGTGGTGGTGGTGTTTGTTGGACTGTTTTTTTCCAAATTAAATTTTAAAAATTGTGAGGAAAACAAGAAAGTGGGCAGAATGTCATAGCAAGAGGGAGTCAAATGACAACTGTGACAACTAACCTGTAAACACAGTAGAATCTTTCATTGTCCATAATCTGTTATAGATTTAGCACTGCTTTGATGAATGACTCATTTACAATATTTCACTACTTCTATTGGCTGGTGATTTGACTATGGCTATGGCTTGACAACAGAACAAGTCTGACTTTCAGAATCCTAGCACCAGATTTAAAATGATACAGTCACAGAATAGTAAGTGCCCATCTGCTCTACACTCTTTCTACTGCTTTAGAGGGAGGTGTTCAGAGAGCATGTGGGGATTTTTGTCTCTACTGTGACACATGGGTTGACTCAGGCCCAGTTTTGTTAGCCAACACCACACTGATCTTATGTGGGTTAGTTGGTCTTCCTTCCGTAATAGTACAGGCCGCATGAGCTTTCCGACAGCATCCTGGGTGTTTCCACAGAAAATAGATCACGGGCTTGCAGTTATCTTGGTCAAGTCTGTACTATTTTGATATCTGAAAGTACACAGAAGCAGCACTGACAGTCTCAGAGCCTAAAGCTCATGGTGCTGTGCCTGTTTCCCCGCTCTCTTTACAGAATTTGGACCAAGAAGCAACAATATGTGTATTCCCAACACAAATAATTGCACCAGTGCACGTGTATTCCTAGCATAAATTTCCTAGTTCATAGACCACTGCAATTATTACGAATACACAGTTACCCAAATCCTCTGGAGGAACAATATGTAAAGATACAAAAAGCAGACTGGGTATTTTTCCTCTCCTTCCAAACCATAATAGTTTGGCTTCCACTTTTATTTATGCTATTATACATACTTTTTTTTTACTTATGAACTTTCATTATTTTCCCCTATATTTAGGAAGGAATATGGGTGTTATGACTATGATATGACTAAGTAGTAAGTTTTGGTTAAAGAACAATTTCTGAACAAAAATAAAGGAAAAAATAGGAGACTGAAGAGCAGACTCAAGATAGAAATAGGCAAGGATGATAAAAAAAAAACAAAACAAAAACTAAGATACAAGTAAAATGACAAAGTTCAAAAAAGAGCCAGATGGAAGGAAAGTAAGTTGATAGAAGGCAAGTGGCAGAAAGGAAGAATGACGGTGACAGAAGAAAAATAGAAGTAGGAATTAAAGACAAAACCCCTAAAACTCAGCATTTACAGAAAGATCTTTCACAGATCAATGTCAATTTCCTTTCTTCACTATCTTTGGTGGTTTCCATACAATCTTGTTAACAGCGACAGGAAATATTTTTATTTTTAATTTAGAATCGAAGCCCTTTCACACTTTCGCTACTTTTCAGATGATCATTAATCCAGGCTAGGGTGACAGAGAAAGAGTTCACTGATAATTTAAATTCTCCATCTTGAGTTTTCAGCAGGACTGAGGAAAGCTATGTACATAAGTTCTATTGAATGTTCTATTAGGCTTTTTATCCATTACATAGGTCCTTTCTTATTTACACGATCTCTCTAAATCGAGAATTTGCTCAAGTCTTCAGTTCATCACCCGTATTTGGACTCCTTTAGATTTTCTTCTTTGGTAGAGACAGATATAAGTCCCAGACCTATCACTTCTCAATTACTTTTAACAGTATTTCTGTCCTATAATATGCTGCATTAAATAATTAACAGACAGAAGACATATATGCCTAGATCTAGCCCTAAGGCTAGACAGAATGCATACTCAGACACAAGATTCAAAAAATTACACTGTGTTTTACAAATGCATTTAATTTGAATGCTGAAGACTTACTAAAGCAGACATGTGAAACATACACATTTATATATTTTATGTATTATATGCACACACTTCTTTTTATCTATATCATCTTTTATTTCTATATAAAGTCTAAAAAACTTTTGGATGCATTTGTATTTGCAAAACCAATTAGTTAAGGATGAAGTCCCATATCCTTTTAGTCAGGTTTTCTTCAGCATGGTTTTGTATGCCTACAAGTATTCTCAAAATCAATAGAATCACAGTGATTTTTAATCAACTTAAAAATGTACGGAGAATGACAACCATATAGACCGTTGCACACTCTTTGCTTTCCTGATTTCTTCATTGAATAGAAATAAACCAGCTTAGTACCATACAGACTTCTTCCCAAGTTGTCTTTCTTTTAGTTATATTAACCATCACTTTGATTTTCCAAATGTATGTTTGAATGAATATTTTTTAAAAAATTAGGTTTCATTCAACTATTCTATAAATTCTTTCCAGTTCACTTTTAAAACTTTCACAAAATTAATAATCTCTTATAGCAGCAACTACCCACCTGACTTCCCCTATAAATGCCACAGTGGATGACTGGGAATCATCTTTCTGAGAATGGTTCTACGATGACTAACACCAGTTATTCTACTTGTATAGTTCTACTTATGGGCAGAGCAATATCTGTTATGAAGGTGTCCAATTCTCAGCTGATCAAATGGGAAAATACACAATCCTAATCAAAAGAACCAATACACTTTCCACGTTATTGAGTGGGATTCGCAGTAATTCATTCTATTGTGTTCTCTTAGCCACCACCCTAGAACTACTCTTTGTTCATCTGAAAACCTCCTGCTAAAACAGCCAATGTGGATCTGCTCTCACCAGTCAGCTGATCTTTGCTATTTCCAGAACAGATAAGAAACAGGAGTCAGTTTTGAGGCAAGCACTGAGATTCTCTAATTCAGAAAGATTTTTCTTTACTGCACCAGCCACCACTCTGCTGACACTCAAAGCACAATCTCTCTGATCACAGAAATTAACTTGTGCAGCTTGTAATGGCAGATATACCTCGAAATTATTTTGACTTTCAGTGCAAGTAATCTCCCAAGACAAGCTAAGGCACCAGATGTATACCCATGAGAATTCTCTGCTGACCTTCTTTAACAGAGGAAAACTGCTCTGTTTTTCAAGACTCTTGGGCGTTTATATTTTTATCAGAAAAAGGAAGACTATGACAGAAAATCCCTAACCTAACAGATACTAGTTGAAATCAAAGTTAAATTATCATCTGTTTGATCATGCAATGCTGCTGTTGGAGGGGAAGTACCATCATATCAAGAGTTATTATTCCCTGTTGTCACATGCCAGGAATCTATTAGAAAGCCTTGTTTTACATTTTGTTATTTATATCAACTTATTAAAAAAAAAACCACACACAACGTGAATAATAGTTATGTTAAAAAAACCCCAAACTTCCAAGAAAAAAAAGAAGACACTTCAAAATATTGTCACTTCCCTGTAGCCAATTTCCAGCTGTTACAAAATTTAACCAAGGGGATTACTTATCATAGGGAAACAGCCTGCTGTTTTTCTGTAGTACACAGTGTGACTGACACAATGTTAGAGCCTGACCTGAAGCAGAGGTCCATAAGCTTCATCAATATTAACTCTTGGTATAGCTAAAACTGTAAGTCATAAATGAGTCGGGTCTCCTGATGGTACAGCTGCACTTCTTGAATACAAAAAGTATGTAGCCTTCGAAATGACAAAACTAGTGTGGATGCAAAGAATACAGCGAAAGTGTAAGCATAGCGGCAGTTACTGCTTGATAAGAACTGTCATCAATTACAGCATCTAAGGCAACTGCAATAAATTAAAATGCTTCATGGATTTATGAAAAAATTGGTCTGAAAAGAATGAAAAACAAGCAATGGCTTGGATTCACTGAAATCATTTGGAGAACAAGGTTTTCATGCCTAGCATCTTAAGACCTGAGAGTTTACTATATTTTTTTCAGCCAGGCCTAACTATGGTCACAATTTAATGAAGAGGTCAAGCTATAATATGTTTGTTTGGATTTTTTTGAGGGGGTGGGGTGGTTCGTTATTTTTTGTTGTTTTTTTTTTTTGTCAGTTAAGGTTCATCTTCCTCACTTTGTAGCCTCATTCCCCAGCACGGACTTCAATGAAAGACCAAGGAAATGGGCTGGATGAAAAGTAGGGTACGTCCTTTCAGTGTCAGTGCAGGTCACACATTTGCAACTGAGATGAAGAGATATGGAAAGTGGATTGTAGATAGTTACAGCCAGGGAAATAGTGAAACAGAAATAATTTACCATTCCTTCTCAGAATAATAATCACAATTTTTCAGATGCCTCTTTGCATTATAAATTAGTGATCTACAGCTGATCTGAACTTCTCCTAATGAACAACAACATTATTTAGTTCTACGTGTTGTAGGGTGCTATACTATCATCAACACCTATATACCAACATGGCAAATGTCAGAATTTTACCTCCCTTAGTGTTCAGGATTTATTCTTAAATAGCTCAACATTTAAAAAAAAATAATCATTAATCAAAATTATTCACAGCACAATTCATTATTATGTTTCTCATTCATGAACAGTTAATTGCTATTTGAAATATGAACTGTGCTCATTAAACTCTATGCTTACACGGTATACTTTGGGGTTTTTTTTGTGTAAGACCAAGTTCCTACATCTAGGATATTTTTTCAGAAATATTTGGCATTTTCTTTTAAGTTGTAATGAGCCTTTTGGATTTTTAAAAATGAAGTCATTAGGTATATGTTTTCCAGGGAGAACCCCCAAACAGATGTCAACTCAGTAGGAATAAATTCATTTAACATTTCAGCTGGATGCGTATGGAATCCCCCGACCCAACATTCTGGTAAATACTCCTCTCTGCTAAACACAAGCGATAACCTGGATATCTCTACCTGGTTTTAGATAAATTAAACAAAAGAAAAGTCCCATAAACATCAACAAAACATTAATTTAAATGAATAGACACTGGAAATTTCTAACTATGTAAGTGTCTGAATGCTAGTATTTACATATTTTAGATGCTGAAGGTCTCTGCCGTCCAGTGGTACCTCACTTCAGAGTATAAAAGGGGCTGGTTCAAATTTGTCATGGCAAATAAATGTGTGAGATCTAATCTCTTAGTCAAACAATGAAACCCAAGAACCAATCTTACATTTAATGCTAAAAATAGAAGAAAATAAATACTGGAGGTTGTTTAGATCTGCCTGATTTTACCATACAGGCTGTGTTCCCTTCCTTATCCAATACCTCTGGCTTAGAATCATGGCTTTTTTAATAGCACTTTAAATTAAACTTAATTCCACCTAGATCCTAATATCCTCTGCACTAAAAAGAATGTTCTAAGGTTAGAAGCCATTATGAAGTTTAAATCAGTTTGAATTACTGATCACGTTTCAGACCTATTTTAAATATCTTGCTTTATATATGCATTAAAGTCTCTGGTGAGGGCAATATTAGATCTGTGAAACAGTACTGTGAAATAATAATATTTTTATTATTAATAAACTAATATGAAATGTTGTAATTAAAATACAGAAGAATTATGCTATCTCCTCTGTAATAAAATTCTTCTTCATATTCTGTCTATTTATGGCACATCACAATGATTCAACAGCAGAGTTGAAGTTACCTGTCCATATAGACAAAAGAGTGTCAGGCTAAATAGTTTTCCTTACCCACCAAGAGTAAAGAACATGACAAAATGCCCTTAGTTGACAAAGTAATTGCAAATTCATGACATTTCACATTTTGTTAACAAATGAAAGTTACGTGAGAGGATTTCTCCTGATAATTACATAGTGTAATCAAATGATCCTGGCAGTGATTATAACAACTTTGACAAACTATTTTTTATGGAGAAGTCTTATCTGCATCTAAAACATAGTCAGTTATAAGCCTTCTGGTTCGCTGCAGGCTTTGCTCTGACTGCGTGCATATGCACAGCATGTTATCTTATTAGTAACATAAAATCAAGTTTTGAATGCCTGGACTGTAATGGAAAGTGCACCTCTCTTACAAAGACAGTTTGAGGTCAATCACTACCATGGTTCAGAGACAAGAGTATGTGGAGTTAAAAACCTGCTCATGGATGGCAAATTCTCTTCATCTCCCTCCTTCCCAAGTGAAAACGAGACACTTGTTTCTCAGTATTAAATCTTGTTCTACCTATTTTCAGGAAATAGATTATTGTTAGGAATTTTATTTTAGGCTGCTGTTTAAAGTATGGATGAAATGAGATTCAAAAGTTAGCAAATTCTATCTCAGTAAAATCATCATTTGTGTGCAAAAAATGTCAATTGTTAGAAAAATGTAACACAAGACACAGTCTCTTCTCAGAAAACATCAAAAGGTGATGTACCCAATGTCATAGTGACTGTTCTTTCTTTCCATTGTCTTTTCCAAGAACTCACAAACCCTCTACACTTGTCAAATGCCTCAGAAATTTCAGATTTTTAAGAAATTAGCTTTATAGGGACATGGACTATTTTCCAAGCAAACTGCTGATCCCTAAAATATATCTTAGCCAATCAGAGGTATAGTCAGAAACAATTCTTGAAGAACTGTCTGTATAAATCCACACACTAGCTCTGTATATAGACCTAATCAAATAGAGCAGATAATAGGATAATTTTCCATTCTTTGCTACATATGCAAAAAAATTGTCAAGAAAATATGCGCTATATTTTATTGCATCAACACTATGCACATGAGTTCAGAAAAGCTAAATTTCATGCTTCTCTAGTTCTCCCTAAAAGGGTGATTTTTCCAACTCATTAAGGAAGCAAAAGAAGGAAAGGTGAGTAGTATATTGCCACAGGTTAACACTATCAACTGATGCAGAGAAAAAAAAAAAAAAAATCCAGAATGTTACTGTGTACTTGATGGAATAACAGCTGATAAAATATTATACAGCAATTTTCATGGGAATTACTGTCAACTAGTAAACTACAGAAGGCAGAGGGCTGAAAATGAAATTCAACCAGGCCACATATCAACAGTGATTTTCTTTTCAGCAGCTTTGAGCTCTGCAGTGGATTATGTAGGGAATGCACGTGCACAGCATTATGCTGTAAAGAGTTGTAGAGCAGGAAGCCACTACCTCTGCAGGTGTAAACTGGAGTCACTTTAACCATATAGGAAAACTTTAGGAACACTAATCATATTTTTTATTACAAGAAAAAAATGAAAAAAATTAGAAAGAAAATAAAATTTGCCAGAACTCGCTATAAAACACTGTCTTTTATAAGGGTTTTAAGCAGATCTCCAGTGTCTTCAAAACAAATTACACCATTTCTTCAGTAATTCTCTTAGCCAAAGCCTAAGAGTTAGTGTTACCCTTATTTAATGGTTGATATAGAAAATTAAGAAATGTTCATTTTTCGTAAAATATAATCTCTCATTATTTGAAGTTGTTTTAGAACTGTCTTCCCAGTGACACAGTAACAAAAATATCATATCACCAGGGAATCTACATTCTCCAGTAATGAAACATCCCTCCAGAAGATAATATCTTCGTACTTGCAGTGTTTGCAGTGAAATCTACTCTTCAATATTTTATGTTCATTTTCAAAACTTCTGTTTTGATCACATGAAGAGTCAGACTTTGAGAATTCCACAGAGCTGAAAGCACAGAGGTACACAACAAGCCGAAGTCAAAACTCCAGTGGCTTTCATTTTTACAATCAGGACAGAAATCTGACACATGCATCCCAAAGTGGAGGTGCAAAGCAAACCATACACACAACTAAAAACAAATTTAAGTATTGGTTCATACAACTGATAGCCCGTCATCAACATCATACAGATCTCCACAGCTCCACATGTACCATTTGCAGCTAGAATGTATTCCTGTTACGGTTTGAATAGTACAAAATCTCTAAGCTCATACAGTAAAACTGGTTCAGAGTCTAAACAATCTATTTGCATTTAATGTGATTACAGGAAACAGATTTCTAGAAACATTACATTCAACAATTTAAAAGAGAAAAATCTAAGCAGCATCTGCAGTTCCCATTTTGCCCTGTTGTTTTTTTTCTTTATCTCTTTTAATTTATTTTAATGTCATACCCCATTTTAAGACACAAGAAGGGGTCATTCAAAAATATTTATTGGCTTCTTAACACAGACTGCATTTGCTTCTGCTGTATCAAGTTTATAACTAATAAAACAACACAGCTAATCACTTTTTATACTGCACTCCAATATGATTATACAAAACACCCTCGGCAAATGCTATGGAGACCATAATGAGACCATCTATGGGGGATACTTTGTTATATGTACTCCTTTATGTTACACGTGCAATAGTGGAATGGCAAAAGAAAATGACTTCTTACAACTATATATATTCTCTTAATACAGCCAGACTGGAAAAGACATTTGAAAGAGACATTCCTGTCATGGTATCAGCAATATTTTAGAAGTCCTCAAGGGATACGATGCTATCTCACGGTGGGAGAAAGAAAGAAGAAAAACATTACTGTAAATAAAAAAATCCTTAAACTGAAAAAAACATAATTGCTATTTATAAATTATTTAAAAAATCCTTTTAAAAATTGGATATTTGTAAAAAGCTGTCATAATTTTCACTCTAAGGCCCGATTCACCTTTCATTTAGTTGCTATATAAACCTTGCGACTCAATAACTCGATACAGTGCTATAAAACATTAGGAAATCCACAGACACCCACAGAGACATCCAGATTCTTTATGTAGCCTTGAAAATCCTGGCTTAAAAACATAGTTACTTGCTGTATCAGAAGACTTCTAGAAAGCTAAGTCAAAATTATTTTTAGTAGTTATTTTAGTTTATTTCAAGATCAGAGTGAATAACCTGAATAACCAGAGTAACCTGGTATTTTCTGATAGCTGGCCTTGCTTCACAAGAGAATTTAGATTACAGACCTTCTGAGGACCCTTCCAACCTGAATTGTTCTGTGATTTTGTATAAATGGTTCCTGAATACATCTGTTGAAAGACGTGCAGACATATGCTTAGGTAAGGCTGAGTACAATACTACACAGAGACGAACTAGGTTACAACCCAGATTGCATCACAAGCTAAATCAACCCTCTTGAAAAAACACAACCTGCTACTGTTAATATGAGAGCTTTAGTGAAATAGGACCTCAGAGACCTACACTGAGTTTACTTTAACAACAGATCACAGATCAATCAATTTAATCTGACAGACAAATATGAAGACTTTTGCCTACACTGTCTACTTTCAGATTTTAGAAGCAGCATTAAGTTTTTTTCCCTGGCATACATCCATGATTGAGGGGCAAGAATTTACAAGGAATCTACTTGTCTGCGATTACAAAAGGTGGCATATCTACCCTCACCAAGTCATTGTACATAAGAAAGTGAAGAAAAATTAAAATGCTTAGCTTATCTTCATAATTGACAGCACACTTTAGTTCAGCCACGAGGTAAGTACAACACAGTAAACATAGCTTTTTGATCTTCCATAAACTATTACACGAACTAGTGCAAGGTATCTATATGTGTTTTTAAAAATGATTTAAAACAATTGGGACTGTCTCTTACAGCAAAACTATTCTGAAAAGCTCAGTTGAGGGAAAATCTGAAACCACATAGACTTGAGTTGTGGTTTCATGAACTATGGGTATAGCTAGAGTGAAAACAGAGCACAAGAGTAAATGGAGATATGATATCAAATATCAGATTTCTCAGTAGAAATTGAAAGGTGACTAGCAGGAGTATTATTAATAGAAAACAGGCACAAACAATAAGTCTCTCAAGCAACTGAGAAAATGTTCAAAGTTAGTTTGTCAATTTAGTTGCCACAAGTTATGCAGAAGCCCATGATTAAGTTTTACAAAATTCCCACCTAGGACACAAATGTTCACATTATGACTTTTGTGTGTAATCAGAGCTTTAGTCTATCTTAAACTGTTTTCAGTGCCTGTAGTACTCAGAGTGGTGTGTCGCAATGGCAAAACTATGAACTAAGTAAGCTATCTCACTGTTACTTTCATGGACCTTGTTCTGACAAATAGCAGGCATGGAGCGGTAACCCAAGCTCTGCTTCACTTTCTTAATGAACTTCAACCTCCAGCAGCCACAACCACACCAATTCCCCTTCTACCTTATGTCCCTTTTTCACTTGAAGTAGTAATTAATTCTACACATAATGGAGGCTCTTTTTCCAGCGTGTGCCAAGACCTTAATAAAAGCTATTGGTCAGATCTTCAGTATAACTTCATTGACTGTTAATGATTTACAACAGATGAGAATCTGTCTTCAAAAAGTATATTACTAATTAACTTATGAAAAGTTGGCTGCTTGCAGTATTTAATATAATTCTTGAATGTTCCTAGGTGCACATCTGAATTTCAATGAAACTTGTACCAATAGATAGATATTGACATTCTCATGAATACCAAATATGTTCATTAGCACTTGCCCTGTGATAGCAAATACCTTCTGGATTTATAATTGAGCGGCCTTCAAATGAAACTGCTGGCCACATATCTTTGGCTACAATCACTTTTTGTCAAATTTCAAACTTTTCCACTGTTTCCATTTTTTGTGTGTGAAATGGACTTAGAAAATTGAAGGGGAAAAAAAGAATTAGTGGAGAAAGAAGAGAGGTAAAAATGTCATGCACCGCAGACCTACTTACTGCACTGAGATTTTGACCGAATTAAGAATACAGTATATCTGGAGACATGATTCCAGTCTGCAAAGGCTCTGTTGAGAAAGATGAATGTTTTGCGCTTTGCCAAATAAAGCCATTTGCTTAATAATTAAAAGAGAACTGGAACACCTTTTGCCAAAGGGCAAAGGTTAGAAGTACACTTCAGTGTTTCAAAAAGGTTTTATTCGTGCAGCACTGACTTTGTAGGCTCTGGCAATATACCTTGAGTTCTTCTCTGCTTACTATCTCATACCACCCCCTCTCACAGCATCCTTTAGTCACGGTTTGGCAGCTGGTTTGCATCCATTCCCAACACACGCAGTTTCCCCTTAGCTTAAAATGGGTCATAGCCAGATCATCTTCAATAATGCTGTTAACATTTACACTGCTTGCAAAATGGCAATGAGGAAAAATGAAACTCAAGATGGAGGCCAAAGGAGAACTACAGAACAGAAGCAACAAAAAGCTGTTCTTCTCAACTAATTTAAGTATCTGAAAGCATACACTCGAAATTTTAAGAGATTGAAGAGAGTGGGGAGAGTAAAGGAGAAAGACAGGAGTCTACAGTAGTTCAAGGTAATCAGACCTTGAATATGAACTTTAGCAGTGAGAGCAAGAGAGTAAAAAGGATTGTAGAGATACAGGAGAACAATATTCTTTATACTTCTCAGATAAATGGCACCTTATTTAAAAGACAAAAATAGGTAGTATGTAAGAATAAGAGAGGATCAAATGAAGCTTAGGTTCCTACTCATGGTTGAATTTTCTGATGCCAAATAAAGAAAAATCCTGGAATGAAAATTCTTAGGTATGCCATTAACTAGAATCCTTATAAAAAAATGTCCAGAATCCATAAGGTGAAATTGTTTTCACGGGAGACTGATCATGTCTTTTCCCTAATCCAAAGTTTCCATGTGTTTGAATCCCATTGATATCAACTAGACTAGAACTCCATTCTACAAATTTAAAAACAAAATGAAAAAAATATCTGGGATACAGGAGGCAAACATACAAACTGATCATTGCAGCATACATACAATTAAAATAGTTTCAGGTATAAGTATCCTTATTATTGTGTTTCCATACCTAAATGCCTCTGTATTTTATATATAGATATGTAAAAACGGTAACACAGAGAGACCTGTGTAACTCTTTTGTGCTCACACTTCTGAGGTTCTAATAGAATTCATTATCTTGAAACAGAGAAGTGTGTATGACCTCAAAACTTATGTTCAGGGAGAGAATCTTCTGCTTCGATAAAGAGAGAAGAGATTGAAACCAACCCCCCTCCACTATGTTAGATGAACTCTGTTTTTGAAAAGTCAGTGGGATGAAACAGTAACACAGGCATTGAAAAAGTATAAGACATCAACTCTAGTTCTGTAGCAGGAAAGAAGTAATTTACAAATACACTTCCTTTTTGCACATGATACCATTTACAGACTATTCTAACCTCAAAACAAGACTTCCATAAGCAGGTGAATGAGTAGATCTCATTCATCCTGGTCTTTTTCTTTTTGCGATAGGACACTGAATGTCACTAACAAGTACAGAATAACGAAAAACAAGATACTCTAAATGATTGGTTCAGTTTTCCAAAGCAAATATAAACATTCAGATGTGGGAAAAAGGAAAATACATAGGAAAAGAAAAATAAAGGGAATAAATAAAAATAAAGGGTAATATATGGGAAAAGTATGACTTATAAATTCTGTCATGTGATCAGCTCAGAAATATAAAAACAGTGATCCTCATATGCTACCTTCTTAATATCAACCTCAACTTCCCCTTGCCTCTTTCGATTTTACATAAGTAGATTCATATGGATATTAATATAAGTTGCAAAATCTTTGGAAAAAATATCCAAATCTACAGCATTTTAAGTGTGAGCATTTATACTTTTTCTCCTTCCTTCTCATTTTGATCACAACTGAATTTGTGTATGTGATGAAGTAATTTTAACACAAAGTGATAGAACAACTTCTACTTTCTCTCACTGGAAGCTGTTTTAACATTTGCAAGCATCAAGAGCAATCGCTTTTCTCCAGCAAGGCCAAGAGATATCCTATTAAGTAATAGGAAACAGACACAGATTACAATTGAAAGCTGGGTTTTCAAAAGGTAAAATCCTTTTGTACCACTCAGGTAGCTTAAACCACCCCTAAATGCACAGAGGCCTCCTGGGAAGAGAAATTTCTGGCCGCACGCTCTCATTGCAAGAGGGAATGCCGAGACATGAATGTGTTGAGAGTCCTCCTCCTTTCATCTTGGCTTAGGACCAACTAAGTGTTTAATGCTAACGTGAGAAATCACGGTTGTTCAGGAAAGTGTTAATTATTCCCAAATTCGGCACCTGGGAATGGAGAATGGTAGTCCTATCTCATACATTCACTCAACTCTAATGATGAGAAACATTCTTATGCAGGGCAAAATCTGCCTCGTGTATTGGCAGTGTATAAACAAACACCCATCTGAATGTAAAGAACCATTTGCTTAGAACAGTTGCTGGTTGAGGGTAGAAGTATTTGAAAGAAAGGGTAATATTTCCGTGCTGAAAAACACACCATTTTTAACAGCAAAGCAGCCTGCTTACTAGCCGATTTGTATATGATTCATCCACTTCAGTCCTGCATAAACAGACACAGTTATTAAAGAATAGCTGCATAACGTTTCCATTCATAAGGGATTTTTTAATTTGCTTTTGTTTGTTTCCTTTGAAGGAGAAAATCTCTCAGTTAATAATGATTTTATTCTTTCATGTGCAATACCACCAAACTAATTTTCTCTATTTTAGATACTCAATATGGAGTCTAACTCAGCAGCATCATTGAAGTAGCCCTATTTTAAACGTTTCCTACTTGTATTGAATTTTGTAAGACTAAAGGGGCTTCTTTGTTTTTAAACTGGTATTCTTGGACCCTTGGTTCATTTTAGTTTTGCTTTAAATACTCCTGATGCTGTCAAAATACAGGCCTTATGCCAAAAGTTCAATTCCTATAAAGACATACAGTGTAACTATATGACACAGGGACCCCAAAACATGAAAGTTAGAAAAGAAGAAAGAAAACAAGATAAAATGCATTTTAAAGATATTGCCTAATAAAAACAAGCTAAAGAATTTGAATTGGACCTTTTTTTATTTTCTTTTTTTAAATAAGTGAGAGGAAACAGTTCTATTAGACTTCACTATGTCAAGGCTTTGTGAATTGCAATGTTTCTAGCAGAAGCTTTATTCCACTTAAATATGGACTTTAGCGACTGATTTATGGCAAGAAACATAGATTACTGTGTTAGGAGCACTGAACAAGTGGGTTATTATACTTGCACTACACTGCAAGCAGATATAGAGTAGATGCCTGGACTGTACCTGTTCCTGAATCCAGAAAGACACTGAGCTCTAGTTTAAAATTATGCACACAAAGCTAGCCAGCATTAGACTGACTTTAGCATTACTGCTAACACATTTGAATTTGTGTGTATATTTAATTTCTCCACCAGCTTACACCAGAATTGAGAGCATTTCATAGCAGCGAGGCATGAGCCTCCTGCAGAAAAGTTGGAATTTCACTCTGATTTGCTGCATATTCAGTTATTTTGGTTTTGATGTGAAGGCGACAAGACAATGGAGGAAGGGAGTAGCCATTTTCTGTTACATGTCTACAATAGTTACCAACCTTCTCATAGAGAGCAGCCAAAGACAGGCACTTCTTAGGGAAACACGTGCAAGGACCTTTTTATTTAGCTTTTGGACCCTACTGTGTCAGTACCTGTATCTAAGTTGGTCATCACAGGCTCCCTTATACTGAGTGTGATCTAGACAATACAAACGTGCCAAAGGTTCAATCCTAAACCATCTTAAAAGAGATGTTAGCTTCTGATCATATGAACTGCATCACTGATTACATGAGCCTCCTAGGGTGACTCTCTCAGATGTGCATACATCTTTCTTTTGATAGGCTCTCGTATTTATTCAGATGAACCCCACCCAAAAGATATACGAGCAATTTATAACCTGCATGGATTTGCCTTTGCAACATCTACTTTACTGCCAGTCAGTTCATTCACTCCTCTTGTAGTGCCTGCAGACTAAGTGCAACAACTAACACAAACAACAAGAAATCTGCTCTCTCCTTTGGAAAGCCATGCTTTTTTCATGCTGATCTTTCCTTCCTCACACTAATCTTTTTTAATCTCATCAGTTCTTGGATACGTCTAGATCACAGACTCATTTGAAAAGCAACAAATTTTGTACTGCATGGAGTTCTAAAATACAAGAAACAGTACAGAGTGTTCATTTGAACAGTTTATCCAAACCATTCTGAAGAAACTACTAAATCAGCAAAAACAATTAAATGGAGGGAGGGAAATCAATTGACAAATACAGATAGACATGAATTAGAGGAATGGATAGCTTTTTTAAAGAAAAAACAAAACAAAACAAGCACAACAACTTGGCCGTATAATTGAAGATCAGTAGTCTCTTTAAAAACAAGCCTTTTGCATACTGGCTTTATTAAAGAGCTACAAAAAGAAAAAAGGTGCAAAACAAATGAAACCATCATATGAAAGTGTAGCTGACATGTATTTTCTTCCCAAGACCAAAAATTTTCAAGGTAAAACTTTCTATAGTCTTCCAAGCAGCCAAAATACCTTTAAATGGCTTTCAGATGCAAGAAAGAACTTCTGCACTCTTAACAATCCACCAAAGATGAGGCAGAGCTGATACACTGACTGTGTGCAGACACTGAAAGTTTGTCTCTTTGAAAAGTCCAAAATGCACTGCTCATCTTCAGTCATGAAGGTTTTGTATTTGGCAGTCCAATGAAACCAGTCATTTTGCATGAGGTAGAGATTTACTGACCTTTAAGAAGGTTCTAAGATATTTGGAATCCAAGACTCCCCTGTGTTCTGCTTTCACTTAAGGCACATCCTTCCACTGCTGCAGGCTGTCACTTTATAATCTCTCCCTTCAACATACCTGCTTTTTTCTAGGACCACCGCTAAAAAAGGATGCAACGCAGACATGAATGCACCTGGACATGAGTTTCTGTGCTGCTCTCTGTCCCATTGCACAGGGGTTTTTCCTACTTTTGTTGGTCCACATCTGTGTCATGGTAACAATAGACGGGTTCACTCAACCACTGTGCTTGATTCAGCTCACAGCAAAACTTCATATTTTTGCTGTGTTCTTTGAAAGGTATTTAATTTTTTCATCATCCTTCATGATGAAAAATGGGTATTTATTATCTTGAAAGGCTCTAATTTGTATTCAAACTTGCAGCTTAAGCTCATCAATAATACTAATTCACACTTACATAGCACATTTCTTCTGAAGAACATAAAGCACTTCATAATTGCCAAATGATAAAGTTTCACAGTATCTCCCAAAGGTAAAAAGTATTTCATTCACAGAGGGCCTGGTCTATACTGCAAAATGTTACCTTGTCTGCACGCTGTTTGTTGTGAGCAAGCACGAGAACTAGCATAAAGCTTAACAGCAAACTATAGGTATATATTTAGATAAAGATTCACTTGTGTTCGGCACCACGCTGGAGAAAGATTTCATCATGTGGCAGTGTCGTTGTGCTAAATGTAACCGGTCAGTTTTCCCTGAGAGCGACACTGCATTTACCCTAGCCGTTCTCAGGCATATTCAGACTTGGTACGATTGTTAAGCCAGTCCAGGGCTAACAGAAGGGTAAAATGAGACAGATGCTGATTCAAAGGAAGAATCAGGAGTAAATGTCAGTTTTGTTATCACTTTTTGTTTGTTTGTTTCAGTCATAAAACCTGCTCAGTCTGAGTTAGGTGGCTACCAGTACATTGTTTAGATCTGCTATGATTATCTGTAATGATTATTTAGAAGTTTTATGAGTTAGTGAGAAAACTGAATTGAAATTCATTTTCACGTGTATGCAACATCATTACTTTTTCCTTTCTGTTTTCAAGCTGGTGAGTATAATGTGCCTCCAATCTTTTGGACATATGACACTTAAACCAACAGTTTCTCAGGGCACATTCCCTTTTCCCTGGAAGTGAGGAGGGGGCTGAGGGGGAGCAGGAAAATTCCACATAAGAGTTACGACTACCCTAGAAAAATTCTGGAGCCAGGCAATACACTATTCAGCTACAGAACAAGAGAAAGGGATAACACTGAGGGACGTCCTAGAAAAGGGGAGAGCTTCAATATAATAATCTACGGCTCCAAGAAGGAATAAGAAGTTAAAGCAAGCATTCAGTTGAGCTCTGACAAAAGCAGCCCCAACAGATCCTCCACCAGGCACTCCTGTCCCATGCTGGGTGTCGGGTACCATCACAATTGCAGTCCCAAAGCGGGGCTGCAGGTAGGCACCTGTGTATAGAGCATGGGGAGTTTCCAAGCTCCACACCTTCTTCGCTCTGCCAAGGCTTCACCTTCCAGACAGACCTGGCCTGGCACAGGGCACGTAAAGATAGGGAGTATCAATAAATCATGGAAGTTCCCTGTGGTTCTATAATGGGAGATTCCAGATCGCATTGCCAAAAACCTCTACCTGATGAAAATTAAAAGCAAGGGGAATTATTTAATCGGAAATGGATAACCGGTCTTTAGAGAAGTGTCTGGAAGAGTTGTTCACTTCCATTTTACTAATAACACTAACCATAATCTTAATTTTACCCTGTACACAATACTTTTGACACAACATTTTTTGTACAGCACAGATGTCTCCTACACAAAGAAGCCACAGGCAAACACCACAGCAGTTAGTAAGAGTAAATATTTAAGATTTGGTAACAGTCTTTATAATTAAATTTTCTTCCTCCTTTCTGTAGTACCTCATTTAACTAAATGACTAAAATGTTCTTTGCATCTGTTTTTCCTGGATAATTGTTGGTTTAAGTAGGTAAACACCTACTTGTGCTACACACAAGTAAACTGTTTTCTATCCATCTCTGAAACAGCTAGTACATTTTCATGTCACATAATCTACAACAGCCATAGCAACCTAAAACCAAAGATATAATTGCAAGATCTAGAAATATCACAGAAGGCCAGACACACACAATTGTTCCTAATAATGGCTAGTGCAAATAATTTCTAAGTTGGCACTCACATACCTTGCTTAGGATTATTTTTAAATCACCAAATCCTGCTTCTTTGATGCCATCTGAATGTCAGAGCTTTGGAGTGCCATGTTTCACTTGAAATGTGTCATTTCACACTAGCAGAGGGATCTTTTTCATAGTTATGCATAAAGAATGTCTCTTTTCCATGGTAATTTATGAAAAAGATTAAGCCCGTGTTAACTTTGATGTGTAATCACTTCATAGTGGTTTCCCACACTAATGTGGTAATGAAACACAAGACATACAGTAGGAGAACAGTTTTTACACCATTACCATCCATACAAGAACATTATTACTTCTTGCTGTAATAAGCAGTTCCTGTAATATCAGATTTAGCAGACATGATGCACAAATTTCTCGCGTGTTTAGATCACCGATTTAGTTTATTGACAAAGGGCAACCCTCTCTCTCAAAGGTTCTTTTCCATCTCACCATCCCCTTGGAAAAGGAGTATCAGCAATCCTTTTTCCACTGGTGAGCTCAAATGTCATTCTGACATAATGGCTGTCATAGTGGCAAAGGAGTGGGATGTTGACAGGGCTGTACACTGAGAATATTATACCCAAAGTATATCCTAAAATGATATTCAAAAGAATACAAAAGAGCTAGAGGGAACACATGCTGTTTACAGCAGGATACGTCATAAAGAATAGCTAAAAACTACTTAGCTGTTATTATGTAGTGGTACCTAACAGTACACCTAGAGTAGGTACCTATTACTAAAACTTTGATCACTCTGTAATTTTGCCAATTTAATTCTGAGCATAACTGAAGAACAATCCTAAAAAATTCATTCAGTGTAACAAAAAAAACCCACCAAACTTTAAATACATATAAGACATTAAAAGTAACTGTCATGGTATAAAAATGAGGTGTTAAGTTGCTAAAATAGAGCTGTGATTACAGAATAAGCCCTGTGTCAATATGGTAAGATCTGTGAAAAGCAGCAGGATCTTGCATTTTAGTGACCATTCAACATAACATCTGTACTGCCTGCAATCTTATCCAGACAGACACGAAGACGCCACAACAGAAACACAACGGGAGTGGGTGAAAGATGACAGCCCTACAGCCTTTGCTTTCCGCAGTGGGCACATAGTCATGCCTACCATATAATAGTGGAATTATTGTTAACCGAAGCAACCCGAACCTTGGAAGAGAACTGAGAAGCTGACTAAAACAAGGATATCAGCATAATTAAGCCTAAAGGGACACTCAGTTTGCTATGTCTTCAGAGTCTGCCCTCAGAGAATATTATGTTGCACATTCGCAACCGAAAACTCTGAACACGAGAAAAGAAACCATTTTTCTTTTTATTTGCTGAATATATTGTATTGCATGCAGTCTCTTGGTTAAAAATTCATAAATCCCTAGCACTCAAAATTCTCTAGTAGTCCTATTTTCAACACATTTTATATTCAGTTGGCCTTATTCTTAAAAACAACCAGTGAAATTCCACTCTACAACCTATCCTGCGCTAAGGGGTTTTGCAAGCAAAACAGCTCCCTGAATCCTGGGTTACCATCATTTACAATTCAAAATAAAAAATTTCTGCCAAAATTAGCTAGCTGTTAATTATATATCAACAAAAGGGACTCCAGAGGGTGTGGAGAAAGAAAGGAAAAGTGTGAAAATAATTATTTGCATTCTTAATTAATTATGCAATGTCACAGACATGCATAGGAAAAAAAAAACCACCCACACAGAAACAAAAGATTGGACTATGCCTTGAGGTTCTTACAGGGTCCAAAATGTAAGTGCACACAACTGTGGCATTTCACAGCATCTTAGGACTGTACTGAAAACTGAAGCTGAAAGTCAGTGAACAGCCAAGAGATCATTGTCTGTAAGAAAATCTAAATTCACATGAAAAAGAATTTTGGGGAGGAATAAATAATTTTCATGGACTTTAATAAATCTTGACTTAGCACTTTAAAATTTTTTTTTTAAACACCAACACAAATGATTTTGATAGTTTTTAAATGAAAACTTCAGACTTTTCTTTTTGAACAACAGGTTTCATTTACAAACTGACCTGAAATACCAAAGAAAAAAAAAAAAAGGAATAATTCACCCCAAAACATTTTTTCTTTGGATGGAAAACAGTGTTTCCAGCTGACCTTAGTGACAGGTTTTCTTCAATCGGGGAGGAAGAGGGGGGAAAAAAAACACGTGCACAAACCATGCGGTTCTAGTTTACTCAAGATTTTCCTTCATTTTCCAGTTCTGCCATTCAGCTGAGGAATCCATTATTCATCCGAATCTTCTAAATTATTCCATGAGAATTTGACAGCTAAAGTGTTCTTTATTGCTATGAAGATTACTATAGCATTGTTTCTATTTTACTTAGAGTGAATTGAATTAGTGTTTTACTCCCTTTTCAACTGGAATAGCATATTGTTCATATGATTTGGTAATTCAGTGGCTTTAACTTGTCTGATCAAACGCTCCTTGAGAGGGTAAAGATGATGTTAAAGTTTTAGAACAATTAGACTTCAAATAAAGTTATATCTTATAACTAAAGATAGCATTGCTGATTCTATAGATTAAAAAATTCATGGATCTGCAGTTTTCCTGAGATTGCATAGTGTATCCCTGGGGGGGGGAGGGGGGGAAACCCACCCCCAAAAATCCCCATAGTCCACCATTCAGAAATAGGGCTTGTCGCTACTTTTTTTTTTTTTGTTATCCAAATAGCAGTTAATAAAAATCTTCATTAAATAGAAGTGTAATGAAGTCTAAATATTAAGAACCAAGGATAACTTTTCTACGTAGCCATTTTTCACATACGCAGGTCATACTGGTGCAACATATCCGAAACCCATATTGCTTATAACATTTTCTGTGCTTATTTACTCTAGAAATTTTTAACAACCTTTTTCTCATAAAAAAGCAGGACTATCAGTATTGTTTTCAGATAAAACACTGGAAATTACAGTACAAACATTTCTATCAAGATACATTAGCCTTTTCTTAATTCCTAATTGCATCCAGTAGCCTTTATGGTTCTAGGGTTCCCCTGTACAGGGATATGCTCTGTCCTTCACCAGAGATTGCTTTCAAGTAGTGCAACATGCAGGAATGGAAGGAAGCTACTGAGGCTGCCTGCTAAGCATATGCATCAGGAGGCCTGTTCCCAAACACTAGAAATCACACATCTATTACAGCATGCTCTTCACACTGCCTCACCACTCATCCACACAGGTTTTGTTAAAGGGAACTGCAGGGAAGCAAAAGAATGTAGGAGACAGATGGTATCATCCAGTATTTCCTACAGACATATTCTGTACAGTCTCTGATTTTCGCTGACTGGCTCCTTTCACAAGTCCCCCAGCCCATCCCAACTCTCTTCGGTGCTTTCTATCTGTCTGTCTTCGGTTAATTGCTTGGAATTTAATTCCTACTTTTCCCTTTTTAGTGATAGTGGTGTCTCCTGTCCCTATTACTCAATCAGTCACAGCATATGATGCAGCAGACTCCATTCTTTCTGTGACCAGCCATCACCTCCACAAGAAACAATACTATGACTAAAAAAATGAAACAACAAAGAAATTTATCTAAAACATGCTAAAGTATGTATATGGCACTGGAAATCCACAGTGTATCACAAAATGAATTCAGACCTTCAGTGCTGCAAGATATTCTGGATACAGAGTACTCACAGTTCAAATTTGCATCTCACAAGTGCTCCTTCACATCTGCCTATCTTTGTAATTCTTGGAGAGCCAGTAAACAGCACCTTGCCCTACAGGTTGCTAATTGCTGCCAAAACCAAGGCTATTTAGTTCTTTAGCCTGTTGCAGCACTAAGAAGCACTCACCCCATCTCCTTTAAACAATCCCACTTAGTATTAGTGATTCACTTCAGTACTAAAATGTAAGAGATTAAATATCTTATTATTTTCATTCTACCTAGTGCAAACTTAAAATGACTAGCTTATTGTTACATTAGAATGTAATCTCAATCCTTTTCAAGACTCTCATTAGTCCATAAGTTATCAACATTTGTTTTCATACTCTAGAATAGAATTCTGCATTTTCTATTCATATATATAAAATATTTACACATATACTTTTGTTTATTTATACGTATACTTTTATAAATATACACACACACTGCTTTTTGTAATGCTATTATTTGTTGTCTCCTTAAGAGAAGGGTGAAATAAGGTAAAATTGATGTGAAATTCTATACACAGGAGCAAGACAGGTTGGTCTGCTTGGAGCTGACTGAAAGTCGTAGAATCAAGGTTAGAACAAGGTAGGTCAAGAAGCTCAGCACCAAGATAAGGTGGCCACATGACTTCAAGCCACATCAAGACGCTGGCTGCCATACAAGACCAGCTTACTTCCAGTCCACCATTTAATCATTTGTTGCTATATGTTCAGAATTCTCTGTTATTTATGAACATACTTGTTGTTTGAAGAATAATTTCTGTAATAATATACAGATTACAAATTCCTCGTCTGTCATTCCCTAATGGATCAGAGTATGTATCAGATATTCAAGATCTGAGCTATACTTGCTAGCTTTAATTGTATTCCAGGACAATATTGCAGATTGTGAATTCCTCTGGTTGGAAGCTGCACACATCTTTTCCTGTATCAATTAGCATATATTGTGGTGCTTCCTGGAGCCAATCTTGAACAGTTGGTGGTTTATGACCTAGGTAGTTTCTTCTGCTGTCTTTCTTCTGTGTGCCAATGGAAGGTAGAGAAATATGATTTGTTCTTTAAAAGAAATCTCCTGAGTGATATAAAGTATATTGTAATTGCTGCAACAAACTGCAAAGGACAATAAATCATCTAACAATTCCAAATTTTAAAAAAATTTCTGAAAGGATAATTTACAATCAAATAGATAGCTATAGACCCTACTCAACAGTATCATAACATAAAATAGCACTGAAAATATTCAACACTCATTTAAAAGAGGTGGATATAAAGATTTTTAGGATTTGGTGCAAATCCAAAATGCTTCTCTAGAACTGTGTATTTTTCAATTGTATTTGCTGCAAACAGCACATATGGTCAAGTCCTTGAGCTAGCCAGTATCTAATTTTGCAGGAATTAAAAAAGGTATTGTTTTTGAACTGACACTGCATTTATATAAATTATTTCTTCTACAGAGGAATTTATACTACCTCACAAATCTTTGTGCTGAAAATTCTGTACCTATTATTATACACAGGTAGTATTTTCAAGTGGCCAAGTGACATATGAGAAACGTGTTCAAAGACAGTCTCCTGTCTTTATTAATAGTATGTGATGTATGACCACCAATATGTCACATAAGTATCAGACAGTTGGAGTGTTGATACAGTTAAAAACAGAGAAGTGTTTGGGCCCAGGTCCTTCAGGAAACACCTGATCTCTTTCAAAAGCTGGACCAAACTGTACATGGTGAGTTTCAGAGAGGCTGGCTGTTATGCTGAATAACAATTCAGATACATAGTTTAGCAGCCCTGTATAATACAGTATAGGAACTGCTGACTGGGAACTTGACTAAAGTCCAAGGAGAAATGATCCTGAAGTTTTTAGACCAGCGTCACCAAGTAGGGCTATCAGTAGCATTCATTTTCTCTTAACTAAGCACAAACCAGGGCAAGGAAGTTAAATTTAAGTGCCCAAGAACCTTATAGAATGAGTCATCATAAATAACTGTATTTGTACTACAAAAGGTAACTGAAAAAAATACAAGCACTTGTAGTTTGGTACACCAGCTATTCAGAAAAGAGTGGAAAATGCATTGCTACTTGCTTTGAAACTTCACCTTTACTGACTTACAGATTTCGAGCAAGAGAAACTAGGCAACCAGGCATGTATTTGTGAAGCTTATGCCAGGATTACACAAAAGATGAGCCTTAGCCCTACCAAATTTTACTTCCAAGTTACAATGCCTTATTATTAAGCAAGGTGAAACTGGGTGATGCTAACAAACTATGATTTCTGTCTCTTCAGTGGCAGTAAATCCGCTAAAGGCTGGTGTAGTCATATATTCCTGCAACATACATACTACTTTTATTTTTTTTGAGAAACATGGAAATAAGGAATGTTTCCCTCCAAGATCCAAGGGACAGCGTTGAAAAAACGGTATTTCTACACAAGGTTGTAATGAAAACTAGCCCAGCAAATATGAAATAGTGCTGCTCTGGCAAGGAGCAGATGTCAAGAGATGTTCTTTAGTGCTTCAACCCCGAGAGAAATCCAAAACTAGGAATAGAACTTTTCACAAAAACAAATATGAATGACTGTACCTAGACAGGAAGATGCTTCTATTTGAATAGTCTGCCCTGAAAATCTGCATTCAAGAGATTTCTTGGAGGTTCCGGTACATGATGCATCCATAAAATGTTAAATAGACAGGACCCATGCAGACTACGCTTAATTTATGCTGTAGAGATGACCACACTTGCTCAAATACCTATTACAAAGGAAACTTACAGATACGCTTCATGAGAGCCATCCACCTGGGAAACAGTTAAAGAAAGTAACATTATTTATCTTGAAATGCATGAAAAACAAAAATACCACACTATTGGCTTAAAATTAGTAATAGGGCTGGATGCCTTTTATTTTTTTTTTTTTAAAAGTTATTGAGTCGTTACCTTACAATTTCAAAGTCATCTCTGAAATCATCAAGGCTAAAAATTCCATATGTTTTTTTTAATGGAAAGTAAGGTTCTGAAGTCATCCCATTGCTCTGGGACCTGAAGAGTTAAGAAAAACAGTTCATAGCCATGAGTTTCATAATAAAAGAATTGTCAATCCCAATGATCTTGGTAAGCGAAAAATTATGGAAAGGCCCACAGGGAGATAAGATGCCAAGAATATAATAGAGAAAACAAGGACAAAAACATCATCAGGGAAAGAATCTTATATAACCTATGGCAGTCTGACCTTAACAGAATTATTTGAAGAGACAACAAAGTTTATTGCTTTTACACCTCAAGATATAAAAGCACTTAAATATATACAGGCCTTCTAGCACACTCGAGTAGCCCCACCGAAGTGATGCCTTTCTGAGTTCTGGTTATCAGCTCTTAATTTTCAGGTATTGTAATGTACTAAAGCCTAGATCACTCCATTTCATTAAAACTTGCAAAACTCTACAAATATATCTTTTCTTTTTCAAGTGCTAAGGAAGTTAAAAGTCTGGCCAGACAGACATTTGTCTGGAAAGTTTAGCTCCTACTTTGTACTCAGGGAGAACAGAAACTGTGTGGTAGCCTTGGGCAATGGCATTACATGAATGGAATAACACAGCCTCCAAATCCAGCACTAATTATTAAGCAATTAAAACACATTGGCCTCTGCAGCTGAGTATTCCCCATTCTGCCCTTCCTGCCCCTGCCACACGCACAGTCTGGTTTAATATCCTCCTTACCCTTATTCCTAATATAAGGGAAAAAAAATCTGCCCATAGATTTCTTTCCTCATTATTGAATACACATTCTACATCATGATTTTCTTGCTGCCTAACTTACCATCTTATGCGTTTCTACAGGGTATTAACTAGCTGCATTCAGTACGTATACCAAATTCACTGGAACAGCTTATTATCGCACTAATTAATTTTTCTTTTGCCCTTACCCTTGTCCCGAAAGACTACTTTTGTTTGCAAGGGTTAACATCTTTGGAGTATACCTTATTCGCACACAGTTTCTTATCATCTATTCAAACACACTGACCTGTTCCCTGTGCCTTACTTCTGCCATGCTGGCTCAGTGCAATTCTAACACAGCATCAAGAGGGCAGGGGGGAAAGCAGGACACAACCTCAACTAGGACACAAGCAATTTTTTAATTATTCTGTTATTAAGGTCTGGTTAAAATAGGTACAAGAATGATGCACCTGGTCCTGAGGGAAATGACACCTTTTGAAATACCCATGTGGTCATCATATTCATCATCCACAAAAGAGTTTCCTTATTCCACAGGCAAGATGGAGGCTTCACCCCTTGAGTTACTACTGATATGTCTGCAGACCTATCAACCGCATCAAGGTGACATGGGCAATTTCTTTTTCTGTGTGTCCTTCCTCATCATTAGCATGGTACTAGTCTGACTGTAATTAAGATCTGTTTTGCTAGAAAGTTGTCTAGTGACAGAGATTGAAGGAAAAAAAACCAAACCAAACCCACAGGTTGTCTGTGAGTTTTCTTGCTTTGGCTGGTACCTCTCTCTCTATTAATTTGTAATTCTTATTCCTATAGGGATCTGTTCTTTTCAGACAGTATTCTCTTTTGCTGCACCATAAGTCACCAGAAATGTTAGACTCATTCAGAATCTTCCATTAGGTTTGGCTTATGTAGTCTCACCTTTGCATCAAGAGGTCTCTAATTCAGAATCTGTATGTTATTACTTACTCAAGTCTAAGAAAATATTATTACATTTTTGACTTTTAACTTTATTCTTGCCCAATGCCTTCCTTTTATTTTTTTATGCCTCTCTCTCTGGTAACACAAATATTCTTTTTGATCTCATTCTTCTAATTCTATCAGGGTTTCTTCTCTTCTGTGGCAGTACAGCACTAGGTTGTGAGAATTCAGTAATTTCTCTGCTACTTTAATGAATCCTAAATTGCTTCAAGGTGATTTTTCTGTGGTGCACACCATGGTTAATTGCTGTAATTGTTCTCTTTCTTGTATTATTTATACCCTCACATTACAGTGCTCTAATTCTAATAACACTTAATTAGATTACTGTGGGTCACTGGCACACCTGCTAAACTGAAAGCTTTAGGTCAAAGATTAGAAAGTAAATGGGGACTCTTAGATCTTGCTGTCAGTTACAAAATTTGAAAGTAGAAGCTGTCATCTTACCAAAAGGTAATTTCCAACACTAACATAACTTTTTTCCTTTTTGCTCTTAAAACAAGAAGAAGGAGCCATTTTCCCCATTTTAATACTATTGATTGTTTTCTTTATAGCCTCCTCTGGCTGGTCATTTCTAATTCATTTCCTCCACTGAAGGCTGCAAATGTTCTCTTCATTTGCTGTAATTAAGCTTTCATTAACCCGCACACATTTACACCAAATGTGTTGCAGTCTCCTTCCATGAAGATATAAATGACTCTTGGTTTGCTGTAATACCCATTAGCTAGGTAGCGGTGACAAAGCTGCAGATAACATACAATATAATATGCTCTCTGCATCCGAGTTGCAACTTCAGAACTTCTACACTCAGTACCTGTTCCAAACAGTACATGCTCCCTGGGAAGGTCATCCCAACCCCTGTGCACTGCAAGCAGTATTTTAATTCTTTTTGATTTGCTTATCCCTAACAGGAAGAAAAATGG
>Ga0065711_1010433_pt1 | contig 28668 bp, 27 predicted proteins | sample Hoacrofraction12_FD_59098 | JGI IMG/M metagenome (GOLD analysis project Ga0065711, IMG submission 59098) | Hoatzin crop microbial communities from Cojedes, Venezuela - Epithelial fraction 12 v2 (version 2) | ecosystem: Host-associated > Birds > Digestive system > Esophagus > Crop | place... | reverse complement strand
GGTTCAGGCAAGACGGTAAGGGTGCGAATAGCAGGCGACAAGGCCTATCTGACCATCAAGGGCCCATCCTACGACGGTGGCCTTTCGCGTTTCGAGTGGGAGAAGGAAATCACCATCGAAGATGCCCGGTCATTGCTGACTCTTGCCGAAGACTCGATTATAGACAAAACCCGCTACTATGTGCCTTCGGAAGATGGCCGCCACACCTGGGAAGTGGACGAGTTCTACGGCGACAATGAAGGACTAGTGGTAGCCGAGGTGGAACTCTTATCGGCAGTAGACGCAGTCCCAAAGCCATCCTGGCTGGGAGAAGAGGTAACAGGCGACCGCCGTTTCTACAACGCCCAACTTACGCGCAACCCTTATAAGAACTGGAAATGAAAGCAAAAACTGTATGGTATTGCACTTCGTGCGGAAATGAGAGCCCCAAGTGGATGGGAAGATGCCCGGCTTGCGGTGAGTGGAACACAATGGTAGAGGCTCCATCGGAGTCCAAGAAGTCCTCGTCCAAGGGGACAATGGTGCAGCGTAGTTCGGGGCGTAAGCCTCTGAAACTCAAGGATATAGATAACTCCAGCGAGGCTCGTATCTCTCTTGGCCTGGCAGAAGTTGACCGTCTGCTTGGTGGTGGCATAGTTCCTGGCAGTCTGGTGCTGATTGGTGGCGAACCAGGCATCGGCAAGTCCACGCTATCGCTGCAGATACCCCTGCACTCCAATCTAAACACGCTATATGTTACTGGTGAGGAAAGCGCCCGTCAGGTGAAGATGCGCGCCCAGCGCCTAGGTGGAGACGATTCGCTCTGCAATATCTACTGCGAAACCCTGATAGACAATGTGATAGCCGAGGCAAACGAATCCAAGCCCGACCTCGTAATCGTGGACTCTGTGCAGACAATGTACACAGACTCGCTTGAATCTACACCCGGTTCCGTATCGCAAATCAAAGAAGTGGCAGCGATGCTGCTGCGCTTTGCCAAGGAGAGCGGTGTGCCCGTTATCCTAATCGGCCATATCACCAAGGACGGCTACATCGCAGGTCCTAAGATTCTGGAGCACATCGTAGATGTTGTTCTGCAGTTCGAGGGAGAAAACAGGGGTTCGTACCGCATTTTGCGCAGCATTAAGAACCGATTTGGCAGCACCAGCGAACTGGCCGTATTTGAAATGACAGGCACAGGACTTCGCGAAGTCAGCAATCCTTCCGAGATGCTGATTCCGATGCACGAGGAAGGCTTAAGCGGCACCGCAATCGCGGTAAGTCTGGACGGAACACGCCCGTTACTCTTTGAGGTTCAGGCACTTGTGAGCTCGGCAGCGTATGGTACGGCCCAGCGTTCAGCAACGGGTTTCGATGCCCGTAGGCTCAATATGCTGCTGGCAGTCCTGGAAAAGAGGGCTGGCTTTAAGCTTAGCGCAAAGGACGTATTCCTAAACATGGCAGGTGGACTTAAGGTCAGCGATCCTGCCTGCGACCTCGCGGTAATCTGCGCCGTACTCTCGAGCAATTTCGACTTCAGCATCCCTGCGAATGTATGTTTTGCAGGCGAAGTTGGCCTTAGTGGCGAAATCCGCCCTGTAGCCCAAACCGACCGCCGCATAGGCGAAGCTGCAAGGCTCGGCTTCAAGAAAATCTATGTCTCGTCCTTCAGTTCATTTGACAAATCGCCCGAAGGCATCAAGGTCGTAAAGGTGGCCGATGTGCCGGCCTTGGTCAAGGCCCTGTTTAAATAGCACAAAAAAACCGGCCTCGCTGCGAGGTCGGTTTTCTTAATCTTGGTTGATAAAGGATTATTTGCCGTTGATAGCGTCCTTAGCAGCGTTAGCAGCAGCGTTGATGCCAGTCTTAGCAACGTCCTTAGCAGCCTCGTTAGCAGCGTCCTTAACGGTCTGCTCAACGGTAGCGTCAGCGGCAGCAGCCTCAGTGGCAGCAACCTCGGTAGCAGCTTCCTTAACGGGCTCAGCTTCCTTTACAACTTCCTTAGCGGCGGGCTCAGCAACGGGCTCAGCCTCTTTGTTAGCCTTCTTGTTACCGCAAGATGCAGCGCAAATAGTCATAGCTGCAACAGCAAGAATTACATAAATCTTCTTCATAATACGATGAATTTTAACTAGTTAATTATCACGCAGAAAACCCTTCTGCGATGCAAAGGTAGGAATTATATTTGAAAAGTGTTCAAAAAATTATTAAAATTTTTTTAAAATTATGTCCGAGGCACCTCCAGCACCTCTAGATTGCTGATTTTTCCACTTTCAATTTTAAAGCGGAGAGCGGTTCGAACCAGCTGCCAGCCTTGAATTCCTGCCGCACCGGGGTTCATGTACATCATCTGGTAGTACTCGTCCCACTTTACCTTTAATATATGGGAGTGCCCGCATACGAAGATGTGAGGACGGAAACTTTCAATCAGATGCTTGGCGTGCATCTCATAATGTCCTGGAGACCCTCCGATGTGCACCATCAGCACAGTTATCCCCTCTACCTCGAAGAACTGGTAGTTGGGATAGTCGTAGCGGATGTCCTGCCCGTCGCAGTTGCCATAAACCCCCACCACGGGCTTGAGGGAGGAGATTTTCTTGCTGAAACCATCTTCTCCACCCCAGTCTCCGGCGTGCCAGATAACATCGACGGGTTCGAAAAAGTTCTTGAACTCGTCGTCAAACACCCCGTGGGTATCGGAAATCAGTCCAATGTACATTATTTTCCTGCAAGATGTTTTTCCCAGGCCCATGCGGCTGCAAGGGTATCTTCAACGCTGCGCTCTGCCTTCCAGCCCAGTTCCTTGTTGGCAAGGGAAGGGTCTGCCCAGATGGCGGTAACATCGCCAGACCTGCGGGGAGCGAACTTGTAATTCAGCTTGAGATGGTTGACCTTCTCGAAGGCATTCACCAGCTCCAGCACGCTTACAGGGCGGCCTGTGCCGATATTGAAGATTTCGTAGGGCTGCTTCATCTTGCCATCTACCATGCGGGTAACGGCAAATACATGGGCTTTGGCGAGGTCTACGATGTCGATGTAGTCACGCTGGCAGGTTCCATCGGGGGTAGGGTAGTCGTTGCCGAAGATGCTGAGGCACTCGCGCTTGCCGATGGCGGTCTGGGTGATGAAGGGCACCAGATTGTTGGGTACGCCCCTAGGAAGTTCGCCAATCAGGGCCGTAGGATGGGCTCCAATGGGGTTGAAGTACCTCAGAGCAATGCCCTTAACGCCTTCGTAGGCCTTGACGCAGTCGCTCAGGAAGTCCTCGCACATCTGCTTGGTATCCCCGTAGGGAGATGTTGCTGGCTGGCGGGGGCTCTTTTCGGTAACGGGCAGTTCCTCAGGCTCTCCGTAAACAGTTGCGGAAGATGAAAACAGCACATTTGTGCCATGCTTGCGGGCCTGCTCCAATATATTAAGGAAAGATACAAGATTGTTCTTGTAGTACTTCAGCGGGTCGGCAACCGATTCTCCAACGGCCTTGAAGGCAGCGAAGTGGATAACGGCATCAATGGGGTTCTCTGCAAAGAGCTTGTCCACTGCGGCTTCGTCGCAGAAGTCCATCTTGAAGAGGGGAACCTGCTGGCCTGTAATCTGGCAGACGCCCTTGTAGTTGGTCTCGTCGCAGTTGCTGAAGTTGTCGGCGATGATTACATTGTAGCCGGCTTCGATTAGTTCAACGGTAACATGGCTGCCGATAAAGCCGGCGCCGCCCGAAACTAGTACAGTTTTCTTTTCCATATTATTCTTCTTTTTGTTCTTTCAGTTTAAAACCAGGGCTTGCCCACTCATTCATTTCCCCATCTTTGGTAGAATAAATCAGATAACCTTCGATATCGTCGCGCGAGAGGATGAAGTCGATTGCTCCGTGGGACTTTTCCAGACCGAGCACCATGCAATAGGTTGCGTAGGCGTCAGCGGCTGCTGCAGTGGGTGCTACAATGGTGGCACTCAGCAGGTTATGGTTGACAGGATAGCCCGTACGGGGGTCGATTGTGTGGGAGTACTTAACTCCATCCACCACATAATATTTACGGTAATTGCCAGATGTTACGATGCCGCAAGGGCCACCAGAGGACTGCCAGATGCCGTCCAGATGTGCGCCAGGAGTATTATTGCCATCAAAGGGTCTATCAACGCCAATGCTCCAAGGGTCACCATTCGGGTTTACTCCGTCGCAGAAGATTTCGCCAATGTCTATCAGCATGTCCTTTACCCCGATGCTATACAGATATTCAGCCACCATATCGCAGCTAAGTCCCTGTGCTACAGCATTATAGTTCAGTTGCGGATAGATGAGTACATCTTCGATTGCTTCGTCACTGTCGCGGTCGATGGCCATCCAAGGGCCCCAGAGATGTCCGTCCTTGATGCACTCTTCCATGGTAGGTTTGAGGCGGTCCATGCCGCTAATGTATAGGGTTCGTTTTACCTGTTCGTCCGACGGGGTCTTGCCTTCGTTGAAGCCGAAGCCCCAGATGTCGAAAAGCGGGCCTGCAGCAAAGTCCAATCCGCCTTCGGTCTCCTGCCAGAGCTTGTAGCCGTAGTCGTACATCTTGATAAACAGGTCGTTAGGCTCGATGGTCTCGCCCTCATTGAACTTGCTTAGCTGCGACTTTTTGTTGTAGCCGGACAGGGTAGTGTCGATGTTGGTGAGGATGGCTTCGATTTCAGTCTTGACCTGTGAGGGGCGTACGCTTACACCTTCGGTGTTGTACTTGACGCTCCAGGTTCCGCCCTGGGCGTAGCCTGTCATCTGGATGTAGCCGCTCTTTTGGCAGCCCACCAGCATTAGCAGTAAACCTGCCAGTAATGCGTACTTAAGTCGTTGGCTATTAGTTGTTTTCATATTAGGTTGTTTTTTGCTGGATATTGTTTAGGTATATTGCTGTTGTTGCTACTATTGCTGCTGTCTCAGTCCTTAGCCTTGACGGCCCAAGGTGTACGGTCTCAAACCCTGCATCTAAAGCCAGTTTTACTTCTTCCGGGGAGAAGTCGCCTTCGGGGCCTATTAAAACCGAATAATTATTGTCTGTACCAATATCGTTTATGGATAAACGGGGTTTAATCTCATCCGAACAATAACAAATAAGCTTAGTTCCTGTTGCCGATGCGATAAAATCGCGTACGGAAATTGGCTCTGCGATGGTTGGGATCTTGGACTTAAGGCTCTGCTTGGCGGCTGCGACTACCAAACGGTGAAGGCGGTCGGTTTTTATGACCTTGCGCTCGCTACGGTCACCGATTACGGGAACAATAATGTCTACGCCTATCTCTGTGGCCTTTTCCACCATCCACTCGTATCTATCAATGTTCTTGGTCGGGCATACGGCAAGGGTTAGCGAATAGGGATGCGAACCCCAATTCGGCTCTTTATCGACTACCTCGGCAACGGCTCCCTTGGCATCGGCAATCGTGAGGCGGCAATGGTACAGCGTACCCTCGCCATCGATTACCTCGACGGTATCGCCCTCGCGATGACGCATCACGCGGACGCAATGCGCGCTCTCGTCAGCGTCCAGGTGCGCTAAATTGCCATCGATATGCCCAAGAAAGATTTCCATTACTGTCGGATGATTTCAACTTCGCCACGAAGGCCTAACTTAATGATTTGTGAAGACTTACCCGTTGAACCAGTGCCAACTGCCTTGGGTACGATATAGTCCACTGCGTTCTTAATCTCGTCGGAAATATCTGCAAAGGTCTTGGGAGTCGGTTCGCCCGAAATATTGGCCGAGGTGCTCACCAGAGGCCTGCGGAGCTTGTAGATGAGCTTGCGGCAAAACTCGCCGCCACCTTCTTCAAGGGGAATGCGGATGCCTACGCTACCATCTTCCGCAACTACCGAAGGGGCCAGATACTGGGCTCCAGGGTAGATGATGGTCATGGGGCTGTCGTTGACTTCCACCAAATCAATTGCGATTTGGGGAATCTCCTTGATGTGCTTAGCCACCATGTCAAGGTCGCATGCGAGCAGTACCAGCGATTTGGCCTCGTCGCGGCGCTTGATCTCGAAAATCTTCTTGACTGCGTCTTCGTTGGTGGCGTCGCAGCCCAGTCCCCACACTGTGTCGGTTGGGTAGAGGATAACTCCGCCGTCTTTCAGCACCTTGAGTGCATCTGCTATGATTTCGTCGGTTTTCATCTTAGTCTTGGTTGTATAAAGTGCCTTTCTTCTTCCAGTAAAACATTAGTAACCAGCCAAATAGCGCACCGCCGAGGTGGGCCAGGTGGGCAACTCCGTCCATTGTGCCCGTGATGCCGGTGAAGAGTTCAATGCCGATGAAGATGATGGCCATCCACTTGGCAGACAGGGTGATAGGCGGGAAGAGCAGGGTAAGTTGTGCATCGGGGAAGAGCATTGCGTAGGCGATAATTACGCCGTAAATGGCTCCAGAAGCACCCACGGTGGGAGTGTAGAGGCTAGCACCTGCCCCAAGAGCCTGCACTCCGAGATGCAAGGCGGCTGCTCCAAGTCCGCAAACAAAGTAGAAAATCAGGAACTTCTTCGATCCAATCACCCTCTCGACTATGCATCCGAAAATGAAGAGCGAATACATGTTGAAGAAGATGTGCCAGAAGCCCCCGTGCATGAACATGTATGTAACGGGCTGCCACCAGTGGAAGTAGGGTGAAGTGGGGTAGAACAGTCCGAACATGCTTATCATAAAGTTCTGGTTGATAAGCGTTGCGATGAACATTATGATATTGATAACCAGCAGGTTACCGATTACAGGAGGGATTGACCTATATGGTGAGGAGTAGTTCATTTGCTAAAGAATTTTTCAATTTCGTCAAGTGTAACAATCTGCGCAATCTTGCGGCCCGAAGGCGTGCGCTCGGCGTTGTCACACGCAAAAAGTGTGTCAATAAGGTTCTGGGCCTGAACCCCTGACGAAATGTCAGCGGAGTTCATCGAACCAAGGGCGGCGAACTTGGACGCCAGCGAGCTGCGCATAACCTCGGGCAGACCACCTGTGTCGTCCGAGAGCACCAGCGTGAGGTCCTGAACCATCTGCGATACCTTGCCAGGTTCGCAGGAGAAGCCTTCAGGCACGCCTGCTACCACCACGGTATCATTACCAAATGGAGTAATCTCAAAACCAAGGGATGCGAGGTCTTCGCTATGTTCGTCGAAGAGCAGACGGGCTTCGGTACCAACCTGCACCTGAATCGGGAACAGGGCCTTCTGGCTTACGGGCGCATTGGCCGCAAGGGCCTTGAGTGAACGCTCGTAAATGATTCTCTCCCAGGCTCTTCGGATATTTACCACCATTACGCCTGACGATGCAGGTGTGAAGATGTATTTGCCGCCAATTACCAGAGCCTTGGCCTGGCTGACGGGGGATTCTTCGAAAAGACGACCGTAGTCCTGACGCTTGTTGATGGTAGATGAGAAGGGGAGTGATGAGCTGCCGTACTGCTGCTGGTCAAAGTCGCTGTTTACGGCCTTGAAGGGGTCATAATCAGGGTCAAGAGCGGGTGTAGGGACATCTGCAGGGCCCTTGTAGGCCTCGAAATTCTTGCCGAGTTGTGGCATCTCTACGCTGCCTTCGGTGTCGAAGTCGATGCCGCCGCCAAAGGCATTCTTGCCCAGCGTTTCCTTGACGCAGGCGTACAGAATCTGGTACAGGACTGCATCATCTTCAAACTTAACCTCGCTCTTGGTGGGGCTGATGTTGACATCAATGCTATGCGGGTCGCATTCCAGCCAGATGAAATACGATGGGGTGAGCCCTTCGGGAAGATATTCTTCGTAGGCCTTCATCACCGCCTTGTGCAGATAGGGACTGCGGAAGTAGCGGCCGTTGACGAAGAAGTACTGGTTGCCAAGAGTCTTTTTGGCGGTGTCTGGACGGCCAATGAAGCCGCTGATATGGGCTACGGAAGTTTGGGCGTCAATGTCCACTATGTCGCCAACCACATTGCTCCCAAGCAGGGCTAATATTCTGAATTTCAGCGACTTGGCAGGCTTAAGCACGAAGATGTCCTTGCCGTTGCTGCTAAGGCTGAAGCCTATTTCGGGACGGGTGAGGGCGACGCGGGTGAACTCTTCCACGATATGCTTGAGCTCTACATTGTCGCTCTTTAGAAACTTGCGGCGTGCCGGGGTGTTGTAGAAGAGGTTGCGTACCGCGAAATTGGACCCGACGGGTGCTGCGACCGAGGAAGTCTTTACCGTTCCGTAGTCGCCTATAACCACCTGTGTGGCGGTGTCGTCTTTCTCGCGGCGGGTTTTGAGGGTGACTTCGGCCACGGCGGCAATGGAGGCAAGGGCCTCGCCGCGGAAGCCGTAGGTGAGGATTTCGTTGAGGTCCTCGGCGTTGGCAATCTTGCTGGTGGCGTGCCTCTCAAAGCATAGCACAGCGTCCGCAGGGCTCATGCCGCAGCCATTGTCGATGACCTGCACCAGAGTGCGTCCGGCATCGGTGACAATGACGCTGACCTGGGTCGCCCCCGCGTCTATCGCATTCTCCATCAACTCCTTAACCACGGAAGATGGCCTTTGCACCACCTCTCCCGCGGCAATCATATTGGCGATATTCGCCGGCAATACCTTGAGCTTTCCCATTACAGCAGAGCGTAGAATTTGGCAATGAAGTAAAGCACGGCGCAAATCAGCAGCATGGTAATTATGCCGATGATGGTGTGTACACCCTTCATTTCCGACTTCATCTGCTGGTAGCTTCCACCACGGAAGGAACCACGGATGTAGCTTCCAGGCACATAGGTGCCCTCTTCCTTTTCCTTGTCGATGCTACCGTCGACCGTTCCAAAGCGGCGTTTGCGCTCTTCAGCTTCCTTATCGTAGTAGATAGGCTTGTAGTTGAATGTGCGGTGCTCGGTATCTCCGAAAAAATTAAATAGTCCCATAACTCACAAAGTTAATGATTTTTTCTTTACTTTTGCGGAAATGAACTACAGAATAGGACAAGGTTACGATGTTCACGCCATTGGCGATGGACTCCAAATGTGGCTCGGAGGGGTGCAGATACCTTCCGACAAGGGTTTTATAGCCCATTCAGACGGGGATGTGGCAATTCACGCGCTTTGCGATGCCCTGTTGGGTGCTGCTGCACTTGGCGATATAGGCAAGCACTTTCCCGACACTTCCGACGATTGGAAGGGAGCAGACAGCAAGGACTTGCTCGCAAGGGTGGTCAAACTGCTTGCAGATAATGGCTATCGTGTTGGTAATGTGGACATTACGATTGCTCTTCAGGCTCCCAAGATAGGGAAGTTTGTGCCTTTGATGAGGGAGACTCTTGCCCCGATTATGGGTGTATCGCTGGACTGCGTCAGCGTTAAGGCTACCACTACCGAGCACCTTGGTTTTGTGGGTCGCGGTGAGGGTTGCGAGTGCTGGGCGGTGGCAATAATCGAGAAAATCTAAAAATTATTTTTGCATTTTTGTAAAAGTATTGTACCTTTGCAGTCCCAATCTTGAGATGTGGTGTAATGGTAGCACTACAGATTCTGGCTCTGTCAGTGAGGGTTCGAATCCTTCCATCTCAACCAAACAACGGTCGGTCGCCATACGGCCGACTTTTTTAAATAATGATGGCGGGGTAGCTCAGCTGGTTAGAGCGTCGGATTCATAATCCGGAGGTCGTGGGATCATGCCCCACTCCCGCTACGAAAAAGGGACACAGAAATGTGCCCCTTTTTCTATTCTGTGCTGCCTATGTCGTCCACCTTCCAGCGGTCGGTTCTGAATGGTGGAAGCGGTTGCCCAAGATTCGTTACCAGATTGGCTTCGGGGCAGTAGTTCTTGAAGGCATATCTAACCGCAACAGGGTCTGGAACTTCGTCTGACCATACATAGATGCTGTTTCGCCATTCCTGGAAGGCGGCTTCTGCCTTGTGCCAAACCCCATCTGCGCCTGCTATTTCAAAGCCTTGCGGCTGGGTTTCGCCATCAGTATTGTAACTGCGGAAGCAGCTGGGATTCTCCCAATCATCGTCGCCCATAACCCCGCTGAAGTGCACCAGAATGGACTTTCCACCTTCCGGCCTGTCTTCGATGGACATGGATTTGTATCGGGGAACGGTGGGCATGCCTTCGAATCCGTAGTCGTTTGCGAGGGCTAGATAGGCCAGCCTTTCGCCCACTTCGCGCTTTTGGGACGGGTGGATGCAGTCCCTGTTGCCGATGTCGGTGGTGGAGGCTATGCCTGAATACTGAAGATTGTCGGCGGCTTCCCACTGCTGCTCAATCATCAGCGGCAGCGACCTGTGATTGGCATCGTCGTATTTGTAAGGAGCCAGCTGGACGAGGTAGAAGGGCATTTTTTCATCTTCCCAGATTTGACGCCAAAGATTTACCATCGCTGCCAGAATCTTGTTGTAGTCGAACCAGTTGAAGCGGTTGGACTCGCCTTGGTACCAGATGAAGCCCTTGGCGGTTAAGTTGTGGATGGGGTAAATCATTGTGTTATAAAGCCTTTGCGGCTGGCCGTTGTTCCAGTAGCGGCTCTTGGCGAGGGCGGTGTCAATGCCTTGGATGTTGTCGATGCACTCTCTGGTCATCCAGGATTCGATGTTGCTGCCACCCCAGTTGGGGCTTATGAGGCCGATGGGGATGTCTTTACCAAGATATTTTGTGAGGGCCTTGGCAAAGAAGTAGGCCGTGGCGCTGAAGTTGGCTACATTGGCGGCTGTAGCGGTTTTCCATTCTCCGCCGCACTCTGTCTGGAGGGTGTCGCTGGCCGTTTGGGGCACGGTGAACATCCTGATATTTGGGGTCTCGGTGGACGCGTTGAGGATGGCTTCCCTGGATTCTTCAATGCCCTGACGGATGTAGCCCTTGACGGGGATTTCCATGTTGGACTGGCCGCTGCAGATCCACACTTCGCCAAGCAGGATGTTGGAGAGGGTGAGTTTGTCGCCATCGTTGATTTCGATGGTGTAGGGGCCACCGGCTTCGCCAGTCTTTACCTTGACGCACCAGGTTCCATCTTCATTGGGCTTGACGGAGTATTTGGCCTTGTTCCATGAGGTCTTGATGCGAACGGGCTTGCCGCTGTCGCTTTTGCCCCAGAGTTTTACGCTGGTGTTGCGCTGGAGCACCATGTTGTCGCCCACAACCCCCGACAGGGTCACTTTGGCGCTGGAAATTGTGGATGCCAGCAGGAGGGATGCAAGAATAACTAGGAATCTTTTCATATTGCCGCGGTTTTTTGCTTTAGCCATGCGGCTACATCTGCGGGAAGATAGGGGCTAAGAGTCTCGTAAACATTTGCGTTATAGGCATTTAGCCAGTCGATTTCATCTGCGCTTAATAGCTTCTTTACTATGATGGAAGTGTCGAAGTGGCAGAGGGTTATGGGCTCCAGACCCAGCCAGTCGCCGAACTCGTTGCGGCCTAGGCTCTTGCAGAGTACGAGGTTCTCGTGACGAACTCCGTGCTTGCCTTCGCGGTAGATTCCCGGCTCAACGGAGTGGATAAATCCTGCGCAAATCGGCCTTGCGTCCAGATTCTGGCGATAGTCGGCTGGCTGCTCGTGCACGCCGAGGAAGTAGCCTACGCCGTGACCTGTACCGTGCCCGAAGTCGCGCAGGTTCTGCCATAGGGGCATTCTGGCAAAGGCATCGAGGCGGCAAGTCGCTGTGTCTTTGGGGAATACGGCCATACTGAGGTCAATGTGGCCCTTGAGCACAAGGGTATAGTCCTCCATCTCCAGCGGGGTGCAATCGCCCAGCGGAATGGTGCGGGTGATGTCGGTGGTGCCGCAGAAGTTCTCGCCGTAATACTGTCCGCCGCTGTCGCAGAGGTAGAGTCCGTGGGGCTCCAGAATCGGGGCGTTTTCGTGTGGCGTTATGTAGTGGGGAAGGGCTGCGCCCTTGCCGTATGCTGAAATCGTCTCGAAGCTATCTCCTTGGTATTCAGGGATTTCTGCCCTGAGTTGGCCGAGTTTTACGGCTGCGTCCCATTCACTGATGCTACGGTCGTTCTCTATGCATTTCTCTACCCAGTAGAGGAACTTTTCCATTGCCAGACCATCGTAGAGATGAGCGTCGCGCATGCCTTGAATCTCGGTGGGATTCTTCACGGCCTTCCAGTTCTGGACGGGTGAGGGTAAATCAATGCTCTTGTGCATTGAGGCGATATTGTAAAGATGGTAGTTCAGTTTGCCCGAATCCAGGATAATGCTGCCATCCAAGTCGCTCAGGGCTATTTCGATTTCCTCGTAATAGCGGAGCTTTATGCCATCTTCCTTCAGAAGTTCGAAAGTGCCTTCGGTGATGGGGTCCTCAACGGGCTCCTTCAGCACAAACCAGTCCGCAGAATCGGCTCCGACCAGCAGCCAGGAGATGACCAGCGGGTTGTATTCGATGTCAGAAGCCCTGACATTCAGGGTCCATGCTATGTCGTCCAGACTGCCCAGCAGGATGTAGTCGGCGCCCTTTTCCTCTAGCAAGTCGCGAAGGCGGCCGAGCTTCTCGATGCGGCTTTCGCCCGGGTCTACATTCAGAATCGGGGTCTGAGGAATTGACGGGCGGTCCTGCCAGATGGCATCGATGAGATTGGGCGAACTTACGATGTGGCAGGCTACGCCCTTTGCGTTGAGGGACTGCTTAATCTCCGCTGCTGCATCTGCCCCTATGCACATGCCGTCAATGGCTACATATACCTCGTCTTCATCTGCAAATTTTTCGCTAATCCATTGGGGGATAGGCACTTGTTCGGGTACGCGCATCTTGTGGAGTTCAACGCCGCTGCCTGCCAACTGGGCATTCGCCTGGATGAAATAGCGGGTATCTGTCCAGAGCCCTGCGTGGTCGAGCGTAATCACTGCATCGCCACATTCGCCCGTAAAGCCTGTGAGCCAAGGGACCTGTTTCCAGCGCTCTGCGGGGTATTCACTGCTATGAGGGTCGCTGCCGGTCAGCACAACTGCATCCCAGCCGTGGCTGCGCATCATTTCGCGCAGTTCTTCGATTCGAGAGGCATAAAGATTTTCCATATCTGCGAAGATACGAAATAATTTCGCAAAAAAGAGGTAAATTTGCAGCAACAATGAAGATAGGCAATCTTGACCTGGGCCCTAGGCCGCTGCTGCTCGCCCCGATGGAGGACGTGACGGACATCTCGTTCCGCGTACTCTGCCGCGAGTACGGGGCCGATATGGTCTACACCGAGTTCGTGCCGTCTGATGGACTGGTGCGCGATGCCAAAAAGGCCATCGAGAAGATGCACACCCTGGAAGAAGAAGCACCTGTGGGCATTCAGATTTACGGCCACATCCCGGAGGCGATGGTGGAGGCTGCCAAGATGGCCGCAAACGCTGCCGAACTCGCGGGAGGTCACGGAGCCGATGTGATTGACATCAATTTCGGCTGCCCCGTCAGCAAGATTGCGGGCCGTGGTGCAGGCAGCGGCATGATGCGCTATCCCGACAAGATGGTAGCAATTACCAAGGCCGTGGTGGAAGCCGTACCTGATAAGCCAGTAACGGTCAAGACCCGCCTTGGCTGGGATAACGAAAGCAAGATTATCGTAGAACTTGCCGAGCGTCTGCAAGATGTTGGCATTCAGGCACTTACTATTCATGGACGAACCCGCCAGCAGATGTATAAGGGTAGTGCGGACTGGACTCTGATTGGTGAGGTAAAGCGCAATCCCCGCATGCACATTCCCATTATCGGAAACGGGGACATTACCGATGCCGAGAGCGCAAAACGCGCCTTTGACGATTACGGAGTGGATGGCATCATGATAGGTCGCGCCACCTTCGGGCATCCTTGGATTTTCCGCGAGATTAAGGAAGGTTTCATTCCAAGTGTGAAGGAAAAGGTGGCCATTGCAAGGCGGCATCTGGATTTGTCGCTAAAGTACAAGGGCGAGCCGCGTGGCATCTACGAGATGCGTCGCCACCTGAGTTGCTACTTCAAGGCTCTTCCCGACTTTAAGGACACGCGAATTCGCATGGTAACAACCTTGGACAAGGACGAGTTATACAAGATACTTGACGAAATAGAGGAGAGATGGGGTTAATTTAAGGAGGCTAATATGTTGATTCAGAGGCTAATACTAAGTAGACGAGCTAAAAAGTGGCGCAAGGCATCGGGGGCAGAAGTCCCCACAATCTGCGTTGGCAACATCACGGTAGGGGGCACAGGCAAAACTCCCCACACCGAGATGATTCTGGACATGCTCCAGAGGAACTGGAAGTGGGGCAACAGCAATCTGGCGGTGCTCTCGCGTGGTTACAAGCGCAAGAGCAAGGGCTTCCAGCAGGTGGTTCGCACTTCCGTTGCCGAGTTTGCAGGTGATGAGCCTTTGCAGATAAAGAAGAAGTTCCCCGCCGTGACAGTTGCGGTGGATAAGGACCGCATCGAAGGTTGCGACTTTCTGGTTCATCCCGAAAAACTCCAGGAAAAGTCCAAGGCAACCAAGCGCGTCAAGGACCCGCTTTTCCCCGCTTCTGAACTTATCGTGCTGGACGACGCCTTCCAGTATCATAAACTACACGCCGACTTAAATATCGTGCTGATGGACTATCATCGCCCGATAACATCTGACAAACTCCTTCCAGCAGGTCGTCTCCGCGATTTGAAATCCCGTCTTAAAGACGCTGATATTCTGATAGTTACAAAGGCTCCATCCGACATGACTGCCGAAGAAAGAGCCGCTTATATCAAGGAGAACAAGATAGAATCTGCAAAGAGCATCTACTTTACTACGATTAAATACGAACAGCCCGTCGCCGTATTTGAGCAGGCAGACCCTAGGTACAGTTACGCCCAGAATCTGGTGCTGTTTACTGGAATAGCCAACGATGAACCCCTACGGGCCTACCTTAGCGACCATTACAAAATCGTGGAGCACCTGACCTTCCCCGACCACCACGCCTACAGCAAGGCCGACCTCCACAAAGTGGCAGACACCATCAAGCGCTACCCCACTGCGGTGCTTATGACAACGGAAAAGGACGCTCAGCGCGTCCTTGACTCCCGGAGCCTGCCCGAAATCATCAAGCAAAGGCTCTTTTATGTTCCAATAAAGGTCGACTTCCTCACTGAAGAGGATCGAGCCGCCTTCGAACAGGCTATTACACTGTAAGGATTTCCTTCTCCTTTGCGGAGATGAGCTCGTCGACTGCCTTGACATTCTTGTCGGTAATCTTCTGAACCTCGCCTTCGGCTTCCTTTTCGGTATCTTCGCTCATGCCCTCGTTCTTCTGGGCCTTCTTCAGAAGGTCGATAGCGTCGCGGCGGGCGTTGCGTACGATAATCTTCGCATTTTCGCCTGAAGCCTTGGCCTTCTTTACGAGTTCCTTGCGGCGCTCCTCGGTAAGTGCGGGAACGGTGCAGCGGATGACTTCGCCGTTGTTTGAAGGGGTGAGGCCGATATTGGCGTCGATAATGGCCTTCTCAATCTGGTTGATGAGGCTCTTGTCCCAAGGCTGGATTACCAGGGTCTTGGCGTCAGGGGCAGTGATGGATGACATCTGTGCAAGAGGGGTAGGTGAACCGTAGTAATTGACTACTACAGGGTTGAACACCGACGGATTGGCCTTGCCCAGACGATAGGTCTTGAGGTCTTCCTCAAGGTACATAACGGCTTCCTGCATCTTGTCATTAGTGCCGTTTACGATTTCTTTTGCTCTATCAGTNAACATATCTTAAGTGTTTTTATTATGCGTGAACAATAGTTCCAATTTTTTCACCGTTTAGCAGGCCAAGCAAAGACCCTGCCACATTAATATCGAACACTACGATGGGCACGGGACCCTGCTCGCAGAGGGCAAAGGCGGTCTGGTCCATGACATTGAGGTGCTTTACCAGTGCCTCGTGGAAGGTGAGCTCGTCGTACTTGACTGCATCGGGGTCCTTTTCGGGGTCGGCGGTGTAGACGCCATCCACGCGGGTACCTTTCAGCAGGGCATCTGCCCCGATTTCAAGGGCACGAAGGGCAGCGCCTGAGTCGGTGCTGAAGAAGGGGTTGCCGGTACCGCCTGCAATCAGTGATACGCCACCTTCCTCCAGAACCTTAACTGCACTTTCGCGGACATAACCCTTAGCGATAGGCTCCATTGGAGTAGCTGTAAATACCTCTGCATTAACGCCTTCGGAACGCAGGGCAGATGCCAGGGCCAGGGAGTTGATTACGGTAGCCAGCATACCCATACGGTCGCCGGTCACGCGGTCGTAACCCTTGCCAATACCCTGGATTCCACGGAAGATGTTGCCACCTCCGTTAACTATTGCAATCTGGTAACCTGCCTTGACTGCAGAAGCGATTTCCTTAGCGAATTTTTTGAGGCTATCCTCGTCGATTCCCTTGCCGGAAGGTCCTCCAAGACTCTCTCCGCTCAACTTTAGTAAAACTCTTTTATACATAGCTTTGGTGTTAAATCCTACAATTATACGCGAAAACTGCGAAAAATGCAAATTAAAATTGTAACTTTGAAGCAGAAACAATAAGATTGGAATGAAAAGATATTGGATTAAGTTAGCAGTGTTGGCCGTAATGGCCTTTTGTGCCGTAGATGCAGGCGCGGTGGTGCGCAATACCCAAACCCAGCAGCTGGCAAAGAAGATGGATCGCGAAGAACCCTTTAAGAACAGCGTGTGGGGCTTTGTCGCCGTGAACATGCAGGGCGATACCCTCGCGAAAATCAACTCCAACCGAAGGATGGTTCCCGCATCGAACATGAAACTCATCACCACGGGCGCAGCCCTCGTGACCTTTGGCCCCAACTATACATTTAAGACCAGCCTCGCATACGCAGGGCAGGTCAGGGACTCGACCCTGTTCGGAGACCTTTACATTATAGGTGGTGGCGACCCGATGCTGGGCGACATCTTCTCCTATCTTCCCAAGGCGGAAGAAACATTTGCCAAATGGAGTAAGATATTGAAAGACAATGGGATATACCGCATTGAGGGCAATATCGTAGGCGACGGGTCGTACTTTGAAGGCGAGCCCTATCACACCGACTGGAGCATGGAAGATGGCCGCACCAAGGATGGCGTTGTGCCACAGGGACTTACATATCGTGGCAAGATGAAGGCCGCCCTACCTGACGGGCCTCTTGCTGCCGCGACCCACTTCAAGAACTATCTGGCAAAAGATACCGCGTTTGTAGTAAAGGGAAAGGCTGCCGAAGGCAAACTTCCAACCGCGACCAATGATAGCCTAATGACAATCAAGACACTTGGCGTTGTGGCTTCGCAGCCGCTTAAGACCCTGATTAAAACCGCTAACTATCAGTCAGATAACTTTACCGCGGAGACCTTGATCCGCGCTTTGGGCAAGCAACTGAAGGGAGCATCGGACTACTCATCTGCAACATCTGCCCTGCACAAGGCGCTATCGCCCCTGAATCTGGCCAATGCCAGCATGACCCAGCGCTTCGCAGACGGGTCCGGTCTTAGCCGCAAGAACTACATCTCACCCGATTTCATGGTGTCCTTCCTCAAGGCAATGGCCAAGAGCAAGTACTACAAGGACTATCTGGCATCCATCCCGAAACCGGGTAGCGGAACACTCAAAAACCGCCTTGCAAAACAGCCGCAGAGCGTTAAGGACAGGGTATATATGAAGAGTGGTTCGCTCAATGGTACGCGCTGCTTTAGCGGCTACATCCTCAGCGGTGACGGGGATGCGTCAAAAACCATCTGTTTTTCCGTGATTACCAACAATTCTGTGGCATCGTATTCGCAGACCGCAGGTCCGATAGACGACTTAATCGCAAAACTAGCACTCGAAAATCAATAATATGGTAGCAATCACAATATTAAGTATCTTACTCGCAATATCGATACTTCTGGTCATTTGGGCAGGGGTTAAGGGATTTTTTCGCGAAGCCGGCGCCGAACTTAAGCGGGTTTGGCACATGTTTGGCTATGTAATCAGTCGAATCTTCAAGAAGAAGCAGCAGTGAAAAGAATTTTTTTGACACTTTTAGGAATGGCGGTCATTTTGGCCGCCACTTTCTGCACCCAGGCCAAGGCAGGCGATAATCTGCCATCGGGCGAACAGTGGGCGGTAGTTAATACCAGTAGGGCATTTTTGCGTGGCGAAGCCCGCTATACCTCGGAATGTGTAAGCCAGACCCGTATGGGAACTCTGGTGCAGGTGCTTGACACCAAGGGCTATTGGGTTAAGGTACGCACTCCAGAGCCTTACGAGGGATGGATAAACGAGGTTGCGCTGGCTCCAATCAAAGCGCTTACGGCCTCCGAGCAAAAGGCAGCTGGCACCGCCGGCCCCAAGCTCCAGCCACTTAGCAGGGCTCAGGCCAACGAATATGTAAAAGCCCCCAAGTATATCTGCCTAGCCGAAGGGACGCACATCTTTGCCGAGCCATCTGAAAATTCCCAGAGGCTGTGCGACTTCCTGATGAGTGATATCGTGCGCCAGGGTGGCAAGTCCAGCGGTGAATGGCTTCAGGTCCAGCTGGCCGACTCCCGCAAGGGTTGGGTTAAGCAGGACGAAGTGGCCGATTTTGCCGCTTGGGCCGATACCGTTAGCCTATCTGCAGAGTCTCTGGAGGCAACTGCAAGGCTGTTTTTGGGTTGCCCCTACATGTGGGGTGGCATGTCCGCAGGCCAGTTCGACTGCAGCGGTCTTACGGGATTCTGCTACTTCATGAACGGCATTTTGCTGCCTCGCGACGCATCGCAGCAGGTAAAGTGCGGGGTTGAGGTACCCCTTGAAAAGATGCAGGCAGGCGACCTCGTCTTCTTTGGCAATACCAGCGTTGGGCATGTAGGCCTTGCCATCGACAGTCGCCACATCATCCATTCTTCGCAGGTGGTCCGTATCAACTCCCTCTACCCCGAAGATGCGGACTATTACGGCAGGAATATCCTTCACATCCGCAGATTTATCGGCCAAAAGGGCCTGCAAAGCATAAAATCCAGCCCTCTGTATTTCGCACAATAAAAAATTTGCGTATATTTGCGCTGCTAAAATTAATAAAGTTCAATTATGAATCTTAGAGACATTAAAAAGGACATCGAGTATGTACTTAGTGCATTCATCGAGGATTGTGTAGTGTGCGCATCTACTAAACCACAGCATCAGGAGAAGATTAGCGCCCTTGTAGACGAGGCAGTTGACCTCTTCAACGAGTTCCGTGACAAGGCAGCCGCCAAGGTTGAGGGTAGCAAAAAGACCTACTTCAACAACCTCAGCAAGGAAGTTCTCGAAAAGAGCAATGACCTCTGGAGCAGGCTTAGCAAGATTGTAGCCGAATAATTCACAATTAAATACCTTCAAAAAGCACCTCCAGACGGGGGTGTTTTTTAGTATTGTATTTTTTGCTATCTTTGTAGGCTATGACTAAAGTGAAGCTAATACTGGCGATGGCTGCCTGTCTGATGATGGGAAGCTGCACCATAATCAACTCGTTCAAGCATGACGATGCCGTTGTTGCCAAGGTGAACGGGCATAAGCTTTACGCCTCAGAACTCGAAAAGTACATCCCCGACGGAATTAATCCCGAAGATAGCACAAAACTCGCCCAGCAGTACATAAAGTCCTGGGCCACAGACCTTTTGTATGTAAGTACGGCCGAGGAGGAACTCTCCAAGGATGAGAAGAATCTGGACAAGGAAATCGAGGAGTACCGCAATTCCCTGCTGAAATACCGCTACGAGCAGAGCTATATCAACAACCATCTGGACACAGTGATTACCGCGTCCCAGCTCAAGACCTACTATGACGAGCATCAGGAGCTGTTCGAACTGCCGCGTCCAATCATGAAGCTCCGCTATCTGGACATAATGAAGGAATCTCCCAACCGCGAGGAGATTCTGGACAAGATATCTTCCGAAAGTGGTCTGGAGAAGCAGGAATTCGATTCTCTGGCCTTTGCATCTGCCCTTAAGTATCTGGACAACACCAACAATTGGATGGATGCAGCCCTTCTGGCAAGGGAGTTTGGACTGGACATCCCCACCATGCTCTCCAAGCTCAAGGACAAGCTGATTACCTACGAGCCCGAAGGGAGTGGAGACCTTCGCATTGCCTATATTTTTGAAATCCAGAAGGATGGGGTGGCACCAATGGAATACTGCATCCCAACCATCCGTGAAAACATATTAAGTGAAAGAAAGCGTGACCTGCTGCTGGTTTTGGAACAAGAGTTGCTTACAAAAGCGCAGGAAAGCAAGGACCTTGTAATTTATTAAGATGAAAAAGATAGCTATTGTATTAGCCTTGATGACGGTAAGTCTGCTTGCATCTGCACAGAAGTACCAAGGTGGACTGATTGACAAGAGGGCAGCCGTTGTGGGCAACGAGCTCATTATGGTCTCGGACATCGAGTCCCAGGTCAAGGCAATGGGTACCGAAGGCGTTGCAGCCGACAAAAACACCCGCTGCGGCATTCTGGAGAACATGATGACCCAGAAACTCTTCCTGATGCAGGCCCGTCTGGACTCCCTGACCGTGAATGCCGAGATGGCAAATGCCAACCTCTCCCAGTATGTGGACAGGGTTTCCTACATGATGGGCGGCCAGGAGGCTCTTGAGCAGTATTTTGGCAAGTCTCTGGATGAACTCCGCAAACTGTGGAGGGAGCAGATGGAGGAGCAGAATCTGGTGGAGCAGGAGAAGTCCGAGATTGCAAGCGCCATCCCCGAACTCACCCCGTATGATGTAAAGCAGTATCTGGATACCGTTTCGACAGATAATCTTCCCATTGTGCCCATCAAGTACCAGATGAGCCAGATTTGCGTTTACCCCGATAGGGAAGCCGCCAAGATGGCATGCAAGGAGCGTCTGCTCAGCATCCGCGAGCGTATCATCAACGGGGAAAAGTTCGCTACTTTGGCGCGTCTTTACTCCGAGGACCCCGGTAGCGCCCGCAAGGGTGGTGAACTCGGAATGGCCTCAAAGACAGTGTTCTGGGGCGCATTCTCCGATGCTGCAATGTCCCTTAAGCCCGGCAACATCTCCCAGATTGTGGAGACTCCCGACGGCTTTCACATCATCCAGGTAATCGAGAAGAAGGGCGACGAGTTTAACGCCCGTCATATTCTGCTCAAGCCTAAGTACACAGCCGAGGACCAGGAGAAGGCATTTGCCCGTCTGGATTCCATCAAGACCATGATTGACACCAATGCAATCAGCTTCGAGATGGCTGCGCGCCTCTATTCCGAGGACCCTGCAACCCGTACCAATGGCGGTCAGATGTCCGACCCTAATACGGGTAGCTCCTACTTTGAGATTGACCAGATGAAGCCCGAGGACTATGCCGCAGTGCAGGACCTTGAGGTGGGGCAGATTTCCAACCCGATTGCTTCCCGCGACAACGAGGGCCGTGATGGTGATTTGGTTTACAAGATTGTTCGTCTGGACAAGATTGTTCCCGCCCATACGGCAACTTTCGAGAACGACTACACCGAGTTGCTTGGAGATGTCAAGAACATCAAGCAGAACGAAGCCATTAACGACTTTGTTGACAAAAAGATAGCAGAAACCTACATCGTAATCGACCCCATGTATGCCGATTGCGACTTTAGCCGTGAAGGATGGGCTCAAAAAGTCAAAAAATAATCCTGTTCCTAGCCGCTATCCTGTCGGTATTGCCTTTGTCGGCCCAGTTCGAGCGACGCGACTCGCTGGTGCGTCTGATTAAGGCGACATCCCTGGAACTGATCGAGCAGAACGGCCGCAACTACCGTAAGTCGGTGGATGCGACTTTTCTGCATAATGGTACCTACCTCATTTGCGATACCGCACTCTGGGACATGCAGGCCCGAATCATCAATGCATCGGGCCATGTAAAGATGGTGCAGAACAATACGATTCTGGCCAGCGACAAGATGGACTACATCATCGACCAGGACATGGTGCAGTGCCGCGGTACCCTCGTACAATTGCAGGATAAGGATAGAAACACCCTGCGAACCCACTTCCTGGACTATAATACGCGCGATTCTTTGGCCTTCTTCAGCAAGGGCGCATCGATGCGTAGCAAGGACGGTCAGATTATTGAGAGTATTGACGGATCATATAGCGCCAGACTCCGCACCTTCAACTTCCGCAACGATGTAAACATGTATACAGACAGTATCTTCGTGCGTACATCGGAGCTGGACTACGAGTCGGTGCCCAACAAGGCCATATTCAAGCAGCATATCGACTTCTGGAAGGATGGCAACATGCTTTCGGCCAACCATGGCTGGTACAACCGCCCCGTGGAGACTTTCTTCTTCAACGACCATGTTCATGCCATGTCCGAGAACCAGGAAGTCTGGTGCGACTCGCTTTACTACTACCGCAATAACGACGATATCCTGATGCTGGGCTCTGTCCAGGTGCAGGATACCACCCGTAATGTGGCCGCCGTTGGCAATTACATGTTCTACCAGGACTCTCTGTCCCAGGTTACGCTGAGCAAGGAAGCCGCGGTTGCCATGAAGACCTCCGAGGAAAAGACCTACCGCAAGGTGGATAGCCTTGGCGTTGAGCACACCGAGAAGCGCACCCGCGTTGATACCCTTTATTTTGGTGCAGATACCCTCATCTACCATACAGTCCGCAAATGCGATATCCCGCAAGGGGAGATAGAGGCTTGTGCCACAAGGCTTGAGGAGATTAACTCCGACCCTGTGACCGCATATCGCCGCAAGGCTGCCGAGGAGGCTGAAAAGGCCCGTCAGCAGCAGGCAGAAGAGGCTGCCAAGCAGAGTGGACTGCCCCCGCAGCAGCAGGGTGGCAAGCCGCAAGGTGGCAAGCCGCAAGGCCCTCCGCCTGCCGAGAACATGCCGCCACAACAGCCTGATACTGAGGAAGATGAGGCCCCTGTGGATACCCTAAGTGCTCCCACCGATTCTTTGGCCGCGCAGGCAGATTCGCTTCTCGCAGAGCCTGCCGAACTGGATACCACCAAGATTGGCTTCCTCTATGCTCACGGCAATGTTAAGGTCTTCCGTTACGATTTGCAGGTGGCCTGCGATTCGCTGCGCTACTGCGACCTTGACTCCATCGCCCGTCTCTACAAGGACCCTATAGTCTGGAATGAGGGCAACAGGCAGTACACCGCAGATTCTCTTGCCGCTTTGGTCAAGGGCAACAGCGTTGACCGTGTCAGCCTGATGTCCAATGCCTTCATCATCACCCAGGAGACCCCCGAACTCTTCGACCAGATTCGCTCCACCGAGGTGATGGCCTACTTTGATACTACCGCATCCCTGAGGCGCTTTGATGCCCTGGGTGGTGCTACAGCCGTCTTCTTCCTAAAGGAGAAGCAGGAATATGCCACCGTGAACAAGGTAGAGTGCAAGATGCTTTCTGCCCTCTTCAAGGATGGAGATTTGGATAGAATCCACTACTTTGATGCGCCCAAGAATGATGCCTACCCTCTGCCCCAGTTGAGGCAGGTAGATAGGGAACTGAAGGGCTTTAACTGGCAGCCCGACAAGAGGCCAAAGGGCAAGGAGGACATCACCGACCTAAGTCTAAGGCCTTCGGAAAGGTCTGCATTCAACCGCAAGCCGCAGCCGAAGTTCAGCCAGACCGAGATTTACTTCCCGGGCTACATGAAGGAGGTTCGCGAGCAGTTGGCCGCTGCCAAGAACAAGACCAAGTCAAAGCCTAAGAAGCCCAAGGAGACGACCGAAGAGACTGCCGCCAAGGATAGCACTCAGGCTACTGACCCTCTGGCCGAGATACCCGATTCCGTTTACACCCAGATAGGGGAACAGCGGGATACAATGGCCTTTAGCGTGGACAGCCTGCTGGCGGGAGCATCTGATACTACCGCTGTTGCTGCGCCCAAGGAGCCTACCAAGGCCGATTTGCGTGAGCAGGAAAGGGCCCGCAAGCAGGCCGAGAAGGAAGCCAAATGGGCTCAACTGGACGCCCGCGATGCCGCCAAGGCCCAGGCTAAGGCAGAGAAGAAGGCTGCCAAGGCCCGTGCCCGTGCTGAGAGGCTTGCTGCCCGTGAAGCCAAGCGCAAGGCCAAGGAAGATGCCCGCCTGGAACGCTATGTGGAGCGTTATCGCAAGAAGTACGAAAATCAAAAACCTATAGACGATGGAAAAGATACTGAACAGGTTCCTGAGGTACACGAAAGTGGATACCCAGAGCAACGAGAACTCCGAGACTCAACCCTCAACATCCAAGCAACTGAACCTCTTGACACTCTTGTGCAAGGAGTTACAGAGCCTGGGAGTGGAAGCGAGTCTTGATGAATATGGCTATGTAATGGGGTCCATCCCCTCAAATGTAGAGGGTGACATTCCTGCAGTCGGCTTTATCTCCCATGTTGATACCGCTCCCGATGCTTCGGGCGAGAATGTTAACGCCCAGATTATCGAGAACTATGACGGGTCGGATATCGCCCTGAAGGGGGTAGAAGGCCTTTATCTTAAGCCTTCAGAGTTCCCTGAACTTCTCGAGCATAAGGGCGAGACCTTGATCACCACCGACGGTACAACCCTGCTTGGCGCTGACGATAAGGCCGGCGTTGCCGAGATTATGGATGCCGTTCAGTACATCATGACCCATCCCGAATTTAAGCACGGCCCCATTAAGATTGGCTTTACTCCCGACGAGGAAATCGGTCGTGGCGTAGTGAAGTTCGATGTTGCCAAGTTCGGCGCTAAGTACGCCTACACCATGGACGGTGGCGATGTTGGCGAACTGGAGTTCGAGAACTTCAATGCCGCATCTGCCAAAATCCACATCCAGGGCTGCAATGTGCATCCCGGCTATGCCAAGGGCAAGATGCGCAACGCCATCCTGATTGGTCAGGAGCTCAATGCGCTTCTTCCCGTTGACCAGAGGCCCGAGTATACCGATGGCTATGATGGATTCTTCCATATCACCTCGTTCAGGGGAACCGTTGAGGAAGCCGACTTCTCCTTCATCATCCGCGACCATAGCCGCGAACTCTTCGAGAAGAAGAAGGTCGTGATGCAGGAATGCGTTGACTTTATCAATAAGCGCTACGGCGAAGGTACTGCAACCGCAGTCATCAAGGACCAGTATTACAATATGCGTCAGGAGGTTGAACCCCATTACCATATCGTAGAGAAGGCCGAGAAGGCCATGGTGATGGCTGGCGTTAAGCCCCGCATCCAGCCCATCCGCGGTGGCACCGACGGTGCAAACCTCTCCTTCAAGGGCCTGCCTTGCCCCAACATCTTCGCAGGCGGCCTGAACTTCCACGGCAAGATGGAGTGGGTCACCCTGGAGAACATGGAAAAGGCCTCCAAGGTCATCCTCAACATCATCTCCCTCTTCGCCCAAGCCTAGTGGCTGCCTTTACGATTTGCCACTAACTGGCTGGTTATCAGCAACTTAATGTTCGGACGTCTCCCACAAAACCGGGAGACGTCCGAATGTTAATCGCTTGATATTCAGCGGATTAGGCCTAAATCGTAATTAGGCTTTGCGCTTGGAGCCGAGGCTTTCGAGGAGGACTACCAGGGCGATGCCGGCGATGCAGCAGATGATTGCACCTGGAATCTGAAGATTAATCGAAGGGAGAACCACTTCGGAAGTGCTTTCGGCGATGTCGATGGCACCTTCGCGAAGAGCCTGGGCTTCGGCAATCGCTGCCTTGTCAGACCAGGGCCAAACCCTTATCAGTGAGCCGATTACAAAGCCGATGAGCACCAGCATGGTCTCACGCTCCCAGCGGGCGAGCAGCCAATGCAGAAGCTTGGCGAAGGCCAGCAGGCCAATGACGCAGCCCAGCGCGAACACTATCAGCACGGGCCAATTGAGGTCGCTTACTGCCTGCATGATATAGTCGTACTTGCCCAGAATCACCAGAATGAAACTACCAGAAATACCAGGAAGAATCATGGTGCAGATGGCAATAGCGGCGCAGATGAAGATGAACCACATGTCATCGGGCGTCTGGGTAGGCGACAGGGTGCAAACCACGAGACCCAGCACGATACCTACAACCAGCACGATGTAGTCCTGAAGGCGCCAGTCGTGCACATCGCGCAGCATGTAATAGAGCGAAGCCAGAATCAGTCCAAAGAAGAAGGCCCAGGTGAGAATCGGGTAATGCGACAATGCCCAGGTCATTACTTTTGCCAGCGAGAAGATGCTGACGATAACACCTACGGCCAGAGCCACCAGGAAGTTGCCGTTGATGGCCTCCCAGAACTCCTTGAAGTTTCCCTTAAATAGTGACTTCCAAGTACTTACATCGGTAAATGCCGCAAGGGCGTCCACTATCTCGTTATAGATGTTTGTAAGCAGGGCGATAGTGCCGCCCGATACACCGGGCACCACATTGGCTGCCCCCATACCGAAGCCCTTCAGGGCCACGATTACACTTTCTCTTAAAGTCATTTCACAGTTGCTATAAGTTCACGGATTTCTTCCTTGGCGGCCTTCCAGCGGGGCACATCAATCTTGGTACCAACCACCTCTACCACCTTGGCGGCGATGATTGAACCGATTTCGCCGCAGACCTTGAGGGGCAGTCCGAGCGAATGGGCGTAGAGAAAACCTGCGGCGTAGGTATCTCCTGCACCCGTTCCGTCTACCGCCTGGGCAGGCCAAGCCTCAATGTAATGCTCCTCATCGCCACGCTTTACCCAGCTGCCATCCTTGCCCACCTTGACGATGGCGGTGTCGCACATCTTGGCGATTTCGCGAAGGCCGTCAACGGCCCCCTCAAGCTTGGTGAAGGCCTTGGCTTCGGTCTCGTTGGCAAAGACGATATCTACATATTTCTCCACCAGATTGTGCAGGAAGGCATCGTTGCTCTCCACCACATTGTAGGATGCCATGTCGATGGAAATCAGGCAGCCTGCATCCTTGGCCATCTGTACAGCCTTGGCTATAAGGTCTTGATTCTGAACAAGATAGCCCTCAATGTGGAAGTAGTCGTAGCCTTCGAAATACTCTGGCTTCAAATCTTCTGGCCTCATCTCCAGAGCGGCTCCCATGTAGTTGGCGAAGGTGCGCTCGGCATTGGACCCGGAGATGAAGACCATGCAGCGGCCGCTGCTCTTCTCGTCATAGAGCATGGTGGTCTTTACGCCGTACTGCTCCATTGTGCTCTTGAAGAGGCTGCCCAGCTCATCTTTTCCTATCTTTCCGATATAACCCGAAGGCATTCCGAAGATGGATGTGCAGGTGATGGTGTTGGCTGCAGACCCGCCAGGGACATATTTCACCCCAATTTCCTTGAGAGAGTCCCAGATGCGGTCTCCCGTTTCCATGTCTACATGCTGCATGCTTCCGAGGGGAAGATGGTATTGCTTAAGCAGGGTGTCGTCCGGCAGGATGGCCAGAATGTCTGTAAGGGCGTTGCCTATTCCAAGTATCGATTTCATCTTTATGAGGATTAGAAGACAAAAATAGCAAAAATTACGGGATTATCATTAACTTTGCTGCGCTATGCCTAAAAAGCTTTGGAATGTAATCAAATATCTGCTGTCGCTGGCTCTGGCGGCCGTGTTGGTGTACTTTGCTTGCAGAGGCATAGACTGGCGCAAGTTCTTGGAAGGCCTGAGGGAGACCCGCTGGGTGTGGATGGCGCTGTTCTTCGTGGCATCCTATCTCTCGATAGTTTTCAGGGCACAACGCTGGAAGCAGCTTTTGAAACCTCTCGATAGCGGAATAAAGTACGGCAAGGTCTGGGATGCGGGCAATGTGGGCAACCTATGCAGCATCGCAATTCCGGGCAGTGGAGAATTTGTGCGCTGCGGCATGGTCACCACCAAGTCTGCCACCTACGAGAAGGTCTTTGGCACAATGGTGATGGAGCGCGCCTGGGATGTGTTTGCGGTTGTGCTGATGTTTGTGCTCTCGCTGCTTTTCAGCTGGGGACATTTCGGTGGCTTTTTTGTAGATAATGTATGGCATCCGCTGGCATCTAGGGCCACTCTTTGGTGGGTGCTGCTGATTCTGCTGGCCGTCGCTGGAGTTGGTCTCTGGTGGATTTTCCACTTCAAGGATAGACACAAGCTGGCAGGGCGTCTTGCCAAGACAATCAGCGGCCTGGGGCAGGGATTCGCCAGTTTCGGGAAGGTTCGCAACAAGTTCCCTTTCCTGCTCTTAACGCTGGGCATCTGGTGTATGTATCTGCTAATGAGCTACTTCGTGCTTAAGGCCATACCAGAATTGTCTTCGCTGGAGCTGATGGATGCGCTGTTCATCTGCGCTCTTGGCAATATCGCATCCGTGGTGCCTGTTCCTGGCGGCATTGGGGCATACCATTATCTGCTTAAGATTACCCTGTCAGGCTTGTACGGTGTGAGCGAGGAGGTGGGCCTGCTCTTTGCTACGCTGAGCCACGAGTCGCGCGCCGTGATGGTGCTGGTGCTGGGCGCTTGGTCGTATATTATGAGGGTATTAGTGATGAAAAATCGCACTGCGGCGGAAAATCGTGCCGCCAAGCAAAAAAAATAACTATATTTGCAGTCCTTTTTGGTCCCGTAGCTCAGTTGGATAGAGCAACAGCCTTCTAAGCTGTGGGTCCCGCGTTCGAGTCGCGGCGGGATCACGGAAGCGGAGCACCTCCATTCGGAAGTGCCCCGCTTTTCGTTTATGGCCTAATCCGCTGAATATCAAGCGATTAACATTCGGACGTCTCCCGGTTTTGTGGGAGACGTCCGAACTATAAGTGTTTGGTATTCAGGTGGTTAATGGTAAATTGTAAATGGCGGCAATGAGTGTAATGAAGGACATAAACTTTTTAAATTTTGCAGCAAAAGTCCGTTTTTAAAAATTGTGAACGCCAGCCTTCT
>Ga0065711_1007252_pt1 | contig 28671 bp, 24 predicted proteins | sample Hoacrofraction12_FD_59098 | JGI IMG/M metagenome (GOLD analysis project Ga0065711, IMG submission 59098) | Hoatzin crop microbial communities from Cojedes, Venezuela - Epithelial fraction 12 v2 (version 2) | ecosystem: Host-associated > Birds > Digestive system > Esophagus > Crop | place... | reverse complement strand
GCAGCCTGTTCCAGTGCTCCGTCACCCTCAGAGGGAAGAAGTTCTTCCTCATGTTCAGACAGAACTTCCTGTGCCTCAGTTTGTGCCCATTGCCCCTTGTCCTGTCACTGGGCACCACTGAAAAGAGCTTAGAATTGAACTGTGCAGAAGACTTTTATTTTCGTGGAAACCAGCTGAAAAAAACAGAAGTATGGGGTGTTTTTTTTCTGAGTTTTGGCAAAAAAGAAAGCAAAATTTCCAGTATTTTTTGGCTAAAGAGTTCTAGGTTTGGACCAACAACTGTTTGGGTTTGGCAGTTTTGGAGTTGCAGTTTTTGTGTTCTTGAAATCTTCAGTTTTTCATTGGGAAAGTAGACGTCTTCTTTTTGTTAGGCTGAAAAATCCCCTTTTCTGGGGTGATGATTTCTTGAATTGTCCTCCTGAGAGGGGATCTGCTGGTAGGTGCTCCAGCATGGGGCAGGAGTATGGGAAACCCTAAAGGAAATGCTTGTGTGTTTGATTTTTAAAGGAAGGTTGCTAGGTTAGCAGAAATCAGAGTGGTGGCAGTTCATTATGACCAGCTTGATCTTGTGATGGGACATAGTGTCATAACTTGTGAGAAAACTTGTGCTAATGGACTATGTTGGAGAATGAGAGGTCTGTCATTAGATTTTCACATGGAATCATATCATAGAATCATAGAATGGTTTGGGTTGGAAGGGACCTTAAAGATCATCTAGTTCCAAACCCCCTGACATTGGCAGGGACACCTTCCACTAGACCAGGGTGCTCAAAGCCTTGTCCAACCTGATGTTTTGGTTTGGCGTGGATAAAAGCCAGGTGCCCACCAAAACTGCTCTATCACTCCCCATCCTCAACTGGACAGGGGAGAGGAAATATGATGAAATGCTCGAGGGTTGAGACAAGGACATGGAGTACTCACTCACCAATCACTGCCACAGACAAAACAGACTGAACTTGGTAAGAAAAGGGAGTTTAATTCATCAACAATCAAATCAGAGTAGGATAGTGAGAAATAAATCCAGATCTTAAAACATTTTCCCCCCACCCCTCCCTTCTTCCCGGGCTCAGCTTCAATCCTGTTTCTCTACCTTTTCCCCCCGAGTGGCTCAGAGGGACAGTGAATGGGGGTTATGGTCAGTTCATGGTGCGCTGTCTCTGCTGCTCCTTCCTCCTCAGGGGGAGGACTCCTCACACTCTGCCCCTGCTCCAGCGTGAAGGTTCTTCTTACAGGAGACAGTTCTCCACAAACTTCTTCAATGTGAGTCCTTCCCACAGGCTGCAGCTCTTCACAAACTGCCCCAGCGTGGGTCCATCCCATGGGGTGCAGTCCTTCAGGAACAGGTTGCTCCAGTGTGGGTCCCTCATGGTGTCACAAGTCCTGCCAGCAAACCCGCTCCAGCATGGGCTCCTCTCTCCATGGGTCCGCAGGTTCTGCCAGGAGCCTGCTCCAGCGCAGGGCTCCCCAGAGAGTCACAGCTTCCTTCAGGCATCCACCTGCTCTTGTGTGGAGTCCCTTCCATGGGCTACAGGTGGATATCTGCTCCACTGTGGACCTCCATGGGCTGCAGGGGAACAACCTGCCTCACTATGGTCTTCATCACTAGTTGCAAGGGAAGGCTCTCTGCTGTGACATGTTGGGCACCTCCTCCCCCTCCTTCTTCACTGACCTTGGTGTCTGTAGAGCTGTTTCTCTCTCATCATCTCATTTCTCTCTCCACTGCTGTCTCACCGTGCCGCTTTTTTTTCTTCCCTTTCTTAAATATGTTATCACAGAGGTGCTACCATCATTGCTGATTGGCTTGGCCTTGGCCAGCGGTGGGTCCGACTTACAGCCAGCTAGCACTGGCTTTATCAGACATGGGGGAAGCTTCTCACAGAAGCCACCCCTATAGCCCCCCCACTACCAAAACCTTGCCGCGCAAACCCACATCACCTGGCCTTGAACACTTGCAGGGATGGAGCATCCACAACTTCTCTGGGCAAAATTTGCCAGTGCCTCACCACCGTCAGAGTAAAGAATTTCTTGCTTAAATCTCATCAAAATCTACCCTCTTCCAGCTTGAAGCCATTACCCCTTGTCCTATCACTACATGCCCTTGAAAGAGTCCATCTCCAGCTTTCTTACAAGCCCCTTCAGGTACTGGAAGACTGCTAAAAGGTCTCCCTGAAGCCTTCTCTTCTCCGGGCTGAACAGGCCCAGCTCTCTCAGCCTTTCCTCACAGCAGAGGAGTTCCAGCCCCCTGATCATTTTTGTGTCCCTCCTCTGGCCCCAATCCAGCAGGTCCATGTCTTTCCTATGCTGAGGGCTCTACAGCTGGACACAGGACTCCAGGTGAGGTGTCACCAGAGTGGGGTATAGGGGCAGAATCCTCTCCCTTGACCTGCTGATCACGCTGCTTTTGATGCAGCCTGGGATACAGTTGGTCTTCTGGACTGCGAGTGTATATTGCCAGGTCATGTTGAGATTCTTGTCAATGAACACCCCCAAGTCCTTCTCCTCAGGCTATGCTTAATCCATTCTCCACCCAGCCTGTATTTGTGCTTGCGATTGCCCAACCCATGTGCAGGACCTTGCACTTGAGTTAAGAACTGATGAGGGTAATGACCTGGAGACAATAGAATGGGGAGTTATCAGAAAGAAGTCTTCTGGCTTCAGGACTACTGTTAACTCCACCCATACCTGTTCAATGGGAAAGAGAACTAAATCAGGCATTTCAACTTGATTGTTAAGCTTGCCTGTACTCACTTTTTCCATGACCCTTTCAGTTATTCAGCACAACCCATTGCAAAGAGGGTGATCTGTATTTCGCCTCTTTTATACCCTCTGCCCTATGATTCCCTGTGATTCCTCTTTGGGGCTCTGTTGTTCTGTACCCTGGACATGTGGGAAAGTAAAAGACAGGAGCAGGGCTGAAAACCATGCCTGCAACTGAGGAGCCGTTCCAGTGAAGATGAATCGCTGATCTCTTTGTGGGTGAGGTCTGCATGGATTTCCACTTTTTTCTCTTACCTTTTTCAGATCATAGTGTCTGTGAAGATGAAACTACATCCTAACGTTCAGATCCCAGTTCTGTTTTCCTGTGCTGTCCCAGATTCACCACTGTCTGTGTGGGTGCTTGTTTTCTGTCAACAAAAGAGTGTTGCCAGTGGGATTTTGTGTTGGCCTTAGTGTTTAAGAAACCAACATTCTCCTTGGTTTGCTTTAGATGCCTTCTGTTGCTTCTTTGGTACTGACCTCAGAGATGATTGTGGCATATGACTCAGACAGCAGGGTCAGTATTGTCTTGCTCAAGTGGTTTTGGTAATAAAGAAGTGGCAGATTTAGAGAAAGAAATGATAGTGATTTTTATCTGAACTACACTTTTTCTACTTTCTCCCCCTTTGCTTATTTTTAGTAGTTTCCAACTCTCTGTTTTTTTCCCTGGTGATGCCTGATCTTGCACTTACTCTAAAGTCAAGCAGCCACTTACTGACAGACAGTTGCATCCTCTGGATGTCTCTTGCCAACCAACACGAACAGGCAGCAATGCAAACCCACATGCCCTGATGGACAACTCTCCTCACCTGGATGATCACAAGTGCAAGGGGGCTATCTCAGCCCGTACACGTTGGTTCTTAGGAGGACTGGGCTACATGCAATTTCATCTTGTACCTTGTACATCACACCAGCTAAGACCTCCTGCATTGTGTTCCCAAGTGCAGCTTGTTGCTTTGTCAGCCTGTGGAAACACCAAGTCTGCAAGTGGATTTAGGACACTGGTGGTTACTTCCAAGTCCTGACTACCACCTGAGCTCCTTGATACATTTGGCAACAATAAATTTCCTGGATTTCTCTGCTGTCTGCTGAATGGCAGTCAACTGATAACGCACTTTGACTATGTCAGATGCGATTCTTCCTATTCGACTTCAAATGTCATTACAGACATATGTTTCATCTGTGGCTGGTATGGCATTGGCACTTCGGATTTGTCTGATTTTGATATGATAAAGCTAGAAGTCTGCTTTGACTAAGACGGGGTTTAGACCTGACTGCATCTTACCATGCAGATAGCCCCGTTAACTGCAGTGGAAAAATTCATAATGTAGGAAAGTGCAGGGTAGGAAAGAGGATGAGGGCAGCAGGTCAAAGTCCTTAGTGACTCATGCTGAGGGTGAAACTGAGCCTGAATCTGTGTCCAAGGCTAGCGACACAGACCTGCGCCATGCTCTTGAGGCTCACATAACTGGCTCCTGCCTTCTGTACCTGAGTCTGAAGTTCATGTGTTTTCAGCTCAGCTTCTCCATCATCATTTCATGCTGATGCAGCTGTTGTCTTGACTCCTCATCTACCATCTTAGGTCAATTGACAGAGTCCATCTAGGGGTATATTTTAAAGGGACTGTGGTACAATTCTGCGAGTGACCATTAGTAGCTTGTCTGCCAGTCCTTACCAGCCATCTTCTGCCACTTAGCCCTGTTTCATGACCTGAAGCACAGAGAATGCATCCACTGTGCTCAGTGGAGTACACGGTAGAGAGGTCTCAGACTACGAAACTAGGGAGGTCTGGAGAATGAGGCAGGCTGTAAGGAGCCTTCTTTTTCTTCCCACCCAGGTCTTTTGTTCTGCTTGGTTGCAGCTCCAGCATTCATGCCTGGAAAAGTGTGAGCTGAATTCAACGAAAATGTCTTCCTAGACACCCTTTGCAGTTCAACTCTTGTGTCTACCAACCATGTGTAGTTAACGAGGGGACAGAGAAATTATTTAGGATTTTTTTTTTAGAAAAAAACAGTTGAACTATAATAAAAGAGAAGACAATGCAGGCTGAATATCACAGGAAGAAAAAATCTTGGCTGTGAGAAAGCTCTAATCTTCCAAGGGATGTGGTGGAAACCTTATCACTTAGGACATTAAAATAAGCAACACACAGCACTAAAAAAAAACGCTGTTGTGAAATACCCTTAATTGGCAAGTAGGTGGACTGATATGGCTTCGTGTATCTTTTATATTTATCAGTCCTTCTCAGAGCTATCCTCTGCATCCTAAAGAAATATCCTTTGGCTGCGAGCACTTCGTCTCACAAGTAATTAAGTAGAAATGAGTATATCACTAAGTACATTTCAATGTGTGTCCTCAACTGGTTGGAACTCAACCCGGGGATTCAGGATCTGCTTGTAATTAACATTCCATAGTAAGACTCCACACCCTCTATTTGTCTCTTCCTAATTATGTGTTGGAAACGCACTTTTCTCCTACCATTAGAGATTTCAGCAGAGGAGTTTTAGCTGGGCTGTAAATTGCCTTCTACCTCAATTTAAATATTCCCATTATTTTGGTTTGTAGACATTACACAAGTAAACCTTTTCTCAAGGCGTCAATAGAGAAACAAGACACTAACTCAAAAAAAACCTATCTGCTGAACTGCCTCCTGGGTTGACACTATCACAGATTTAGGCTGCAATCTGTTAGTTCTTGTGGGTTTCAATATTGGCAATTAAAGGTGTCACTCCTAATTAACACAAGAGCCTGTGGATGTGAGGGGCAATTGTGAATGGGGCTGCTCAGGGATCTTCTTTCTGTGGAACGGTTTTTCCTGCCAGTTCATTAGAGCAACATTTTCATGGCAATATATCCACTGGGGGTGCTTTTCATCGGGAAGGTTTGACCGCATTAGGAGATGGGGAAACAGAATGCTTCAGCTTAGGCTGAATGGGGGCTTTAACTGGGGTCTGTCAGCAAGGGACTGAATGGCTGCAGCTCCAGGTGTGATAACAAAGTCATGCCTGTTGTGGACTAGCCTTTAACAAGTTCATCAGTGACTTGTATCATGCTGCTTGCCTGTGCTCTCTGTCTTTCCTTCAGCCTATCCAAAGGGTTCTGTTCCCTGAGCCTGCTGAGTCCAAGAAATGTGCTAATGGGACATGTGCCTGGGCCACAGCTGGCACATCTGGGTAGGGACTGGCAGCAACAGCATTCAGCCTCAGCTTAGAGAAAAACCTGAACAAGCACCCCTGGATCTTCAGGGAGACACATCAGCTCATGTGTGGCTCCTCGGAGGGTGCCCAGGGATACGGGAGGAAGCAGCGGAGTCAGTCCACTCTTCAGCAGGAAATGGATGAGGCCTCCCCGTGGAGCTCCTCCGGCTGGGTACCGCTACCGCACTGCTCCCAGGGCTGTGCTGGGATAATACATGTCTGAGGGCAACCAAAACAGTTTGTTCCCAGACTCCACACAGCTTTTAGTGCCCTTGACTGTAATGGTAATTAAAAGCAAACAAATCTGGATGTGTCCTGTGAGGCTGCCAGATCACCACAGAGGCACCTCAGCTTTCTTTTAAGTTTTATGTGGTAATGGGAGGCCCAGTGGTGAACTCTTTGCTGCTACTGGTGAATGGGGACATATGAGATGTCACTCTGGAGCCAGTGGATGAAATTGTGGCTCTGCTGAAGCCAGTGGCATAACTCCCGTTGACTTCAACAGAGCCAGAGCATTCTGTGCAGTTATTTTCCATATATAATTCACTCAGGGGGATGTCCACCCCCCCAGTTCTTCTCTTTTCCCCTAATGATTAATAAGTTAACAATAAAAAAAAGAATTTCTTCTGGAATGGTTCATATTTGGGAAATCCAGTTCTGACCTACTAAGCCTGCTCTGACTGTTTTAGCCGTGAGGCAAATTTGCAAACTGGCCTAGGGAAGCTGGTACTTGTTATTGTTGCTTCAAAGACAGCCTATGTGGGAGAGGGAATGAGATGTGTTGGGATTAAAATACCCTAGCCGTAAAAAGCAGTAATAATTACCGTCTACATGTGGGCAAGTCAAAAGAGGTTATTACAAAAAGAAATTTAAACTCCTTCTATTTGCAGAGAAAACTGCCTGAAATCCAGCACTATTCATCTGTGCGGAATGGATTGTTTTTAAACGCAGTTTTCTTCAATCACCACTTTTATAAGGTTAATTCTAAAGGGATTGACACAAAGTTGGCATCAGATAGTGAGGGTATAATGGGAATTAGAGAAGGCAGGTCTGCTCCCAGGAGCCCTGGGAGGTGGTGTGCCAGCGGAGCTGCCTCCTGTGAGGGTGCACAACACAACCTCCAGAGTCAGGCCAGGTGCTACTGATCTGGTGGAGGTCCTGGGTCTTGACAGTGTCAGTGTGCTCACTGAGCAGCTGATCTTTCAATAGAGTCTTTTACTGTCCTCTGCTGAAACTGAGTCAGGCAATTAACAGATTTGAAGAGGACTATCGGGTCATCTGATGTGACTTCATATAGATACTGTGCACTTCTACGTATCTCCACCTGCATTCCAGTAACTGGTGATGGACTAGTTCTCGTTTTCCTGAAATGTGTCTGTCCTTGTGAGAATACTGCTGTTAAGTACATCACATAAGTTCATGCTAATTATTTTGCACTTAGTCTCTTCTCATTGACTTTAATGAAAATCCTCTTCAGAATTATTCATAGAAATGGGAGGAGAATCGGATCCCAGTCCTCCCTGATGTCTGTGAGGATACCTTCTAATGGAGAGCACTTGTCTTGGTTCTCTCCGGTCTTCTGAATGGATTTTAGCAGAGACACCTAACAGAGATCTGTATTTTTTGTGGAGTTTGGGCTGGTCTTCTGTTTTATAAAGCCACCAGGTCACTTCATGAAGACTGTCCTGTGAGGTTGAAAATATTAACCGAATATTTTCAGAGTATGAAGAGAAGTGTAATAATTAATAGGACAGTTTCCTAACCTACAGTTTGTTGTGTGAGAAAAATCCTTATGCCTGAAAAATCTTGGCCGATGATGCCACATGCCATTCCTCCAGCCTCCAGCTTTGTGTTAGAAGTTGAAAGAGTGTTGTGTGTGTGTGTGTGTGTGTGTAATACCACTGCTTCATTATAACTTCTACTCACAAAACACCATGCCACAATTCTGTCAGCTCCAAGATTAAGGTACCTAATAGCGTCATCTGGGTTGTGTTTTATAGCAAGATTCAATCAGTTCTTTATTGCATACATTGTTGGCTATCATTTGATTGGGCAATGCCTGAATGTACATTTGGTTTGGAAAACCTGTTGCACAATGCTGTATTCCCTGTTGCTTCATGGAAACTTGGACTTCCTCTTAGCTTCAGTTTCTGTGAGTTACATGCTGCTGGAGAGCTGTCTTTGAATCAGAAATCAGTCATGACGACAGCATTTGTTTTATTTGTGTTGGCTTTTTTATACCTATTCCAGGTCCACAAACTCAATCCAGCGACACATGGCTTTCATTTGTATGGTTATCAAAGCCTATTTCTTCATTTTCTTCCTGGCTGTACACAGGCCAGAAGCAAGAACATTTTCCTTCCTTCAGGTCCCTGTGTAAAAGTTTGGCAAATATCTGCCTTGTATTTTACTGTTAGATATTTCTTTTTCTTGCCATCTGTTGAAAAGGTTTAGCTTATATAACAACTGTTTTCACCATTTATATCACCGCAAAGTAAAAATTGCCTATAGACACAGAGCTTTTCTTGCACTCGCTATCTATTTCACACCCACCTGTTTATGAAGTGCTTCGAGTATGTATATCCTCAGCAACTCACAGATCCAAAAATATCCAGCTGCTTTACAGATCTAATGAGAGCTCTACTTGTAGACATGAAGAAATACTGCCCATGAATTTTGCTAAATTTTTATGAGTTCTGCTCATTCACACTGGAGTGATCCAAGAGGTTTCTGAGAGTGGCTGCCTTCCCTGCCTTCTCCCTGCCTTCTGTGCTGCTGTCCATGGAGACAAATAGCATCTCTTGGGTAGAATTTATCACATCCTCACGCAGAAGTCCAAAGCAGCCCAGATGACTTGCATGTTAAAATTCACCTGTTTCTCTGTCAGTGATTATGCCAGTATGCCAGGCCACTGGCTCATACACAGGTGTCTTTGTGCTGACATGTTAAGCAGAATGAGACAAATCCTACCCAAGCATCCTAGATGAGTAGGCGGCTCTGTAACCTCATGCAAGTGCCTGTTTGCTCTTTACTTTACTGATAGCAAACTCATGGGTGCCCCCGGTCCTGTGGTACTACAGAACCTCTGGAGTCCGCAGTCTAACTCACAGCAACTGATGAACAACAAGTGTTGAACAGGGAGGCCAGGAGCATGCAAAGAAGGTAGTTTCACTTGATAACAGAGGCAGCCCATGCCTTGCTGACTCCAAACCTTCTGATGGAGATTTGGCTGAAAGCAAACTAGACAGCTGTCCTTCTAAGCTTCTGCTGATCATATTTTGTCTCCAAGGTGGCTCTGTTCTGCACTGGGCCCTGCTCTGAACGACCTTGTACTTCCATCTCGTTCCTCTGCCAAGGACCAGGTGGCCCATTGTGGCACTCTGATTGGCTTTTAAAGTAATGCAGTCACTGGTTTAGCTCTGGGTGTAAGTTGCAGGTACCAGTTCTTCCATACATTCATGGCCTGCCGTTTTTTTTCCTTTTGCCATCGGACTGTACTCTGCAAAGACTTTTCTCTGGTTGTCACTTGCAATGTCTCTTGTTCAAGTAAGTGATTCCTTACAATACAGAAAAACTGCCAGAAGTTCCCCAAGGCAACCGATATGTTTGTGTCATCATCTGAAAATTGCTTAAATGGCCCAAATATCAACACTTGATACCAGCTGGTCACTTCGAAATCAGCGCGGTCTTTAAATCAACAAGAATTTACTGTCTCTTGTGTTTTCCCCATGCCACGAACTGAGGAGCAGCTGCTTGTTTTTCCTGTTTTCTTCCCCAGCTTTCATTTGCTCCCTTGCTGTGCAGTTATCAAGGCACTTGTACTACACCTGTATTAACTTTTTAATTGTCACAATGTGGCAGCTCTCCTGGATATTGGTGGCTGAGCTGCAGTAGTTGACAGGTTGGAGAGTACTTTCTGCTGTATGCAGGAGGAATTTTACATGTAAGACATAAGTGGGGTATTTGTAGGTGTCTGCCACTGTGGTGTTAGTGTGTTCTTGAAATAAAGAGAAATCTTCTGGGGATGGGTGATGTATACAAGATCCTGTAATGGGATAAGGGCGATGGACCAGATGGTCTTTCTCTAACTCCTTATCCACTCTGTGGTTCAGTACAGTGTTGATGAATGTATTATACGTGATCTGGACTTACTGATGGTCAACTGAATGTTAACCCTAGAGCAAAGGTGGAAAAAAGCAGCCACTGCTTTAATATTGAGTACTGCTAACTCGAATCTTTTGACTGATGAAAACAAAAGCATATGCTGCAGCTCCTGCTCTGCACATTCTGCAGAGTCAGGGTATCCCTGGCTTAGATTGCTGAAGGCCAGGATGTTTTAGTTAAAAATAAACCCAGAGCAATCATGACAGACTTGTAAATTAATGTGGTGCGCTCTCTGAGCACCAGCTCCCATCAGGGTTACTCTGGTGATCTGTCAGTGTCGTCCATCACCAGGGCCCTATCGATCTAATGATGCATTCCGTGTTAAAGTGGCTCCAGTTGCTGGGAAGAGATTCTGCACACTCAAATTGTAAAAGGTATTATTGTTGTTAACCTCAAGTAGTCTCCTTTTACCTATGTTGCCCTGGATAATAAGGCAAATAGCTTCCACAGACAGAAATTCTATTTCATTCTTTGGCTGCATTCAAAGCAAAATGTTTTCCTTCACTGCAACCTTTCAAACTCCGTCGAGAACTTCTGATGTTTAAATGATGAGCTGTTTTATAAAGCTGGCATTGCCTTCCAGATTAACCTTTATTAAAAGGCTTTTAGGCTGGACTGAAATAATGCAATCTGCCCTTGAGTTGGGGGTAACTGTGTGATTGTCTTGGCCAGCATCACCATGGGAAATGAACTGTGACTCAGAGTCTCAATTTGGTGGCTGGTTCCCCTTTGGTCCAAGGGGAATTCCTATCTGTGAACTTGTTCCCAGCCACAGGTTACTTCCCTCTTTGCACTGGGTCAGCACTGTTTCCTTGCAGAGTTCGTCGTGTTTTCTCCCCACTCCCCTTTTGCCAGCTGTACCTCTCCCAGGCTCTTTGCTCCTCTGCCCCAGTGCATTAGGCTTTATATCGGCGTAAGCTGTTTCCACTTCTTTAGACAAAAACATCTCCTCTGTACATGCAGAAGCAGGAAGTCAGACAGCTGAACAGCCTTCCCACAAATTTCAAGAATTACTCACATTCATTGTTGTCCTCCCTGGGCTGAGCTGCCTGGGGCGGCCTCGGGCTCTGAGGAGTACACCCATCAGCTCGAGGAAGAGCAGAGACTTGTTTGTGCCAGGCAGACGCTAACCACTAGCTGTTTGCATGGGTTTTGCCCTGCCTTCGATGCTCTGCGACACAGACCCGGGGCCTGAGCTGCTTCCCAGTGCACCTTCCACATTTAGGTAGGCTCTGTGTGATGAAGAGCTAGCCTGAGGGCAGGCGTAGTCATGTTTAAACGTATTGCCCTCCTGTTTTCTACCTGCATTGCTTCCACTGGGTTAGCCACAGCTTGTCTGTCTTCGTAGTTTAGCTGCGTAATGTCCCCCTTTGTGTTGGGAAAGACCTACTCTGACTTGCTGCAGAGGACATGAAGCCCTTCTCAAAATGATTACTCAGGTTGCAATTCTTCCTGCATTGCCTGGGTTTGATCCCTGAAAGCTGACAGCATGGTAAAGCACGGCTCCACATATGGAGTGGACATGCTTTAGCTCCTCAGCTCCCATAAGCTGTTAACAACAAGATCCGTGTGTGGGTCTGGTCCTCAGAGCAGGCTCGGACCAGAACCTGTGGTTTTTGTGGTACCCGCTTGACAGCGTGGGCTTAACTGTAAACATCTGCTAGTTCTGATCAGTTCAAATCATGCCTGCCCTCTTACCTCTGAATCCTCTGGGCCAGCAACCCCTATCACCCTCTTCTGAATGCATCCATAATTCTTCAGCAAATATAAATGGCTAAAACAGTTATTGCAGATCTTCCAGGAGCCCGCACAGGCTCCCTACAAGTCAGGATAGGTCCAGACTTGAAGAAATGTGAGGTGGATGTAGCCTGAGTTTCCACTGTGGTCTGCGCCACAGACCTTGGTAAAATGCAAGCTGATCATGGTTCTGCATGTTCGCTGTAGGAAAGTCATCTTTTGAGAGAAGGTTAACTTCAGACCTGCCATGGGTAAGGTAGCAAACGTGCTGATTAACATGTGCTGTAGTTCAACAGTAGTTTGTCTTATACATCGCAGAATTAAGGCAAGAAACTCATCAGGTCTGTTTTTCAGGCTGCTTTCCCTGGTCAGTGCTGTGTTTCAAATTTCTGATAAACACAGTGATGGTGGAAGTGCATGGTGGCTCAAGCTGTATCTAAAGCTGTCTCTTGAGCCAAGGAGAATCTCCATCCCTTGTTAGATATGTAGGAAAACATTGCCACCAAGAGTGAGGTACTTAATATCTTCTTTGCCTCAGTCTTTAACAGTCAGACCGGCTATTCCCAGGGTGCTCAGCCCCCAGTGCTGGAAGACAGGAATGGAGAGCAGAATAAAACTCCCATAATCCAGTTAATGACCTGCTATACCACCTGGACACTCACAAGTCTATGGGGCCAGATGGGATCCATTCAAAACTACTGAGGGAGCTGGCGGAGGAGCTTGCCAAGCCACTCTCCATCATCTATCAGCAGTCCTGGCTAACAGGTGAAGTCCCAGATGACTGGAGGATCGCCAGTGTAACACCCATCTACAAGAAGGGCCGGAAGGAGTATCCCAGGAACCACAGGCCTGCCAGCCTGACCTCAGTGCCAGGCAAGATGATGGAGTGATTCATCCTCAGTATGCTCACTGGACATATGAAGGACAACCAGGGTATCAGGCCCAGCCAACATGGGTTCATGAAAGGCAGGTCCTGCTTGACCAACCTGATCTCCTTCCATGACCATGTCATCCGCCTGGTGGATGAGGGGAAGGCTATGGATGATATCTACCTGGACTTTAGTAAGGCCTTTGTTCCCCACAGCATCCTCCTGGAGAAACTAGCTGCACATGGTTTGGATGGGTGTACTCTTTGCTGGATAAAGAACTGGCTGAATGGCTGGGCGCAGAGAGTGGTGGTGAATGGAGTTAAACCCAGCCGGTGGCCAGTCATGAGTGGTGTTCTCCAAGGCTCAGTTTTGGGTCTGGTCTTGTTTGATATCTTTATGAATGATCTGGATGAGGGGATTGAGTGCTCCCTCAGTAAGTTTGCAGATGACACCAAGCTAGGTAGGAGTGTTGATCTGCTGGAGGGTAGGAATGATCTGCAGAGGGATCTGGACAGGCAGGATTGATGGGTTGAGGCCAATCGTATGAGGTTCAAGAAGGCCAAGTGCTGGGTCCTGCACTTGGGTCACAACAACCCCATGCAACTCTGCAGGCTTGGGGACGAGTGGCTGGAAAGTTGCCAGGCGGAAAAGGATCTTGGGATGCTGGTCAACAGCCAGCTGAACATGAGCCAGCAGTGTGCCCAGGTGGCCAAGAAGGCCAACGGCATCCTGGCTTGTACCAGCAATATTGTGGCCAGCAGGAGTAGGGAGATGATCGTGCCCCTGTACTCGGAACAGGTGAGGCCGCACCTGGAGTACTGTGTTCAGTATTGGACCCCTCCAAGGAGGACATGGAGGTGCTGGAGCGTGTCCAGAGAAGAGCAACAAGCCTGGTGAAGGGACTAGAGAGCAAGTCTTCTGAGGAACGGCTGAGGGAGCTGGGGCTGTTCAGTTTGGAGAAGAGGAGGCTGAGGGGAGACCTTATCGCTCTCTACAGCTTCCTGAAAGGAGGTTGTAGTGAGGCAGGTGTTGGTCTTCTACCAAGTAACTAGTGATAGGATGAGAGGAAATGGCCTCCAGTTGCACCAGGGGAGGTTCAGATTTGATACTAGGAAAAATTTCTTTACTGCAAGAGTGGTCAGGCATTGGAACAGGCTGCCCAGGGAAGTGGTGGAGTCATCATCCCTGGAGGTCTTCAAAAACATGTAGATGTGGCACTTCAGGACATGGTTCAGCAGGCACAGTGGTGTTGGGTTGACGGTTGGACTTGATGATCTTAGAGGTCTTTTCCAACCTTAATGATTCTATGATTCTATGATACTAATGCTGTCCCTCTGCTACCTTTTGCTTCAGAAACTGTTATAACACATTGTTTGGGGTGCAAGGCATCTTTGTTCTCTGTTTGCCCAGTGAAAGGACCTTGCCTGGGGCCAGAACATTGGCACTGACCCATGTTGTTAGAGTCATATAAGTAATAATAATTCAAAGTTTTTGAACCCACGGGAGTGAACCCACATGTGGTATTCGCTACACAACTGTTTTGATTCGAGAGATTCAGTTAAATTCTGACTCAGTGGTTAGGATATGTAGGTTGGGATTATGGTGATAAATGGTTCAGCATTACATCAGTTAGTCATAAACAGCAACAAAAAAGGACCGTCACTATTTTTAACACTTCCCTGATATTTAATTGGAAGGAACTGGGTTGCCAGAATGCATGTTGAGATAGCCCATTCATAAACTCTGGCAGGTGTGGGGGGCAGATTTCTACTTTCATGCCATTGGTTTTGCCGTAAGTAATGTTACAAGTGACTCCTTCATTCTTGCCTATCAGTCGTGTTTTATATAATTAAGGCTGATTACTAGGTATGAATAAATCTGATTCTGGTGGGAGTAAATTGTACTTAGCATACTTATTCTCTCCATGACTGACCTTTTCTGTGAAAGGCTTTACAAATCCACACTTCTGAGATGTGCGGAAAAGTGCACTTGCCCCTGTGCCGAATGGTTTGCAGTGCAGTCCAACACTACTTAAACACGTACAGCCTTCGCGACTCCGAATGACAGTCACTAGAGTGTAAAAAGCTCGTGTTGACTTCAGGCCTTAGAGGAGAAGAAAGATAAACAAGACCTACTGTTCTGGTGTAAAGGCTACCCATTACCTTGCTGCTTGGCATACAAAAAGGCCTCTTAGATGCTAGCCTAGGAGCAACGCTGGTCTGCTGAAGACATTCTGATTGTTCATATGTCTGCTTTCCATTCCCAACTATCAAATAACATGAAAAGGCAGCTGTCAACAGTACAAATATTTTCCTTGTTTAGTGTTACATGGGGTCTGGGACTGTTGGCGTCACTGGGATTGTTATCCCTTCACCGGGGAGACTGTGGATGGAAGAAGCTGGGGTAGGGGAAGAGAAGAGAACTCTCCATGAGATCCTGCCTTTTTAAAAAGACATTTTGACACCTGATGGATGTGAAAAAAATGTAGAGATGTGAGCTATTTGTCACCAGTCCATGGCTGCCTGAGTCTGCAGGCAGTCTGAGACAGTAACATTTGCCTCTCAATGAGATGAAGCTGCTGGCTATGGTTATTCTGGTCAGTCGCCCAGATCCACTCTAACTTGAGGGCAAGTGGTACTGCACAGCTTACACATGACTGTCTATATGGCTAAACTTCTTTGCTGCCAGAAAATGAGTGGTTTCATATATGTTCCCTATTAGGAAGGATCCCTGGCCTGTGCCCGAATCACACCCAGGCACTGCCTGGGAGAGAGCTAGCTGGCAAGCAAACTGCACCAGGGATCATGGAAACCATTAAACTGTTTTGATGATTTCATGCTCATGTTTGAGCTATGCCCTGGCCTGTGTTAGGGTCCCAACACAGGTATAGACTTTGAGATCCAGGATGACCTCTTTCTCAATGCCACCTTGCAGAATATTGCAAGCGGTTTGAAGGGAGAGGGTGTTGAGTCTGTTACACCAGCTAATCGGACCTCATCTTACTGGGGCAAGTTTTGGAGGGGATGCTTTTCTGGGAAGAAGGTGCTCTGTGATGCCTGACCTATTCCTGCCTGGTCACCAAGGTGCGAAACCTTCGCTGTATCCCATTGATGATGAGGTGTGTGTGTGAAGGAGGAGAGGGAAGGGCCATACCGCTAAGGCTTTAAGCTAACTTCTCGGCTTCTCTACACATACGTATTTTTACAGACTTTGGTCACAGAATATCCCGAAGTGTCTAGAAATGAAAAGTCTGGTAGTAAGACAGAAATTTCTGGAGCTTTACAACTTAGTGTTTGGCATTTTTTCTTTACTAGACACCTCTATTTCCTAGTGCTTTCTTGAACATGGTAAACAACCCTCAGGTGGAAGTGACAGCTGTACCCAGGAAAGATTGAGAAATTCTGGCGGGGCAAACAAACTCTCAGTCCTCTCACCCACTCAGTTCACACTGTCTTTGAGGTGGCCTTTTCCCCTCCACCCATCCACTCCCACGTGGGATCTCCACCGACTCAAGGATGAAACCCACGCTGACTTTTGCTCTCTCGTGATTTAAACTGAGCTGCTGTGGGGTCCAACACTACATTTGCTTAGCCATTGGAGATGGAAATGTGACATACCCAATCCATCCAACAGCCTGGTTGACACGTATGCATGCCAGGAGGTAGAGGCTGTGTTAGGGCTAGTGGGTGAAATCTCGACTGGTCTCAAATCTAGCATTGCCTGTCCTGGGAGGGGGTCTCCTTGCAGCCCCCTGCCCTGTGGCCATAGCTGCTGTTGTACTTGCAGCTCCACCAGCCTCAGAGCTGGCTCAAGGACTGCTGGGCTACGCCCTCAGGTTGAGCGTGCTTGTGAAAGTCCTGAGCAGGCAGATTGATGCTCCTCCAGCCTGTTTCATTTACCACAATGAAGATCAGTCCGTAAGAAGGGAAGGAAACCTCTTGCCTATTCAGGAGTTTCACAAGCATGGTGCACTCATGTTTCTGGTGGTGGGAAAGCCCCAGAACGTGGGTTGGGCTGAAGGGACAGTGCAGGTGGTTTTACAGAAGTCCTGCCTAAGTCCTGGGTAAACTTCTGTTGCATGAAAATCTAATTTCGCTTGAAGGCTTATACATGCAGCATTCAGACATGTAGTGACTATAAGGAGTGACGCAGGTCTTTGTCCCTAAATGCATCAGCCCACCTGTTATCTGGAAAAAGGTCTGAACCTGGGGGAGATCCTGGGTACCATTTCCTGAGAAACATGCCAAAACCAGGCAGGAAACGGGGGTGGTCAGAGCAGGATGCAGTCGCAGTGACAGTGGCAGCGCTATGCAGACCCTTCACCTTCCTCCTCTGTCCGCCCACTGCAGTAAGTCTGCCTCTGACACACAGCATACACCAACCTCAATAACTCCAGCGCGAGCTGGAGGACTCTGCAGGAGAGGCAGGAGCTGGAGAAACTAAAGATTCCAGCTGAACACCTAGAAGCTGCATTGCATTGGGCTGCATAGCAACATGACATGTGACACAGAATCTGTTACTTACGTATCCACAGGACACTGGCATATGCAGTACCACGCACAGCAGCTATTCCCACTGATGTGATCATAACTGGCCATCCCTAGTGCAACCCACTGTGGGCTGGATTTGGGAACTGAGGTATTCCTATGGACTAATGTGGGGGATGTAAAAAAGTATCTGAGGCTGCTGTTCAGAAAGAATATGTTTGATCCAGGAATGTTCTTTTCCCTCACCTCCCTCTTTGAACAGGCTGGGGAGAAGGGCGACTCTGAGCAGGAGCTGTGCAGAGATATTAGGTGTTAAGAAATTCCTGCCAAAGCCGCCTCTCACCCTCCTTTGGCTACGATGGAAACCTGTGGAGACTAGCCTTCTCAGGCTAATGTTAGCCTTTGTGATTACTGCCTTAGGCTTCCTCTGTAGTCATTGAAGAAAGAAAACAACCCACCCGTGAGTTACTCCTGCTTGACCTGCGGAGACTTAATATCTTTTGGTTGAGTACAGAGAGGAATGTTTCGTAAAGGCAACTAAGAAGGATCCTCTAGGTTGGTGGTGTGAATCCTCCATCAGATCTGTTGCGGTCCCTGTGGATCTATTTGGTTCTGTAGATCATCATCCAGTCCAATTAAAGTGACTAACAGGGCTTTATGTCTAAGTGGACCTGGTGGTTTCAGGCGAGTAGAGCAGTGCAGGTACCACCATGAGGAAGAGTGGTCAGAGGAAGAAGACTTTGCCTGGACATGTTTTAATTTCAGCTTTCAGTGCAGAAACAACTTCTGGGTCATATCTTCTGGAAGAAAAATCAGAGATGTTTAAGTTTCTCTAATCTGTCATCTGACAAGCACAGCTTAGTTGCTTCATCAATTAGGTCAATCACTTTCATCAACCAGGTCAATCATTTTTTGTCCACTGAGGAATGATTTCAGGCTCCAAAGGCTGGAGCAGATTGTGCTGGCTGTGTGTGTAGGGCAAAGTTACTCTTGCCCTTGGGGATAGTCCTGGTAGACACGCAAAGAGCTCCCAGGAGGAACTGGGACACTGAGCGGCTCTGTCCTGATTCAGCTCACATGCCAGGTCTGAAGGACATGGTGGCTGGTGTTACATCAGTGTGCTTTTCCCTCAGTTTTGGGAGGCTGGTGTGGTTGCAAGCTGTGGGGACAGCAGTATTCCTGTGCTCTGGAGATCAGCAGGGACTGGTGAAGGGCGAGGAAGATTTCCTGGGATAACCATTCACTCCTTGCAAGTTTTAAATCTGAGTTCACAACATAGTCTGCTTCAAAAATCTTGTGTTTATTTTATGGGAGAGCTCATCCACAGCAGCCCACCTGCTCAATAATGTATTGCTGCAGAGGGCAGCTCATAGACAGTAGAGGAAACCTCTCTTGGGCATGTCTTTCCTACCTCATTTCCTTCCCAAAACTTTTCCCTAGTTTTAATCCCTGTCATCTGAATTCCTTAAGAATTTCTAGAAAACCTCGCCTTCTGGTGCCTCCCTGGACTCCAAGGGTTAATATCCTTGGAGCATCACATTGGGAAGCAGTGCAAGTCTGTTCACACAGTGCCCCTTTATTATTGCTTCTATCTCTCCTATCAGATGTCTCACTCTTAACAGAATTGTTATTAAGATAATTAGTTAATGTGGGTTATTTTATTATTGTAGTCTTATTTGGTTTGATTGCATGCTCAGCTGACACATGTCATAAAAGCAACAAAAGCGTTAAGAAGTTGCGTAACTGGCAAAACTGAACTGTCAATGTGGTGGAGTTCAGAGAATTGCAGAGGGAAGAATGGTACAGACTCCACAGAGACACAGGTCCTTCCATGAACCTTAGATTTCTTCTGCTAGGATTTATTAGTCCGGAAAATGATTGGCATTTCCTCTTCTGTGTTTTAATTTTCTCTGCTTGAGCTGTGTTTTCTGATCTTTGCTTTAGCCTGCAGAGGAAGGCAGCTCAGTGTTGTTTATCTTTGCCAGAGATTCCTTCGTTTTGGGAACCACATCGGAAATAACTTTGGATAAAGGCAGACAAGAGGCTTTAAAAAGTATCTATCAAGTAATCAAGTGGGTCTGTGTGTCATATTTCCTGACCATCTATTGCTTTGGTATCTGCCATTGGCACACGTCCAAGTGCTGTCAGCATAGTACAATCCTATTTTTATTTACATCCAGTGTTCCTCTATTCAAATACTTTATCCAGCTTCGTCAGTGCAGAATCCTGGCATTTTTCATCTTCTTAACCTCATGAGTTTTCCTTGTGGACCCTCCTGACACAAAAAATGGGGAAAAATGTTACTTCCTTCAGCCCTGGTCTGAGAAGCTGCATTTCAGCCCATCCCAACGTGCTCTGTTCTGATACCTGACCAGTGCAACCACGTCTTTCTTTGTGTTGGTCTTCTCCAGGATGGGATTGAAGCTGCAAGTGGAACACTCCCCAGGCTGCTAAACTCTGACCAATTTGCAGCCATGTCGACCTGAAAATATTTTCTCCAGAGTCTGAGAGTTTTGGCATCACAAGTTTCCTGGATGTGCTTACATCATCCCTGTGCGGAGGAGGACTTGGCCGTATGGCTTAGAATGCGCTCTGTGTAATTGAACAAGTTCCCTCAAAAATACCCCAGCAATTTTACCAGTTCTTGTCCAGGGTTATGAGGCACGTGATGTAGCCCTGTGGGCAGAAGAGGAAAAAGCCCTCCCATGAGGCATTTCCTGAGCTCATTTGATAACTTCGGGGTTTGAGATGGTGGGGAAAGAAAAATCTCTAGCAAGAAACCAGCTGGTAAAGCATAAAGCAGAGGCATGCACAGACATTTAAAAAATGATGCATCCTGATTTTTCAGAATGTAGCCAGAGGAAATCAATCCCGAATGCTGTAAACAAACTCCAGTGGGTTGCGAGCAGTCTATATCCAGAGTAACTCAGTTCCAAACATGGGCACTGCTGCAGTGAGGATATGGCCTTTGAAATCTCCTGTTGCAGTTGCTGCTCTGAAAGAGGGATTTTAAAGGCAAGTCCTGCTGCGTGTAAAGAACGCCTGAAAGTCCCTTCACACAACACCGCCCTTTCAAGGTGTGCTGCTAAGGGGCAAAGCACCAAAGAGGAAGACTCCTGACAGCTTTCCAAGGCTCTGAACTTTGGGCATAATGTTTTTGGGTCATTGCTTAAAAGCCAAGAGTAGCGAGCAGGGCAGACAAAGGCGTATTAGCTGGAGCTCTTCTCAGTCCCCCAGGAGGGACAATGGATACAGTTCACAAGCAGAGGCGCACAGCTGCGGTTTGCTGCTTGGGAGGCTGCACATAGAGATCAGAATTCAGAACGGCTAAGCACGTCGCCTGATTGTTACCGACAGATCAAAAAACCCCCTCTGCCAGCTTTACACATTTGCGGCCTCTTGTCTTTGTGAGTCGGGAGGCAGTTCCCGTCGTGAGACACACACGCTCTGTAGTACAGGATGACTTTTGGCAAAGTCCGGATGATCACGAGCCAGACGGGGCGGGGACAGCATTCCAGTTTTATAACACAATTCCATAATAGGAGACAGCATTCTTTTCATATTAATGTTCATACAATAGGAATTTTTAACTCCAGCTTTTGGGTTATGTGGGAAAAAAGTCTCTTGTAAATGCCATAACAATGTTATCCTATAATTCAATGGACAGAGCTGTTGGTGGATCAACCACTTGGAGTGCAGCGGGTGTTTTGCAGGATGATTGCATTTCAAGAAACAGCAAACTGGAAAGCACTGATGGAGTTATGTTCTTGCTGATGCCACCATGACCTCCTCCTTGGATGGGTTACAGGTGTTCAATCCACGTGTTCTGACCCCAGGGGAAATCCATGTCACCACTCTGCATACTAAAGAGCACTGCAAAGTACCTGCCACTGCTTCTCTAGCATTATCAGGCAGCAAGATGTGAAGGCATTTCCTTCCCTTTCGGTAGCAAGGGTTTTGCAGAGTGCAATATGTGGCTGCTTCAGGACCATGTTTGCCATATAGACCACCAGGGACACTTTCTACTTCATCTATTCTGGTGGCCCAGAGAGGAACCTGACTGAGGTTTTCAAAATGTTACTCACGCCCTGACTTACATCTTGCAGTGCCTTGCTGGGAAGGTGAAAGTTTTAAGGACAAATTTCTCCTCTTGGAGTTTTGATCAACCTTTGAATTTCACACCAAAAATAACCCTGTAGTTTCAAGAGCCCTTGCTGCTCTTAACTCGAGGCTGCAGTTTGGCCCCTCACTGTAGCTCAGATAGATACCTCTGCTGGCATCAGTGTTAAAGGGTGAGAAAGGTGAAGAAACTCTCCTTGTTTTTCTCTCTTGGACGGTGTAGTAAAAGCAAACACTTCAAGGCTTCCGGAGATACTTTGTACCCTCTACAGATCTCACGGTGAAAAGGGAAACTTCATTAAAATCTGTTTTTTCGTCAGCACGCTGACACCCCTTAAACTAATGTTTGCCATACTGCCAAGTTTCCAGCAGTTCAGAGAGACTGATTATAATGAAGTATGGTTCCTCACTCATGGTGTCTATGAGTGAGACTTCATAGAGGGCTTAACTGAACCAGGCTGTCTAGAGCAGACACAGGGACTGCCACTACTAGTCACTAAGATTTCACATCATCCTAACCTAAGGTCTTAAATACAACTCTGTTTTAGATGAGCAAAGACATGTGCTCTGAAAAGGGAAGAAGTATCAGTACTATTTAGGGACACACAAGCACACCCAAAAGAGCAGAAGAGGGCTTGGCCTCCTGAGACATTGTTCTGCACCTTGCCTGAGCAGCCATGGGGCTGTGGGTCTCAGTAAAGGTAAACATGTCTTGGGGATGAAGTGACTGTTGCAAGAATGGCAGAGGGGCATTTGGAAACAAGAAAGGGAAAACCTCATTAAGCACAGACAGGCAAATTTGGTAACTGCCAAGAGCACTCTGGCATGTGTTTCCACACACGATGCTGGTCTGAAGGGGAATACTCAGTAGCGACCATTTTATAATGATGTTATGATATTTGGGTAGTGCCAAGTGGCAAAGAAAGCACAAGTCCTCAGAACTTAGGTTCATGCAGGAGAGTGCATCAGTAGGGTCCGGCAGGTGCAATTTTTGGTTTTGAAGCTAGATGCCCCAGTGTGCACCACTATGGCATAATTGCAAGTATTGCTTTGGGTAGGTGTAATTTTGAAGTGTGGTGATGGAGAGGCTGATCTGCATGCACGTTCCTTACTTAGCTTTAGTGAGTTCAGAGGGAATTTCTGGTCAGAGAAGAGTTTGCAGAGCAAAGACTATGTAAGAATATTTCTCCCTGACAGCTTGGCTGGTGTCCTTCAGAGCAAGCCTGGCCGTGACGGTGCTGAGCCTCACTGAAATCATTGCATTCTCCAAGCCGAGGGTGGTGGCCCTGTCCTGGGCTGAGTTGGGGATGGTCAGCAGGGGAAAAGGCAGCTTGGGCGACTGACGTGAGTACAACCCAACCTTTAAAAAGGAGACTTCCTGCCTCGGTAGAAGTGTTGAAACGTCTCCGTGTGTTTCCCTGCTTTCAAACAAGAGCCCCGTGCGCCTGACGTCACTTCCCCAGGCTGCCGGGCCGACAACAGGATGAACCTGCACTGCCTCTGAACCAGACGTTCCACTGTGTCACTGGTTATTGTGCTCTACGGCGGGGCAGGATACTTCACTACCAACATTGTTTTTGTAGTTTACGCTTCACGCACACTTTCCCCCCTCTCCTCCCCAGCAGTTCGAAAGGAAACGGCAGAGGAACTTGTGCGATGTGCTTACAGGCACACACAAGCAATGTGACTCATCAATAGACCAGGCTTCGGGAGCTGGTGCCTGTTACAGCGTGAAGCCAGCCTGCTTCTTCACAGAGCTCCGAAAGGCAGCTGGCTATGTCAAAAGGTCAGAGAATAAAGAGTGTAGTGTAAAATGGAGACACAATTCAGCAAAGACAAAAAAAAGCTATAAAATTTTTCATCTCTTTACTGAAAGTTCCCTCGGGTGGCGTTTGCTGAGACAAATTGTTCTGCAGCTTGTTGCTGTAAATAATGGCACACAGATTTTGCAATAGTGCTGGTTTATTTTTAAACATCTGAACGAGCAATCGTGTAACATCTACCTTGGCATGCACCAAGTTTATCATAGGATATGTCTTTATCACTTGGTAGCACTAAGGAAATGGCATTTAAGTGATATCTCTATGCATCTATTCCCTCTCAAACCTTCAAATGTTTCAACCTCATCTCAGATCTTGTACTACACACTAGCCGGTGAGGACTGAGTGGATAATTTATTCCATTTCATTTCATTAATACAGTCTTGAGAGTCTTGATACAGTTCTTTAATTTTCAGAGCATTTTAGAGGGAACCTGGTTGGAATTGAGAAAGTTGAGGCACTTTCTCTGGAAAGGCTAGCACATTTTAGATGTCTCCATTTGGTTTCAGGCGTATAACCTCAGAGAAGATGTTAAGCTTGGGCATTGACACCATTGCTTCTGCTTATCTAACAAGCGATCCCGCAGTAAGCCCCAGTGATTTGATTATGTCGGATTGTGTGGCTGTGCCTGTAGCTGTGGGTTGCTGTTACACCGCTGGAAATCCATGCTATTTCCACTCACCAAAGGGACTTGGAAAAAAAGGAGAAAAATACATGCAAAACATTTGAAAACAAACACTATACTCCAATTTGACATTGCTTTAAACATTAAAATTAGACTGAAATGACCACAAGAGTCAAAGATGTGAATTTTGACATTTCTGATTTCACAGCAGTCAGGGTTTTTTATATATGATTGCATTCTCTGATTTCTTTATTTCTAGAGAAGTAAAATTTCTACATCTGTGAAAAAGGCAAATTCATAAAGCAAGTGCTCTTATTATGTTCCTAGCTACTACCTGTGCTGTCCTAGCTACCAGAGCTGTATTCACATGTCATCGGATGGCAAGGCCAAGTATTAAATACATCTTATAGTGATACCCAAGGTTATCACTGTTTGGTTATCACTCAAGGTCGTCATCTGTTTGTCATTCATCATATAACAGTTCCAAGAAAAAATGCTCTTTAAGCATAAATAAGAATAACAATAATGCTAGTAATTCACCACACTGCGGAACTAATTGCATATTTTTCCACATTTTGAAGTATCCTTTTAAAAAAAATATAACCTGCTTTCTATTCGCTTGAAAGGAGAAATGTCAGGCTGCTTTATTTCTGGACATCCTAAACAGTTTGCCAGCCCAGTGCCTTAGTGTGGTTAGTGGTCCTGTGCCTTTTGTACTGAGACTCACTAGCAAAAACCCTTCAAAGTATCCAGGAATCTTCTGTTGTGAGTTGCCCTGAGGCTTGGCACTACCACATAATAAAAAGAAGAAGTCAACTGCTAGGAGAAAATATTGCTCATGAATAGTTAGTTACCTGATATGACAAACGGCAAGGTTTGAGACAGATTAGTCAGCCAGTTCCAGTCATCACTTTGTTTTCTCCTTCTGACAATTTTCAGAGTGTTTCTGTGGTTATCTAAAATTATATTTTGTCCACGAGCAATATTTGGTTGAGGGCTACATTCTCAAGATTTTTTTTTTTCTCCTTTTCTTCCCCAGAGCATAGTTAATTTTCAGTCAGCATTCACTATAGAGCACATAGACTTTCAATAAGCCTATATATCTTTCACGCACTTCACAGCTTTTACGTTAATTTTATCCTCCTTGAAGTATACATTTTTTTCAGTATCTTCTTGTCACTGGAACTGGAGAAAATTTACATTGACAAGAGCTGTAAAATTCCACTGGTAAGCAACTTAAACCTAGATGCTTTCCCTGGAGAGGGTGAAATGATGTGATTATACTGTATATTTGTATACCCTTGTAATTTATCTCCTTTTATAGTATTCTGAAATTCCCTCTTGTTCCCTTGAGGTAATTTAATGTTACCCACAAAAGAGCATGTCCAAGGCGCATCTGCATGCGGAGTGTGACAATGATATGCTGCTGAGTTCACTGAGTTAGAGCCCAAGGAGTCATTGCAATCCTCACACTCTTGATATTTATTCCAAATTAATCTGTATCAGTCCTACATTTGCTAGTTACCTTCACAATGGAGGACAAGAAGGGGAGACATTCCTGAGCTTGTGAATTTTCTGAAGAAGTTCACAATGGTCTGACAAAACAAATGAAAATCCCTTTCATAAGAATGAAGTCCTCAATATATTTGAAATGACAGGCACAGAAATTTTTCCTTGGGCAGGTATTTTCCTTTTAATTATCATGTGATTCGTTTAGACAATTAATTAAGGATGTCTTGGAAGGTGAGTCAGAAATGGAATTATTTTCCTAGCTTAAAAACAGCTTGTTTAACATTTATTCATGCTGGGCTGGGTCTCCAGATGGTATAAACTGGCATAGTTCCATTTAATTTCAGTGGATCTATGCCAATTTTCAGCAGCTGAGAATCTTGTCCAGTAAGTCACTTTCGGTCCCATGAATTTGGTACAGCGCTAGTATACCCAAAGAGTCAGCCCCTGAGGCGATGACCAGAAATTCTTAACTTTACCAGAACAAACCATTCCTTTTCAATGATCATCACAGAGCTGAGTGAGCACATGTATAGTCTACTCTGAACTGACATAAAGCCTTTTCCCCCATACAGCTTTCACTGCTGATGGTGTTATATCTAAATGTGTGCTTCTCTTCAGCAACATCCAAATGAGCAGAGGTCAATGTGATTAGATTTATTATAATAGCAGAGCTTTGTATGGTGAGCTTGAGAGTACAGAGCTTGTGAGCCGTGCTCCCACTGGTAGATAAATTAGAAGTCACCAATGGAGTTATGCCATTTAGGCCAATATGTGGATCTGGCTCATACAATGCGTCTGCTTTAGGAACTCATCCAACCATCACAGCAATACTTGATCATATCAGCTATCAATATATTTATTTTTAAATACTGGTTGTGTGGTGGAGAGCTATTATCAAGATAACGCCATTTAGACCACAAATATCAGATGTTTCTCTGATAAACGCAGGACTGTTCAAAAATTTGGTATCTGAAATGAAACTTTGGAAAAGCAGAAGAGACAAAAGACTCAACTGCTATAGAGTAATCAATAAAATCACATTTAGACTTCTGAAACAGTGTTTCCTCATTAAAACTTACTGCTGCTGGGGGTGTGGTGGGTGACCCTGGCTGGCATCTAAGCACCCACCCAGCTGCTCCCTCAGCCCCCCCCCCCAAGCGGGATGGGGGAAGAAAATACAAAGAAGAGGAGCAAAAAATAAAGACAGGTATTGAGAAACAAAGATGACAAACACTCAGACACTTAGGGAAAGAACCTTTCCTCTCCCCTTCCTAGTCTCTTGCCCTTGCTATCACCACAGTTTACACTCGGTCCCTTTGGCAAGGCAATCAGTGGCACAGAACACTAGGGTCAGGGTGTAGCAGTTTCTTTCTGCCACTGTTTGTTCCTTACTCTTTTCTTCTGCTCCTCCTTCCTCCTTACCTCCTTGCTCTTTTCCTGTGCTCTGGTGTGGGTCCTCCAGAGGCTGCAGACCCTTTGGAGGACTGTTGTAGAGTTGGCTAGAGCTGGCTGTGACTGGCACAGGGCAGCCGCTGACCTCCTCCCATAGCGGTCACCCCTACAGCACTACCTTCCGCCTCCTTCGGGCTACCAAAATCTTGTGAAAGGCATGCCATACAATCTATAAGCTTTCTTCTTAGCTGAGCAGAACATCTGAGACACAGCTCATCGTGTGGTAGGAATACCACTACACACTTTATTTATGCACTTCATTAAAGGTCTGTTGTTGGGTATCTTAAGAGATAGGATATGGGGTCACTTTTATTCTTGGTCTGACTCAGAATGTTACATTCTTTTACTTAATGTCATGTTACCTTACCTTATTTCAGTCTTTCACTGAAGATTAGGGGGAGTCCAGAGGTCTTGTAGCACAAAGCAGAGGAATACACCACTGCCTTTGGAAGTGGAGGGGCAGTAGCTTGCCTGGGACCATGAAGATGGCAGTGCTCAAATTAAAGAGCTCCAGGGTAAGGCTGTATCAATACATAATTTTAATTCTTTAACATGAATGCTGGAAAGAAAAAAAATCTTAAAAAACTTTTGCCATCTTCGTCCCCATGGTCAAAAATTGCCACCATTTCAATAATACTAATCTGCTCAGATATTAAGCCATTGAATGAGTAGTTTTGATTTAATGAATTTCTCTCATCTCAGCTTATTTTCTACTCCTCTTCTAGCTTTAATAGCTAGCGGCTTAATATGAGAGCTGTTCCATTTCATTACCTTTCTCCTGTTTTTTTCCTGAGGTGGAACTAATGCAATGCAAATTGTGATGCCTGCCTCTGATTTTTCTATTAGGCAACTTAGGATTCCATACAGACTGTGTTATTGAGTGCAGAGGTAGAAATATATTTGAATTTATGATGAAATCCTAGAGTTTGCAGTATATCAAGTTTGGGGAATTTTTTTCAAACCAGTAATGATATTCAATGATATTCAAGTTTTTGATGGAAGCCTTTTCTGCAAAGTATGTTACATGCACACCTAACTTTTGTTCTTTCCACCTGATGCAATGCCTTAGCAGCTGTCTTCTAAAATTTCTGACATACAGCTAAGTGTTGTATGAGCTCAATGGGGTACTAGAGCTGCAAGACTGCAATGTGAAGAAGTTCACAGACATTGTTGAACTACTGGTTGGCATTGGCAAAACCAAGTATAGGAAATGGTTGAATGAGTTGCATCATGCCAGAAGGACTGGGAAGGTATCTATTAACATACATTTGTGCCTGTAGAGCTAGGGTTACCTTAGCAATCAGATAGATTTCCTCTTCGAGTAAGGAGCAAATAATTTTTGGATTAAGCTCTTCAACATATGTGTATGCTGTTTGAGTAAGTAGTCTGTGCAGGAGATGCTGCAAATTGCAGCTTTTGAAAACCTCATATGTGGCGTGCATCTCAGGTAACATTTCTGCTTTATTTGTTCCTCACTTATCTTGCAGTATAAAACTTGAAGGAATTTGCTGGGCTATTGTGTTCAATGTCCTGGTCAGTCATATCAAAGAGAACCCCTTTCACCTCTGCCTTAAAAATGGTGAGTTTCTTTATCCCAGTATTTTGACAGAAGGGATGTTCTCCAGCCTTATTTTTCTGATGGTTAGAGACTTTATTCCCAAGTGGCTTTTTCAATGTATGCATAGCCAGCCTCTCTCCATTTATAAATCAGTTATTCTTTTCCTGCAACAAATGTAAGATGTTTTCCCTTGAGAATTTATCTTCTTGTATATCTTTCTGCAGAAAATCATTCTACCCTGTGTCTGCTTTTGCTTTTAAGCGAGCCAGATTTCTTTCTTTGCCCAGTCTAAGATAGTGATGGTCTTCCTGATAGCAATGGAAATGATTGGTGTAGTTTTATAGTCACATCTGGATTATCTACAGCACCTCTGT
>Ga0065711_1031818_pt1 | contig 28672 bp, 16 predicted proteins | sample Hoacrofraction12_FD_59098 | JGI IMG/M metagenome (GOLD analysis project Ga0065711, IMG submission 59098) | Hoatzin crop microbial communities from Cojedes, Venezuela - Epithelial fraction 12 v2 (version 2) | ecosystem: Host-associated > Birds > Digestive system > Esophagus > Crop | place... | reverse complement strand
GGGGGGCGGCTAAAAAACAAACCAACAAACACTTTTAAATAGTATGTCCCTGTTTATGTAAGATCATGTGCGTATTCCATGTGGATATACTTTTTGCACTATGTGGGGCAGGAAGAAAAGTCATGTACGAATATAAAACTTCTCTGTACAAACACGATACATGTTGTGTATATATATGTGCCACATATATATACACACATGTGCCAAAATCCCTTAAATTGTCATGAGAATGCATAGTGCTGCAACACAGCCAGCAGAATACAGTAAGAGCTGCAGAAAATTCTTGCCCCAGTGAATGCTAGTTACTGCTACCTGACACATGGACACAGACTCAGTCTCTTGTATGTAGCTGCAGGTGTATTCATCCACACTCAGTAGCAGGTTTGTAGCTGATGGCTAAAACTGCTTGAATAAAACTGGTAAAATGAAATAAACAGCTAAAAGAAGACACGTATCTGAGCTCCTTCAAATATGCTGCAGAGCATGATCTTTCTGTGTTATAAACTGCTAACCTGTGTGACAAAGCAGATACTTCTTCTAAATTAACCCAACATGGAAACAAATGCCTTGATGTCTGTTAAAGTCTCCAGAGAGACCGAAATACTCAAAAAGGGGTAAATTGTCTGATTCTTCACAGAGAAATGCTTCGTCATTACCTTAAATGTCACAGCTATTCACCATGTCACTGCTGTGGAAAGCATGCATAGAAAGAGGGACAAGCAAACTCTGCTGAACAATACAGCCCAAGGCTTGTTACCCCATCTCAGGAAGATACACAGCGCTGGAGGATTTCAGCTGCAATCAAAATGGCTGGAAACAGTACAGAGCAGCTACCCAGCAGGACTGGGTTAGCAGAGCAAAAAATTCAGCGGTACATTTAACTGCAATATCTTCATATTATTTTTTCTGACAGCTTCCACTGAAAAGACAAAATATAATAAAATTGCCACAGAAGTAGACCTACTTGTGTTCTTCATCAGATTATAGTACCAGCATCACATTTAGTACAGAGAAAATGAAGGTTAAGAGTGAACTCTTGGCCCAAATAAAGTCGGTGGGAGGTTTGCCATGCCCTTTAGGGGACCAACTTGTTACCACAGGTATTCAGTCTAGGTCAGTATAACCCACTCTTATTTATGGACTTTATCTATGAACATACTTTTTTCTTCAGTGGTTAGAGTGTGTTGAAAATACTGACCTTCTGAGCTAAAGAAAAGTGAAAAAAGGAAAAAGAAATAAAAAAGAGGTAAAGTGATTTCTGTGCATGATAAAAGTGTTTTTCTGCTATAACACAGCATGAGGTCAAGCATTACACAGGTTGCATTTGCCAGTTTATATCTCCTGCCAGACGAATACAATCCAGGGCCTGTTACCCCCGCCTGCAGTACTGTTTCATAGTTATGAAGTCATGACAGCTGTGATTGCTGGTGTGGAGAATAAAGTCTGTGGAAAAAGTTTGGATAACTTCCCACTGCACGCCAGCCAAAAATAAGTTAGCTGGAATTAAAACAGAGAGGAGAACGCTTGTGGGGGGAGAACAGCGAGGGAACCTGCTGACGTTTCAGATCGAGACACAGGCTGAGGCACAGCGACTCCAGGGCAGATCCTGGCTCCACTCCTGTCTCTGCAGGATCCTGGAACTGATGAAAAGTCTGAGGTGTAACCAAGAACCCATTCTGGCCAAGTGCGTCCTACCTCATGGAAATTGGTACTTCCCATTTCCTGCCTCCCCGGAGATTCACAAGTCATTTGAATTAATTTCACTCCCAGCTTAACAATAACTACGCAAACACACCACCTCGGTCCTTGCACCTGAGGAAACATTTTATATGATCTATAAACTCACAATGTCCCAATTGAACCTGGGGAGCAGGTGCTAATCAATAATGTGTTGCCAGCATTCAGACAAGGGATCTCCACAGTCTCCTTCAGCTGTCACAAACGCCGCTGCTCCATCCCCCTGTGGGTTCAGGGCTGTACGCATTTGCGAAGCAGGATCTGATTTCTTCTTTCCTCGTCTACCATCTGTGGAAAAGACTTTTCTCATGTCATCCAAGCAAAGCAATGATGCTTTGCAAATTAATGTTAATGGAAAGTATTTCTGTTTCATTTGTGAAAAATAACGCAAGGGTATTCAGAACAGTGTAATGTTCAGTACGTGTGATTTGGTTCTGCATGTTGGTGTGTAAGTACCAGAGAGTTCAACTGAAATGCCTGTGCCCATATTCAGAGGGAAGGGCAGACTTCTTCTGCCTGACATGGGGCGAAGAGCTTTGACTCATTCTTACAATGGCAATTCACAGGGGCCTAATGACCTTATGCCAATGACCTATTTTACTTGCGTGTCTCAGAAACTGTCCCCTGCCTCAAAACCTTGCTAGACGGTGATAAAGTTCACTAGTACATACCAGTGGCAACAACAGCAACGATTATTTCTTTTTGTTGCTCCAGCTCATGTGGGAAGAACTCATCTTTGCCTTATTTAGAAGTAAACTTTTATATTATGAAACTATCCACTATATTAGCACAGAGGCAGACTCAGACTGTTTGACTTTTCTAATCTTTATTTGTTTATGATTTTAAAGTATTTAAAGCCAGAAAAAAATAAGATTAGAGAATTAAACATGGTGAAAGCCATATGCAAAGGGAAGATTAGATAATGAAACATACTCCTTCTGTCTTTCCCCCCTCAGCAATTGCACCACCACTGTAGCACCTCAGTCTTGCAACTGCGTCAGCTCTTCTCTGGACAAAGCCCCCAGCCACCAGAGGTGGTCACCTTCCCCAGGCTGGTCCCTGCTGTAAATGGTATAGCGCAGGAGGAGGACAAAGAAACATGTGAATTAAAGCACTGGATTTTAAGACAACCTGCAGATTTTTTGCAAAATGAGAAACTTGCAAGCAGTTGGATAGAGAAAGGAGGGAAAGTAACATATGAGGACTATTCAGACAGCAGAAGTAAAAGTGCGTTGCCCTGGTGTTGCAGCTACAGACTGAGATGCTTGATTTGTTTGTATTTGTGCTGATTCTCAGTCTGATGGATCAGACTAAGATAAAAATGGGAACATCACCTGCTCTGCAGCCTCTTCCTGTTAATCACAGAGATTTGTCTTCGGGGTATTTTTTGATATAAAGAATTGTCAGTAGTCTGAATACCTTTGATTTTTGTGAGACTAACCGCTTCTTCTCTGAGTCCTTAGCATCACAGCAGAAGGAAGTTGGGTTGAAGAGACAAAAGTTGTTTTTCCTTGAGGCAGAGAAGAGACGGTTGGGGTTGAATGAAGACAGGGAAGGGTAGCCCTTGGTGCTTGTCAAGCCCACAGGGCAGCACTTGGATTTTTCCTGTCCTAAGGGTTTTGCTCTGTATTGTGGCTGCTCCTCTGCTTCTGGGACTGATGTTTTCAGAGGCAATTTCCGTACATAGGCACACACAGGTACTGTAAATAGAGATGGAAGTGATCACTTACTGTATGTGACATGGTACAGTTGTATTTGCTTAAATTAGAAATCATAGGCATGCTTCCCTTCCCTTCCTGTTTTTCCATTGATCTTGCTTTTGTGCATTGTATTTTCTGTACATTGCACAGCTGCCTGAACTCAAGGCTAGTATCAGGCCTGAAGCTGATCAGTGTGTCCTTCCCACTGCTTGATCCCGGTTAGGATTTGGCTGAATTGATTAATGCCGCTGAAGTCAACAGATCGATCCAAAAATTTATATAAACCGCATATCTTTACCTTATGTGCTGTTTTCTCCCCATGCACAAAAGCACTAGATCTCCAATTCTGTTGTCATGCATTACATTCTGTGGGACTAGAGTCTGCAGTAAATGTGAATGACTGTGCACAAAGAAATAACCCAGAGAAGCATTGGGCAAGAGAGATGCTGGCCTTTTCTCATAAACACGAGTTCTTGAATTCTCACGCTTTCATCCTTCATGTAATCCATATTGCACTGAAATAATAATCCAGGGAAAGCCAATTAAACCAAAAGCAAAAATGCTGCAATTTTCTGTTTTGGATGGGTGGAGGAGAAATGAAAGAAGCAAAACAATTTTTATCTTCCTTATCCACCAGAAAGAACCTCCAAACCAACTGGTTTTCTATTTTGAGCAAGAAATACCCACACTTACTCATTAATGATTTGCAGTGTTTCAGGAAAGGGTGGGCAAATTCCTTCTGCTCTTATTCCCCAACCGCATGAGAGATAAGGGGAGCACAGGAAAGGGCACCAGTTGTTGTGATTGGTAATTTGTATGTCATTACACATGCACAACCAAACAAAAGAAATGCAGAAACATTGAAAAATGGTACAATGGCAAAAAGCAGAGCTGGACCCCAGTTTGTTCTGTTTTGATATGGGTTATAGGATTTACCTGTGTTTGTCCATGAGAATAGGGTAGGGCAACGCACTGCCATTATCAGAACTGTGCCCATGTGACTCTGATTTCAAGAGTCATGACATAAACCCCCCCTAAGATCACACTTTCCTTCTGTGCGAAACACTAGTGCACTGAAGGAAGACTGCAGTCTTTTCCTTTAAAACTGCTGCAGAACATAGAAGAAAAAGTTCCCTGCAGTGTGCTGTGAGCTGTACACTACACTCGTTAGTGACTTCGTCCTCTGAGCTGCCTTCTCTGGCCCGCATCCAGGAAAGCACAAAGTATACATTTAATTTTCAGCATGTGTGTAGAGTCATTAACTGCAAGCACATGCTTATATGCTTTCCTCATTGCTGCTTTTGGTTCTATTATTTAATATAAAAGGCAGCAGTGGCTTTTAGGGGTTGAGAATGTTTTGGAGGGAACATAAATGCATGCTGAAACCTTCCCACTGCATATCAGAATAGCAAGACAGTAACATTTTTCTGATTGACATGATATCCCTGCCTGAATACTGTACTTTGAATGAGCTTTGTCAGGCAAACTTCTATCTGTTTGCATGTGTATTGATTCATGCTACTAAATTGGGTGGCATGGGAAGAAGGGAAAAACTAACTGGAGTATTTTCAGCAAATTATGTATACTGTTCTCACTCCAACCAGACTATGTACCTATGCTGCAGCTGTAAAGAAGTTATTCTTCCTTAAAGTTATAGCAATGTTATAGCAATATAGTCTGGTTCAACTTCCACCCTGATGCGCACATGGCTGCCTTCAGGCATGCATCTCCCCTCTCCCCATTTGGTATGGATCTGACAGGAAGGAACAGCCTTGCTGAGGCTGAATTGCTTATTTTGAGAGCTTCCTCTGCAACAGCCTCAGCGAGGAGACCTGCAGATGTTACTATCCCCTGTGTCTCTGCTTGCAAGTTGCCCTATTGTGAGTCCTGTGGGGAGAAACGCAAAGTGAACTCCCAGTTGCAATGAAGTGGCAAAACACAGGCTGAATTAAACTTTATCTCATTTTCACTCCTCCTTCAGTGTCATTAAGAAATGACAGGGGGTGTTTTTTTGTATGCCTCCTTCTCAAGCTGATACAAGTATGTTATTATGCCTACTTTATCTGTGAAAGAACCAACACAGACAGTTTAGCACCACGGCCATACACCAATGTGGTGGCAGAGGCAAAATTTAAAATTAAGCAGGTGTGGACTGGTGGGCTTATGCCCAAGCCATTAGGCAGTGTTGCACCTTATGGGATCTGATAGGCACTCAGTAAGGAAAGGGACTGCAGCTGTATGGGCTCATCTCCATTTACAGGAGATGCCTGTCTTCTCTGTTGTGAGCATTTGGTGGGCACTGCAGATGGGGGCTGCCTGACTCCCAGCAGCTTTTGTGCTTGGGATCCCAGGGGGCTGCCATGTAGCGGTGCTCATGCCAGCAGCTCTGGGCATATGAAAGGCTTCAGCGCCTGGGCAGGTGCGCTTGGGCACTGACCTCTCTGGGAAAGCTGCTCTGCACTACAATACTCACCGTCAGTCCTGTCTGAGCATTGCAAAGCAAGGCAAGTGTAAGTAAAACCATCTGCTTCCTTCCCCCCCCCAAAAAAATCTAGATTTTCCCCAGGGATTAGGAGAAAATTTCAGTGTAGGGCAGAATTTATCAAAATAGAGTTTATCCACTACAGAAGATGTTCCAGTTTTGCAGAAGAGGAGATATGCGAGTATAAAGTGCAAGCTCAGGGGTTGAAGTTCCACAAGCAATTGAACTTTTTTTTAACCGACATTATTTGTCTCATATAGGGCATATGTACATTTCAAAGAAACCTCATTTGTACTGTTCTGTAATAAGAAACCATTGTACACTAATAGGAAAAAAAATGGTGATACACTGTATGTGCCTGGTATCTTTTGAAAGCTCTCTGGAGAAAAAAATGGGCACAGGTACTGAGGTTTATTAAAATGTGAGTCCATTTTGAAGAGGCCAACTTTACTAATGAGACAGCCTGAAAACCAGAGACTGTCCCTTCTGGCATATGTGTATCATATGAAAGCCAGTGATTTTTGATTATCTCAGTATTCCCAGAAATTATATTAAACTGAAACACAGCTCCGGTTAACATACGCATCAAGTATATACTGGGACCTTTTAATGCTAGAACAATAAGCCAGCTTTATTACAGTGATTATTGATAATATGGGGGCTGTGCTGGTATTTAGTCATAACTACATAAAATTATTGTTTTTCTGCTGTAATCATTGGCTATGCAGTTGCAAGGGACCAATAAGTTTGTAAGTAATTATTGACAAAGATTTCTTTTGTTGTATATAAATGGAGTAAAAGCCTCAGGCTAATTTTACCAGCATGTTCATATGATATCACTTCCTGAAAATACATGGAATTTTAAAAAAAACGTATATACACAAAGCAGAGGCTGTCCAAGTTCTACAGAAAAATGACCTCTAGAAATATGCTGGGTTTCTGCCTCAGAAACCTGATTTAACATTGAGGTCATTGCGAGAAATCAAGCAAAAATGCTGTTTCTGTCTTGATGCAAGGCTAGAGAGCTTTTCTTTTGCAATGAGTAGTCTGCTCAGAGGACCGTAATTCAATAGCAATATTTTCTGAGTCACTCCATTGATTTGGCAAGATTTTGTTTTCCCATTTTTCCACACTGTCACTTTGCATAGATTGGAGCCAACTGTGCTCAGCCTCTGCTCTAAATTACCAGTAGGCAAATCTGAATCAATTCAGCTGATTTTATAGGCTATTCTACCGTGTTTACAGGCTTTGCTCTGCATTTACCCCAGCACAGCCAGATGCAGAATTTGGGCAGTTTTACCTTTGTAAGAAAATGTAATTAAGCATAACACATGTGTTTATCCTAGAAAATATTACTGTACTGTAAGAAAGATAGCAAATATATTTATACTACTCCTTAAAATCCACAAAGCCTTTTTACCATGTCCTAACATCTGTTCTGACTTTTTTCTGGCTTTCTCAGATACACCACCAATTTTCTAAAGGATTTCTGAACTTCAGATGAGTTTAGACTTGTGATTGACTGAAAAGCACTTTTTTGTTATTTTTTTCTGGCAGAAGTCTCTCACATCTCTAGTCTTCAGCCAACAAACTTGTATTTTCCTTAGAATTCTGGATGGAGATGCCACTAAATTGTTCTTTGCATGGGAAACTCATTTTGGTTTTGAATCTTTGTGTGGAATGGCATCAAATTTCCTGTTAGCCCTTGGTAGGATTGAGTAACATATTTAGAAGAATGTAAGAACCAGCCCTGATCCAACCCAAAAATCAAAGTAACGCCATTGAAACTGGCTACAGTGAACTTATTTCTGATTTCCATTTCTTCTGTACTATCTGGATTTGGCTAGCAACAGAGCTTCTGAAATGCTGTGAAGAAGGTGAAGAGGTCTAACAAAATTCAGATGAGATTTCCTGTCATTTCCTGTATAAGCATATGATCTTTTCAGTAATACAGCTGACTAAAATCAAATAAAGCAAAGGTGTGAAAACCCAGCTTTTAAGTGTGACTCATCGTTAATTATGAGACCACGTGTTTTCTTCACATGAGTCATAAAACTACGATTTTTGAAATCATTACCAATAATACAAAATGCCTCACTGCTTGGCATCATGTCACCAGGGGAGATAAAATGAAATGTCATTGTGGCATTTTTGGGTCACTCAGCCATTCTTCTAAGTAGGGTTACAAACTGAAGCCTTTTTTGCAAAACTTCCGATGAAGGAGTTCAAACTGATCCTGATGTTTGCTCTAAGGAGGTCTTAATCTTTATTTAACTTTGCATTGAAATACTACAAAGATAGTATTATCCCTCTGAGCAGACTACCAGGGATCCATAGACTGAGATCAGGAAACTGTTGTTCCAGAGATCCAACTTACCCAAGTAGCTTTCACTGGAATGCTTTTTGTCAACATACCATACACGTCTTCAGTTTCTTCTAGATCTCTCCATACAGAGCCATGACATAACATAGCGCAGCCATGCTTCTCAACCTGGGCAGTTTTTGCCCTTGTTGTCTGAGCTATACTTCCTGTTTCTGGACAGAAGAGAAAATATAGTATAATATAACAAAATATAATAAGATAAATACAGATGACCTTATAGATAAGAATGTCCCACTCCTATGTGTCACTCCGAGCACCCTCTACTGTACCTGCACAGGTTTACAGCAAATGCTTAAAGAAGTTTTAGGGAAAATGACATTAGGAATTCATTACCAGCATGGGCAGAAGTATACTAGAACATGCCAAACATAAAGCCAATTACTGTGCTTGTAAAGAAGTGGCAAAAACTTATTTTGTGTAAAGCAACAGTTCTGGCAGAAGCATCAGTTTGCTGGCATGAGTGCTCTACCCCTAAGGGCTTTGACCAGCAAACTGCTGCCAGTCGGAGCTTGCACCCCAACGTCACACCTCCCTGTGCCCTCACTGACACAGTTATTTTGGTACAGCTGTGATGATGAATATCACAGAAGGAAATTTTTCACTCTCTTTTACAGACACTAGTGATTGCCGAGTAGTGCAGAATTTGCAAGTGTCAAATGATCACAAAAGCAGTAGACGTACAACCATGTTTATGGCTGTATCTGTTTTCTCTACTTCTTTAAGCCTCTGTAGATCTGAATTTTAAAATAAGGCTAAATAAAATATTCATACAATTTAATTGGTGCTTTCCTGGATACATTGGAAATTGTTGTGCAATGCTAAAATCGGGTCTTTTGTGGGCTCACAAATAAATGATTACCTTTGCCATCAGCATTCCGCAATGCCGATAGCCAGGGTGTGTCGCACATCCAGCCTTGCCACTTTGCTCTCACCCACTGGGAAGGTGCTGCAGAAAGAAATGTAAAAGAATATTAGATGTGAGATCTCACTCGAGATCTCGCAGACAAACACCACTGAAAACTGCTGGTGACTTTAACCAAGCAGCAGTTCAGGCTTCTCAAGAGCAAAGCCTTTGCTTCAGGTGCAAACCCCCCCGGCAAGCATTTGACTGCGTAGCAGCCCACAGAGCATAGCCCCTGGCATGTCCCTGTCCCAGTGAAAGGCCGGGAAGGGGAAGGTGCCGCAGCCGGCACAGCCACAAACTGGTGTGTGCAACCACTGTTTTTCATTACAGTTGCTGCAGCAATGCCGGGCTCTGGCATTCCAGTGGAGATTCAGACCTATATTGAATTAAGCACACACACACACAAAAAGAAATTTAAATAACTTTAAGAGTCAGATGGAAAACAGCACAAGCCAGCACATGGGAATTAGGGCTGGTAAGCCCCGATCTCCACTTGTGCCGCTGGGGAAGAAGTGGGGTTAACATCAGCAGCAGAGAGCTGGGTTAGTGGTGTGGTCTCAGGGAGCTTGCTTACCCAGCTACCCAGCCTGCTGCAGGCTTCTCAGGCTGCATGTCTGATTTCTTGGTGAGAAACAAGGTTTAAACATTATGAACTATGTTTTAGGAGCTTTCACAAATAAATAGGAAGAGTATTAAATAGTAAGATTATTTGTACTGTATCAAATAACACAGTGGCTCCTTCAAATTTTTCAACCCTACTATTCAAACATCTTACTGGAGCAACAGCAGTCAAGGTCTCAGCGTTTGCCACCAGCTGCTGTTCTATGGAGCTTCTATGCTAAACTTGCTTTGGCTTCCCACTTTCCGTAGTCTATAAAAAAAAACACCACCTCAGAAAAAACAGGCATATGAGTGGGAGGGCTTACAATCAAGGTAGATATTCTTCTACTAGTTTTGAAAGGCTTGAGAGGAGATTTCTGGAGTATAATTTTAATATTTTTAGATTTTTTAAAATTCTTTGGTCAGTGTAGAGGAAAAAAGAGAAAGAAAATTAAAGTTAATGGGCCCCTCTGGTTGTAATACAACAATGAATGCCAATGTTCACTTAACAAATCTTAAATAACAAACATTACGAGTGTTTTATTGTTTTATTTAAGTATACTAAAGAGCATAAGGCTAGAGAGCTTTGTACCCATGATGACTAATGATACCAAAGATGTAGGGTTTTGTCTGGGAAAAAATCCTTCTATTCTTTTTCATTCAAAGCTAAAATACAAGACATAATAAAATAGCTAGGAAGGTGTCATTATGGAATAAAGACTGGCTAAAACTGTGCCAGAATCTACTGTGCGCCAAGGTGAATTGTGTTTAACAGGTCTCTCCATGGCAGCATATGATCAGAGCAACAGCGGGTGGTAACTATAAAGCACAGCCAGAGCCCTCTCTGTGGTTGGTTGGTTGGTAGGCAGATATTAGGTGCTTAGGTGGCTTTTGTGTTCCTCAGAGTGCCTTGCTGCTAGGGTCCTTGTGAGGGCACCAGGCAGATAGAGGGGTTGACCTATGACAGCTGACCCTTGCAGGGTGCTTCCAGAGTCAGGACTGTGGGCTAGCCGGAGGAGGCAGCTGGGAGGCTGCTGACTGGATCTTCTGTCTTCTCCTCCAGCTTTCTGCCACTCTGCAGCTTGAGGTTTCTTTCTTTCCCTCTCTGTGTGAAGCAATGGTGTGAGCAGGGTGCATGCTTCCTTCTGCCACCTCTCTCTAAGGTCAGATCTCTTGTCCTGTGCACTGTTGTGCGCTTCTCGAGGAGCTGAGCAGCTGCCTCACAGCCTGCGCTGGCTCGGCTTCCTGCTGGCTGACAGTGGTCTGAGAGAACCCTGAGTGACCAGGGAGATCTGGGGAACCCATGCAGGCGGCGAGTCTCACTTGAGAGTTTTCACTAAGGCAGGTCACTGGACAGCAGCTCTGAATCTCCTCAGAAAGATGGCTCTTCTGGAAGGTGTTTTGCCTTCTGTCATCTAGTGGTCATCCAGCGACCGCTCAGGAAGGCAGTGGATAACGTAGGTGTGTAAGATGATGCTCCTGCTACCTTGCTCACAAGCAGGGAGTATGAAAGTATATTTGCATTAGGAAAACCACAAAAAGAAATCCAAACAGTGCTGAGGGCACACACAGAGTGCTCACCCTCACTGCTTCACTTTCATTTATGAAGTCAATAGCTGCTGAAGTTGTAAATCTCATCTGTCTCATCCTGGTGCCTGCAGATTCTGAAAAGACAATTTCCACTGCAAGCCTATAGGTAAATTAACTGTATTGACTACATCATCCTTCCCTATCTAACCCCTGAGGAAGCAAAGTTTAAGTGAAGAAACAGAATGCCTTCTAAGTGGAGAAAAGGGTAAAAATCCTTCTTTGGATGAGCTGTTGTCAATAATGTTACTAAAGGGAATATGTGTTTATCTGTATGGTAAAGCAAACACGTATCTTGATCTTGCCTTATAGTACCTAGGGTTACTGAATCATCCAGTGAAAATTACCATGAAAAAAACTAAAACTTATGCAGAACAAATGGCCGAATTTAAAACGACAGAAAATGGTGAAGAGATTGTACTTCAGTATGCGTTCAAAATTCTTTTGAGCTGATGATGGCATTCATGGACCTATTTATTGCAGCCACAAGTGAATGCCACAGATTCCTGAGGAGAAATGTGGAAACCTTATCAGCTCTTCTCTCTTTAAATTACATTGTGGGGAGAGGTAGAGCAGGAATCATCAAGGGAGCAATGTGAAAGAATAGACCCCGAGCCAGTGTGATATTTTCACCCTTTCACACAACATCTGGACTCCAGATATCCGTTGGTACATGTGAGTCACTGCAGATGCAATTGCAGTATATAGCAAGCATGCATTGCTTGATCTGGGGAATTTTGGCAAGGTGATCTAGCAGAGCCCAAAGCTGTCATGATTTACTGAAAATTCATTTTTCAGCCACAAGTGGTTTCATTCGAAATCAGTAGGATTTTTCTTTGGGTTTAGCCATTGATCCAGAGAATTTTACATTTCTGCAGGTATTTGTGCACTCAGCTTAAATCAATATTTCTTCCTTCCTGTGAGAAACTATGGCCCACGTATTTCATGCTACAAATAGCAAAAAGAGGAACTGTCGTCAATCTGTCCCTAAATGAATGTGTTCTCACTGATATCCTTACCTTCCTGTGACAGTTAACAGAATGAGAGTGAACAATTAATAGAAGCAACTAAGGTATTTAAGGAAAAATCATATTTTTTGTTGTCCAGGAGGGAAAAAAGAAATATAATAAAAGAAAATGGAATGACTGAATGTCAGCAACAAAACATAATTTGCTTGATAATTTGAAGCTGGCTGTTATGAAAATGGTATTTATGATCTTTCCTATTTGTTGACAGACAACTACTTCTCGCCTAAGTAAGTAAATAGTTATAATCATTTTTAAAAATGCTTCAATTCCTTTGAAAACAGGCACGAGTGAAGATTTCAGAAATACAGTTGCCGAAGACCGGTTGGCCCTCAGTTTGGTAAGATTTTTCACTTCTCTAAATTCTCTTCACAGCATCTCTCTCATCTTTTGTAGATGGGCATACCTATGTTTGCTCCATGAGCCCAGGATTGGAAGGTGTTATATTAAGACCTGAATGTGTTTCATCAACATTGTCTACATTGAATTTGTTATTTGCTCAAGCATCAGAGAAGACCCCGTGCTGCTCACTTAAAATGTCAGTCTGCCAGTATGTTCCGCTGTATCAAGCACCTACCCAAGCATCTGGGAGAAACAGGCCTTGTGGTCATCGTTCATAGGACTATGCATCTCTTCGTCCGCTTATTCAAACTCATGTCAACCTGCTGCCATCTGGTCTGCAGCATATAAGAGGAACTAACATGATAAAGCAAAACCAACTGCGGATATGACACTAGCATGCACAGCTCCTCCCATTTCATCATGACTTGAAACTTTCATAGAGTTTTCCCAGATTAGTATCTGTTATCTGAGGTAAAGTAACAAAACAGAGTTTGGAACATTATGATTAACTGCTACCATTAATACGCATGGTCCCTGAAGTCAAAGTGTTGTCTTCTCATTTATTAAGTAGAGCGTTTTAATGAACTATGTTTTAATGTCTGATAGGTAATTAAAGACAACTAATGTGTCATGTGGACAGTTGGTCCAAACTGTGTTCACTGACATTTATTTTACAGTAACTTTAGGCATATCTGAGAGCCACCACCAACCTTAACAATTCTGAAGCAAAGAGGCTACTTAGGAGATCACTGCCCTGTGTGGATTTCTAGTCTTGGATGCTTCCTACTATGTCTATAGGCCTGAAAATAAACTGGAAGTCTTGGGAATATAATTGGATGTCCTGAACATTTTTTAGGAAAACCGGCATGTTTGAACTGTGGTCACAGGATGTTCTAGTTCATTTGTCCATGTCACGTTTTTCTGAAGTCTAACTGAAAAAAAAAAATAATCCATTGCAGCGCTAAGCCTGAATGCAGCCACTTAGAAACATATCCAACCCTGTTCCACACTGCTGCTATTAATCTTTACATGAAATCCCCTCCATTACTAGGTATGCGTAAACCACAGTGCAGCTGCTGGCAGAAGTACAGGACTTGCTGCAGCTATAAAAGCAGCCTAGACACATTCAGGTAGAAAATTACCTTTCAAAAGTGGAGTGCAATCCACTCCATACGGAGACCTGCGCAAACACTTCTAGCACTAGACTCACATCGAGCCCAGGGGCGAGAGAGGCTGAATCTGCTCAGGGCCAAGACATACCTTCTGCATCTGTGTTTGTAGGTTGAAAAAATGGGGTCACCTGAGCATTTCAGGTGTATCAACCAATTTTTTATTTAATCTCTCATTGGTATCTAATGAGTAGTTTGGACCTGCTGCTTGCAATGTATTTTGCAAGAAGCTACCGTTTTTGATCTAAGGATGAATATTACATGCACAATGCTGGGCAAAGACCTTCCTGGCTATCTCACATGCTGTCTGAAGAAATTACATCCTAGAAGCCTTGCAAGTGTTGCAATCTTGTCCTTCCTGTCAGTGAGGGACATCAGATGTATGCACAAAGAGCAATCTGGTGCAAACAGAGGATTGGACTATTTGCCAGGGAGAGCAGAGGGTGCATATTTCTCATATCACCTCTTTTTTGGGGTGATAATCTGGAGACAGATCTCCCTGTTACAGCTGGGTAGATCTTGGCAGAGAAGTAATTCTGAAACCCCCTCTGCCTGCAGCATGAAAAAGGGATGTGTCTTATCAGCTGGAAGGTTCTGCAGAGAAGGTGGTGGAGGGAAATGCAAACAGCATGCCTTCCCACAGCCTCTCAGTCAGCTTCCACAGCCTCCCTCCTCTCATCACTCTTTCAAGTCTCTTGGGCCACTGTCCAGTGCATATCTGTCTGCTGCTTAACGAACTCAAGCTGTGGTTTTCAGGCTGATAAATAATTATGCTAATTAACAGGTTGCAGGAAAATGTGATGTTATTTCTGTGGAATGTTCTGAGAGGCTGGAAACACTTAACTGCAAAAACGACATGTGGTGAAATAACCAATAATTTGCTTAAGAAACCCACATCTGGTATGCCTGCTAGAAACAGGGGTTAATAGTCTGTCAGGGGCAGGCAGTGGCAGTGAGTAGCCCTAGGATAAACAAAAAAGCCTTAACGGCAGGAAATGGGCTTGTTCTCCTAGCATAAGCATTTACATTGGCTGCTAACCAGCAAGAGATGTAAAAGGAGTTGTTTAGTTTATGCTTGGAAAAAAATAAAGAGAGATGGAAACAAACAGTCTTTTGCATTTTGTGTATCTGTGAAAAGGAATAAAAGCCACTGAGTGTAGCTAAAAATGGTAATAATATCTGTGCTCCACACTCCTGGAAGAAGCCGTATACTCAGCACAAGATTCCAGTCATAAAAAGGGAGAAGGATTACTTAATTTATTTCTGTATCATTGAAATAACTGTCAGATAATTACATGCATGACTTTAAGTGATTGCTCATGGAGAAAAAGAAGAAGGAGGCAGGAGAAGACAAGACAAATGGGGAAACATGGTTTACTGATTCAAGTTGGTACCCTGATTTTTTTATGAAAAGATTGACGCTGATTTTCGTTTTGAAGACGGAAAGTCCAGATATCACTTGTGATAAGAAGGAAGGCATTCCTGTTTGCACCATGGTAGCCCGAAAAGGATCTGGACCACAATGCTAGGAACCCGCTCTTGCGTTGGTGTGGCATTGCTGCAGCACTTACAAGCGTAAAAGAGAAAGCCACATTTTAAGATGGGGTGAAATGTAAATAATGTACTCATTTGACGAGATTCAGATGAAGTGCTCTGTGTGTGGCAGGCTGAATCTGTATTTATACCAGTTAAAGAAACACACAAGATGCTCTGGATACACTGAAGACCATGAGTAATACATTGTTGGTCCCTAATTTTGTTTTAAATAAACAGACAGTGTTCTACCTTAGGTGATGTTTCTCTGCTGAAGTGGTGTGACCCTTGCAAAGATTGCTGCTACATCTGAATTGTATTTTTCACACAAGAAAACATGACATCTCAGCAGATGTTGGCAGCATTCTGCTGCATGCTGGACTACTTGATATCTCAAGCTAAATTCTCCTTCATAGTCACTCTCTAAGATGTGTATTATCCCTTGTCTAAATAAAGAGTTGTGGTCTCTTTCCAGCCCAGAGAAATGCAGTAAGCGCACATTATCACCATGACATCTAAGTTGCTCTCTCTTTCACTACATTAGTGCATATTACAGCCTTGCAAATGACCGGCTTTCACAGCCTCATATTTTAGTGTCATGTCATGTTTTTTTCTAGTGATCCTAGTACACAGCACCAATGTGACCCTGCAGCTTTGCAACTTTTCTCACAGCAGTGAGATCTTTAGCCTGCATGTTAATACCTGAGGTGGGAAGAAACAGGAATGAAATGGCTCAAAAGCCTCATTTATCAGTAAAAACATTGCTCAGCTTGTGTGGATGCAGGCAGCACCACCCATCCTCCACCATGTGATGTCTTCTGGTCTGAGGCTGCGACCTCCCATAAGGAAGTTGAATATATTCTGGTGCTTTTTTATGCTTTCTGTGAGCATCCAAGACACTCTGCTGCAGAAGGGGTCTGTCCTCTAGCACTGCTTCCCTGTGAAACAGCAGATCAGAAAAGAATGCTTGTAGAAAACACCAAATGCCAGAGAGAACCCATCTCAGACAGTGGTGCTTCCATTTTTCCTCTGTGCTGTGCTTACAGCAGGCTGTGATCACACAGCCCTCCATGGGCAATACTTACCTATAGGTTCACATATACTTGGGTTGTGTTTTAGATCATCACGTGAGTAGCATGAAGCTAGAATAACTGCAGCCTTCCGGGGACAGAACCAGGGATGGAAACCATAAAATCTATGCTCGATTTTTTGTTCCTCTGTGTTCTAGTTCAGTCATGTAGATAGAAGTGAGACAGTCCATTTTTTAAACCAAGACTAGGGCTCCTTTGTGAAGATATGAATGTAAGAACCCCAATAAACATAGAGCTGCTAACACTGGGAATTTCTGCTCGCCAGAGACTGACCTCCTGGATCTAAATCTAATCTAATAGAGATTGTTTAGAGATCACTTAAGCAATCTGGATGCCCTCAAATCCATGGGCCCTGATGGAATGCACCTGAGTGCTGAGTGAGCTGGCAGATGTCATTGCTGAGCCACTCTCCATCATCTTTGAGAGGTCCTGGAGGACAGGAGAGGTGCCCAAGGACTGAAGAAGAGCCAATGTCATGCCAGTTTTCAAAAAGGGCAAGAAGGAGGACCCAGGGAACTACAGGCCAGTCAGTCTCACCTCCATCCCAGGAAAGATGATGGAGCAGCTCATTCTGGAAGTCATCATTAAGCAAGTCATGGAAAAGAAGGTTATCAACAGTAGTCAACATGTATTCACCAAGGGGAAATCATGCTTGACCAATCTGACAGCTTTCTACGATGGTGTGACTGGCTGTGTAGATGAGGGGAGAGCCGTGGATGTTGTCTTCCTTGACTTTAGTAAGGCTTTCAACACTGTCTCCCATAACATCCTCCTGGGAAGCTCAGGAAGTGTGGGCTAGATGAGTGGTCGGTGAAGTGGATTGAGAACTGGCTGAATGTCAGAACTCACAGGGTTGTCATCAGCGGCGCTGAGTCTAGTTGGAGGCCTGTAACTAGTGGTGTTCCTCAGGGGTCAGTACTCGGCCCAGTCTTGTTCAACTTCTTCATCATGACTTGGATGAAGAGATAGAGTGTACCCTCAGCAAGTTTGCAGATGACACCAAACTGGGAGGAGTGGTGGATACACCAGAAGGCTGTACTGCCTTTCAGCGAGTCCTGGACAGGCTGGAGAGTTGGGCAGAGAGGAACCTGATGAAGTTCAACAAGGGCAAGCGCAGGGTCCTGCTCCTGGGGAGGAACAACACAAAGCATCGGTATAGGCTCAGGGCGGACCTGCTGGAGAGCAGCTCTGTGGAGAGGGACCTGGGTGTGCTGGTGGACGACAAGTTAATCATGAGCCAGCAATGTGCCCTGGTTGCCAAGAAGGCCAATGGCATCCTGGGGTGCATAAAGAAGAGTGCGGGCAGCAGGTCGAGGGAGGTTCTCCTCCCCCTCTACTTTGCCCTAGTGAGGCCCCATCTGAAGTACTGCGTCCAGTTCTGGGCTCCCCATTTCAAGAAAGATGAGGAGCTACTCGAGAGAATGCAGCGGAGGGCTACGAGGATGATGAGCTGACTGGAGCATCTCTCCTACAAGGAAAGGCTGAGGGAGCTGGGCTTCTTTAGCTTGAAGAAGAGAAGGCTGCGGGGGGACCTTATAAATGCTTACAAATATCTTAGGGGTGGGTGGCAAGGGGATGGGGCCAGACTCTTTCCAGTGGTGCCCAGAGACAGGACAAGGGGCAATGGGCACAAACTAAAGCTTAAGAAGTTCCATCTGAACATGAGGAAGAACTTCTTCCCTCTGAGGGTGATGGAGCCCTGGAACAGGCTGCCCAGGGAGGTTGTGAAGTCTCCTTCTCTGGAGAAATTCAAGACCCGCCTGGACAAGGTCCTCTACAGCCTGCTGTAGGTGACCCTGCTTCGGCAGGAGGGTTGGACTAGATGACCCACAGAGGTCCCTTCCAACCCCTACCATTCTGTGATTCTGTAAAATAGCTAGTAGCAACATGAAAAAGGAGGTGACAAAAGTAAAATAAGTTTTGGAATGTCGATTGGATCTTCACTGAATTCTTGGAAATTCAGTAAGCTTTATGTTATCTTTAATTCTGCTTGAGTTATTAGATACCTTTTTGCCTTTTTGCATACTCCCAGTCCAAGCACATCCATCATCCTTTTGCTTATAAGAAGAATTCTGTGTGATGAAGAGGGCAGCAAAAATATGTAAAATAAACTTTAGTGTGGCAGCAGAGATCAGTCATTAAAACTTGTAAAGCTGGTTGCATATTTTTCACTGAAAGTATTACTCACACAATACAGTTATTCACCACAGAAAAAAATCATTCACGAAATAGCAGTACGTGTCTCTGTTTTTCACAGTACTTCTAACAACATGGCAGAACGGTGCTGTAGTGTGATTTGGTGAGAGATTTGCATAATTTCATATTGGTTTTGCGTAACTTCGATGAATTTTGAGTGAACTGATCTGCAAAACAAGCAGCCCTGATGCGTGCAAACAGAAAGAAGAGTCCTTGTGCTCCAGTGAAGTCCCTCGAGATTCTCCCTTCAGGGAGAAGACCTCAGGGAGATTCCCAGAGACTCAATGACAACGTTTCTTTTCTCATGTAAACCACATGTGGGGATATTTTGTTTAGGTTGACATGCAGTGAAGGCAGAGAGCAGTGAGTGAAGACTCGTCATCAGACTTCGGCACCCCCAAAGTTTGCCAAGTGTGTAGCCAGGCCTCCGACATCTGACGGCTCGTAGCCCCTCTTTCTTCCCACCAGCCCTAGAGGAAAGGTAAGTTTAGATATGTGATCAGGTATCTAGATTCGGCATCTACAGTGAAGTGCTGTGAATGTTTTCACCTCCCTCTCAAAACTACCTGGACTGCAACAAATACTTGGATCTAGCTCCAAACATTGTCCATATTTATTCCAGTTTATCCAAAACTCTGTAGATTTTAAAAAACTTTCTCCACAAAAAACAAAGAAACCAAAACGAGTGTTTTTTCTCAGCTTAAACATTTACCTTCATAACTGATTTGTGTAGGTTTTGCATAAATAGAAACTCAATATGCCCCTAATATTCCAACGAATTACCGAAAGAAACTTGTGCTTTACAATGTACTGTAGTGGAGTATTCTATGAAACAGATAACAATATCCTTCATTGCTTCTCCTTGGAAAGGCCTTTCCTTCAGGAACAGAATATCTGTGTTTGAAAGAAAAGCAGCAGAAAAAGTGACATTAGAGGGGCGGTCAGGGGAAGCTGTTCAAAGGACAACAAATGTGTTTTCCTAGCAGATGATGTGGAAAGTAACCAAACACGGGTTGGCTTTAGACTACATCTTCTTGACGTAGGGCCCACTTTCTGCTCTTACAAGAGAGGCTGTTTTGAGCTGAGTAACGTGAGGTCAAACACTCTTCCACCATTTTGACAATAACCAACTATAATGAGTTAGGGTATTTTTTGTCTGCATTAATATCTAGCCTTTTTAAATGGCCTTGGCATGCTTTTGGCCTCAAGAACTTCCTGTGATAATCAGCACCAGAACTGAATTACGCATTGCTGTCAAAAGTTATAAAGGTATTTCTTTAACCAATACCATTTTGCCTGTTTGTTTTAAGATCATTAAATATTCTTTTACTCCTGATATCCCTGAACTTTATTTATAACTACAAAGAACTCATAATTATAAAAGTAGAAATGAAAGTGCATTTGTGAAAGCACGAAGAATGAGTCACGGTTTACACAAAAACCTAATCACAGAGGTAATTATTCAGTCTGGGACAAAATCCCAGTGTCTATGTGAGTACATGTGGCTATACACAAAAATATTTGCATGGAAATATCACTGGGAGGCTTCTTCACTACACTTTTCATATCAGGTCCTTTCACTGCATTCCAATATCTACATGGATGTGAAGTAGGCAACTGCATTTGTTTTACATGCATAACTATAAGCACTATTTAAATCAGAAAGTTTATTGTTCAAATGAGCAAAGCCTCTTATGCCTATGCCTTCACACAATTAGGACTCCCATTTGTAATAAGAATAAGTGAGTCTGAATAACTCATGTGTGTAGACGGTTATTTTCGTTAATATTGGGTCATGTAATACAACACCTTCTAACGTGGACATTTAAAATTCACATATGTGCAAAGTGTAGAAGCAGTTGTTAGAATACTCTACCTCTTTCCCCTCCAGAAGACTGTTTTTTCAACTTTAATCATTTTTAAATGATAGCATTCAGTTATGTTTAATGCATATTGAAGGTTACTGCTGAAGCAGGACCAAGAGAAGTAATTATTTAATTTATATTTTAATTAAAATACTGATAGCAGCATCAAACATACTGTGATAAAGTTCATACCTCAAAATTTGTTTTACATTTCTAAGTCTGTCAGGCACATTCTGAAGTGGACTTGTTTAGGGAAATTATCAGGGACATAAAGAAGATCAAGCTGAAATCAGAAATTATCCCCCAGCATGTGTAGATTGGAAAGGGAGTTCCTGCACTTACTACATCCTGAAAATCCCACCTGAGTTTTGGCACATCTGGGCAGATAATATCACTCTGACATCGTGATGTGACCTCGTTCAGAGAGAGCCTCCTTTATGGGCTGGAGGGAGTTCAGTCCATTAGTCATCCTACTCTGTGCCCTCTGTGCACTGCGACCGCTAAAAGCTTTGCCAGGTATCGGCAATGACAACGCTATGGTCAGTTGTCTCCATGAAAATGGGCTGAAACTCTTTGAAACAGAGTAAAAAAAGACACTGCTGTTCAGAGTCTAACCTGGGAAGTCAGTAAGACCTTTCCTCCATGGCTGCGCAAAGATGAGCACCACTGATGGGGGATGCCAAAGCCAGTGGGCTATGCACTCACACCTGGAGGGCCTGCTTTCTTTCTCAGCCATCTGCATCCACCTATACTGCCATGACATTATTGAAAAGGCAGTAAAGTTCTGAATGCAGTAAAGAACGTGCTTTGTTTTGTTTTCCCCCTGGAACTCCAAAAGTCATGAAAAAAGCAGGTTTTGTGGGGGAGGGAGAGAGAGGGAGTAAATCCCAGCCCAGACCCAATCTTTTCATTAGCCCCTTGAAGCTCAGAGTAAGAGCAGCTGTTGAAAAGTGCAACTGTCTTTTTCATACATGATTAAATATAGCTAAATATCAAGTCCTATCACCAAGGGGTCAGTTAAATGTAATTTCTTTCCACTCTGCATATATGCACAGAGGGAGCTTAAGTCCACTCTCATCTGGATTCTTCATCCTTAAAAGAAACAAAAGCACACTCTACAATATTTTCTAATTTGATAGTATCTTTATGGAATTTTAATATCCTCATCCTTGCCAGCTACAAGCCAGACCAGCAACAACTGTAGCTACAGTTATGAGCAGCAGCTGTTTGGGGCCTGTAAAGGTCTATCTACAGCCTGGAAATTTCTAATCAGTGCAAACACAGGGCAGGCTCCAGCACCGTAAGCAAAAGTTTGAATTTCTGCAGGCAGAACATTGGCTGCCACCAGCACAGTGCAGGCAAAATTGAACCTGCTTAAACAGGCAGGCTAGCTCTGAAAGGGGTAGGGACAGTCAGCTGCCGAGGCGGAGGAGGGCTCCTAGCAGTACTAACCACAGAAACTGTGTGATCAGCCAGGGAAAATCCCATCTGCAAAAACTATTCCACATGGCATTTGTAATGGTTGGAGAGGGGCAGGAGGAGCATGACAAGGAGGACTTGGGTAGCTCCTCTGCTGAGCAGAGCTATTTCCTCCTTCTCCTCTTCGTGAGGTCAGGAACAGTTTGCAAATAAGATCAATGACAACAGACTTGGGGGAGTCAGAGTAGGTCTTGAAAGATTCAGCCATTATCTTTTTTGTATAGCTTATAATATACATAACATTAGCATAAAATTTACATTACCATAAATATACATTTCCCCATGAGAAGTTTCAGTTTCTTTAAAAAACTACGCAGGTGCTAACAACTCCCAAGTTAACTGAACTGTGTGTTATAACACAGCCTTGTTTTGTGACCCTTCCGCTGCAGCTCAAATACTGCTCATCATCCGTGACGTGATAACTAAAACATCTTCACATATTCCCAAATCTGCACAGGGAGAAAAGCAACCTTCTTCCCGATTCTCCAAAAAAAGAGAAAGTTAAAAACATCCAGTCATCTTCAAGCACACATCTATCCTGAGGGTGTTTTTATCCTCTTGACTGGGTTGATCATTTGATAGAGCTTTATCACCCTATACAGAGCATGCTCAACTCACCCAGTGTGCTGGAAATGCTAGCAAGGTATTAGCTGCTGAGGATGGCACATTAAATCTTGGGAAACTACAGAAGGTTTAGCCACTTGCTCAGATGGCTAAAATGTTTGCCCATCTTTGGGACTTAGCTTAGCCTGTAACAACTACCTCAATATATTATTGACAGTGAAATGCAGAGCAATAATGCTCATTGTGCCACTTTAGGGACAGGCCCATCCTCCCTCACCTCAGTTGATAATATCTGCAAACACACCGTTTCTCTGAAGAATTTGAATCCCTGTCTTCTTATGATGCCTTTCACTTCACAGTGGAATCAGCTGAAAGGGATTCAGGTAACTCAAGATTCAAAGACAAATTTTCAGCATGAGGATGAAGAAGTATCAAAATTCACAACACCTCCTTAAGGCTGATGCACTTTCTGTGGAATGTAATCTGCAGCCACTCAAACGGACAGTAGAGAAATTTGCTGGCTTTATACTAGATCTGAAAAATACAAATTGATTTTAATTCCATAATACCATTCTGCGGTTGAGTTAAATTTGAAGGAAGGATTATAGGAGTGAAAATATGTCATTCTGTAAACCAAAGACCTCAGAAAATAGTAGTTTAACACTAAATCTCCGCTTATTCAATGTATTAGAGGTAATATCTTTGTCAAACAAGCCCTTTTTGCCTGAAGGTTCAGCATTAACACTCCCTTAAGTCTTTTTCAAACACAAGGTAGCTCAGCGCCCTCATCCACAATAGTTCTAATAATTGCTTGGCTTCATGCAACAGTCTATGCCTTTGTTTCTGCTCTTAAACATTCTTTCATCAGCTGCTGCTGTGGACATTAGACAGAACATGTGAGGACTGACAAACAGACTGGAAAAGTAGTTTGTGAAAATATGTTGAGACAGCTGCTGAATTTTAAGGGCTTGTTTGTACCAGGCAAAAAGGTGCAGTGGAGAACCAGATGTTTTCAAATGTGATGCGATCCTTGCAGTGCTTGTATGGTACACAAGCAAGCCTCAAAGCTGTTTGCAGAGATCAGCTGTACCAAAATGCTATGAGGGTACAGCTGCTGTTGCTACTCCATCCATGTCCTTGTCCTTGCTTGGTCACATCGGCCAAACAGGAGCTGCAGCCCAAGCTAAGCAGACCTTTCTCCTACTTATTTCTTTACTTGTGACTCTACCTTCTCTGTTTCATAGGCACTTGATATCTCTCCCTCCACAATCTCAAGTCCTTTTCTGCCTGTTCGTGTGTAGTGGTTTCAGGTAATGAATCCAGCTGTCCCAGGCATTCAGCATCCTTTCCTCACCTTCCTAAGCCTCCCTCGGTGGGTAGCAGAGAGACTTTGTGGCCTGGAGTCAAAAGGAAATGATGAACACTTATGAATGTTTTCCAGTGGGAGTTCTCTCTGACCTTTCAGATGGTGACACCCAGCAAGACGTGACTGAAGGAGCCACCACTTGCTCAGAGCTTACCCGGTGAACGGATCTTACAACGTCCACTTGAGGATAAAGGAGTTGACACAAGGCCTGTCCCCTGAATGCCTGCAACAGGGCCACTGGCTTGAAGCTTTCACTGAGGCACTGCTTCATCCTTTATGTCCCTATCACATTGTGATAGTCTTCAGTTACATCATAATCACATACCATTTTTCAGGAGGACCCTTCACTGTGCAGGTCAAATGAGCATGAGTAATGTACTTCTAACACTAGTTCAAATACTCTGCTGGCTTGTAAAACACTGATAATTCGAGAGGATCCATGAGAAAACCAGCACATTGCCATGATGTGCATAGAAAGAACAAAACTTTCTTTCACTGTCTCATCTTTTTTGATGCTGATTTTCTAGAAACTTCTGAATCCTGTGAATTATAGAATCATAGAATCATTTAGGTTGGAAAAGACTTTTAAGATCATTGAGTCCAGCCACAAACCTAACACTGCCAAGTTCACCACAACCATGTCCATAAGTGCCACATCTACATGTCTTTTACAGATCTCTAGGGATGCTGACTCAGCTGCTTCCCTGGGCAGCCTGTTTCTATACCCGAATTTTGTTTCCTTTCTCACTTATTCTCCCATAGTCGTCCTTTTCTTCTGAATAATCCGAATGTTAGAATTTCTCCTTTTAAAAAAGTAGGAATGTTAAAGGAGTAGTTTCAAAGTATCAAGCCACAATTTCCGTGCTGGATCCAAGATGTAGCCATTGAATTCAGTGGATTATACTAGCACATTTTTACTGACTTTATTTCCAATGTGCTCTAAATAAATATGCTTCAGGCTAAAAAATATATTCCAATCTTCTGAAACCTTGAAATGCTGAAATGAAACTTCTTGCCTGCTGGCCATCTTAAATAAAATCTTGGAGAACCAGTTCAACAAACTATTTAACAGCTTAGACCTAAGAATCCTGTAACCGGTCAACAACATTAAATCATATGTTATGAAATTGTTTTTATAACTACTTACATTATTTAAATAAATCAAGTTGAGCATCTGGTTTTAGACATATTTAGCATCTAAAACAGCAGAAACACATCCATAGGTGTAGGCCTGTATCAATCAGATATTCTTCCAGGAGGAAGCATCAAAAGAGAATAACACATACAAACCTTTGCTTTGTCAGGAAAGAAAAAAAATATCTCCTTTAAACCATAACTAAACAGGTTTATTTAGGCTCTTAACACTAGTAAACTAAGGATTATCGGAATTTAGTTCAAAAAATGTCATAAAAGCCTTATCCTAATAAGCAAAGTGGCTGAAGTAGACATCTAAAATAACAGCATATCTAAAATAACAGCATATGTCAACACACCATAGCGAGACATATTATTTTGATTTACACCTTTGATTTCTGCATTACTAGATAAAGTAGATCATTAAAAAGCATTTTCCCATTTCTATTGCCAATGAAATTGTTTAACAGAATGTATAAAAAGTTTAAAATATTTCTTTTAGTAACTGTTATCTGTTCTTGCTCATGCACACTATAGCAAGTTTATGAGAGTTTCATGCCAGAGTCTTTTTTGGAATGAGAAAGTTACTCTTCTATTATTCATGTATAATGAAAGTTCAGAAGGAACAGAAAATAATGAATCTGGAATAATGATCTGTTTAATGTCTGACAAAACAGATACTAGAGCAGTTTCAGTCTAAGATTACCTTTCCATTTTTTCTCTGAGTAGAAAGGAAAAATTATGTATGCTAATACTGACAGATAGACATTTAGATCGGAAACATAAGATATTTTAATTTATTCTCACATGGCTTCTAGCAGGTATAGCTGTGTACATTTTAATTTCTGCATTTCAAACCATTAGCACCATCTCATTCAACCTATTACAACCCAGCCACTTCTCTTGGAAATATCAGTAAATATTTAACTAGTTAACCAAAAGAAATAGGTGAATTATTGAGTGTAAAAAAAGTTGTAATCATTTAAAAAGCTAACAGAATATGCACACATTCATTTTCAGGGAAATTTGGATACAGGTTTTTTTAATAACGGCACATATAAAAGGTGTATGAAAATAAACCAGGCCAGTTTCTAAGCTCCGTGCAATGATTCCAGCTGGACCCTCTCACTCCTTTCTCCAGCACTGTGCCTTTGGGGCTGCATTTTCTCTACTTTGCAGCTGGGTTACATGGTCGTGCAGTGCACCGGCGTCATTGCACAAGCTCCAGTGGAGACCTGAGTCTCACACCTCCAGGTGTGACCCAGGTACCTGGTACAAGGCATCTAACCTGTCCGTGCCAAGCACACATATTGCCATAGCAGGAAGTGCCTGGTTTCTGTCCCTGTTGCTCCTCCTGGGGTTTGCTGGGATGACTCAGAGGTATCCCCAAAAGCTGCTGCAGCGGGCCTGTGAGGTGATGGGCCCTGACCCTGGCTCCAGGGCTGCACTTGCACACCCTCATAGGCACAACTGTGGAGTCATTGCATGGGACAGAAGGAGCAGTGGCAGGGATTCCTGCAGGCTATTTGAGGGGACAAGGATGTTGAAGTTGGTGATGTGCTCAGTGGCTGTGGTCAGAAGTGTCATGAACGTATCTAAGATACTATGATTTCTTGGCGTGCCACCAAATTGCAGCCTACAGAACCTGCTGGGTAATATTTTTTTCACTGCTGCTCTCAAGACTGTCACTGCTCAGTGATGACAGCCAGAAGGCTTATCCCAAACCCCCTCTCCACCCCGCACCCCCCCGAGGAATTACAAGAAAAATGTTTCACTGTTTTTGTTTTTCAGGAATACTGTTGGCTCGTCAGGCAGCTCCACTGCATACACAGCGGGACTCTAGCTGCTGCGGCGAATGTACTTCCCGTGTTCACCGCTCTGGTCCAGTGGGACAGCACAGACAGGGAAAAATACATATTTATATGAACCTTGGCAAGGGTTTCTAATGATGTGTGGATTTTAAATTGGTGTAATGACTTCACACTGTTTGGTGAGTTAACGCAAGAGATGCTGCTCTGATTCAAAACGTAATTGGAAAAGAAAAACATTTAGAAAATAACTCCACTTGGCAAGACGGTGTTAGCTGACACTCCTCTTCTTGTAAACATGCTCTGGGTCAAAGTTGTTTCCCAAGCAGAAAGCCCTAATGAAAACAGGCAACACGTTGCTGCAACAGACAGAAGAAAAGGAGGTCGTCAAGGCCCTGGAGCTGGCGGTTATCACACCACCCCAGCACGCTGCTCCATCTCTGCCCTGTCCCCACGATGTCACTGCTCACTGTCTGCCATGCACGCAACAAATCAGCGACAAAAAAGCACATACCTGTGGTCACATAAACACATAAACACTTTCACTCACAGTAGTGCTCTCGTTATCTGGCTATCGGAGGCAGCTAAGGCTGAGACAGGAGAAACATTACAGGATCCTGTCTGCCGAGTGCATTCATGGGAATGATTTCCAGATGTCGATGTGCTGCAAACGTGCCTCCAGCCTGCAGACCGGCCCGTTATCTATCACACTGGACAATACTGGCACCGAGCATGGGGAAGCGGTGGCTCATTTGGCCCAGAGGGTGTTGGTAGGTTTCATCAGGACAAGGACAAGCTCTCCAGGGAAGCTGGTTGTGGAAAAACTTTATTTCTGCTGCAGGTTTCCTATAATTAAAAAATTAACCACACAAAAGAAAAAAAACCACCCCAACACCCAGGAGGCTAGAAAAGTGCACGTGATCTACCTTGAAGCCCTTACACAAAATCTGTTTTACATAAGTGCCTTTATGACAGAAACTGCTGTTAAAGGGTTAACTGTCAAAGAAAGGAAATGTCACCTTCTTTATGATGGTCCAGCCAGCAGAGATATAAAAGTCTGCATAGACATACTGATTTTATATGGCATGGCTCAGGTTAGCTCAACTGCACGTCAAAGATTAGCTGAAGCAAAGCTGAAATAATCAGGATCTGTGCCACCAAACAACTGCTTCCATGCGCAGACAACTCCTGCTAAGAATTATGTAGGAATTTTAGTAGAAATTTTGTTCTTGAGGTCTTCTTTCTTTTTGTGAACTTTTGAACAGGAACATTTAGAATAAAGACTGGAACGGATTTTCTGTGAGAAAGACTGCTTTCTTTCAACTGCATGTTCAGGCTCTTCCTACTGAAGGAAACAATTTATTCAGCTAGTTCCTTGCACCCCTTCAGTTTTTGAGCACATCTGTACAAATGAATCTATTTATCTCCTTTCTCTTGCAAAACCTGAAATTTCTCGCCTGTTTTTTTAATATAAACTGTACACAAAACCTTTTCCTTTGTTTTCCCCTAATATATAGCCATGCAATAATTTCAAGCCTCTTCCAGGCAATACTGGAATACGGAGCACTGGAACAGGCTGCCCAGCGAGGTTGTGGAGTCTCCTTCTCTGGAGAAATTCAAGACCCGCCTGGACAAGGTCCTCTACAGCCTGCTGTAGGTGACCCTGCTTCGGCAGGAGGGTTGGACTAGATGACCCACAGAGGGCCC
>Ga0065711_1031817_pt1 | contig 28673 bp, 21 predicted proteins | sample Hoacrofraction12_FD_59098 | JGI IMG/M metagenome (GOLD analysis project Ga0065711, IMG submission 59098) | Hoatzin crop microbial communities from Cojedes, Venezuela - Epithelial fraction 12 v2 (version 2) | ecosystem: Host-associated > Birds > Digestive system > Esophagus > Crop | place... | reverse complement strand
AGTCCAACCCCCCTGCCGAAGCAGGGTCACCTACAGCAGGCCGCACAGGACCCCGTCCAGGCGGGTCTTGGCATCCAAAATTCAAATGGGAACAATGAAGAAACATTGATAGTTTTAAAAAAAAAACTACGATTTTTAAGCATATTTGCTGATACCTGGGGGCTACTAGGAGAACTCAAACAACTCTGCAGGTCACCTTTAACAAAAAGCTCACTGTGTAGATAAGGCTATAAAAAAAACTACCACCCAACAGCGTGTCGCATAAGCAACACAAAAGGGAGAACAAACTTGGAATTGAGAGGTGTGGTGGGTTTGGGTGGGGGAGGGAGATTCCAATGTGTCCTTCAGGAAAGAATCTGTGTAAAGAATGGAGAAAGAAGCAGCGGCCAGGACTTTTCAGCCCTTTGTCTGGTTATCTTGCAGAAGTGCTTTAGCCAGAGACTCTTTCGGTAGCTGCATGGGGCCAGCGAGGAACACAAACGTGCATGAATCTAAATGTAATATCCCCGTTGTGCACATTCTGGCTGTGACAGCTCGAGTTATGAATGTAAAATAGCAGGGGAAAAAAAAGATCAGAGGATGGCCAGGCCTGAAATGTTCATAAGAACTGACTTACCCGGAGCTCGCGTTGGCTTGGCGAAGGTGCTGCCCGAATTTTAAGTCTCGCTGCTTCCACCCTGCGTTTTGGTGTGCCTCAGCAAAGCAGAAACACCCTGGTTCTCTGTGCACGTAAGTGATTCAGCATCAGAGAAGTGACAAACATCGCCTTCCGCGTGAGATGCGGAGCAGGCAGAGGAGGGGATGCCAGCTCTCCGCTCTGGTCCGTGGTCAGCGCGGGCACACGGACCGACTCGGCAGCAGTGGCTCCGCTCTGTAGCCGGGAAGGGCCGTCCAGCGAGCGACAGCATCTTTTCCCTTGCAGGCAGGCCTGTTTTCTGTGGGGCAACCGTCTGCAGCGTTCCCTAATTCCCGACGTTCAGGGGGCATTTCTCTTTGCTCCGGGGAGGGCTGGGGCAGAGTAAGGGATTTCCTCCCCTCCCGTCAGTACGCTGCTCACAGAAAGGGCATCGCGTCGTGGCGGGGCACAGCTTGTTGCAGGGGCTGTGCGGGCAGGGAGGGGGCTTTTCCCTCTGCCACATGCAACTTGCACAGCGAAGAGAAGTCGCAAAGTTTACAACTTTCCCTGCTTCAGCATCAGATTTTCCCGGGTCTGTCCTCTCTCTCTCTTTTTCCAACCTCCTTCCATCTCTTGTTACCATGGAGAATGAAATGCCAGTTCCATTCAAGCTGTCAGCTGAATAGGTTTTGAGGTTGATGGATGGTGAGAATCTCTTATCCCTCCTTCTCCAAATGCCGCCCCTGCCTGGTTCTTGACATTTCACTTGCCAGAGACTGGCAGTCAGCGAGAGGGAGCTGAAAAGGCGGCTGGCAGTGTCCTGCTGAGATGCTCTTTCAGTTCTGGGGATGAAATCAGCAGCCGTGAGAAGGTCTTAAGGGCTTTGGTGCAGAGCCTTGTCCTCAGGCTGGCTGAGGCATGAATGCTCACTTCAGCGCACGCTACCGCTTCCCCCAAGCACCCAGGGAAAGAAAGATCCATGGGCGAGACTTGCTTCTGCCAGTGACTGCGTTTCGAGGGGTGCTGTAACCTCTGAGGTGTGAAGGGAAAGGTAAGGAATGAAGGAATACAACGCATGCTCCAGCATAACCTGTTCCTCTCGTATCTACGTCTTTTAGCCTCCACCTCAGGGCCACGTCAAGCGAGAAGGGGAATTTCTCTGCTGCGGTCCGACTTGCCTGGTTTGCTGGCTGCGATGCTGAAGTGAGCAGGAGAGTCTGAGTTCGGCGGGATGCTGACAGTCCCCGTATGCACTGGTTGCCTCCGTGCGGTGTTACTAGCGCGGTGTCACGGCGGCCTGGTGAGGGAGGTACCTGTAAATAACAAATACGCGGAATTGCGGCGCTTGGCAGGCCCGGACCTGAAACGTGGTGTTGGGGATACTGCGTGAAATGGAGCTGCAAAGCAGTGAAATTGAAATGATGGCACTGTAGAATTACCCAGGAAATATTTCTTTCTTGGGATTTATTACATTTCATGCAAGGTAAGTATGGTTTTAGAAGGGATCGGGAGAATTTCCAGCTTGCACTGAAAGGCTTCAGCTTGTCCTGTTTACTGCAGGAGTTGTTTTGACTGATGACCACTTCATAGAGCTTGGGAGAAGTGAATACCTGGCATTGTTTGGTAGCTGCGTGGATGTAATGGTTAGTAGCTTTTCTGACTTTAGAATTTAGATTCAGGCATTTTTTCCAGATACAAGCGTTCCACGAACGTATACTTGCTGGGAGAGGAAAAGCATTTTTGTGAGGTTTCTGCTAACACCCACTGTGCCAGGACTGTGCCAGCGCAGGAGTTAAGACTGGTGGTGTACGTTAGCGGGCGGCGTTTCAGTTTGCTTAAGGTCGTACGTGGAGATGTGTTCTGGGTGCTTTTGGAAAGCTGTGCTTGGTAAGTGACTGAGAACTCTTTCTTTCAGTACGTCTTTTCCGAGCATCGCAGGGATAAAGATTTCCACGCTTTCTGTATGTTCCTAAGCATGCTAAACAAATACATCTTTCCGCACTGCCACCAACAGCTTTTGCATCTGTCCTGGCTCCTCAAGTGTTCGCTTGCCATTTGATGCTTTATGTCCTGTTTGTTGTTGGATTGTTGTCTCACTGCTGGAGTCTTCCTACCGTGCGGTTGCTCTTCCTGCGGCGCAAGCCGCTTCCAAAATGCTAATATCTTAGCTGGTCGGTCTCTGGTGTGTTGAAAGGGAATTTTTTAATTCCTGCGGCAGAAGGGCATGTGTGTGTGTCAAGACGTACAAAATAAAAATAGATACATTTTTATGAAATACGGATGAATATACCATCCCATTCTTTACTCAGTTTATTGCGAAGATTCTAGTAGTAAGTTTGTCCCCAGAGCTAGGGATTCCCTAGAAGGATGCGTGCGTGGTGGACCCGGTTACTTCTGACTGTTCATTGTGTGAGATAACACGCGGGACTCTGATTGCCTGGGTTGAACCTGGTTGGCTGGGGTACTGCCAAAAACCTAGATTTTCAAATACACACTGCTGAAGCAGCCTCTCTTTACCATAAATACACCGCCCGTGTCGGCTGGAGTTGAGAGAAGGTGATACAGGGAGGGGAAAAAAGGGTGGCAGGCCACTGGGCCGCAGAATGGTGCTGTAGTTTGGGATTAGCTTCCTGACAGGCACGCGGCGTCGTGTTGCCATCAGTAAGGGGTAGGGGAAAGGGTGAGCATCTGTTCTAGCACGGAGATTTGGGGTGAGCTGAAGCAGCAGCAGCATCAAGGCTTGGGTGTGTATTTGCATGTATTCTTCTAACCTGCTGGCTTCTTTGGTTTAGATGCTACCTTCTCTGTGAAAAAAAGTACACTCTTACCTGCCTGAGTTTGCAGGAGATGAAATCCCCTGTCTTTCTCTCCCGCTCTGTTTGTGAGGATTGTTAGACTAATCATTTTAGAGGCTGTAAAAATTTTTTCTGGGTATTTCTGACAGGTTTCCACTTCTGAAGAAAGATCTTCCGGTTTGCAACATGGATATATTTAGATTCGGTTTGCTCTCTGAAATGCTGCCTTCTCTTCCCCCCACCAAGACTGACCTTTACTTGATGGGGTTTTTCTGATTTTTATGCTTTCCCGAATGAGAATTGGACTGAGGTAACAACAATAATAGATTTTATTATTAGGGCATATCTGCTAGCTTCTCTGCTTCATTCCATCTGGTCTTTGCTTAAATTATTCTTGGAAAAATTTTTAATGTCCCACTCATTTTAGATTCAGAGTTGCAAAATATTAATTTTGTAACTGCTGCTCTGTAAACTGTCACTGAGACGGTTTATGGGTGCCAAGATTTGCATGAATACACCGCGGTCAGTACTAGTAACCCCCAGAGGTGACTGACTGACTGTGTTATACCTAGAAATACCTCCTGGCTTCAGAAATCAGTGCTTATGTGGTGGCTTCTGCAATCCAGAGATCGCTCCTGGTGCCCGCTGCTCTCTTACAGCGTTTTCTCCGCTGTTCTGGTGGTTGACTGCTGCTGGCGTGGTTTATTTGTGTACTACTGTGGATTGTTCTAGAGAGCCAAAATGCTATGAATCCCCTAGCTACAGAAATCTGGAAGATTTTACCCTTTCCCTTAGGTTTTGATTATGGAGTCTAGTTCTCAGATTCATTCTTTCCTTCTTGAATTCACTCTTTCTGAATTCTGCAGTAGCCCGGCACACCTGAGAGCTGTTCTTTACATTGTGCAAAATATAAACACTACAAGCAAAACGCAGACACCCAAATGTTCTGTGATTTAATGCCAACTTCAACTATTTATTCAAATCTGAGCTTTCTGACTCTCTGGTCTTTCTGAAATAGCTTCCCTAAGCCTCAAATATAAGTTGGGTTTGGAAGTGCAGCAAAATGAAGGCATTCCAGAGCGGCAATGTCCTCCGCCGCTGGGCTCGATGATTTCGCATTGGTGGATTTGTTCCGTCGCAACAAAGCATCACGGATCCCGAGGCAGGTGTCACACAGCGCTGGAGACCCTGGGTGCCAGGAGTCTGTCGTGCCCATGTGCCTGGAATCTTTCAGCCTAGCAATTAATGTTTACACCTCAGTGGCGTTTTTTGGACAAAATACGGCAGCGTGAGGAGCATCAGCAGACGGTGATACTGTGCCCAGCGACCGACGGGGCTGAAGAACACCTTACTGCGGCAATGGGATGATTCTGCATTGCTGATGAAGCCCATGCAACAGATTGCTAGCTAACTTCTTGTTTAGTATGCTTAAATGACATCTTAATTAATGCTACACCTGGTTTGACGAGAAGTAAAAGAAGTTTGTCAGACATATTATTTTAATTTTCTTGTTGTCTGTCATAGTACCGTCTTTGACAGAGCGCTCAATCATGTGGAGAAGTTACTAATTCTGCAGAAAAATATTGATCTAATGAATTGTTACACGAAGAATAGGAAAATTTGCTGGATAATTTGCCTGTTCTTCATTTGGTTGTTATTTGGAATCCCTGGTTTTTGTCTGTTATTCCTGTTTCTCTCAGGTTGTCCCATATTGAAAATCAGGGTGTCTAAATTATTTTCTGTATTTTCCCAGCATTATCTGTGACTTTTATCTGTCTTCGCCTTTCCTTCTACAGCTTACCTCTTCCATAGATGCGTTTGTTCCTCCCGGCATCTTTCCCTGCTGTACTTTTCTTCTGCTACCATCCTTTTTCCCTCCTGTTCTCATCTGAACAGCAGCCAGAGCTTGTCGTCGCCTTACCTCGCCCTAAAGCCTCCTGGCCGCTGTCTGCGTGCAGGCAGCTGGAGGAAGACCCAGCTCGAAACTTCCCTCTGTTTGCTCGGTGTTTTACTTTGTCTTTTCCTCAGCGATCAACACCGGGGTTTCTGTTCAGAGGCTTCCCCAGCGATGCCGTGCGGAACCGACCTGGTGCTTCAGCTCCGCTCCGGGTGCCCTGAGGCTTTGCCGGGGCAGCCGGGGAAGAAGCCGTGAGCAGAGCAGCGAGCTGACGCCGTCTGTCCGTGAGTTTGCAGAGACAGCTCTTCACTGGTTCGTGCTTTGCAGGCTACCCTTATAACTTTAACATCTGGAAAATTAATTTTAGTTTAGCTTTTGCCAAGGCTTCCTACCTGCTCTGGTCAAGTGAATTTTTAAGCCTTTTATTATAGGCTGGTCTATATGCAAAGGATGAGCGTTGTGCTCTCCAGTTGATCGTTCTCTTATCTCAAGTGTCATTTGCTGGAATCTCTCTGCCTCTTGCCTCTTGTGAAGTGTAGACTGAGTTACAGGCGCATAATTAAATCAACATATTAAGTGCATGAGGAATGAGAGGCAGTGGGGATTTTGATGGCCATATCCACAGGCAGAATATTAAAATCTGTGCTGTCAGGTATCTGAGCTATTTTCTGGTGTCTGGAGAGTGCTGGTTGCATAAGAACAATTTCCAGCTGAGGCGAAGTGTGTTTCTGTGCTAGGTCAGCATGACAGGCGATCGTTTCCCCTCGCCTGGCAGAGCGGCTGCTCCAGAAACCATGCGGCTGCTAGTTCAGAGCCTCAGATGTGCGGTGTTACTGCTCTTCGGGGATGGGGAGATCTGAATAATTGCTAAATACTTGCGAGGGTTCAACTGGAAAGAATGTGACCGTTTCGGGTGCTGTGCGTTTGCTTTTGCCCATAATCCCCATCCAAGTCACTCTGTTGCATCGGGCGTACTTTGCACTTGAAATTACCTTGTTCAGCATCGAAGACTGATTCTCTACCTGATATGTTGTGCCTAAACATTGTGCGTGTACCATCAGTGCTTGGATTAGCCAGAGATGTAGAGCATTGCATTCTCAGAGCTGAGACTTCGTATTTTGCCTATTTTACATCATGCACAGCAACTGATGCTCCCGTTGTCTTGCCGTAACCCAAATTTGGAACACAAAATCCACATGAAAAACTGTAGAACAAAATACAGCGCAGGAGGCATGACAAGAAGTGGGATTAATCTCTTTAATGTAAATATTATTCCCTCTAACCTTGGATTTCTGAGTGTGTGTTTGATGTTGGTTTACCATAAAGACTAGGAATAGCAGACTTGCGTGGGATGGAGTCAGATTTGGGTGCAACGTGAGTTACGTCCCTTATAGTCGGACGGATTTGTGTAGTGTATGCCTCCAGGCCAGCTGCTGGCTTTTGCAGATTTGTCCCTGTGAAATCCTCTCCTTTAGCCTTGTTCCAGAGCTGTAGCACTCAATACCAGTACATCCCTGCCTGCCTAGTCTGGGCATCGTATGTTGGCTCTCTATTGCTCTCCCCCAGCTGAGATACTGGATTTTTGTTCTATCAGTAGAGCAAAAAGATAGGAGAGAAGCAGGGGAAGGGATATCTGAAAGTGGTATTCGCTTCTGTTTTAAATAAAAGTTTGCATTTTTCGCAGCAGAGAGTCGCTGTGGAAGAAGCAGGAGGGCACACTGGGGAGAGCTTGTGAGAACACCGCTTGTATTTCACTCTTGTTCAGGGTTTTAGCTTCTAGAACACATTCAAAGTTCATTACTGGGTTACAGTGTTAACGTCTAGGTGGAGATAACCGGTATCTCAGTTGCATAGTGATTCTTGAGATTTAGGACTAAACACATGCACACACACACACAAAAATACGGTCTAATGGACAAGGGCATTCTCTAGCCAGCCCTCTATCCCCTGCCCTCGCCTCTAGGCTGTGTAATAAAGGTGCTGTAACGTGAAAGGTGCTCTCGGACTGTGCCTCTCCGGCAAAGGTCAGCGTGGCTCTTGCCTGCCACGCTTGTGGCGTTGCTGTCTTGCTTCCGTTCCTGCAGTCGGGCGGCTGTAGGCTGCGTCTGGTCAGCCCACAACTCTGACCAGCGGAGAACAGTTTTTCAGTGGATTAGCGGTTTTGATCAGCGTGTGGCACGTAGGCAGGGGTGTGGGTCCGCCTTTCTTGCTGGCAGCCGCTAACATTGGTTTGTGCTGCTTGTGGAACCGTACCCTGAGGCTCTTAACCCTTCTCCGTGACATGCCCAGCGCAAGATTGCATTGCAGATGAGTACAGGAGAAGTTTCTTCTCGTATAAGCAGTGTCTCAAGGTAGTGTAAGAACTGTGCCAGTTGTGATGTTGGCTTACAGAGGGGTTTTCAGACTCAGCTGGGCTGAGTGTCGTCTCCAGGAGCGACATCAGCTCTGGGCCAAGCTGGCGTGGCCACAGGTGGAAGCACACTGCTGTTCCCCCCTCCTCTGTCTGCTCCTCTCATGTTGGCTTTCTCCTGGGCCTAGCTGCGTAGGATCCAGGAAGCCTTTCCTTATTTCCCATGACCTTAAACTTGCATTTGCATCTGTGCTTGCAGCCCCACGAATGAAGTGTTGCGTGAGGTTAATCGCAAACACTAATCTAGGCTCCCATACACCGTCCTGCGACGCCGCTGCTCCCTCCCGAGCAGCTGAAGCTGCCTGTACACAGAACAGCACGTTGGTGACGTTGGTCAAAAGACTTTACCGGGCTTGCCAGAGGCGTTCTCGTCTTCAGGTGAGAACCTATGAGATGCCATCAGGAGCTGCCAGCATGGACTGACTTGGAAATTGTTTTTGAGATTCTCTGCTTTGGCAGTTGGTCTTCAGAGACAGCATGGAGCTTTTATTGGCGTCACCCGAATGTGCTTTTTCTTGGTTTATGGGGAAGGGATCTGTACAGTAAAGGAGGTGGCTTCTAGTCCCATCTTCCCATTTCCATGTTTTATCTAACAGTTGCTACAGTTGTTGAAAGTACATGGGTTTGTTATTCAGGATCATGGATATAAATCGATGCCAGTAGCAGGAGGCCTTATCAGCTGTGAGCAGCTGTACTCGCCTTTTCGTTTTAAATCTAGGCACCTGAACAACAAATCTCGGTTTTCTGGAAGGTGACATTTTAAAATTCTTTGGAATTTGTCGAAAGCTGTTGTGCCTGTGCTGAATGTGAACTAGCAGCAGCCTTTTGAGGGAAGGGTAGGACCTTGTTGTTGGAGCTCGGAGTTAAGGCTGAGGGTGGTGGGCATTAAGGCCTGTAATGATTTGGTTTTGAAGTGCTGTGTATGTATGGACAGTCATGCTTCACTAAGTACATGACTTGCTTATGTTGGACAGCCTGGAGAGTCAAGCCTGATTTCCTTGAGAGCATCATCTTCATACTTTTCGCGGAAGTGGCTCTGGGGAACGCCGGAGGATCCGGAGAAGTGAAGAGGAATGCACGCAGGCGAAACTTTCTGGACGTGATTTAGACACAATTACAAACAGTGTATGGATGATATTGCAGATAGCCTTTGTAAGCATGATAGGTTAATTCTGGATCTCTGAATTACTGCATAGGGACTGAAATTTGCCTTTCTTCACTTTAATTTTTACATGTGACGTAGGTAGATTATTCAGGTAGCACGTTATCCGTACAGGAATCGGAGCTGGAAGCAGTACGTAGGTTTCTGTGTGGCTCAGACCCTGAGCTAATTCACGTGCTGAGCCTTCGCCAGCCTTGTTCAGAGCCACTGCTGCTGTCTCTGCTTTGTGCTCCCGGGACGTGGGATGCTGGGAAGCTGGCTTTGGAGGAGCTGGAGAAGCATTCGGGAGCCAGCTCGGGTCCACAATTTGTGGATTTGGGCTGAAGCTCAGGCTCTGCAAGACTTAGAGCCGTGGAGCTGATGATAGCATCAGTTCTGGGAGGGATAGCTGGTGAGAGAGTGATGTATTACGAGTACTGGATCCCTTCTGCTTGGAGAGGTTTGTCGGCTGGGATTTCTTATGGGGCCACCTCTGTACCCCAGCCAAGAGTCGTCCTAGAACCTGGAGCTCTGCAAAGCACGGTGCGAAGGCTCCGGGCTCTTGCCTCTCTGCTGCAGGGTTTGTGTGCTCGGGGTTTTCCCGTTATCTGCCTATTCCCACCCCCGCCATCCTGGGCAGTGGAAGGCTGACTTGGTTTGTTAATGCTTCATTGGAGGTTGTGTCGAGTGGTGTCTGACCAGGCTCAGAATAGTGGGTTTAGTTCGGATGTTTTCTCCTGGGATGCTGAATGTTCAGAACATTTATGGAAAAGATTGAGAGGGCAGATAACGCTGTACCTGACTCTGCTGCAAAATCCATCCACCCTTGAATAATGCTTCCTAAAACAAACGTACGCTAGTTTGAGATCTCTTTTATCTCTGTACTATGAACAGCAAAGGTGCTTTTTTATTTTCCGGTTCCAGGAAAGCCTGTAGGCCTGTGTGGTTTGCATGTGCTAAGAAGTTGAATAGCAGAGGTATTGTATGAAAGAAAAGAAGCAAATTTTCTTCCAGTGAAAAGCATCAGGTTTATCCCCCTCACATATTACATTGTCAAATTGTGAGAAGGTGCCCGAGAGGAGGTGTGCACGGAGACCCTGCTTGCCATAACCAAACCTCCCACGGGAAGCAGTGCCAGCATTGACTTGCCTTTGCCCCTGAGGGGTAGAACAGTGTTGTTCTGTCTCTGGGCTCTGGTAGTCTACAGAGAAGAAATGAACCCGGTTTGTTAGCTGTAAAATCTGCTGCCGTCTTACATCGATGTTTTTGTCGCCTGCACCCGGTTTTGCAGCATTTGTTGTGCCGCGTCTTCAGTACCGTCGTGTCGTGTCGTGCAAGACCTCTCTGGTCGCCTGGGAGAGCACCTCGCTGTGCCCTGGATTCCTCCTTTCGGCTGGAATCCCGTGCCCTGCCTGGCCCTTGGTTTAGCCTTTCTTCTTGGCAGGCACAGCAGCGTGCAGCGGACTGAGCAGTGGCGCGTGGCTGAGGCTCGGCTTTCCGTCAGGAACCGCTGACCAGAGGCTAGTCAAAGCAACGCGCGATAACTCCGATTAACCCGGGAAGAAGGAGGAAAACAAAAAAATCTGGCTGGAAAAGATAAGAGCAGTATGCCTGACTTACAGTTCTTTAATCTTTTTATTTTATTTGCACCTTGGGGTAAATTCTAGTCAGTTCAGTTATTCCTGGCTGAAGGAATCGCTAAAATCGGCACCGCTTTAATTTCCTGAGCTGCAATCCACGGTAGTTCGGGTACTGAAGGGAATCAGGCATCCTGGCTGGAGGGTGTTCGCAGTTTGGAAAATACAACTGCCGTACGCTGTCAGGTATGCATGTTTATACCAAATTTCTCTCTTCCCAGGTTAGTGGTGTCTTTGCTCGGTCTGCATCTGGTACCACGGAGCTCCTACTCGGACTGCACATAGAGTGCTCGAGGTAAGGAAGAATGGGTAGCAAGGGTCATGTCGGCCCAGGTAGCTGGGAGGGAATTCGTCTTTTGTGGGACTTTGGGTTAGTATGTTGACAAAGGTCAGAAGAAACAAATCTTCGGTGACTTGGGACGTCAATCTATATCTACATTATTATAATTTAATACTTTATGCTTTCTTGGTTGTGTTACTTACAAAATGCCATAAAGTACAAGTAATCAACTGCAGCTGAGTAATAACTCCTCAGGTTTTCAGGCCTGGATGCTCCTTGAGGTGATTTTTTCTTCCCTTGGTATTGGCACTGAGCTGTGGAAGCATTACAGTCTGTGCTGGGTATCCAGCCTATGGCGCTGTGTAGTAGCCCTATAGTGAAGTGCATCAACATTTACCTGCGTTTACAGATCGAAAGACTGAGACACAGAATGAAAATTAAGGGTTGACTTGTCTGGGTCTCGGACAAACTCTCCTGGGTAGGAAAGGAGGTGATGTCTTCAAGCATGGTGTAGCTATTGGTGCATTAGGCCTAAGGTGATTCGACGTTATTCTTTTTAGCTTTTCTGTCTCGTCCAATATGCTTTTCAAAGGTTGGCTTTTTGTACCACAGTGATTCAAGGAGTGGGAATACCAAGGTGAAGTAGTAACCTTCTCCAGAGCGCACCAGTAGTCGTTTTTGGCACTGGCTCGCTGTACTTTCAGAAGCGTTCATTTTGCTTCGAGTGACGTCCTCCTCCAGGGCTTGGTGGGATGATGGTGCACAAGGTAGCGAGCTGCCATCCTGTGGGTTGCTTTGATGTTTAGGAGCTGGAGCTATCTCTAGAGTGTCAGAACAAGAGGTTTAATTTCTCATCACCATCTTCTGGGAACAGTGGTAAGAAGAGATTATGCCTCATTGCCTCCCAAGTATTCCCTCAGACCCGCCTCCCTGCCAGCTCCTTCTCAGATGCAGTGCTGGGCTCCCTGGCACCAGCAAGCACGCAGCTTCCAGCCCCTTGGGAAGTGCCCGTTTCACGCTTCTGTGAGCCTCTCCGGTTTGTAAAGAAGTCGTTTTGAAAGGGGGAATTTAGAAAGGAAAAGTGGAGATGTTTGGTTTGTGTGCAGCTCTTTGTGTTTGACGTGTGTACCTGTTTCTGGGCTGCGGCTGGTGGCTGAAATGTGGTCCTTGTGGCACCCAGGGTTGCGTCACCTGGGACAGGCGTTGCAGATACGGTTCTAAGCAGGACGGGGGTATCTCCGTTAAATTTCAAATTTTTGTGTTAAACCTGATGTCACTTTTCAGCAGGGATAGACTCTTCAGTCTTTTTGTTATCATAATCTAGGGGAGCTACAGGGGCCGTAACGTCTGTGCTTGCTATGTAGGGCTGCGGGAGTCAGTTTGTGCTGTTACCCCATGTCTCTGAGCAGCCAGGCCCTGCTCCTTCCTGCGGGAGACTCGCCAGGGTGGCCCCGACACCCACCATTGCGACGTGCGGGCCCTGGGGCTCCATCCCTTCCCGCTGGCTTGCGGGTGCTCCAGAGAGCCAGAGCCCTCCAGAAAGGCGGGAGGCACGGTGGTTGCAAGGGAGGGCGAGGCAGCCGTCGGCCAAACCCTGAGCTCGGTCGGTGGGCGTGGGCCACTGGAGAGGTTGAATCATGGCTTCAGTGAATGGATATGGGATGGATGTTCTGCTCCTGAGAGCGTCTCGGAGATGCCCCAGGCTCAGCCTTCCCGCAGCATCGCCGTGTGGAGAGGAAGGGGGTGGGATTTCCCTTTACTGTCTCCCGCTCTGTTTCTGTATGCTTTCCTGTCTTTTTGTTTACAATTGTTTTTTTAAAAAATAACATAAAGCCCCCTGACGGATTTTCATAATTTTCACCAAACGAAAAGGAGGTGTGTAGGGGCCTCATTCATCACCTTTTGTCACCAGACTTGATTTGACATCTGAGACTACAGAGGAACTTTGGCGAGTGCAGTGGTTTCCCGTGCGGGGGTAATAAGAGAGAAAAAAGCTGTCAGTTGAAAACAGCAGGCGCTGTATTAGCAAATATAAACTAAACAGATGGCGAAGATACTGCAGCTGTCACGTAGAAGCTCCAGGAAGATCTTTAGCTTAGAGCTGCAGGAGGCTGTTCTAAAAGGAAAGCTGAAAACAACAACAAAGCGAACTTCAGCATGACAGGAGATACAATAGAGCCATTCAGATTGTGATAAAAAACTTCTGCAGCACTGATTTTTTTTTTATTTTTTTCTTCACCTTTTCAAATTTAGGATCAGCTATTATAAGATCACATTACAGATTTCCATACTGCGGTTTGCCTGCTGGTTTAGAGGTACTCTTCTGTGCGAGACGCTGGCTCCGGCACGTGCTCCGGGAAGTCGGGAGAAGCCTAACACACGTCGCGCGACTTTGATCTTCAGCTTTTTGTTTTACGGCTGTTTTGAGAGAAACTTCTGGTGAAAGAATTGTTTATGAATAAAATGTTTGTGGAAATGCGGTGTTAAAAGCGTGAGCGCTGTGGTGGAGGAAGCAGCTCCGCTTGAAGTGTCCCGCAGGTTCGCTCTGAAGGTAGCATTTCTCAGACCCATTTCCAGCTAAGAAATGGCTGCTCTTTTGTGAAAGAAGTGATAAAATTGCATCCAAGTATGTCAGTTATGGTAACACACGGACATATGTTAAAATGAGGACAAATTGGAATTTCGGTGCTGTTTCTAGAAGGCCAAAAGGCAGTGAATTTTCTGGACGTTGTGTCCATGATGTGTTTTCCTCAGCTAGGCCTGATGGTTTGCATGGATACCTTGTGGGTAAGCAGAGGTTGTTGTGCTGCCCTGACATTTGGGTGAAGACACGGCTCAAGAAATGGGTGCAGCTGCGTTTGAAGCCTGTGTTTTACATCCAAGGAAACAGCGTGCGCAAATGGATTCTGAGGCAGACTGATGGATTTCCCAGAGTTCTGCTTTTTCTGTTTGCCTTTTTTTTTTCTGCAAAAATTTTCATGTGTTTATGCTTGACTTTTTAGATGATACTTAATACACAAGAAATTCTGGGTTTTGATTGCGCTACAGCCCTTTGTGCAAAATTAGTAGATCTTCCGTTCTGCAGATCTTTTTCCAAATCGTGTTGTTCCTTTACCATAAATATCTTTAGGTGCAGGCAGATCTAATTCTAAACTTCATCTGTAATGATGATTTGAGAGCTACAGAACCTACATACCAAAAAATTGAATCTTTTATTCCTCTGTATTTATCCTTCCTTCCATCATCCCATGAAGTTGGAGTATACAAGCCCTCGCATGCGCTGAAGGTCGGCACTCCTCCGTTTTATTAGAGCTAGGAAGTTCATCGCCAAGGTGTAAATGCTCTTTGCTGGCTACATCTTTAGCCTGTCCTAGGCTTTTTCTGGATCGTAGTGGTTCAGGACACAAATCACAAAGGGCATCAGAGGTCAAAAGCTTGAGCTTATTTGTGGGAGCTGGCTGCGAACGCGTAGCCTCAGTCTTCCCATTCCATTCCGGGTGCTTTAGCTGTCTGTCGGGGTGGAAGTGGGCTCCTTATCATTTAACTGGGCCTTTCTTTTGTGGTGGCGGCTTTGTGCTTCGGTGTAGAACAGAACAGCTGATCATGCCACGTACCTGTTGTTTCTACACTTTAAATTTCATTTCTACCCCCGCAGAAACTTTGGAGCAGTTAGAAATTCCAGAAAAATAAGAGGAAAGAAGGCTGAGCCTGAGCGTATGCCTCTGCTTCCATTTTTGCTGAAGAGAAATAAAAAGGTGGCCTTGACGTGTACTTGAGCTTGAGAATGATAAATGTGGGGTATGTTTGTCAGTGATGGAGGGATATTCCAGGGTCGGTGACCTTCCACTGGGAAGCCTGGCCTCAGCCTCCACATATTCGCTCCTAGACTTTTGCTCCAAATGCTTCATCTCAACTTCACTGCCATGCCGTGCCCAGCTAGGGAGCGGCTTTGCGTAGACGGGAACCAGGGCGTGCAGAGAGATGATGCACAGAACCCCACAAACTCCCTGCGAGCTCTCGTCCTGGGAGCAAAGCCAGGGGTCGGTCATCGTGATCCGAGGCTGAAGAGGGATGACGCTTAAGATGGGAGGGAAGGAGCTGAAACAGAGACGTGAGTGGAATGGGGAGAAACTGAGGGGCAAGACAGCCTTGCTTTTAAAGATGAGTAGCCTAGAATTTTCTTGCTGAGTATCCTAAAGGCAAAAATGAACTTTTCCCAGCTAGACATGTAATTACTGTCTAATGGCCGTATTCTGTTTTTGATCTTTGTGCAAACCTGCTGGTGATACCGCAGAGGGTGCTGTGGAGGGGTGCTGGGTGCTGCGTTGTAGGTAAAGCAAGTTGAGGCACAGAGCTAGTGGGGAAAATGTCTTTATAGATTTTGAAAGAAGGCTGCGACATAAATTTTCGTGTTGTATGAGGTGTTAATATCTAACCCTCATTGATTAGGAACAGCTGCTTGCACGCAAAATGTGTGCTGGTGGAAAAAGGAAACATGATCCATCGTATTTTAGTGCTCTCATGACAAGAAAGTGCTGCTTAACTGGCAGCAAGAAAGCCCAGTGGGTGCTATAGCTTTGGTCTATAGCTTAGCCAGTCTGCAACAAGCTTTCAGGTATTTCGGCTCTCGTTTGAACCTTCTTCTTTGTAAGCCTAGTCCAGAACTGTCACACCTGGTTTTTAGATCAGTGCTGTTCTTCGTGCTGTGTAGATGGGTACATCAGTGACTGAGAGGACATGGAGCAATTGTAAATTACTGCTAATTATTATGCTTATCACTTCAGAGGTCACATAAAAAAAACTTAGGTGTAACAAAACCATACCACAGGTAGTCCTTGTATGTGGACTCTGTATTCTGCAGTGCTATGCCAGTAAATAATGGGTTACTGATTAATTTATGGTAGCTAGCCTTTTCCTCATTTGTCTCAATAGCAAAGAAATTTGAGTTTCATGTTTAGTTTTGCTTTAAAGTAGATTTAGCTTTACTTTTCCATGGAAAGCAACTGAATACACCTGCTTAATTTTTCGTAATGAAACCATTTTTTGTATGGAAAGCAAGTTTTCTATATTGTGAAGTAGCTTACTTCCCTTGACTATGGCAATTCCTGTCTTCGGATTTTGCGCTCCATTCCACATTCAAGCATGTCTGATCCGAATCAGTCTGTGGAGAAATGTTTAGCCAATTTGTAACCCACCGCAGGTTTGAAGCGTGGCTCTGCCGCAGCGTGACGTTGCGGTGCATGGCTCTGGTGCTGTGGATGCTAGAGGACTGTGTGCTGCTGCAGACAGATGTGGAGGGACACCCTGCTCAGATAAGTGCAGGTATTAAGAAAAGCCTTCCGGAGATGGGAGACGGAGGAGTTTTTTCCCTGTGTAAGCAAGCCCTTAGGTGGTAAGGTTTGTTACAGGCTTCTAGCAAGATGTGGAAACAGAGGAAGGCAAAAAGTAACTGCGCTACTTCTGGTAGGTCCAGGCTGCCACCCCGAGCAGCTCAGAATAAGGCTAAACATGGCTAGGAGAGAAAGGGCAAGTAGTCATTTGGGAACCTGGCGTGAGGACGCCCCTCCGCCTTTGTTGGGAGACAAATAACAGTTGGATATCTCCCTCTCTGGAGATATTCCAGCCCCGCCTGGCCACGGTCCTGTGCAGCCTGCTCTGGGTGACCCTGCTTCGGCAGGGGGTTGGGCTGGGTGGCCCACAGAGGTCCCTGCCAACCCCGACCATTCTGTGATTCTGTGATATTTGATGTTGTTTTAAACTTGTGGGAAATAACTGGGGTCTTGAATAGAAAAGAATCATAGTAAGAGCGCAGTTAAAAAGGACTGTCAGGTGAGCTGGTTTCTTGTACCGCAGCCTGTGTTCTCTGGAAGAAGTAGTTCCTAGGCATTCATACTAGTGCTGTTAATATTCCGTTCTTTGCTGTTTGGCAGAATATGTCTGACCAAGGCTTTGTCTTAATTGTCCTTATTCCTTTAGCTTCTTGCTTCTTAAAGGAAAAAAAATAACCCAACAATCGTTTTGTATAAAATAAGTCAAATGCGTTTGCTGCTAAAGGGGTCTCTTTACGGAGGGCTCGGTTGCTTCTGACTCATTCACGTGGATAAATGAATGCGGAGGCTTGGCATTGTGAGAGTAATAAATACACATCCTCCTGTTGCAGGCTTCGAAACACGTTGGTCAGAGCTACCCTTCAAGGGTTTGCCAGCATAACTGTGGTTTTTTTAAGATTCTGCAGAAATCACCCTTAGTTGACGTAGAATATTCTGTGCTAGATGTGATTAGATACCATCAAAAACGTGCTTCTGCCAGTGTAGCTTGTTTTTGGGGGGGAACTGGTATTAGCTGCTCTGGCAAAAGAACCTTTTTGCCTGTGCAAACCGCATCTCGACTGGGCAGGTTTGCCAGTATAACCATTTTAGCAAAGCCTTGCTACTGTAGAAAAGGCCTTATTGCTAATACTGCAAGGTTCCCACACCAGATGAAAGGCACAAGACAAAGGGCTTTACAAATATGAATTAAGCTTCACAACACCCTTGTTAAAAAAAACCCAAATTATTATCCTAGCTTGCCAATGTCTGGTTTCTTTTAATACGAGATGTTTTGTGGGGCTGAGAAGGAAGGGTAGAAGCTTCAGAACTGGGGTAATTAGTGGCTGGTAGCATCACAGCATTGATAAACTACACAAATTTCTAACTGGTTGGAATCCCCTGCCATCTCTGTCTGACGTTTAAAATGTCTGAGCAAAATCAGGGGTTTGGAGTCTCAAATAGCTACTCGTCGTGGGTTTCACCTGATCTTTGGTAGTATGAGAAGTTCTAATGTTGACACGAGGCGATTCCTTTCTTCCTGAAGACACAGAACTGGCTTTTGTGTCTGTGGTGTTCTCATTCATATTTTTTTTAACCGCAGTGTTCTCTCTGCCTGATATCTACCAGCCTCTTGCAGTCTCTTACAGCTGATGTGGTCAGGGTATGAACAGCTTCCACAGTTCCATCGTCCCAAAGGGAAGGGAGAGGAACGAAACTACAGATTTATGCACAAGAATGATGTTAAAGTCAAGTCACTTGAAAGTTGGAGTAGCCTGGGTTTGCCCGCATGGTCTGAATTCGGACATTTTTGGGTGCGAATTATCATGGCGTCTTTAATTACATTATCACATTCTGTTTGTTCTTTTTCACCTCTCGGGGAACAAGGAACAGAAGAACTCTGCTAAGATGTAGGTTAATTTTCTTCTTTACCGTTCACCAGCATCACTACTGAATTCAGCTTGTAAACTTTTGGGGCAGGCCCAGGCATTTCCTCTGTTAAACACCGTGTCCTGGATTCTGTATTAATAAATCGATCAAGAATTGAAGCAAGCTGTGCGATTTATCGTCTTCCCAGTTCAAGGCCTGCATGGGGTGGTCGTTGTTTCACAAACAAGATACCTTTCCTCACCAAGCGTTGCGAGGGAGTCGCTTTTCAAAAGCTGTCCTGGGTCTGGATCTCCTGAAGTCTGGGAGATGGTGGAGACATCAAGGCTGACTCTGTTCCCTGTCCCAACACTTCCCACGTGCTGGGGGCAGTTCCAGTAACTGTTTGGCCATGTGCTGGATCTTCCGAGAGCTACTTGATTCCCGATGGGAATAATTTTGTGTTCTGTTTCCACAGCAACAGCACACTACTTTTTGTTTTTTCCCCTCAAGGTGGCTGTTGCTTTGAGAATTAGACCTGTGGAAAAGCTTGGCCTTCTTGTCCCCTGTTGAGATTTCAGCTTGCACAGGTCAAGAGTGGAAGGAGTAGGACGGGTAGAGTGTGACTCTCGGCAGAGCCGGTGTGATTATGAAGTGACAGTGGAAAGACCGAGCCCTGCTTCATTGTGGGTTTTAATGTGAAGAAAATGCTTGTGTTGAAAGTCACGGTTCTCTCTGAGCTCTGCGAATGGAAGGCCTGGGACTGGGACATGGGCGACAGTCATTTTAGCCCTTTGCATGCGCTCTTGTAATCCCGTAGGACCCATGTCCACGTTACGCAGGTGTCCATGCGCAGTATGAGACCAGGTGTACATTCTTCTGTCCACCAGCTCCGAGAGACCTTTTCTGCGCATGTCACACGAAGAAACCTATTCTTCCCTCACGGCATTCGCCCTAGCGCTGTGGGGCAGGGAAGGGCTGTCGTTAATCGCCCCACCGAGATAGAAGTACATGTTAAGCAGCCTCTTGGGCATGGTACCTCCCGTAGGTAGTGAGGAACTTCCCTTCAGACTGGAGTACGCATGCCCATCCCAACACCCGCTGCCAGGAGGACTAAGAAGTTTTCAATGTTTGAAATGCTTCCATGGGTCAGTCCCTTCTTGTTACCATTCATAGGTGGGTGAGAGCAGAAGCAGATGGTTTGGTGCTGATACCTTGCCAAGGTTGGCGTTTTTCATCTGTAGTTTCGAAAGCAGTCGCTTCTTATGTGGGTGCCTAATGCCAGCCTAAATACAATTGCTTTATGTTTTCAACTGTTTTATTTTGTCTCTTCCTGGTCCTAAGAACTGAACTGTCATCTTTTCCAGCAGAGCATATAATTTGAGGTACGGAGCTGTTCCCTGTGATTTTTTTTTCTCCTTTACTCCTCTTCCCGGTCTTAGGAATTGCATGTTCCAGGGAACACTGTAGTAAGTGCTGTTCTGCTCTCAACACACTCACTAACTGAGCATGTCGTAGAACAATTTAAAATTCCATTTAATTTAAAATTCAGACAAGTCAATTATATTATTAACATTGGGTTCAGGAATCTCCCTTCCTTGAAGAGTCAGTATCTAAAGCGATACCTGTCACTGTGTTATGCTTTTGCAGTAGAGGCTTCTGCTCGATGTCAGAGCGTGGTGACTCTTCACCATCAGTCTTTCAGTTCCTAGTAGTGCTGAGTCAGGATGCCAGGAGTTTTACATTTCTCTCTGACAGATAGTAAGTGGGTGTGTGGGCTGGCAAAATCAATGGCTAATGGATGAAACAATGTCACCTATGGTTAGCATGGAAGGGTGTGTTGATTATAGCCATTTTTACAGTGCTAAGGCCAGAAATTCACTGATAATATCCATATAAAATGGAAAAAGCTGTTCACAATTAAGCATCCAAGTCAGAAATGTCATATAAGTACATAAGCCAGAAATTAATTAAAATACCTTTTTTTAACTTTCTAATTGTAAGCACACCTGGATGTACTTTTCTTGTTAAAGATCTTGTATTTCATTCAAAGATGAAGAGCATTCTGGTACTGAACCTTGTTAAAATTGGAAAGGAAGTTCATGATTTCAAGTCTTGCATTGCTTGATGTTAACTCTTCCTGTTCTATCTAGCTCTTTTTGACTGCACGTTGAAAAAACTGCACTTTCTAGTGTTCTCAAGAACTTGTTTATTGCAAGACGAGAGTGTAACATTCCATGTCTGTTTAACATTCAGTAATTTACCATTAAGCTACTTGACACCAGTTAAAATTTATGTTAATGCTGTCTTGATTAAACAGCGCTCATTATCACTCGCTGTGATTTGGCCAAATCAGTTTCCTAGCAGATGTCTCCATGAAGGAGCCATCCTGCTGTACACGTCCAAAGGAAGTGGGGAATATTGCAGCAGTGTTTTGCACTTACGTAGCATCTTTCTTTTCAAAGCACTTCATGCAGTCATGTATGATACTGGGAAAACACATTAGGTAATATAATGACCAGATCAAATTTATACATTTTAAAGAGCTACAGGACGTTTTATAACTTCAACAGATGTCTTGTATTACAGTTTTTAGTGTTTAGGATCAAATAGTTGTCCAGTCAGCTCATCTTGCTTGCAGAAGGAGGTTGGAGTTAACCCTCTGAAGGTTGGAGTGTATGCCTCTACAGATATCAAATACTTCAAACCACAATTTCAAACTGCTTTGAAGTAATCCTTTCCAGCCTGCCTGAGAAGCTTTAGTGCTCTTCAAGCCTCTCGTCTTTCATTTTCTTTTGATATTGTTTTATCACCACAGAAAATCCTGGTGATTTCCCATCTTTCCCTTCAGTTCTTCTTTGGTGCCTTCTTGCAGTATCACTTACAGCTCCTGTCGTGTGGGCTCTGCCCAACTCATGGAAAACTGAAGTGTGGAGGACTTTTTTTTCCCCATGTGCAGCGTTAGGTTCGTAGCTATGGGTTAAGACATTCCTCCTTAAATCCTCACAATTTGTTTTTATGTGTTTTATTACTTCAATTTGTGTATGCAGGGAAAGCTGATACAAATCATAACTGTGCCTATGCAAATTAAGGATTTTCTACATTAGGATTGCTTGCCTGTTGTGTGCTTTTCCAGCTTCTCCAGCATTCGGACGTTGTGTTATATTTGCAACGTAGTGCAAAGCAGATACCTGACCCATGACACCAAAGAAGTACCTGACTAATTTTTTTTCTGTTCAAGAATGGGACTAATCCTGTTTTGCATTTACTTAATGGTTATGTTTATCGATTGTGTTTTACAGATAGCATAACTGAGAGCGGACACTGAAGGCAATTTGCCCAAGATCCCAGTATTTCCTGTAATTCTGGTTGTGTTTTCCTGATTTGATTTGGGATGATTCAATTAAGAACTAGATGTAATTTTATAGATGTGTGATGTGTCAAGTTTGTGGCTCATCGGACAATGTTCAGACTCACCGTTTCCCTCTGTGCATGCAGCTGGCTGGGTTTCCTTGTAACCACAACTCATCTTATTGCCAAATTTTCCCAAGCTTAATATGATAGGAGCCATTTAGTGAGGTTGATGCCCATGTTAGGTTACAAGGTGAGTAGTTCGGCTGGATTTCAGCCATCCTTGAAAGCAAAAAGTACTTTTTCCAAATGTTAGAACTATTGCTTGCATTTGTTTGGTCTGTATGTAACTCAAAGACAGTTGAGGAGATTTTACTGAAACGGAGGATGTGGTATTTCAGTGCTGAAGGCAAGACCTGAAGAAGCTGAGGAGCAGCTGACAGCAGAGGGAGAAGGTGGAGGAGCCATTTGGGCCCCCTTTGACCCTGAAGTCCCTGTAGTCTGTTGGCTGCCTTGGTGGTGGGGAGGTGCTGGAGGTGAGAGCTTTGAGCTGGGTTTAGCGCTGGTACTGCAACGTTTAAAGGAAATGAAAGATACAGCAAGTGAGAACTGCTGAGGGATCCAGTGAAGGCTTTCTGAGGCATTGATGGTCCCTACAGTGGAGTCCTCCTCCATTATTCATGCCCTTTGGGCTTTTAGCCGAGCTGAGCTAAAGTGGGGTGGTGGAAGGTAAAAGGAGATTAACCCTGTCGTGACAGATTGACAGTTTCTTGCCAAAGTAAGGATTTTGACAGTGTGTTGAGGGGATAGAAGCATTGTCTGAGAGCGAGGAAAGCAAGATTTCAGCTCCGAACTGATCTAAGAAAGAGCCCAAGGGTACTCTGCAGCGAAGCGATGGGAAGACTGCTTGAACCTGTGTGCAGGTCCCGGGGTCCCTGCTCGCCTTGCCCTTCCTCGCCGAAGGACGCCTGCCAGGTTTCCAAAGCAGGTACGTCTTCCAACTGCTAGATGTGCTAGCGCTCGGAGCTTTCTCGGGAGGCCGTGGCAAGCGTTGCTGTCAAAGGCTTCGGCGTGTTACAATTGCCCGTAGTAGCCCAGACTTCTCGATGTTTTGTAGATGGGGTGCCAGAAATCGGCACCTGAATTCCAGCTTGGCTGTGTAGATGTCACTGTGTTTGCTTCTTTGAACATGTTTACCTTTTCTTAGGGTAACTCCTTGTGTTCAGGATTCTTCTTCCTCTCCCTCCTCCTGTTTTTAATTTATCCCATCATTATGTGCAGTAGTACTGTGTGCTCGACGGGGCTTTTAGGAAGTGTTTGGAAACAGAAGGCTTTTAATGCGATGGAGCTGTGTTGGTAATTGATCTGGGATATATGTGCGGGAGTGGTTTCTTATATCCAGCTTTTACTCCCTGTCTGTCCCCCAGCTCCTCTGAGGTTTCCTAGTGAGTATCGACGATGTGAACCAGATCATTCCAAACTAGTGGAGAATGACCTTGCTCAGAGGCTTAGAGTTGCTTTGGGAAGGGAGCGAAGAAAGCGGCTGTAAATAGAAGTCCTTTGCTGATGCAGAAGCTTAAGAATGTCTAAACTTCGATTTATTGAGTGTACCTTTTGCAGATAGGACTAAAATTTAACGTTACTTTGGAGGCAGGGAAGATAACTCGTGGTGGAAAAATGCGATACCTGTGCCAAGTACTGGTTAACTTGTGAGCATAGAGCACAGATTTCCTCATGTGCTCGCAGACCCTTTATATCCAGATTCCCCCTTTTTCTTTCCCACTTACAGAAAATCATGTTCAAGGGTAATATTTTAAAAAGCAAATTATTACTTAGAAGCACAAGGTCCATGGCTTTTAGGTAAAAGACAGTTTTGCCCTGGAAAGTAGAAGTCTTCTAGGTTGGAGGGAGTTGTGTTGTTTTTCGTGGAGCCAAGAATTTGATGCGTTTGCCACTTGACATAACCCCTAAGAATAACTTGATTAAAAGACTGTGCCTTGGAGTCCCTCAGTCTGTAGTAAAGAGTCTCAGTGAACAGCGTAGCTCTCCATGCTCTGGCTTTCAGCAGAGCCTAGAAGTGTTTGGGCCGCAGCAACAAGGACCAGGAGGAAAATGATAGATAAAACACAGTGGTTAGTACTAGCCTGTGTATCATAACTGCATCCAGGGCCCTTCAGAGACAGAAAGGAGAAGAGTTTACAACAAAATAAAACTTAAAAAAAAAAACATTCCTGTGAAGATTGTTCCTCTGGGATTGTGCTCTTGGTTGTGCAGCCTCATAGCTGCAGCGTGATCGAGGTGTTGTGATTTTAGCCCTGGGACTCTTTGCAGGCTACCACACCTTTCTGTTGCTGGCAGCTGTCAGCAATGCAGACTGCGGGATGCTCGCGAGACCCCACTGTTGCCTTCAAGTGATGAGTGAGAAACTGCGTTGAAAGCTTTGCCGTATTTTCAAAGCATGCTAAGCGTTTGATCATCCCTCGGTTAAACTTTTGCACATTGGTTCGACTGTGGCATTTCCTTACAACCATTTCTGATGGCAGATCATTTTCTCGATGTGGCGTTTGTGCTTCTGTGTCAGTCGAGGTGTGTGATCAGCAACATGCCGTGAAAAAGATGCTCGAAGTTCCAGAAAGTCTCGGCTGAAGGGCTTTAGCAGTCCAGGCTTTTCCACTGCTTGGCTGTGACTGAAAAAGCTCCGGCGTCGTTTGGTCCTTCTGTAGGTAGGGTTTGCAGGTTCCTTATGTGCCGCTGATTTAAAGAGCTTTCCGCAGAGCTGCTGGGGTAAGGGTGGAAACCTGTGACTTGACACTAAGGAGCCGTGTGCTGAGGCTCGACTGCAGGTAGCAGAAAGGGGCAGAGATGGGGAAATGAAAAGGGAAACGCCGCTCCTCTCCGTCAGAAGCAGCGCGACGGGAAAGGCCGGCTCTGGAGGACGGGTAAGCTTAGCCTGGGAAATCAGGGGGAGGACCTGCAGAGCCTGGGTTTCGCAGAAAGCGTGCTGGCTCCCTGCGAGCACCCAGCATGCCTGCTGTGCTTAGTAACCTTGGTGTTTAAACAGCTTCAAGCAGGCTTTGAAGTTAGAGCCAGGCTGAGTTAAGGTGGAGGTCAGCGTGTTGTGGCTGTTGGCTGAACATTGAAAACAACTTTGTGTGCTTTTACATTTTTAAGCTATTTGGCAAAAAAAAAGATAATTTAGGACTATAATTTTTAATTGACAGTTTATAATGATGGCAGTTTTATGTCGCAAAACACAACAAATCACAGAAGGCTGTTACTTGTCTGCATTCATAGTCCTTTTCTTCACAGCCTAATTGAACATGTGAAATGAAACTCTTGGACCCGGCTTTTTCCTCCAGCGTGCAGAGATGCGCGTGTTTATGGTGTTACATTTTGAACCATGCTTGTCAAGTGTTTTAAAGCAAGGCAGTCCCAGGCAAGAGGGGAAATGGGTATCTCCCATTCCAGTCGGCGTCTGGGCGTAATGGCTGTGCCTGGGAAACTGGTACAGAGCCGCACTTCGCACCGCAACCCCCGTGGGCACTGGCAGCAGCGAGACGGAGGAGGTCTCCAAGCAGAGTATCGGCGTAGACAAGCCCAGCACTGCTTCTGTGGAAGGGCTTGGTCCAGAAGATTTTATCTGGTGTGTTTTTTTGCTGTTCCCTGCTCGTGGCACGCCTCCTCGCTGTTCTCCGTCCTTGCTGCCTTCTCTTGCCGGCGAGGCTCCCCTGCCCCGCCGTGGGTCGAGGATGGTGCGAGAGGCGACGGCAGAGCCTTGCAGGTTGGGTTGCCTGCAGTGTCAAGAGCATTTCAGAGCACTCGGGGTGGTGATTGCTGGAGGCACAGTGCTGCTTCAGACCTTCAGAGATGATTGCACAGGTATAGAGAGGCCGGTATGGCTTGAAAGAGCAATTACAGGAGGGCACTCCAGAGCAGCTAGAAGTGGGGAAAGGTTTTTTTCCCCCTCGTTGTTTGGGAGGAATATATTTAAATAATTAGTAGAAAAACTGCTCTCAAATTTCTGTAATTCTGTGTATATTCCCGTGGGGGGAAAAATGCTTGCAGAGATCTGTGACTCTGTATGTCCCCGTGGGGACAGTAGGATGTGTGAATAGAAACCAGCCTTGATACCATGTCTCTGGCACATTGTCTGTCTGTTCCTGCAGATGTGTCCAGCCCTCCCTTGCGCTCTGAGGCTGCAGAAAGCAGCTCAGCACCAGTGCCCTGAGGAGCTTCGTCTGCGACCCCCACCCCTGCACTGGGCTTGAGCTCAGGCCTGGGTCTTCAGGGCCTGCCTTGCCCCGACTCCATGTCCATTTGGTCCTAACTGGACCCCCGGGTAGCCCTTGGACCCGTTTCATCCCTCTCCTTGCTTGAGACTGTCCATGGACCTTGTCACCAGCACGTGGCTCTGCCCGCCTTGTCCAGATGTGGTGGGACTGCACCCCGTAAGCACCCTGGGGTTCCCTCCTCTGCCTCCCTTGGAGCAGCCAGCCCTTGGTGCACCCCGAGACCAGGAGACGTTGTACCAACTGAGTCGTTTCTGGCGAGGGAAGGAGCCAGAAGAGGTGGAACAAACTACCCCCAAGATCACTGCCTCCTTTTGAAGCTGAGACGGTTGTAAAGGTGAAAACATACGAGCGCGGGGTTGGAGTGTTTCTTGTCTTGCTAGTGGTATTTTAGGGGTTTTTTGGCTTTTTTAAAGCTGCTCCTGCCTGCCACCAGCCACCCACGGTACTGGTAAACAACAGGCAGCACTTGGCAAAAATTCTCTTTTCTGTCTCCCCGTACTGGCTGCAGGACCAGCGATGGGAGGCAGCAGTGACACGGTTGGTGATGGTCACCATCGCTGTCGCTGATACGAGTTCTTGGGATGAAAGGGATCCTAAAGCAAAGGGATCCACTTATATAGTGGCGTCATAAGATATTGGCAAAAAAAGAAGTAAGATGTCTTCCTTTTTGTGGCAGTACATGGCTGCTTTCATCTCAGGTCAACGATAACGGCTTCCATCCTGTACTTCATAAATTGTCGAAGTGTCATCCTCCGATTCTGCCCCTCATATTTAGGAAAGCCTTCAGAAATGTTCAAAATGCCTACAAGAAAACCTTGATTTTAAACAAGTTAGACCAGGATTGTTGATTACTGTTACCTTACCTGCTGTTGCAGCTTTGCCTATCCATCTTCCTGTTGTCTCTCTTCTTAAATTGAGACTATAAGCTCTGCTTTGTTCGGTGTTTGGGTGGCACACTTCGGAAGACTTTTTATCGCTGTAGCTATAGTGATATGATTTACAACATGTTTTTCCTGCAGAATAAACTGCTACTGGTATGTCTTTTCCATTGCCGGCATGGAGCAGAGCATCTGTCCGTCAGGGTTCAAAGTCCTTCCCTTATCAACAGTAGCTCTCATTGTTCAAGAAAAAAATTCTGTAGAAGATTATTATATTACTCTTTTCCTAGATGTTTATTATGCTGTGCCTTGAAACAGGAGTGTTTCTGTGCTTTGTGATTGGTGTTTATTGTTATTAATTCAAATAAGCTTATTATAATTACTAATGTTCCATGATGTTCTTAACACCAATGTTAAAGCCATAGTAAGCGCTGCTGGATAATTGCGTACGATGTGAAACTGTATCATCTCAAATTACCCAGACTTTTGCCCCCGAGTTTCACTGTGTATTCCCTTGTTCTTCTGTTAGGAAACCAAATTAAGAATTCTTAATCTGTCCAGTTTCTCCTCTTGACTGTTTTGGATTTTTTCATGTGCCTCTTAAGCAAGCCTTTTGTCGGATTAAAAAAAAAAAAAAAAAAGAAGAAAAAGAGACAAAACCCAACAGACTTCAGATGTTTTTCTTTATTTTTTTCAATTAGCAATCTCAATCCATTCCTTCAGTGTTTTTCTGTTGTTTTAGGATCAAGTGGTGATAACTGAACAGTGTTTCACAGTGGAAAGCACATGTTAATTTTTGTGCTACTCACCTTTTAATTCCTTATACATCTCCATATAGCTTCATTTGCATTTTTACTGCACTTTTTACTGTCACTGCTTACTGCATGAACAGTGTGCCATCAGGACGGTGTACAGTTTTTCGCCTTTTTTCGAGTTAGTAAGCTATTTAGCACCCTGTTTGAAAAAAAGTACAGTTGCAATTTTCGCTGTTTAGTACTTTGCTTTTATTAACCTTCAATATAATGTATCATCATGTTTCTTTGTAATTCAGTGCTTCTGAGGGCAACACACATGTATGAAATTATTGTTTGGATCATGATTTGTTTGTATTGCCAGAGTGCATAGAGCCATCGTCACAGATCGGGTGCCAGCTGCTTTGGATGCTCCGTGGATGCAGCGCCAAAAACATTTCCTTCATTTCAACTCGTTTGCAAGCTGCAGAAGTTAGATTTATTAATCAGAACCTTGCCGTGCCACCTTTCTAGGTCAGGGTCCAGCATTTGCAGCTTCAGATCTTTCACATCTTTCACATCTTTTCGTACTGTTCCGTCGGAGGAGTTCAGATGGGTGTGTTTGCTGCTTGCCAGTGCGCTGTTTTTATCGCACGTTATTGACAGCTCGCTGGACGTCGCGGTTACGTGCCGTTTTTCCTCCATTTGAGTTCTGCATTTTGTATTATATGAAAGTTGTGTCCATACGAATTGGATTACGTTTTGCTCTTCACAGAGGATTTTTTTATTAGATTCTATGTACTCCTCTGCGTATGACAAATCTTTTCCTCCCCCATTACCGTGTTGTGCTCTGGGTTACAGCCCACCGTGATCACGGCCTGGTGGCTTCTGTCATTCGGCTGCCTTACTGTTTTGCTGGTTATGTTGTTCTCTTCTTACACGGCAGAGTAATTTTCTCTCTCTTCTATACCATGCTTCATCCTGCATCAGTCTCTGGAGCCCCGGATGTTACCAGGCTGAAAATGTGAGAGAAATTAGCCCTGCGCTCAGCAGATGCCGAACGCTCCCTCTCGCGGGCCACTGTCCGTGAACGCGCCTCGACGCTTCTCACGGGGAGAGCGTTGTGAAGGGGCCAGGCCTGTATCACGGCGCTGTCGTTTCCCCGTCCCTCTGCTGCGAGGGATGCCTGGAGCAGCGATGGCTGCGCGGATAAACCAGGTATCCACGCTCTCCGCGTGCCTTTCCCCCACCCTCTGCCTTTCCCCCCTGCCTTGTGGGCACTTTCCAGTGCTGTTCCCTCCATAGCCAGCCTGCACCACTTACCTGCTCACAGAATCACAGAAAGGCCGGGGTTGGAAGGGACCTCTGTGGGTCACCCAGTCCAACCCCCTGCCAAAGCAGGGTCACCCCGAGCAGGCTGCACAGCACCGCGTCCAGGCGGGGCTGGAATATCTCCAGAGAAGGAGACTCCAC